>Ga0214471_10000266_pt1 | contig 47480 bp, 44 predicted proteins | sample RVTome_5_FD_207665 | JGI IMG/M metagenome (GOLD analysis project Ga0214471, IMG submission 207665) | Soil microbial communities from uranium-contaminated site in the Upper Colorado River Basin, Wyoming, United States - RVT142D155 | ecosystem: Environmental > Terrestrial > Soil > Contaminated >... | reverse complement strand
AGATCCTGCGTGTGATCTCGAGCTCGCCCGGCGACATGAAGCCGGTGCTGGACGCCGTGGCCGAGCGCGCGGCGCGCATCTGCGATGCAAAGGTCGTCGACATCATCCTTGCCGAAGGTAGCAACATGCGCGTTGCCGCAACCATGGGCAGTTTGGGCCGGTCTGCCGAAAAGTTGTCGCTCGACCGGACGACCGTCATGGGGCGTTCGATCGTCGACCAGGAGACCATCCAGGTCGCGGACCTGATGAACGCCCCCGAGAGCGAATATCCCACCGGACGCATGCTCGCCCGCAAATACGGGCACCGCACCATCCTCGCCGTGCCGCTGCTGCGCGAGAACCGGGCGCTCGGCACGATCCTTCTGCGCAGGCAGGATGCCCGCCCGTTCGACGATAAGCACATCTCGCTGCTCAAGACCTTCGCCGACCAGGCCGCGATCGCGATCGAGAACGTGCGCCTGTTCAACGAAACCAAGGAGGCGCTCGAGCAGCAGAAGGCCTCGGCGGACGTGCTCGAGGTTATCAGCGGCTCGGTGGCCGACACGACGCCGGTGTTCGACAAGATCCTGGAGAGTTGCGAGCGCCTGTTCACGGGGCGCAACGTCGGCATCACGCTCGTAGGCGAGGACGGCGCCGTTCATGCGGGCGCCTACCGCGGGCCGGGCGAGCGCGAGTTCAGAAGCGTGTTTCCGGTGCCGCTCAGTCGCGAATCGGGCACCGGAACGGCGATTCTCGAGCGGCGCGTTTTGCACTACCCCGACGTCCAGGGCGGGCGCGATGTGCCCGAGTACACGCGGCGCGGCTCGGGTCAGACGGGCACGCGCTCGATCATCATCGCGCCGATGCTTTGGGAGGGCAGGGGAATCGGTGCCGTCATGGTGGGGCGCGACTTCACCGGGCCGTTCTCGGACAAGGAGATCGCGCTGCTCAAGACCTTCGCCGACCAGGCGGTGATCGCGATCCAGAACGTGCGCCTGTTCAACGAGATCCAGGACAAGAGCCATCAGCTCGAGATCGCCAACCAGCACAAGTCGGACTTCCTCGCCAACATGTCGCACGAGCTCAGAACGCCATTGAACGCCATCATCGGCTTCTCCGAGGTGCTCATCGAGCGCATGTTCGGCGAGCTGAACGAGAAACAGGCCGACTACTTGAAGGACATCCACGACTCGGGCAAGCACCTGCTCTCGCTGATCAACGACATCCTGGATCTTTCCAAGATCGAGGCCGGACGCATGGACCTCGAGCTCACGAGCTTCGACCTGCCCGGTGCGCTCGCCAACGCCATGACGCTGGTGCGCGAGCGCGCGCAGCGCCACGGCATCGCGCTCGGCCTCGAAGTCGATCCGAAGCTCGGCCAGTTCAGCGCCGACGAAAGAAAGTTCAAGCAGATCGTGCTCAACCTGCTTTCGAACGCGGTCAAATTCACCCCGGACGGCGGACGCGTGGACGTGCGCGCGAACCTCGACACCGGCAAGGTCGAGATCGCGGTCAAGGACACCGGCGTCGGCATTGCGCCCGAGGACCAGGCGGCGGTGTTCGAGGAGTTCAAGCAGGTCGGGCGCGACTACACCCGCAAGGCCGAGGGCACGGGGCTGGGTCTGGCGCTCACGCGGCGCTTCGTCGAGCTGCACGGCGGCGCGATCCGCCTCGAGAGCGAGCCTGGCAAGGGATCCACCTTCACTGTTACGCTACCGGTGCGCACATGAGCCTGATACTCATCGTCGAAGACAACGAGCAAAATTTGAAACTGGCGCGCGACGTGCTCCAGGCAAAGGGCTACGACACGATCGATGCGGGCACCGGCGAGGAGGGCGTGCTCCTCGCGCAGCGCAAGAAACCCGACCTGGTGCTGATGGACATCCAGCTTCCGGGCATCAACGGCATCGAGGCGCTCAAGCAGTTGCGCGGCGATCCGCGCACCGCGCGCATCCCGGTGATCGCCTTCACCGCCTCGGTGACACCGACCGACCGCAGCAAGATCACGCAGGCCGGATTCGACGGGTTCCTGAGCAAGCCGATCAACCTCAAGGAGTTCGTCGATACTGTGAAGCGCTCGGTTGAGGCCGGACCGCGATGACCGAGCAGGTCAAGATCCTGGTGGTCGACGACACGCCGGCGAACGTCAAGCTGCTCGCCGACCTGCTCGGCGTGAAGGGCTACGCAGTAGCGACCGCACCGAACGGAGAGGAGGCGCTGGTCAAGGTGGCCGCGTGGGAGCCCGACCTCGTACTGCTCGATATCATGATGCCGGGCCTGTCGGGCTACGAGGTGTGCCGCAAGATCCGCGACAACGCCGAAACGGCGCTGCTGCCGGTGGTGCTCGTCACCTCGCTCGATCCTCAGCAGGAGCGCATCAAGGGCATCGAGGCGGGTGCCGACGATTTCCTCTCCAAGCCGATCAACCAGCCGGAGCTGTTCGCGCGCGTGAAGTCGTTGCTGCGCGTCAAGTCGCTGCAGGACGAGGTCAAGCGCCAGGCCAAGCAGCTTGCCGAGTGGAACGCCGGGCTCGAAGAGCGCGTGCGCAAACAGATCGCGCAGCTCGAGCGCCTCGGACGGCTGAAGAGCTTCTTCTCGCCGCAGCTCGGCGAGGCGATCGTCACCGGCGGCGGCGAGGAGCTGCTCAAGACGCACCGCCGCGAGATCAACGTGGTGTTCCTCGATTTGCGCGGCTTTACCGTGATGACCGACCGCGCCGAGCCCGAGGAGGTGATGGACCTGCTGCGCGAGTTCCACGCCGCGATGGGCCGCCTGATTCTCGAGCGCGGCGGCACGCTCGAGCGCTTTACCGGCGACGGCATGATGGTTTTCTTCAACGACCCGGTGCCGCTCGATCATCCCGCTGAACACGCCGTGGCGATGTCGCTCGAGATGCAGCGTGCCTTTACGCCGATCGGCGAGGCGTGGAAAAAGCGCGGCTACGAGCTCGCGCTCTCGATCGGCATCGCGCAGGGCTACGCGACGCTTGGCGCCATCGGCTTCGAGGGACGCTGGGACTACGCCGCGATCGGCAACGTCACCAACCTCGCGGCGCGCCTGTGCGCCAAGGCCGCGGGCGGTCAGGTGCTGGCCGATCGCAAGACGATGGCGAAGGTCGACGGCAAGTTCGCGGCCGAGCCTGTGGGCGAGCTAGAGCTGAAGGGCTTCAGCCAGCCGGTGGCGGTGTTCTCGCTTGGCGCACCCAGCTGATCAGTCCTCGGGCGGGCAGGGCCATGACGCCGGCCGCTTGAGGTCGGAGGGCAGCTTCGTATTGGCATTGCCGCAGGCGGTCTCGAGCTGCGCCTGCGCCAGGCCGTTCGTGCCGGACAGATCCACGCCCTCGATGCGCGCGCGGAACAGCAAGGCGCCGCCCAGATTGGCGCCGGCGAGCTTTGCTTCGCTCAGCACTGCACGCGCCATCTCGGCATTGGCGAGATTGGCGCGCGCGAGCGTGGCGCCCCGCAGCAGGACGCGGCCAAGATCTGCCTTGCCCAGATTGGCGCCGGTAAGATCGGCGAAGCTCAGGTTCGCGCGCGTCATCTCCGCCTTGCTCAGGTCGGCCTCAATCAGCCGGGCGCTGGAAAAATCCGCGCGGTAGCCGTTCGCCTTGTCGAGTTTGGCGCGGCTCAGATCGGCGGCGCGCAGGCGCGCGTAGTCCAGGCTCACGCCGGAGAGCTGCGCCGCAGTGAGGTTCGCGCGCGACAGGTCGCTGCGGCCGAAGTCGGTCTGCACGAAGCGCCCGCCGCTCAGGTCGCGCCCGGTGAGAATCAGGCGGCGCTTTTCGCACTTGCTCCAGTCGACGCCCGCCGCGGGCGAGTCGCCGCAGCCGGCGAACGCCTCGCCGGGCAGGATGAGTGCGCACAGAAAAACACCGGGCCGCACCCGGCGCAGGAAGATGGTCGAGTTCATTTTGGGTGGGTGCAATCGAGCGACGGTCTCATGCTATCCGACTGGGCCCGCCCCGCGCAGTTCAGCACGCACAGCGAAACTGACGTTCACGTACCGCCCGATGTTCACGCATAGCGCGATGTAGTGAGAGGGGGGGTACGGGGGGAGAGCCTCCGGCTTTCCCCCTGTTCCCATATTTGGCGGCTGGGTTTTCGAAGTGGCCTTAGGCCACTTCGAACAACCCTGCCGCCCCCATGCCGCCGCCGACGCACATGGTGACCACCACGAACTTTACGCCACGGCGCTTGCCTTCGATCAGCGCATGGCCCACCAGCCGGCTGCCGGTGACGCCGTAGGGATGGCCGACCGCGATCGCGCCGCCGTCGACGTTCAGGCGCTCGTTCGGGATGCCGAGCTTGTCGCGGCAGTAAATCACCTGCACCGCGAAGGCTTCGTTCAGCTCCCACAAGCCGATGTCCGCAATCTTCTTTCCGGTCTGCTGCAGGAGCTTCGGGACCGCGAATACCGGCCCGATGCCCATTTCGTCGGGCTCGCAGCCGGCCACTGCGAAGCCGCGGAACACGCCCATCGGCTTCAGGCCGCGCTTGGCGGCCTCCTTGTCGCTCATCAGCACCTGGGCGCTCGCGCCGTCGGAGAACTGGCTCGCGTTGCCCGCGGCGATCACGCCGCCCTCGATCGCCGGCTTGATCTGCGAGACGCCCTCGTAGGTGGTGTCCGGGCGGATTCCCTCGTCCTCGGAGACCGTCACTTCCTTCATGGTCTCTGTGCTGGTGTTCTTGTCGACCACCCTCATCTTGGTGGTCACCGGGATGATCTCGTCCTTGAACTTGCCTTCGGCGCGCGACTTGGCGGCCTTCAACTGGCTGTCGACGCCGTAGCGGTCCTGCGCCTCGCGCGGGATCTTGTAGCGCTTGGAAACCATTTCCGCGGTCTGCAGCATCGGCCAGTAGATCTCGGGCTTGTGGCGGTGCAGCCACTCGTCCTGGATGTGGAACTTGTTCATTTCGTTTTGCACCAGTGAGATCGACTCGACGCCGCCGGCGACGAACACGTCGGCCTCGCCGGACATGATGCGCTGCGCGGCGAGCGCTACGGTCTGCAGGCCCGAGGAGCAGAAACGGTTGACCGTCATGCCGGAAACGGTCACCGGCATGCCGGCGCGCAGCGCGATCTGGCGCGCGATGTTCGCGCCGGTCGCCCCTTCGGGGTTGGCGCAGCCCATGATGACGTCATAGATCTCCTGGGGCTCCAGCTTGGCGCGCTCCATCGCCGCCTTGACGGCCACGCCGCCGAGCTTCGCGCCGTGGGTCATGTTGAAGGCGCCGCGCCAGCTCTTGGCAAGCGGCGTGCGGGCCGTGGATACGACGACTGCTTCGGTCATGTCACTCCTCCTGAATCATGCGGTGAAACGTTTGCCTTCCTTGGCGAGCTTGACCAGCAATGGTGCCGGCTTCCACACCTCGCCCATGTAGCCTTTCTGGAACTTCTCGATCGACGCCAGTACCTTCGGCAAGCCGACGGTGTCGGCGTAGAACATCGGCCCGCCGCGGTAGGGCGGAAAGCCGTAGCCGGTCAGGTACACCACGTCGATGTCGGAAGCGCGCAGCGCGATGCCTTCCTCGAGGATCCGCGCTGCCTCGTTCACCAGCGCGTAAATCAGACGATCGACGATCTCCTCGTCGGCGATTGCCCGCGGCTTGACGCCGATTTCCTTGCGGTAGGCGTCGACGATCTTGTCGACCTCGGGATCAGGGATCGGTTTGCGGTTGCCCGGCTCGTACCGGTACCAGCCCTTGCCGGACTTCTGCCCGTAGCGCCCCTGCTCGCAGACGCGGTCGCCGACCTTCGAGTAGAGGAAGTTCGGCCGCTCCTGGTAGCGGCGCTTGCGGATCTCCCAGCCGATGTCGAGACCGGCCATGTCGCCCATGGTGAACGGACCCATCGCGAGGCCCCACTGCTGCGCCGCCGCGTCGACCTGCTGCGGCGTGCAGCCCTCGTCGAGCAGGAACAGACTTTGCTGGCCGTATTTCTCCACCATGCGGTTGCCGATGAAGCCGTCGCACACGCCCGAGACCACCGGCACCTTCTTGATCGTCTTGCCGAGCTTCATGGTGGTGGCGAGCACGTCCTTGGCGGTTTGCTTGCCGCGCACCACCTCGAGCAGGCGCATCACGTTCGCCGGTGAGAAGAAGTGCGTGCCGATCACGTCCTGCGCTCGCTTGGTGACCGCGGCGATCGCGTCGACGTCGAGCGTCGAGGTGTTCGTCGCCAGGATCGCGCCCGGCTTCATCACCGCGTCGAGCTTTCTGAAGATGTCCTGCTTGACGTCCATCCTCTCGAATACCGCCTCGATCACGATGTCGGCGTCCTTTGCCGCGGCGATATCGAGCGCCGTGCCGATCATCGCGACGCGCTGGTCCATGTCCTCCTGCCTGAGGCGGCCCTTGGAGACTGTGTTGGCGTAGTTCTTCTTGATCGTGGCGATGCCGCGCTCGAGCGCCTCCTGCTTCGTCTCGATCAGCGTCACCGGGATGCCGACGTTGACGAAGCACATGGCGATGCCGCCGCCCATGGTGCCGGCGCCGATGATGGCCGCTTTTATCACCTCGCGCGTCTTGGTGTCCGCGGGCACGTCGGGGATCTTGGAGCTCTGGCGCTCGGCGAAGAACATGTGGCGCAGCGCCTTCGATTCGGTGGTCTCGACCAGCTTCTCGAAGCGCGTGCGCTCCTCCTTGCGGCCTTCGTCGAAGGGCTTGGTCACCGCGGCCTCGGCGCAGGCGACGATTTCGAGCGGCGCAGGATAGCCGCGCGAGGCCTTCGCCACCTCGGCGCGCACGCCTTCGAAGAATTTTTTCGGATCGCCCTCGAGCTTCGCGTTCAGGTCGCGGATGCGCCGCGGGCCCTTGCCCTCGGCGACGAGCTTCTTCGCGTAGGCGATGGCGCCATCGAGCAGGTCGCCCTGCGCGATTTCATCGACCAGGCCGAGCGCCTTGCCTTTCTCGGCCGGGATCGGATTGCCGGTGGTCATCATCTTCACCGCCTCGGCGACAGGGATGAGGCGCGGCAGGCGCTGCGTGCCGCCCGAGCCGGGCAGGATGCCGAGCTTCACTTCGGGCAGGGCGAGCTGCGACCCGGGCGCCGCGACGCGGTAGTGGCAGCCGAGCGCGAGCTCGAGCCCGCCGCCCATGGCGAAGCCGCCGATTGCGGCTACGAGCGGCTTTTTCATCGCGTCCTGCGCCTCGTTGATCTCCGGCAGCGAGGGCTTGAGGAACGACTTCGGCGTGTTGAATTCGCGGATGTCGGCGCCGCCCGAGAACGCCTTCGCCGAGCCGATGATCACCGCCGCCTTGACCGCGGCGTCCGACTCGGCCTTTCTCAGGCCGTCCATGATGCCGCGCCGGAGCGCGTGTCCGAGGCCGTTGACTGGCGGGTTGTTCAGCGTGATGACGGCAATGTCGTCGCGGACGGAATAGGACGCTGCGTCACTCATGCAGATCTCCGGCTCGATCGGTGGCTGCGCCGGCGCTGGCGCGGTGGGAGCGTGAATTCTACCGCCAAACGGGGCCCGTTCCGGGGCCCAGCCGCATAGCGGAACGCTGCGCTGGCGGCGTCACACCTCGAGCCACTCCTTGCGCATCGCGGCATTCTCGCGCACGTCGCGCGGCGTGCCCTCGAACACGATGCTGCCATGCCCCATCACGTACAGCCGCTCGGAGATGTCGAGCGCGATGGCGAGCTTCTGCTCGACCAGCAGGATCGACACGCCGCGCTTCCTGATCTCCTCGAACAGGCCCGCCACCTGCTCGACGATCTTGGGCGCGAGACCCTCGGTCGGCTCGTCGATCATCACCAGCTCCGGGTCGCCCATCAGCGTGCGGCACAGCGTCAGCATCTGCTGCTCGCCGCCCGAGAGCACGCCGGCCTGCGTGTCGGCGCGATCGCCCAGGCGCGGGAACATCCCGAACATGTCCTGCATGCGCCAGCGGCCCTCGATGCGCGCCGATTTCTGCCCGAGCAGCAGGTTCTGACGCACGGTGAGCGTCGGGAAGATATCGCGGTTCTCGGGCACGTAGCCAAGGCCGAGGTGCGCCACCTGGTAGGCTTTCAGCCCGACCAGCTCGCGGCCCTTGAAGCGCACCGAGCCCTTGGCCTCGACCATGCCCATGATCGCCTTGATGGTGGTCGAGCGGCCGACGCCGTTGCGCCCGAGCAACGACACGATCTCGCCTTCGCGCACCTGCAGGTGCACGCCGTGCAGGATGTGGCTCTTGCCGTAGTAGGCGTGAAGGTCGCGCACGTCAAGCATCGGCGCCTTCCTTGTGCAGGGCTCCGAGATAGGCTTCCTGGACCGCCGCGTTGGCGCGGATCTCCTCCATCGTGCCGGTGGCGAGCACCTCGCCATAGACCAGCACGCTGATGCGGTCGGCGAGCCCGAACACCACGCCCATGTCGTGCTCGACCATCACCAGCGTCTTGCCCTCGGTCACCGTCTTGATGAGCTCCACCGCGTGCGCGGTCTCGGTGCGGCTCATGCCCGCGGTGGGCTCATCGAGCAGGATCACCTCGGCGCCGCCCGCAAGCGTGATGCCGACTTCGAGCGCGCGCTGCTCGGCGTAGGTCAGCGTGCCCGCGGGCGTATTGCGGCGCCTCGCGAGGCCGATGCGTTCCATGACGTCCGCGGCGCGCTGCTTGACGTCCTTCAGGCCGCCGACGCGGTGCCAGAACGAGTACTTGTAGCCCGCCGACCAGAGCACGCCGCAGCGGATGTTCTCGTACACCGACAGGTTGTGAAAGATGTTGGTGACCTGGAAGCTGCGCGCGAGGCCCTTCCTGTTGATCTGGAATGGCTTCAAGCCGGTGATGTCCTCGCCGTTCAACAGGATTTTTCCCGAGGAGACCTCGTAGCGGCCCGAGATCAGGTTGTACAGCGTCGACTTGCCGGCGCCGTTCGGCCCGATGATCGCGTGGCGCTCGCCGCGCCGGATGGCGAGCGACACGCCGCTGATGATCTCGGTCTTGCCGAAGCTCTTGCGCACATCGATGAGCTCGATCGCGGCGGCTGCGCTACCCCGGCCACGCGTCGTCATGGCTGGGTGCCCAGCAACTGATGCTGGATCGCTGTCCAGCGCTCGGCGACGTAGCGCATCGCGAAGTGCAGGGCGACGAGCCCCGCCGCGAGCAGCGATCCGGCGACGATCCATGGCGCGGAGGACTTCGCGTTGAAGGTGATCCCGGCAAGCGTCATGCGCGTCTCGAGATTGGCGTCGGAAAGACGGTAGATCATCTCCACCAGCCCGATCAGTCCGGCGAAGGCGAGCAGCACGGCCGCCAGGGCGATCAGGTAGGGCCGGAGAAGCTCGCCGAAGCGCCGCGCGCGGATCACCGGGATCTGCATCAGGATCAGCGAAGCGATGCCCCCCGGCGCATAGAGCACGATGGCGAGGAAGAACAGGCCGAGGTACAGCAGCCAGGCCTGGGTAAAGCCCGAGAGCGCGACCACGAAGAAGATGAACACCACCGCGCCGATGATCGGGCCGAAGAAGAACGGAATGCCGCCGATGAACGCCGCGAGCAGCACCCCGCCGGAGCGGATCGCCGAGACGTTCTCGGCGGTGACGATCTCGAAGTTGATGCACGACAGCGCGCCCGAGACGCCGGCGAAAAACGACGATAGCACCAGCTGAAGGAAGCGCACCTTCTGCGTGTCGTAGCCGATGAATTCGGCGCGCTCCGGGTTGTCGCGCACCGCGTTCGCCATGCGCCCGAGCGGCGTCTGGGTAAGGGCGAACATGGCCACCATGGACACGAAGCACCAGAACGCGACCAGGTAGTACACCTCGATCGCCGGCCCAAAGGTGATGCCGAGAAACGGCGCTCCCGTGACGCGGTTGCTTGAAACGCCGCCCTCGCCGCCGAAGAATCCCGGAAACATCAGCACGCAGGCGAATACCAGCTCGCCGATGCCGAGCGAGATGAGCGCGAAGGTGGTGCCCGCGCGCTTGGTGGTGACGTAGCCGAACAGGACGCCGAAGAACGCGCCGGCGAGCCCGCCCACGATTGGCAGCATCGAGACCGGGATCGGCAGCGTCCCTTTGCCGATCATGTTGAGCGCATGCACCGTGACGTAGGCGCCCAGCCCGGAGTACACCGCGTGGCCGAAGGACAGCATGCCGCACTGGCCGAGCAGCATGTTGTAGGAGAGGGCGAAGATGATGAGCGTCCCCATCTGCGTGAGCAGGGTGAGTGCGAAGCCCTGGGTGAAGAAGAGCGGCGCAACGACGAACGCGACCGCGGTCGCGCCCCAGATCACCCAGCGCCCGAGATTGAGCGGCGCAAAGCGCAGCGTGCTCGCGTCAGCCATCGCGCGTGCCCATCAGGCCCCGCGGCCGGAAGATCAGGAGCAGCACCATCAGCAGGTAGGGCAGCACCGGGGCGGTCTGTGCCAGTGTGATCTGCGAGATCGACGCGAGCGCCGAGTCGGGCGTCGCCGTCCAGCCGAAGCGCTCGAACAGGCCCGCCAGTTTCCAATCCAGCCCCACCGAGAAGGTCTGCAGGCAGCCGATCAGCAGGGAGGCGATGAACGCACCCGCGAGCGAGCCCATGCCGCCGACCACCACGATGACGAAGATGATCGGGCCGACGGCGGCCGCCATGCCGGGTTCGGTGACGAAGGCGTTGCCGCCGATCACGCCGGCGAGCCCCGCGAGCGCTGCGCCGCCGCCGAACACGAGCATGAATACGCGCGGCACGTTGTGGCCGAGCGCCTCGACGGTCTGCGGGTGCGTGAGCGCTGACTGGATGACCAGGCCGACGCGGGTGCGCGTGAGCGCGAGCCAGATCGAGACCAGCATCGCCACCGACATCAGCATCATGAACACCCGGTAAGCCGGATATTGGGTGGTGTAGATCGAGAACAGCGGGCCGTCGAGGTCGGGGGGAATGCGGTAATCGACCGCGGCGCGCCCCCAGACGAGGTGCACCGCCTCCTCGATCAGGTAAGCGAGCCCGAAGGTGAACAGCAGCTCGGCGACATGCCCGTAGCGGTGCACGGTGCGAAGCCCGTAGCGTTCGACCGCCATGCCGATCGCGCCGATCAGGAGCGGCGCGACCACCAGCGCCGGCCAGAAGCCGATTTTGACGCTCACCTGGTAAGCAAGATATCCGCCCAGCATGTAGAAGCTGGCATGGGCGAAATTGAGCACGCCCATGAGCGAGAACACGAGCGTCAGGCCCGAGGACAGCATGAACAGCAGCAGCCCGTAGCTGATGCCGTTCAGCAGCTGGACGAGAAAGAATTCCATGCGGAAACGAGAACGGGGGGCCGCAGCCCCCCGTTCATCGATGCTCCGCGCCTGGGATCGAGATGCCGGGCAGGGGGTGCGGGGGATTCCGGGTCCGGAAAATGCTGCTCCCGTTCCCTAGGGCCGCTTTTCCCCCGGCATCAGCCTCCCGGACGATTCATCTGGCACGAGGTCGGCTGCGTCGAGACATAGGCCTCGATGCGCGCGTCGGTCACCGGCGCAAGGCCGCTGCCCTCCATGTCGATCTTTCCCTCCTTGGGCCCGCCCTTGGCGGCGGACTTTTGCAGCGTGAACAGGAACAGCGGCTGGATCAACTGGTGATTGACGCGCAGCATCTCGACCTCGCCCATGTCGCCTTGCCACTTCATGCCCTCGAGCGCCAGGGCGACCGCTTTCGGATCGTCCGACTTCGCCTGCTTCATCGCTGCCACCACCATGTCGAACATCAGCTTGCCGCGCAGGAAGTAGAAGTCGGGGTTGTCCTTGGAGGCCTGCTTGCGGTAGGCCGCGTCCCAGCCGGCCGCCTTGTTGTTCGCCACGTTGGTGTGGTACTCGGCGATGATCTTGACCTTGCCCGCGGCCGCATCGCCCATCGCGGTCGGGGTACCGAGGCCGCCGGCGTAGTAGGTGTACCAGTCGACGTCCAGCCCGGCTTCCCGGCCGGCCTTGACGAGCAGCGCCATGTCGTTGGCCCAGTTGCCGGTGATCACCGAGTCGGCCCCCGAGGCCTTGATCTTCGCCACGTAGGGCGAGAAGTCCCTGACCCGGGCCACGGGGTGCAGCTCGTTGCCGACGATCTGGATGTCGGGACGCTTGCGCGCGAGCATTTTCACTGCGGCATTGCGCACCGCGTGACCGAAGGAGTAGTCCTGGTTGATCAGGTACACCTTCTTGATCTTCTTGTCCTTCTCCATGAGCGAGGTGAGCGCTTCCATCTTCATGTCCGCGTCGGCATCGAAGCGGAAATGCCAGAAGCTGCATTTATCGTTGGTCAGCGCCGGATCGACTGCGGCGTAGTTGAGGTACAGCACCTCCTTGCCGGGATTGCGCTCATTGAACTTGTTGACCGCGTCGACCAGGGCGTTCGCGATCGCCGAGGACTGGCCCTGCGTGATGTAGCGGATGCCCTGGTCGGTGACGCGCTTGAACTGGTTGAGCGCCTCCTGCGGGCTGATCTTGTTGTCGAACGGCACGATCTCGAGCTTCTTGCCGAGCACCCCGCCGCGCTTGTTGAGCCAGTCGGCGTAATACTGGAACTCGGCGAGACCCTGAGCCCCGGTATTGGCGAACGGGCCGGACAGCGGCTCGATGTAGGCGATCTTGATGGTCTGCGCCTGCGCTCCGAAGGCAAGCAGCGCCGCCGCGGCGCCTAGCACGGCGGACCGGATGAAACGCGTTTTCATGGTGTCTCCTTTGATTGGCGGATCGCCCGTCTGATGTGCACTGCGCGTGGGGCGTGCGGTCCATGTGCGGTCGATGGTAGTGAAGGGGGGGAGCCGGGTCAAGCACGCTTGACCGCGTGCCCCACGCCGGGGAAACTTCCCCCGAAACGCCGCATCCGCAGGACCCTTCCGGAGGAGCCGACCCATGCATGGCCTGATGATGGACACGCCGCTGCTGATCAGCGATCTGATCCGCTTCGCCGAGCGCAACCACGGCGACACCGAGATCGTTTCGAAGACGGTGGAGGGCGACATGCATCGCTACACCTACCGCGAAGCGCATGCTCGCGCGCGCCAGCTCGCGAAGGTGCTGCAGGCGCTCGGCGTCAAGCCTGCCGATCGGGTCGGCACGCTCGCCTGGAACGGCTACCGGCACTACGAGCTGTATTACGCCATCTCCGGCATGGGCGCGGTCATCAACACCATCAATCCGCGGCTGTTTCCCGACCAGATCGTCTACATCTCGAACCACGCCGAGAACGCGGCGCTGTTTTTCGATCTCAGCTTCGTGCCCCTGGTCGAGAAGCTCGCGCCGCAGTTGAAGAGCGTGAAGCACTACGTGCTGATGACCGACCGCGCGCACATGCCGGCGTCGAGCGCGATTGCGAATCTGCAATGCTACGAGGAGCTCATGGCGCGGCAGGACGAGCGCTACGAATGGCCAACGTTCGACGAGCGCACTGCGGCGGCGCTGTGCTACACCTCCGGCACCACCGGCCACCCGAAGGGCGTGCTCTTCGGCAACCGTTCGACGGTGCTGCACGCCTACGGCGCGGCTCTGCCGGACGCGCTCAACCTTTCGGCGCGCGATGTGGTGCTGCCCGTCGTCCCGATGTTCCACGCCAACGCCTGGAGCCTGGCCTACGCCTGCACGATGGTGGGCGCGAAGCTGGTGTTTCCCGGACCGCACCTCGACGGCAAGAGCGTCTACGGGCTGATCGAGCAGGAGAAGGTGACGCTCTCGGCCGGCGTGCCGACGGTGTGGCTGATGCTCCTGCAGCACCTGGGCGCCAACAAGCTGCGCTTTTCGACGCTCGAGCGCACGGTCATCGGCGGCTCGGCCTGTCCGCCGGCGATGATCCGCAGCTTCCAGGACGACTACGGCGTCAAGGTGTTCCACGCCTGGGGCATGACCGAGATGAGCCCGCTCGGCACCGTCGGCTCGCTCAAGGCGAAGCAGCTCGCGCTCGACAAGGAGGCACGCTACGCGGTGCAGGCGAAGCAGGGCCGCGGCATCTTCGGCGTCGAGATGAAGATCATCGACGAGCGGGGCAAGGAGCTTGCCTGGGACGGCAAGCGCTTCGGCAACCTGATGGTGAAGGGGCCGTGGATCGCCTCGGGCTATTTCAAGGGCGAGGGCGGGGACCCGCTCAAGGACGGCTGGTTCCCCACGGGCGACGTGGCGACGATCGACCCGGGCGGTTACATGCAGATCACCGACCGCTCCAAGGACGTGATCAAGTCGGGCGGCGAGTGGATCAGCTCGATCGAACTGGAGAACATTGCCGTGGCGCATCCGGCGATCGCCGAGGCGGCGGTGATCGGCGTGCACCATCCGAAGTGGGACGAGCGGCCGATCGTCGTGGCGATCAAGAAACCGGGCCAGGAGGTCACGCGCGACGAGCTGCTCAAGTTCTACGAGGGCAAGATCGCCAAGTGGTGGATGCCCGACGACGTGGTGTTCGTCGCCGAGCTGCCGCACACCGCGACCGGCAAGCTCTCCAAGGTCACGCTGCGCCAGCAGCTCAAGGACTACCGGCACCCCGAGGCGGCGCAATGAGCGCCTATGTCCTCACGGATACGAAAGATCGCATCGCGCGCATCGAGCTCGCGCGCCTGGACAAGAAGAACGCGCTCACCGCCGAGATGTACCAGGCGATGGCCGATGCGCTCGCCGCCGCCGAGGACGACGCGCAGGTGCGCGCGGTGCTGATCCACGGCAGGCCCGACTGCTTCACCGCGGGCAACGACCTGAAGGACTTCCTCGAGCGCCCGCCGCACGGTGACGGCTCGCCGGTGTTCCAGTTCCTGCAGCGGATCTCGACGGCAAGAAAGCCGATCGTCGCCGCAGTCGGCGGCGTCGCGGTTGGCATCGGCACCACCATGCTGCTGCACTGCGACCTCGTTTACGCCGCGCCGAACGCGCGCTTCCAGATGCCCTTCGTGCCGCTCGGGCTGTTGCCCGAAGCGGGTTCGAGCTACTTGCTGCCGGCGCTCGCCGGCTACCAGCGTGCCGCCGAGTTGCTGCTGCTCGGCCAGCCCTTCGGCGCCGACAAGGCGCTCGCAACTGGTCTGGTGACCGAAGTGATTCCGGAAGCCGATCTGCTCGAGTACGGGAAGAACGCCGCGCGCACCCTGGCGGCGCTGCCGCCCGCCTCGGTGCGCCTGACCAAGGCGCTGATGAAGCGCCGCCACGCCAAGGCGGTTGCCGAGCAGATGGCCGAAGAGGGCGGCATGTTCCGCGAACGGCTTGCGTCGCCCGAGGCGAAGGAGGCGATGAGCGCGTTTCTCGAGAAGCGCAAGCCCGATTTTTCGCGCTTTTCCTAGGGATCCTCTGAACGATATCCGCGTGCACCGGAGCCGCCGGCGCATGCACCAGGCACTCGGCGCTCCGGCGCCAAAGTGAAACGGGAACTGCCATGCCGAGAAACGAGCCGATCGTAGTCAACCAACGCCGCTACCGCTGGATGCGCGGGCCGCTCGTCGTGATCTGTGTCGACGGTTGCGCGCGCGCGTACATCGACCGCGCGATCGCAAAAGGCTTCATGCCGTTTGCCAACCGCATGCTCGAGTGCGGCGCGGCGTTCAGCGTTGACGCGGTGGTGCCCACCTTCACCAATCCCAACAATCTCTCCATCGTCACCGGCGTGCCGCCGGCGGTGCACGGCATCTGCGGCAACTACTTCCTCGATCCCGATTCGGGCCGCGAGGTGATGATGAACGACCCCAAGTACCTGCGCACCGGAACCATCCTCGCCGCGTTCGCCGAGGCCGGCGCCAAGGTCGCGGTGGTCACCGCCAAGGACAAGCTGCGCACGCTGCTCGGCCACAAACTGAAGGGCATCTGCTTCTCCGCCGAGAAAGCCGACCAGGCGACGCTCGCCGGCAACGGCATCGAACGGGTGCTCGAGCGGGTCGACATGGCGCTGCCCTCGGTCTACAGCGCCGAGCTCTCCGAGCTGGTGTTTGCCGCGGGCGTCAGGCTCCTTGAGCGCGAACGCCCCGACCTGATGTATCTCTCGACCACCGACTACGTGCAGCACAAGGCGGCACCGGGTGCGGCGGCGGCCAATGCCTTCTATGCCATGATGGATCGCTACCTGGCGCAGCTCGATGCGCTCGGCGCGACGATTGCGCTCACTGCCGATCACGGCATGAACGCCAAGCACGGGCCGGGCGGCGCGCCGAACGTGATCTACCTGCAGGACCTGCTCGATGAATGGCTCGGCGGCGGGCAAGCCCGGGTGATCCTGCCGATCACCGACCCCTACGTGGTGCACCACGGCGCGCTCGGCTCATTCGCGACAATCTATTTTCCTCAGGGAACGGATAGCGCGGCGCTCATCGCGCGCATCGCGGCGCTGCCGGGCATGGTGCAGGTGCTCGATCGCGCCGAGGCCTGCCGCCGCTACGAGCTGCCGCCCGATCGCGTCGGCGACATCGTGGCGATCTCGGACACCAGCGTGGTGATCGGCACCGGCGTTGCACGCCACGACCTGTCGCAGTTGAAGGAGCCGCTGCGCTCGCACGGCGGGCTCTCCGAGCAGCAGGTGCCGCTGATCCTCAACCGGCGCGTGAGCGGCCTAGCGCCCGGCCGGCGCTTGCGCAACTTCGACGCCTTCGACATCGCGCTCAACCACGCCGAGGCGACGCGCGAGGCTGAGACCGCAGCCTCATGAACGCGCGCGCGCCGCAGGCGCCATTCCCGGTGCGCCACAAAGCCCTGCGCACCGCCCGGAACGACGGATGCAGCTGTCGATCGGGGTGATCTTCGCGGTGCTTGGCGCCGCGCTGTTGCACGCGGCGTGGAACGCGATGGTCAAAGGCAGCCGCGACGTATTGCTTGATACCGCGCTGATCGCACTCGGCGCGGGCGTTGCGGTACTGCCGTTTCTGCCTTTCGTCAACGCACCCGAGCGAGCGAGCTGGCCCTACCTGGGCGCTTCGGCCGTGATTCACATCGGCTACTTCGTGGCGCTGGTCGGCGCTTATCGCACGGGCGACCTGTCCTACGGCTACCCGCTGATGCGCGGGGTGGCGCCGCTTATTGTCGCCGCAAGCGCGCTGGCTTGGTTCGGCGAGGCGCCGACCCCGGGCATGTGGCTCGGCGTGGCGCTGATTTCGCTCGGCGTGCTCTCCATCGGCGTACTGGGATTTCGCTGGGACGCGCGCGCCGGCGCCGCCACCGGCTGGGCGCTGGCGAACGCCGCGATCATCGCCGCGTACACGCTGGTCGATGCGGCCGGTGTGCGCGCGGCGGGCGGCGCCGAGCGCTACGTGGCTTGGTTGTTCGTGCTGCAGAGCATGCCCTTCGCTGGCATCGTGCTGTGGCGCAGGGGTCGCGGCCTGACCGACTACGTTGCCCGCAACTGGCATCGCGGGTTGCTCGGTGGCGCCTTCTCGGCGGCCGCTTATGGCATTGCGCTGTGGGCCATGACGCGGGCGCCGGTGGCGGCGGTGGCGGCGCTGCGCGAAACTTCGGTGATCTTCGCCGCGTTGTTCGGTGCCTACGTGCTCAAGGAAGGCTCGGTGCGCCGCCGAGTCGCGGGCGCCGTGATCGTCGCCGCTGGCGTGGTCGCCTTGCGCAGCTGACAGGAAACTCCTGGCGATGGCCGCAATGCTTTCCTGCGGCGCCGGTTTCGCAGCGTCGCGCTACCATGCGGATGCAGCGCTCGCCCAAGGGGTCACGGCATGCCTGAACCGGAACACGCAATAGCGCAGGTCAACGGCATCCGTCTGCACTACGCAAGATCTGGCGCCGGGCCGCTGATGCTTTTCCTGCACGGTTTTCCGGAGTTCTGGCGCGCCTGGCGCGCGCCGATGGCGCACTTCGCGGCGCGCGGCTGGCTCGCGGTGGCGCCCGACCAGCGCGGCTACAACCTCTCCGACAAGCCCGAGGGCGTCGAGGCCTATCGCGCGAAGCACATGGTCGAGGACCTGCGCCAGCTCGCCGCGGGCTTCACGCGCGAGAAATTCGTGCTGGTGGCGCACGACTGGGGCGGCGCGGTCGCCTGGGGCCTGGCGATCTCGCATCCCGAGCTCATCTCGCATCTGGTGATCGTCAATTCGCCTCATCCCTATGCGTTCTGGCGCGAGCTCGCGAACAGCGCGGCGCAGCAGCAGGCGAGCGCCTATATGCTGCTGCTGCGCGCCGCGAAGGCCGAGCGCGTGCTCTCGGAGAACCGCTTCGAGCGGCTGTGGCGCTTCGCCTTCAGCCTGGGCAAGCCCGACTTCAGCGAGGAGGACCGCGCGGCCTACCTCGAGGCCTGGTCGCAGCCGGGCGCGCTCACCGGCAGCCTCAACTGGTACCGTGCCTCGCCGCTCTATCCGCCGAGCGATGCGGATCCGGGTGCGGCCAAGCTCGCGCTCGAAGCGCGGGATTTCATGGTGCGGGTGCCGACGCTGGTCATCTGGGGCGAGGAGGACAAGGCGCTGCTCACGGGTTGCCTCGACGGGCTCGAGGTCTGCGTGCCGCAGCTGCGCGTGGTGCGCGTGCCCGGCGCCTCGCACTGGATCGTGCACGAGCGCCTCGATCTGGTGTGCAGTGAAATCGAGCGCTTCGCGGCGGCGGCGCGCGTTTAGAATCGGCGCCTGACTCGCGAAGGACCGACCATGGCCGCCACCACGCTGGACCTTCCCAAGCTCGAGCATCGCGTCGGCGAGGAGATCGCTGTCTCGCCGTGGTTCCAGGTCACGCAAGAGCGCATCGACCTGTTCGCCAAGGCGATCGAGGATTCGCAGTGGATCCACGTCGACCGCGAGCGCGCCAAGCAATCGCCCTTTGGCACCACTATTGCGCATGGCTTTCTCACGCTGTCGCTGCTCTCGCACCTCGTCGAAACGACATTTTCCTTCGCCGAGCGCAAAATGGGCGTCAATTACGGCTTGAACCGCGTGCGCTTCACGGCGCCGGTGCCTTCGGGCTCGAAGGTCCGCGCGCGCTTCAAGCTCGCAGAGTTCGAGAAAATCCAGGGCAACGGCGTGCAGGTCACCTGGAACGTGACCGTGGAGCGCGAAGGCGCCGACAAGCCGGTGATGGTCGCCGAGTGGCTCGGCCGGCACTATTTCTGAGTTCCGCAGGAGGACGCATGGCGCAACGCTGGAAGAACAAGCCACCCGGCTCGAACTGGGGCGTATTCGGCCCGGACGACCGGCGCGGGCGCATGAACACCGTGACGCGCGAGAAGGTGCTGCAGGGCGTCGCCGAGGTGAAGGAAGGGCTCGTGTTCTGCCTCTCGCTGCCGCTCGACTACCCCGGCGGCAGCGCGCTCAACCCGCGGCGCAGTCCGCCGCGGCTCGCCGCCACGCAGCGCGCCGGCAAGCAGAATTTCTGCTACGCGCTCGCCGCCGAGAACCCGATCAACACCGACGTGGTGTGCGACGACCAGGTGCTGCTCACGCTGCAGTACTCGACGCAGTGGGACAGCCTCGCGCATGTCGGCAGCCGCTTCGACGCCGACGGCGACGGCAAGGCCGAGACCGTGTTCTATAACGGCTTTCGCGGCGGTCAGGACATCAAGCCTGCGCCCGAGAGCGAGGACGTCGAAGGCTGGGAGCGCTTCGAGGGCACCGATGGCGGCCCGCTCGGGATTCAGACGCTCGCCGAGCACGGCGTGCAGGGCCGCGGCGTGATGATCGACCTGCACCATCATTTCGGCCGCAAGCGCCACGCGGTGGGCTACGACGAGCTGATGAAGGTGCTCGAGGCGGACCAGGTGCAGGTCGAGAAGGGCGACATGGTGTGCCTCTACACCGGCTTCGCCGACGTGATTCTCGAGTTGAACAAGCAGCCCGATCCGAAGCTGCTGCATGCCACCTGCACCGGCTTGGACGGCCGCGACGACAAGCTGCTCAAGTGGGTGAGCGCCTCAGGCCTCGCGTGCCTGATCGCCGACAACTATGCGGTCGAGATCATTCCCGTGAGCCCGTTCAAGCCGATGGAGCATGCGGCGATGCCGCTTCACGAGCACTGCCTGTTCAAGAACGGCATCCACCTCGGCGAGATGTTCTACCTCACCGAACTTGCGCGCTGGCTGCGCGAGCACGGGCGCAACCGCTTCCTGCTCACCGCGCCGCCGCTGCGGCTTCCTGGCGCAGTCGGCTCGCCCGCGAACGCGGTCGCGACCGTCTAGGCCCGCCATGGCCGAGGCGAAGCGCGTCGTCATTGTCACCGGCGGCTCATCGGGCATCGGCGCGGCGAGCTCGCGCGAGCTTGCGCACCGCGGCTGGTGCGTGGTGGTGAACTACTCGAAGAGCGCCGGCGACGCGGACAAGGTCGTCGAGCAGTGCATCAAGGCGGGCGGCGATGCGATCGCGCTGCGAGCCGATGTGTCGCAGGACGCCGATTGCCGCAAGCTCGCCGCTGCAGCGGTCGAAAAATGGGGCCGGCTCGATGCGCTGGTGAACAACGCCGGCACCACCAAGTTCGTGCCGCATGCGAAGCTCGGCGAGCTGAGCGAAGAGGACTTCCTGCGCATCTACCGGCTGAACGTGGTCGGTCCGTTCCAGATGACGCGCGCCTGTGCCGAGCCGCTCAAGGCTGCGCGCGGCGCGGTGGTGAACGTGTCCTCGCTCGCCGCGCTCCTCGGCACGGGCTCTTCGATCGCCTACGCCGCTTCGAAAGGGGCGCTCAATTCGCTCACCTTTTCGCTGGCGCGCGTGCTGGCGCCCGAGGTGCGGGTGAACGCCGTGTGCCCGGGCTTTGTCGATACGCCCTGGATGGTCCAGGGCTACGGCGCGGAGCGCTATGCTCAGCTCTCCAAGAGCTACGCGGCCGCCGCGCCGCTCGGCTCTACCTGCAAGCCCGAGGACATCGCCGAGACCATCGCCTGGCTGATCGAAGGCGCGCGGCAGGTCACGGGCGAGACGATTTTCGTCGACGCGGGAATGCATGTAGCCACGCCCCGGTGAACGGTCCACGCGTGGCGTGGAGCGTTCACCAGGGAAGAATGGAGCAGGGGGGGGTTGGGTCCCTTCCGGCGCTGCGCGCGAATCGCCAACTCCGCTACGCTTCGCCGGCGATTCGCAGCAAGACATGGAATTCTGTTACCCATGTCCTCCGACGTTTTTGTTACCTATCTCCCCGGCCGCTCACAGGCTGGATTCAAAGGCCACCAAGCAAATCCTTAACCTTCGCTTCAATCAAATCTCGTACCTGCCGAAACCGCTCCGGCGGAAACTCCTTCGGGTCGGGAATATTCCAATCCTCGCGCCGCGTGGCTCGCACGAAGGGACAGGCGTCCCCGCACCCCATCGTTACAACTACGTCGTACTCGACGTTGGGAATGTCTTCCAGGGACCTGGATTCGTGCGTGCCAAGGTCGTAGCCCAACTCGCGCATAGCCTCGGTGGCCTTCGGGTTGATTTGGCCAGAAGGGCGCGAGCCCGCGCTATAGGCTTCGATGGTTGGACCGCCGTGGATACGCGCAAAAGCCTGGGCCATTTGACTCCGATTGGCGTTCTCGATACAGACGAACAGCACGCGTTTGCGCGATGACGGGGTCGTCAACCCGGATTCTCCTGCGCTTGTTGCGGCAGCGAAGAACAGCAGCCCGGATTCTGTACACAGCGACAGCCCGCAACCGCCAGACCCGCTCCAATGACCGGAGCCAGCACGTAAATCCACAGATGCTCGATGTGCCCCGCCGCAAGCGCCGGCGCGAGCGATCGGGCGGGGTTCATGGACGCGCCGCTAACAGGTCCGGCAAAGAGGGCTTCGAGGCCAACCACGGCTCCAATCGCGGCACCTGCCATGACGCCCTTTTCTTTCGCGCCGGTGGAAACGCTGAGGATCACAAACATGAGGACAAACGTGAGGATGATTTCGAGCACGAAGGACTGCGCAGGGGGACCCGCCGGAATCGTGGCGCCCAGGGTCGGATGTCCCTCGAACAAAAGGCGCAACACGCCGCTTGCGAGAAAGCCTCCCGCGCACTGGCTCAGGATATAGGGGGAAACCTCGCGCAACGGCAGGCGCCGCGCGACACAGAAGCCGATTGTTACCGCAGGATTAAGATGCGCGCCGGAAACCTCGCCCAAGGCGTAAATCATTGCCATGACCACGAGCCCGAAGGTAAGGCCTATGCCGACATGGGACACCGCGCCGCCGCTCACGTCGTTGATTACGATCGCGCCCGTACCTGCGAAAACAAGAGCGAAGGTTCCGATCAGTTCGGCAACGTACTTCTTCATGATTCGGTGTTTTCCGGCACATTACCCTTCATTGTGATTCAGCGCGGTCTAACGAGTCTGTAGAAAAACCATAGTGCAAGCCTAGCACCGCTCCCTGCGATTTGGCGCGACAGGATTCCTGAAGGCGCGATCGCGGCTCAGGCAGTCCCGCTGGCAGTTCTTAGTGCCTCAATGCACTGCCGCCGGCCGATGGTTTCTCGATTGCGCCGTAGCGTTGCACCTTGCCGATGTTATGCACCAGGCAATACAGCGCCCACTGGGTGTTGACCTTGGCGGCCCCGCGCAGGCTGAATTGCTTCAATCCTCGAGCATGTCTGATGTTGGCGAAGACCGGCTCGACAGTTCCCAGGCGCCGCGCGTACTCGTGCCGGCCGCTCCGCCACTGCAAGTCATGCTGCTATTGCCCTCTCTCGGACGGCAGCGAGTGCTCGGATCAGCTCATCGAGCTCCGCAGCACTGAACAATCCCTCGGGTCCGCGTGGTGTGAGATCCGTGAACGGGGACTCGTAGAGCCGATCGGGGGCGACAACCCCGTGCTCCGTCAGGTGATCCACGACCAGGTTGACGAACTCGATCTGGTTTGCCGACAACGACTTCCGAGCGAGGAAGGTTGTCCAGCTCAACGGAGAGGGGGGAAGTCATGGCACAGGTTACTACTGCGGGAATTGATCTGGCAAAGAAGCTCTTCGCGCTGCATGGGGTAGATGGATTTGGGAAGGTGCAGCTCAGGAAAACGGTGCGCAGGGACCAGCTGCTCGAGACGGTGGCGGCGGGCTTGACGCGCCTGAGCACATCGGCCTGCTCGGCGATCGTCCGGAAGTTCGCCCGCGCGCCCTCCAGCATCGGAACGAGCAGGCCGTGCTCCTGCGCCTCGCCGAAGGCGCGCGCGTGGACCACCACCTGGTGCTTCGCATCGACCACCGCCACCGCGCCCAGGTACGCCTCGCGCGTGCGTACCGACATGCCCCGAACTACCAGATTGCCGTCCATTTGCTTGCGCAACGCGCCCATCGCCGTCTCCTCGTGGGAAGTCGCGGGAGAATTCCCGCAACGCCAACACTGACACGGCCTGCGCCATCCGGCATGCACCCGCCGCAACTCACTTCCGTTCGATTCGCCTCGCCGGACGGCAAGGCTCCGACCACCACCGCGAAGCGGATTAGTTCAACTTGGGTTAGTCGGATAAATTGGTGCAGGATGCAGTGCGTGTTTCTGGCGTGGAGAGGCATAGGTATGGCGGGTGATTGCGGGCGGCAGTTGATCGAACAGATCAAGAACCGGGCGCTGGTGTACGCGGCGGTGTGCGACACGCCCGCGCGGTGAACACCTACGACTACATCGTGGTCGGCGCCGGCACCGCCGGCTGCGTGCTCGCCAACCGACTGAGCGAGAACGGCCGCCATCGCGTGCTGCTCATCGAGGCCGGGCCGCGCGACACCAACATCTGGATCCACGTGCCGCTCGGCTACGGCAAGCTCTTCGCGCGCACCGACGTCAACTGGGCCTACGAATCCGAGCCCGAGGCGGCGCTGAACGGCCGGCGCGTCTTCACGCCGCGCGGCAAGGTGCTGGGCGGGTCTTCGTCGATCAACGGCCTGGTGTATATCCGCGGCCAGCGCGAGGACTTCGACGGCTGGGGCATGCCCGGCTGGTGCTTTGACGATCTGCTGCCGTACTTCAAGAAATCCGAAGACCAGAGCCGCGGCGCCGACCGCTGGCACGGCGCGGGCGGGCCGAGCGCGGTCAGCGACCTGCCCGACAAGCACGAGCTGTGCGACGCGTTCATCGCTTCCGCAATGGCGCTCGGTGTGCCGCGCAACGACGACTTCAACGGCGGGCGCCAGGAAGGCGCCGGCTACTACCAGGCAACCGCGAGGAACGGCCGGCGCTCGAGCGCCGCGACCGGCTACCTGCGTCCGGCCATGAAGCGAAGCAACCTGCGCGTCGAGGTTGAGGCGCTCGCCACGCGCGTGCTCTTCGAGGGCAAGCGCGCGGTGGGCGTCGAGTACCTGCAGCGCGGCGCGAAGCGGAGCGCGCGCGCCGCGCGCGAGGTGATCCTCGCGGGCGGCTCGATCAACTCGCCGCAGCTCCTGCAGCTCTCGGGAGTCGGTCCGCGCGCGCTGCTCGAGCGCCACGGCATCCCGGTGGTGCACGACGCGCCCGGGGTGGGCGAGGATCTGCAGGATCATTTTTACGTGCGCACCTTCTGGCGCTGCAACAAGCCGATCACGCTGAACGACGACATGGCGAGCTGGTGGCGACGGCTCGGCATCGGCCTGAAGTACGTCCTGCTGCGGCGCGGCCCGCTTACCGTGAGCGCCGGCTACGCAGCGGCGTTCGTGCGCACGCGGCCCGATCTCGCGCGCCCGGACGGGCAGATCTATTTCATCAACTTTTCCACCGCCAGGCGCGGCGGGCACCTGCACCCTTTCTCGGGCTTCACCTGTTCGCTCTCGCAGCTGCAGGCCGAATCGCGCGGCTGGGTGCGCATCCGCTCGGCCGACCCCAAGGCGCCGCCAGCGATCCATTACAACTATCTCGCCACCGAGCGCGACCGGGGCATGATGGTCGCGGGCCTGAAGCTCGTGCGCCGCCTGGTGAACGCGCCGCCGCTGCGCGACTAGGTGGCGGGCGAATTCCTGCCGGGCGAGCGCGTGCAGAGCGACGCCGACTGGCTCGCCTTTTGCCGCGAGTCGGGCGACACGGTGTTCCACCCGACTTCGACCTGCCGCGTGGGGGAGGACGAGCGCGCCGTGGTGGATGGCCGATTGAAGGTGCGCGGACTCGCCGGGCTGCGCGTGATCGACGCCTCGGTAATGCCGGCGGTGGTCTCCGGCAACACCAACGCCGCGGTGTTCGCGATCGCCGAGAAAGGCGCCGATCTGGTGCGCGCGGACGGCGCGGCGTGAATCTCGCTTACTGGGGCCTCTCGCCGTGGATGGGACTGCCGCTTGCGCTCGCCGTGACGGCGCTGGTCGCGTTCCTGATCGGCTACCCGTGCTTTCGCTTCAAGATCGTCGGGCACTACTTTGCCTTGGTCACGCTCGCGCTCTCGGAGGTCACGCGCCTGATCATCGTCGCGCTGCGCGACCAGACCGGCGGGTCGCTCGGCGCCACGCCGACGACCGCGCTGCAGCACACCGACTTCTCGGTCTGGGCAATGCAGTTCCCTTCGAAGATCGTCTGGTTCTACATCGTGTTCGCCTGCTGGCTGCTCGGGCTTTGGATCTGGACGCGCGTGGACCGCTCGATGGCGCGCCTCGCGCTGCAGGCGATCAGTCAGGAAGAGGACGCCGCGGCCTCGGTCGGCATGAGCATTACGCGGCTCAAGCTCGGGGTGACGATGATCTCGGCGCTCGTCACCTGCGCGGGCGGCGTGCTGTACGCGCAATACCAGCAGTACGTGAACCCGGAGACCGTCTCCGGCATCGGCATCAGCCTGCAGATGGTATTCGGCGCGATCGCCGGCGGCATGTTCGTGCGCTTCGGGCCGACCGTGGGCGCGGCCTTTACGCTGCTGCTCGCCGAAGGGCTGCGCCTTGCTCTCGGCCACGACATCCACGGCCTCGACAGCACGCTCTACGGCCTGATGCTGGTGTTGTTCATCATCTTCATGCCCAAGGGCATCCTCGGCGCGGCGCAGGAAGCGATGGAAAAGCGCGCCGTCGCCAAGCCCGCGTCGGCCGCAGCGTAGCGCCCATAACGCTCGAAGCGCTCGCCGTCTCAAACGGTGCGCAGCTTGCGCGCGCCTGCCTCGGCACGCCGCGCGACGGGTCGCTCGATCACGGCATCAACTTCGTCGACGCCGCCGAGTTGTACCCGCCGGCACCGGACAAAAAAAGGGGCAGGCGCCTCGCGCCCGCCCCTTGACCTGAGAGAACCCGGGGCTACTTACCCAGGATCTCGCCGAAGCGCCGCCACTCCTTGCCGTCGAAGCGTTGCAGCTGCGCCGACTGGATCGGCGCGAAGTCGTTGGCTTCGGTGTTGATGCGAATTCCGGGCAAAAGCGTATCTGGACGAAAGTCTTTCAGGCTGGCGGCCTGCTTCATGATGTTGGCGCGCGTCAGATTGTCGCCCGCCTGCTTCAACACCTGGTGCACGGTCTGCGCCACCGTGTAGGCGTAGATGTTGAATGGGTCCAGCAGGCTGCCCTCGGGGTAGTACTTGGCCATGAACGCGCGCCACTCCTTCACCGCCGGATCGTCGTTCCACTGCGGGTCGGTCGGATCCTTGAGGTATACCGTGGAAATGAGTCCCACCGACTTCTCCAGGCCCGCCGGCGTCAGCACCGAGCCGATGGAGGCCGACACGTTGTTCAGGTAGTGGGTCGGCTTCCAACCCGTGTCGTAGGCCTTGCGGATCGCCTGCGCCGCAAACTTGGGAATGGTGATGTTGAAAAACGTGTCCGCGCCCGAGGCCTGTAGCTGCACGATCTGCGAGTCCACCGTCGGATCGGTCACTTCGTAGGATACTTCTTTCACGATCATGCCGACCTTGTCGCCGAGGCCGTCCTTGAAGCCCTTGAGGTAGTCCTTGCCGTAGTCGTCGTTCTGGTAGAGGACGCCGATCTTGGCCTTGGGGTTGTTCTTCAGGATGTGTGCCGCGTAGACGCGCCCTTCGGTCTGGTAGTTCGGCTGCCAGCCCATGGTCCAGGGGAAATTGCGCGGGTCGTTCCACTTGGTCGCGCCGGTGGCGACGAACGCCTGCGGCACCTTCTTCGAGTTCATGTACTTGTGGATGGCGGTGTTGGGCGGCGTGCCGAGCGTCTGGAACAGGAACAGCACTTCGTCCTGCTCGACGAGCTTGCGCGCCATCTCCACGGTTTTCGGCGGGCTGTAGCCGTCGTCATAGGAGACCCATTCAATCATGCGGCCGTTGATGCCGCCCTTCTCGTTCACCATCGTCCAGTAGGCGCCGATCGCCTTGCCGATCGTGCCGTAGGACGACGCCGGCCCGCTGTACGGATTGGTGTTGCCGATTTTGATGGACTTGTCGCTTGCGCCAGGGTCGTACATCTTCTGCGCCAGGGCCGCCGCAGACGCGAACGCGACGGCAAGCAGTGCTGCAATTGGTATGAGCTTCATGATTTCCTCCTCCTCAGGTGGAATGTGACCTATTCTGCGCCCTTCTCGCCAGCAGCGCTACGGCCATGCGCACCGCGCCCGCAACCCCCATCGGCATCAGGTAAACGAAGCCGAGAAGGAAAATGCCGAAGATCGCCCAGGGAGCGGCCCTCGAGATCTCGTCCGCAATGTTGGGCACGAATTGGATGAACAGCGCCCCATAGATCGCCCCGGAGATCGAGGCAAGCCCGCCGACGACGATCCCCACCAGGAACACGATCGAGACGAAGAAGTTGAAGCTGTCAGGCGCCACGTACTGGATGGCGATCGCGCCCAGCGCCCCGGCGACGCCGGTGTACATGGCGGAAACGCCGAAGGCGAGCGACTTCACCATCGCAGTGTTGATGCCCATAGCCTCAGCCGCGATGTGCTGATCGCGGATCGCGACCAGCGCGCGCCCGATGCGCCCGCGCAGCAGGTTGCGGGCGAGCACGAACATCAGCACCGTCACCGCCAGCGTGAAGTAGTACAGCCACTGATCGGCGTTGATCGGCAGGCCGAAGGGCACCTCCGGCTTGGCGATGACGATGCCCTGCACGCCCCCGGTCCATTTCTCCAGGTGGTGGTATTTGAGCAGGCTCGGCAGCGACACCCCGAGCGCGAACGTCGCCAGAGCAAGATACAGGCCTTCGAGGCGCAGCGCCGGCAGCCCGAAGAGGAATCCCGCCAGCAGGCACACCGCGCCCGCCGCCGGCAGCGTGGCCCAGTAGGGCACGCCATACTGGTCCATCAGGATCGCCGCGCTGTAGGCGCCGATGGCGTAGAACGCGCCGTGGCCAAGCGAGATCTGGCCGTTGTAGCCGGTGAGGATGTTGAGTCCCAGCAGCGCGATCGCGTACACCAGCACCAGCGTCAGCTGGAAGGTGCGGTAATGACTAATCAGCAGCGGCAGCGCGCAGGAGGCGAGCAGCAGCACGGCGACGAGGATGATCTGGCGCCTGCTCATACGCGGGTCACGAACACCTTGCCGAAGAAGCCCGAAGGCTTCACCACCAGCACGCCGATGATCAGCACCAGCGCCACTGCCAGCTTTAGCTCGTTGCCGATGACGAAGGCGCCGAGCACGTTCTCCAGCACGCCGACCAGGAAGCCGCCGAGGACCGCGCCACCGGGATTGTCGATGCCGCCGACCAGCGCCGCGGCGAACGCGTAGAGCAGTATGCCGCCCATCATGTTGGGATCGAGGAACACGATCGGCGCCACCATCATGCCGGCGACGCCGCCGATGGCCGCGGCGAGGCCCCAGCCAAGCGCCAGCATCCAGCCGACGCGGATGCCCACCAGGCGTGCCGAGTCGGGGTTCTGAGCCGCCGCGCGCATGGCGAGGCCGAGCGGCGTGAAGCGGAAGAAGGCATAGGTCAGCAGGAGCACCACCAGCGTCACGCCGATGGCGCCGAACTCGTGCGAGGACATGAACCTGCCGAACATCGGCTCGGCCGGGAACGGGCTGGGGAAAGTCTTGATGGTGTAGGAATAGATCCAGCCGGTGACGCTGTTCAGGATCACCAGCAAGGCGATGAAAACCACCACCACCGCCAGGACCGGCGCGTTTTCCACCGGGCGGATGATGATGCGCTCGATCAGCACACCGAGCACGAACGCGAAGAGCACCGTGAGCAGGAACGCCGGCCAATAGGGTACGCCGGCATTGATCAGGGTCCAGGCGAAGTAGGTGGCGAACATCGCCATCTCGCCCTGCGCGAAATTTACCAGGTGCGTGGCCTGGTAGATCATCACCAGCGCGAGCGCGAGGCTGGCGTAGATGCCGCCGGTGGCGAGGCCCGCGAGCACCTGGTGCAGGAACGCTTCCATCCCGGCGTTCTCAGTAACCCAGGTACGAGCGCCGCACGGCGTCGTTGCGCTTGATCTCGGCGGCGGTCCCGGACAGCACCACGCGTCCGGTCTCGATCACGTAGGCGTGGTCCGCGAGGTCGAGCGCCATGGTCGCGTTCTGCTCCACCACCAACATGCTGACGTTTTCCTTCTCGTTCACCGTGCGCAGGATCTCGAACAGCTCGCGCACAATGAGCGGCGCGAGCCCGAACGAGGGCTCATCGAGCAGCATGAGCCTTGGCCGCAGCATCAGCGCGCGCGACACCGCCAGCATCTGCTGCTCTCCCCCCGAAAGCGTCCCGGCCTGCTGCTCGCGGCGCTCCTTCAGGCGCGGAAAGTAGCCGTAGACGCGCGCGAGATCCGTGTCGACCGCGGCCCGGTCCTTGCGCGAATAGGCGCCAAGGCGCAGGTTTTCCTCGGTCGTGAGATTGACGAAGGTGCCGCGGCCGTCGGGCACGTGGGCAATGCCCTTGCGCACGATCACCTCGGTCGCCATGCCCTCGATGCGTTCGCCGGAGAAGCGCACCTCGCCTTGCGTCTTCACCATGCCGCACAGCGCGCGCAGCGTGGTGGTCTTGCCCGCGCCGTTGGCGCCGAGGAGCGTGGTGATGGTGCCTTCGTCCATGGCGAAGTCGATGCCATGAAGCACGCGGCTCGTGCCGTACGAGGCGCGCAGGCCGGTAACCGCCAGCAGCGCCATCAGTGCGCCTCGCCCAGGTAGGCCTGGATCACCTCGGGATGCGCCTGCACCTCGGCGGGTGTTCCTTCAGCAATCTTTCTGCCGAAATTGAGTGCCACCACATGATCCGAGATGCTCATCACCAGGCTCATGTGGTGTTCAACCAGCAGCACCGTAAGGCCGAGCCGGTCGCGAATCTCCCGGATCATTGCGCCGAGCTCGCCGACCTCCTCGTGGTTGAGGCCGCTCGCCGGCTCGTCCAGGAGCAGGAGCTTGGGCTCCGCGGCCAGCGCCCGTGCCAGTTCGACGCGCTTCTGCGTCCCGAACGAGAGGTCGGCGACGCGCGCCTCGGCGAACGCCTCCAGGCCGAGGAGGCGAACCAGGGAGCGCGCCTTCTCCAGCGTGGCGCGCTCCTCGCGCGTCGCCAGCGGCAGACGCAGCGTGTTCAGGAAGAAGCCGCTTCGGGTGCGGCAATGATGCCCCACCATAATGTTGTCGAGCACGGTCATGGTTTTGAACAGTGCGAGATTCTGGAAGGTGCGCCCGATGCCGAGCGCGGCGATGCCGTGCCTGGGCACCTGCAGGAGCGAACCGCCGTTGAACAGGATGTCGCCGCTGCCGCACTCGTAAAGACGCGACAGGCAGTTGAATAGCGTGGTCTTGCCCGCACCGTTCGGGCCGATCAAGCCGACGATGCGGCCGGCCTCGACGTCGAAGGAAATGCCGTCGAGAGCGACGATGCCGCCGAAGCGCACGCCGACGCCCTCCACGCGCAACAACACCCCTGCAGCAACCGGTTCGATTGCTCCTCCTCCAAGGGATCCACGCCGCAGCGCCGCGTCGACGCTGTTGGTCCTTTTGCCGGATTGTCGAACGGTATTTTGTACGGAGTCAAGACCAGAAATGACTGCGCTGGCCGAGAGTCCCGGCGCATCCATCCCATCCCGGCCTACCCGCTGGCGGCGGAAGGCGTTGAGTGCAACATTCTTTTGGCGGAGCCGCCCCGGCGAGCCGCACTACGCGCGTGCCGCATGACGCACGACGCGCGCCATGGTATTGGACGAGGTCATGTCCGAGGAACTCTACGAGCCGGCGATGACACTGCAGACGGTGCAGCCATCGGGAGCGCCGCGCGGCGCGCGATCCTGGAGCTGTTCGCCGGGCTCGAGGTGATAAGTACGGCCTATCCAAGCCCCTCGGCCCAATGACAGAATGACGGGCCATGGCGTCTGCCGCGCACATGGCGCATCACCGGGATCGGACCATCGTCGAGAATCGATGTGGGAAGCTCTTTTACTTGTGCTAGCAATCGCGGGCGCGCTGTTCTGGATCGACAGCCTGCGCGCCCGCGAGCGCGCGGTGGCCGCGGGTCGTGCGGCCTGCAGGCGCTACGATCTGCAGTTCCTCGACGACACCGTCTCGTTCACCCGGCTGCGCCTGGCGCGCGACGAGGAAGGTCAGTTGAAGCTGCAGCGCAGCTACGCCTTCGAGTTCTCGGATACGGGGAACAACCGACGCCACGGCGCGATCGTCATGCTCGGCGCGCGGCTTGATGACGTCGAGCTCGAGCCCTACGAGCTGCATTGACGGCGCTCTGAGATGGCGAAATGGCTCGAGGGGCGCGTGATCGAGAACCGGCACTGGACGCCGGTGCTGTATTCGCTGCGGGTCGAGGCGCCCCGCTTGCCTTTCGTGGCTGGCCAGTTCGTCAAGATCGCGCTCGACGTGGCGGGCGAACGCATCGCGCGGCCGTTCTCCATGGTCAACGCGCCCGATGACCCGACGCTTGAGTTCTACGGCGTGATCGTCCCCGACGGGCCGCTGTCGCCGCGCCTGGCTGAGCTCTTGCCGGGCGATGTGCTTTATCTGTCGGCCAACCCCTCCGGCTTCCTGGTGATGGCCGAGGTGCCGGACACCGAGACGCTGTGGATGATCGCCACCGGTACCGGCCTGGCGCCGTTCCTGTCGATCCTGCGCACCGAGACGCCCTGGAGGCGCTTCGCGCGCGTGGTGCTGGTGCACGCGGTACGCCGCGCTTGCGAACTGACCTACCGCGACTTGCTCGGCGCGCTCCAGCAGGAGCATGGCGATCGCTTGCGCCTCGTGTCCTTCGTCAGTCGCGAGTGGGCGCCGGGCGCGCTCGCCGGGCGCATTCCGGCGGCGATCGAGGACAGACGGCTCGAGGCCGCCGCTGGCACGGCGTTCGCGCCGGAAAGCTCGCACGTGATGCTTTGCGGCAACCCGGACATGGTGAAGGACGCCACTGCTGCGCTCGGCGGCCGCGGCTTGCGCAAGCATCGCCGGCGCGTACCCGGCCACATCAGCGTGGAGAATTTCTGGTGAGCGCGGTTGTACCCGGCACGCGCTCGCCCCTGCTCATCGCGGCCCTGGTACTGGTGCTGCTCGCCGGCTGCAGCGCGACGCGGTTCGCCTACAACAACGCAGACTTCTACCTGCGCTGGCAGGCCGGGCGCTACCTCGACCTGCGCCGCGAGCAGAGCGAGCTGCTCGATGTGCGCATCGCCGCATTCATGGCGTGGCATCGGGCCGAGGCGATGCCGATCTATGCGCGGCTCGCCGCGGAGACCGCGGTGCGTTTTGCCGATGGCCTTTCGCGCGAAGACCTCGATTGGGGGTACGATTCAATCTTGATGCAGGTGCGGCAGAGCGTGCGCACGGCTGCCGAAGAATTCGCCCCGCTGCTCGATCGGCTCTCGCCGGAGCAGATCGCGCATCTGGGAGAGCGGCTGACAGACGACAACCGCAAGTTCGCCGATGAGCATCTGCCGGGAACGCTCGCGGAACGCAAGGCGCGGCGCTTGCGACGCAACCTCGAGCGACTGGAGGACTGGTTGGGAACCTTGAGCGACGCCCAGATCGAGCGAGTCAGGCAGTACGCCGAGCGCGCGCCGCTCGTCGACGAGCGGCGCGTAGTCGAACGCAGGCGCCGGCAGGGCGAGCTGCTCGAGATGCTGCGCCGGCGCGAGGCCGAGCGCAGGCTGGCCGATTGGGCAGTGAACTGGGACCGCGAGCGCGATCCCACCTACCAGACGGCGCTGCGCGCGCAGCGGGAGGAGTATTTCCGGCTGCTGCTCGATCTCGACACCACGCTTGACGCCGAGCAGCGCCGCTGGGCGCTCGCGCGCCTGGAAGGGTATACGGGCGAGTTCCGGGTGCTCGCCCAACAAAGCGGCGTACGCAGCGTGAGTCGATGAGCGACCCGATCGCCTTCCGCGCTCCCGGCGCGCCGGGCGAGCCGCCGCGCGTGGGCGAGCCGGTCTCGAGCTACGCCGGCCGCACGCGCTACACCCAGCTCGAGTACGAGGCGATTCTGGCGAACGCCTCGATCGGCATCGCTTTCACGCGCGACCGCAAGTTCTTCCTGTGTAACCCGCGCTTCGCCGAGATGTTCGGCTGGGGGCAGGGCGAGCTGATCGGGCAGCCCGGCGGTGTGGTCTACCCCACCCGCGAGAGCTACGAGGCGGTTGCCCAGATTGCCATCCCGATCCTGTCCTCGGGCGGCCAACTCGACCTCGAGTGGAAGCTGCGGCGCAAGGACGGCTCGAGTTTCATGGGGCGGATGATCGCCAAGGCGATCGACCCGGAGAACACCCAGCAGGGCACGATCTGGATCGTCGAGGACGTCACCGAGCGCAAGCGCCAGCGGGACGAGCTCGACCGGCTGCTGCGCGAGCAGGAGGCGATTCTCGGCACCGCCGCGGTGGGCATCGTGTTTGTGCGCGACGGGCGCATCGTGCGCTGCAACCGGCGCTACGAGCAGATGTACGGCTACGAGCCGGGCGAGCTGAACGATCAGCCGACCTCCGTGGTTTACGCGGATCCTCGCGACCACGAGGAGGTGGGCGAGGTCCACGAGCATCTCGCGAAAGGCCTGACCTACCGTCGTGTGCAGTTGCGCCGGCGCAAGGAAGGCTCGACGATCTGGGTGCGCACCGACGCCCGGGCGGTCGAGCCGCACGACCCGCAGCGCGGCTCGGTGTGGACCGTCGAGGACATCACCGAGCAAAAGCACGCCGAGGACGAGCGCGGGCGCCTGCTCGCCGAGCAGCAGGCACTGCTCAACAACGTCGTGGTGGGGATCTGCTTCACCCGCGGCCGCACGGTCATGCGCTGCAACCGGCGCTTCGAGGAGCTGTTCGGCTACGAGCCGGGCGCAATGCTGGGCCTCGACTCGCGTGCGTTCTACTTCACCGACGACGAGTACCAGCTACGGCGCGGCTCCTACGACGAGCTCGACCGCGGCGAGACCCACACGCGCGAGCAGTTCCTGCGCAAGGTCGACGGCTCGGGAATTTTCTGCCGCATCTCCGGCCGCGCGGTCGAGGCCGGCACGCCCGACAAGGGCTACGTGTGGCTATTCGAGGACGCAACCGAGCGCAAGCGTGCAGACGAATCGGCACAGCGCCTGATGCGCGAGCAAAACGCGGTGCTCGAGAACGCGATGATCGGCATCGTGTTTCTCAAGGATGGGCGCGTGGTGCGCTGCAACCGGCGCTTCGAGGAGCTGTTCGGCTACGAGCAGGGCGAGCTGCTCAATGAGTCAACGCGCGCGCTGTACGCGCGCGACAAGGACTTCGAGAGGATCGAGAAGAAATACGGCGGGATCTGGCGCGGCCAGACCTTCCTCGACGAGCGGCGCATGGTGCGCAAGGACGGCGGTAAATTCTGGTGCCATCTGTCCGCGCGCGCGGTGGTGCCGGGCGATCCGGCGCAGGGTTCGGTTTGGCTGTTCGACGACGTCACCGCCGAGCGCGATGTGCGCGAAGCGCTCGAGCGCGCGGTCACCGAGCGCACTGCCGAGCTCAAGGCCGCCAATAAGCGGCTCGAAAGCGAGATCGCGGAGCGCAAGCTGGCCGAGGAGCGCGCGCGGCACCTCGCCGGTCACGACGCGCTCACCGGCCTGCCTAACCGGCGTTTGCTCGAGGACCGGCTGACGCAGGCGCTCGCGCTCTCGTACCGCAATCGCAAGCAGACCGCGGTGATGTTCATCGACCTCGACCGCTTCAAGATGATTAACGACTCGCTCGGCCACGCCGTCGGTGACGTGCTGCTGCAGGAAGTCGCGCAGCGCCTGGTCAAGCTGATGCGCGTCGGCGACACGATCTGTCGCATCGGCGGCGACGAATTCGTCGTCGTGCTGCCCGAGATCAAGCGCTCCTCGGACGCGGCGAACGTCGCGCAGAAGGTGATCGAGCAGCTTTCGGCGCCGGTGACGATCGATGGGCGCGAGCTGCATGTCACGCCTTCAATCGGCATCACCGTGTTTCCGGACGACGGGCGCGATGCCGAGGCGCTGATCGGCAACGCGGACGCGGCGATGTACCACGCCAAGGAAATGGGTCGCGCGAATTACCAGTTCTTCACCGACCAGATGAACCTCGCGGCCTCGCGCCGCCTGACGCTCGAGAACGACCTGCGTCGCGCGCTGCAAAGGGGCGAGCTTGCCGTGTACTACCAGCCAGTGACCGAGCTGAAGGCGGGCTGCGTCGCCGCTCACGAGGCACTGGTGCGCTGGCAGCACCCGACTAAGGGGCTGGTGGGACCGAATGATTTCATCCAGCTCGCCGAAGAGACCGGGCTGATTGTGCCAATCGGCGCCTGGGTGCTGCGCGAGGCGTGCCGCTGGGCCACGTTCATCGGCACGGAGCACGGGCTGCCGGTATCGGTGAACCTCTCTGCGCGCCAGTTCACCGACCCGAAGATCGTCGAGACCGTGGCGCAGGTGCTGCGTGACACCGGGCTGCCGGCGCGGCTGCTGGAGCTCGAAATCACCGAATCCACGGCGATGCAGCACACCGACGTCGCGCTCGCCACCATGACCCGTTTGAAGGCGCTCGGCGTGACAATCGCAATCGACGACTTCGGCACCGGCTACTCCAGCCTCGCGTATCTCAAGCGCTTCCCGGTGGACAAGATCAAGATCGACCGCTCGTTCGTCGCCGACCTTCCGGGCGACAAGGACAACAAGGCGATCGTCGCCGCCATCATCGCGCTGGCGCATGCGCTCAACATTCGCGTGGTAGCCGAGGGCGTCGAATCCGAGGAACAGCTCGAGTTCCTCGAAGCGTGCCGTTGCGATTTCATTCAAGGGTACCTGGCCGGGCCGCCCGTGGATGCCGACGCCGCGGCGAAGGATTACATCTAGCGACGCTCTGCTCCGCCCGGCGCGGGGCGCGCGCTATCGTAGCCGCCGTGGCGAAGCCGCTGCTTCATTTTTCCCACGCGAACGGTTTTCCGGCGCTGTCCTATGCGGCGATGCTCGGCGAGCTCGGGCGGCACTACCGCATTGGCCACATCGACGCCATCGGCACCGATCCGCGTTTTCCGGTCACGGATCGCTGGCCGCATCTGATCGAGCAGCTGATCAACGATCTTGAGGCGCGCTACCGCGGCGAGCCGGTGTACGCAGTGGGCCATTCGCTCGGCGGCTATCTCGGCTTTATCGCCGCGGCGCGCCGCCCGGAACTGTTCCGCGCCATCGTGATGCTCGATGCGCCGATCATCGGCGCAGTGCGCGGCCGCATGCTGGCCGCGACCAAGCGCCTGGGTCTTGTCGACCGCGTCACGCCTGCCGGCGCGACGCGCGACCGGCGCAGCGCCTGGGCGAGTCGGGAGGAGGCGAAGGCGCATTTCCGCTCGCGCCAGCTGTTTCATTACTTCTCGGATCAATGTCTGGACGACTACGTGCGCCACGGGCTGGTGGCCCACAAGGGCATGTTGCGGCTGCGCATCGATCCTGGGATCGAGACCCAGATCTTCCGCACCGTCCCGCACGACATGGGCCGCCACGTCCGGGCGCTCAAGGTGCCCGCGGGCTTTATCGGCGGGCGGCGCTCGGAGGTCGTGCGTCGCGTCGGCCTGGCGGCGATGCGCGGGCGCTTCGAGCTGCGCACGGTGAGCGGCGGGCACCTGTTTCCCTTCGAGCACCCGGGCGAGGCAGCGGCCGAGATCTCGGCCCTGCTCACCGCGCTCGATCCGCACAGCGGCGCCTGAGCCGTGCGCTCAGATCTCGCGCCCGCGCTTTGGCCTGAGGTGCTGTTCGATCTGCTTGATGCTCAGCGCGACGCCGAGCATGTTCGGGTTCACCTCGAGCGCGCGCCGATACCACTCTAGCGCCTGCTCGGGTTGCTCGAGCTGAACGTAGATTTGCCCGAGCCCGGAGAGCGCGCCGAAGTGCCTGGGGTTGCGCTTGAGCACTTCGTCGCAGTCGGCGATCGACTCGCGGAATTGCCCGGCGAGGTAGAGCACCGTGGCGCGCTTGTTCCAGGCCTCGGCGAACTGGGGCTTCGCGCGGATCGCCTCGGAAAAGACCTCGATCGATTCGGCGTAGCGCCCGGCCTGCATATGCTCGACGCCAAGCGCCATCAACTGGTCGATCACGTCGTCGCCCGAGCGGCTCCAGAGCTGCCACAGGCCCTGCTCGGCGAAGCTGCGCACTACCGGGCTTTCGTCGCGCAGCCGCTCGTGCAGCAGCGCAGAATCGTCCATGCCGCCAAAATTCGCAATCCAGCCGATCGCCTCGGCACGCGTCGTGGCGTCGGCGTGAGCGAGCGCCGCGAGCGCATCGGCTCGGTTTGCGGGCCGCTCGGGGAATGCGGGCGGGGCGGCCGCTGTTAGCATCAGCGCAGCCAGAACGACCAGGGTCCGGATCGACATACGACGACTCGACATGACTCCTCCCGCAACCGTTGGCACCGCCGCGGCCTCAGGCACCGGCTCGCGCATTCGGCGAATCGACCAAAGGAGCCTCGCATGAGCCGCATCGCGAGGGCCATCGTTATGATAGCTGCATTCGCCGCGTTTTCGTCGGTGCGCGCCGATCCGGGCGACGGCGGGTCCTACGCCGAAACGAGGGACCCGGTGCTCGTGCAGGTGCTCGACCGACTGTGCTTCTTTCCCTGCGACGAGTACAGCGACTTGAAGAAGGCGATCGCCGAGTACGAACTGCGCACGCGCCGCTGAGGCGCTTGCGCCGCGCGCGGCGGCCGATGGACAAAACAGCCGTGCGCGGCGCCCTGATAAGCTGCGCGATGACGCCACGCGTTACGTGGCGATCGGAGCAGCGCACGCATGAGCCAGCCCAATTTCGTCTTCATCCTCGCCGACGACCTTGGCTACGCCGATCTTGGCTGCTACGGCGGGCGCTCGCCGTGCTCCCCCGAGATCGACCGCATGGCGCGAGAGGGGCTGCGCTTCACCAACGGCTACGCGAATTCGCCGGTGTGCTCGCCGACGCGCTTCGCGCTGATGACCGGGCGCTACCAGTACCGGCTGCGCGGCGGCATGGACGAGCCGATCGCCACGCGCACGCGCGGCAACCCGGACCTCGGCCTGCCTCCGGGCGAGCCGACGCTGCCCTCGGTGCTGCGCGCGGCAAGTTACGTGACGGCGCTGGTGGGCAAGTGGCACCTCGGCTTTGCGCCGCACTTCGGTCCGCTGCAAAGCGGCTATCAGGAGTTCTTCGGCGTCGCGAGCGGCGGGGTCGACTATTTTACCCACTGCGACTCGGCCGGCGTGCACGACCTGTACGAAGGCGAAAAGGAAGTCCACCGCACCGGCTATCTCACCGACCTCATTTCCGATCGGGCGGTTGATTTCATTGAGCGGCAGCAGGGCTTGAGCAAACCGTTCCTGCTTTCGGTCAACTACACCGCGCCGCACTGGCCCTGGGAGACGCGCGATGACGCCGCCGAGGCCGAGCGCATCCGCAGCCGCATCATCCACACTGACGGCGGCTCGGTCGAAACTTACCTAACGATGATCCGCCAGATGGACGAGGGCATCGGCCGCATCAACGAGGCGCTGAAGCGCATTGGCGCCGACGAGAACACCATGGTCGTGTTCACCAGCGACAACGGCGGCGAGCGCTTCTCGGATACCTGGCCGCTGGTTGGCAAGAAGATGGACTTGCTCGAGGGCGGCATCCGCGTGCCCTACGTGGTGCGCTGGCCGGCGCGCGTCAAGCCGGGCGGGGTCGCGCGCCAGCACGCCATGACCATGGACTGGACGGTGACGATGTTCGACGCGGCCGGCGCAACGCTGCCGGCGGGCCACGAGCTCGACGGTGCGAGCCTGCGCTCCGTGCTCGAGAATCCCGAGGCGGTGTTCGAGCGCGAGCTCTTCTGGCGCATGCTGTTCCGTGGCCAGAAGGCGATGCGCGCCGGTGACTGGAAGTACCTCGTGCTGGAGGGCGACGAATTCCTGTTCAACCTCGAGCGCGATGCGCGCGAGCGCGCCAATTTCGCCAAGTGCGAGCCGCAGCGGCTAGCGAGGATGCGCGCGCGCTACGAGGAATGGGCGAAGAGCGTGCCGCCGCTGCCGGCGGACGCCGGGTTCGCGATTCCCTTCACCAAGGCCGATCTGGCGCGGCCGTCCTAGCCGCTGAGCCGCTCGAGCGCGGCGATGTCGCGCCGCGCGTCAGGTCAGGAAAAGCTCGGGATCGACCGCGACCGCGTTCAGGAACACGCTCAAATGAAGGTGCGGCCCGGTAACGCGGCCGGTGGCCCCGACGCGCCCGATCGGGCTGCCCGCCGCCACCGGCGCGCCCTGCTGCACTTCGACCGCGCTCAGGTGTGCGTAGAGCGTGAGGAAGCCCCGGCCATGGTCGAGCGTGATCGTATGCCCGGAGAAGAAGTAGTCGCCGACGTCGAGTACGCGTCCGGCGCCCGCCGCGACGATCGGCGTGCCCTCGGGCGCGGCGATATCCATGCCGTTATGCGGGCTGCGCGGCTGGCCATTGAAGAAGCGGCGCTTGCCGAACGAGTTGGAACGCTCTCCATCGCACGGATTCACCAGCAGCAGTGAAGCGGGCGCCGTCGCCGTGTAGGTCTTGCGCACGTTCGCGAGGTGCGCGCGCTCGCGCTCGTAGCGCGCCAGATCCTGCGGCGAAAGATCGACCTGCTCCGGCTTCACGGTCAAGTGTTGCGTCGCGTACTCCTTGGGCGCGACCGCGACGAGAATCGTCTCTGGAGCGCGGCCCTTGCGTTCGACCCTCAACGGGAGCTTCCGCCCGGCCTGCGCCGAGAGCGGAATGCCGACCACCGCGAGCCACTCGGAGGGCTGACCCGCCACCATGACGCGCTCGCCATCGAAGCGCGCGCGCGGCGGCGTGCCCGCCGGGCCGAGCTTCACCACGGCGACCCCGCCCGGTACCGGCACCGAACGCGGCAGATCTTGCGCGAACGCCCGGCCGGTCCACATGAGCGAGGCTGCCACCGCGCTGAGCCCGCCGAAAAATCGTCGTCTATCCATGAGCCAATCTTAATCGAAGCCGCGAGCATTCCAGCAGCGCACGGCGCCCGGCGCGCCGGGAAACAGGCTCGCATGGCTCAGGTTCGCTGTCATGGTTTCCGGGCCGGCGCAAACCCCGCACAATATGCGCGCCGAGATTGCGAACCCCAACCTTGGCTCCCGCGTGCGCGGGGGTAACCCATGAGCGAGCGCGCCTACCGACTGCTGCCGACCGATGCGACCACCTTTTTGCCGCGGCTCGTCGGTACGCACGGCGCGGTGGCGGCGAGCTCCTATCTGTCGGTAAACGCCGGCGTCGACATGCTCAAGACCGGTGGCAATGCGTTCGATGCCGCGGTCGCTGCTGTTTTCGTCGAGGGCCTGGTCAACCCGCAGATGAACGGCATCGGCGGCGAATGTCCCATCCTGCTGCGCCAGGCGGGGAGCGAGCGCGTGATCGCGGTGAACGGCAACACGGCGGCGCCGGCGCGCGCCACTCCGGAGGAATTCCGCCGCCGGGGGTATGCGGAGATGCCAGACGAAGGGGTGCTCGCGGCGGGCGTGCCGGCGAGCTTCAGTGCGCTCATCACGGTGCTCAGCCGCTTCGGCACCATGAGCTTCGCCGATGTGGTGGCGCCCGCGCTCGCGCTTTCGAAGGAGGGCTTCGCGGTCTCGGCGGGACTGCGCAACCAGCACAAGTTCGGCCTCGCGGCGCTGGCGCCCAAGCTGAAGGAGAATTGGCCGGCAAGCGCCGGTGTCTATCTTCCCGGCGGCAAGGTGCCGGAGGTCGGCGCGCTCCTGAAGAACGAGGCGCTGGCGAAGACTTACGACTGGCTCGCGAGCCTCGAGCGCGCCGCCGCGGGCACGCGCGAGGCGAAGCTCGCCGCGGTGCATGACGGCTTCTACAAGGGCGAAATCTCGATCGCGATCGAGCGCTGGTCGCGCGAGCGCGACGGGCTGCTCGGGCGCGCCGACCTCGTGCGCTTCGAGACGAAGCTCGAGGCGCCGCTCGCGCTCGAATTCGCCGGGGCGACGATCTACAAGTGCGGCTTCTGGACGCAGGGCCCGGCGATGCTGCAGGCGCTTGCCATCCTGTCGCACTTCGACCTGCGCGCGCTCGGCCACAACAGCGCGGACTATCTTCACCTGCTGGTCGAGACGATCAAGCTGGCGTTCGCCGATCGCGAGCAATACTTCGGCGACCCCGAGCAGGCGTGGGTGCCCGCAGAGGTGCTGCTCTCCGCGCCCTACGCCAAGGCGCGCGCGGCGCTCATCGACATGCGCCGTGCGAGCGGCGAGCACCGCCCGGGCGACGCGCGGCGCAATGCCGCGCTCCTGCCCGCCGAGGAGCACCTGCTGCCGCGCTCCTGGGGGCCGGGCACGGTGCACGTCGACGCGATCGACCGCGCGGGCAACATGGCCTCGTTCACGCCTTCCGGCGGCTGGCTGAGAAACAACGAGGTCATCGCGGGGCTGGGTTTTCCGCTCTCGTGCCGGCTGATGACCTTCTACCTCGCACCGGCGCACCACCCGAACGTGGTGGCGCCCTGCAAGCGCCCGCGCACCACGCTCACGCCCTCGCTCGCGTTCCGCGGCGGCAAGCCCTGGATGTGCTTCGGCACCATGGGCGGCGATCAGCAGGAGCAGTGGTCGCTGCAGTTTTTCCTGAACCGCGCGGTGTTCGGCATGACCCTGCAGGAGGCGATCGAGGCGCCGAAGCTCTCCTCGGAGCACTTCCCGGGCTTCTTCGCGCCGCACGATCGCTTCGTCAACCGCGTGCGCGTCGAGGCGCGCGTCGGCAGGAAGGCGCTCGACGCGCTGCAGCGCCGCGGGCACGACGTCGACGTGGCGCCCGACTGGACGGAGGGCTTTATTTCCGGCGCCGAGCTTTACCCGGACGGGCGGCTCGAGGCCGGCTGCGACCCGCGCGGCTCGAAGTCGGAGACTTTCCCGTCGTTCGCTTTTTGCTGGTAGCCGCCTTGCCGTAGCGCTTGCGCGCGAGCGCGGCACCGGCGCCGAGCGCCTTCAACTTCGCGAGCGCGATCTCGCGGTCGATCGGCGCCATGCCGCAGTTGGTGCACGGGAACAAGTGCTGCTTCGGCACGAACTGCAGCGCGCGTCCGATGGTCTCGGCGACCTCCTCCGGGGTTTCGACGGTGTCCGAGGCGACGTCGATCACGCCCACCAGCACGTCCTTGCCCTTGAGCAGCCCCATGAGATGCGCCGGCACCTTCGAATGGATGCATTCGAGCGACACCTGCTTGATGCGGCTCTTGGCGAGCGCCGGAAAGATTTGCTCGTACTGGCGCCATTCGTTGCCCAGGGTTTTCTTCCAGTCGAGGTTCGCCTTGATGCCGTAGCCGTAGCAGATGTGCACGGCGGTGGTGCACTTGAGGCCATGGATCGCGCGGTGCAGCGCGTCGATGCCCCACTTCTTCACGTCGTCCATGTAAACGTTGAACGCCGGTTCGTCGAACTGGATCACGTCGACGCCGTCCTTCTCGAGCGCGCGCGCTTCCTCGTTGAGCAGCCCGGCGAAGGCCATCGCCAGCTTCACCTTGTCGCCGTAATGGCGGTCGGCGATGGTATCGACGATCGTCATCGGCCCGGGCAGGGTGATCTTGAGCTTCTTCTTCGTGTGCGCGCGCGCAAGACGCGCTTCGACCTGGTGCACGCGGCCCCTGAGCCGGATCGGGCCCACCACCACCGGCACCATCGCTTCGTAGCGGTTGTCGCGGATGCCCATCTTTACCTTGTGCTCGAAGTCGATGCCCTCGACGAACTCGAGAAAACCGTGCACGAAGTGCTGGCGCGACTGCTCGCCGTCGGAAACGATGTCGATGCCGGCGTCCTCCTGGCTCTTGAGCCAGAGGAGCGTCGCGTCGCGCTTGGCCGCCGCGAGCTCGGCACCTTCGGCGCGCCATTGCGGCCAGAGCTTCTTCGTTTCGGCGAGCCAGGCGGGCTTAGGCAGGCTGCCGGCGATGGTGGTCTCGAACATGGGGCGCTTCTCCGCTTGCGGGGTCGGCAAAGCATAAGACGCGTGCGCGCCGTGCGCCAGCGCTTGCCAACGAATTTCGATTGCCGCAAAGCGGGGATCGGGTCCGTTTCGGGCCGTCCCTTGGACGGAACGCGTATTTTCGGCAGATACTGCGGGGCGCAGCACGCTTCGCGGCCCGCCTGCGATTGCCGTCAACCCCCGGATCCGAAGTCATGGACGCTGCCAGCAGCAAAGTCGCCGTCGTCACCGGCGCCGCACGCGGCATCGGGCTCGCGATCGCGCAGCGCTTTCTCGCCGAGGGCTGGCGCGCCGCGCTGCTCGACATCGACGGCCCGACGCTTGCGGTCGCGACCAAGGAGCTGGGCGAACCTGCGAGGGTCCTCGCCATCGAGTGCGATGTCGCCGAGCCATCGCGGGTGCGCGAGTCGATTGACCAAGTTGCGGTGCGCTTCGGGCGCATCGACGCGCTGGTCAACAACGCCGGCATCGCGCTGTTCAAGCCGCTGCTGGACACCACCTACGAGGAGTGGGCGCGCGTGCTGGCGGTCAATCTCACCGGCCCGTTCCTGTGCACGCAGGCCTGCGCACCGGTGATGCTGAAAAACGGCGGCGGCAGCGTGGTCAACATCGGTTCGATCTCCGGCGTGCGCGCGAGCACGCTCCGGGTGGCCTACGGCACGAGCAAGGCGGCGCTGGCGCATCTCACGAAGCAGCAGGCCGCCGAGCTGGGCGCGGTCGGAATCCGCGTCAATGGCGTCGCCCCCGGCCCGGTGGACACCGCGATGGCGAAGCAGGTCCATACGCCGGCGATCCGCGCCGACTATCACGACGCGATCCCGCTCAACCGTTACGGCACCGAGCAGGAAATCGCATCCGCGGTCTGGTACCTGTGCAGCGACGCGGCGAGCTATGTCAACGGCCAGATGCTCGCCGTGGACGGGGGCTTCGATGCTTCCGGCATTGGCCTCAAGGGGCTGCGAAGGAGCGAGTAGGGCGCGCGCGCTGCCGAGCGGCGGCGTCGGTTCAAGCGGCGCTGGAACGGGGCACTTCGCGCATCGGCAGGAGCCACGCGACCACGACAATCTGCAGCGCTGCGAGCAGCGCGAAGGCGGCGGTGTATCCCTCGGGCGCATAGCGGCCGTCCGCCACGGGGTAGAGGCGCAGCACCGCGCCGATACTCCACTGGAACAGGAACGAGAAGCCGAACAGCAGCACGTTGGAAGCCGTGTTCACGCGCCCGGTCATCTCCGGCGGGAACAGCGGCGTGAACAGCGCATAGGCCAGCACCGCGGAGATCGCCGTGAAGCCGTACACGACGAGGATCGCACCCAGGCCGGTCTGCACGCCCGCGGCGAGCAGACCGAACATGACGATCGAGATCGCGAGGCCCGCCTTGTACACCGCCATGCGCGACATGCCGAGGCGGGCAAGGCGGTCGCCGGTGACGCCGAAGAACACCGAGCCGACGGTGTAGGCGATCGCCGTGACGAGCAGGTAGTTCGCCACCGCGGCGCGCGTCTGCCCGGCGACGTCGTAGAGCCAGGGCGCGAGCCACAGGCCCTGCAGCGCCTGGTAGCCGGCGTGGCATACGACCAGCGGCGCGGCGATGCGCCAGAACGGCACCGAGGCGAACACCAGGCGGAAGCCGGCGATCTGCGCGCGCAGACTCTGGCCTTGTCCGGGCAGGGATTTTTCGGGCACCAGGAAGAAAATCAGTGCGGCTGCCGCCACCGAGATCCCTGCAAGTCCGTAGAACACCGCGCGCCAGCCGAACGGCCCGAGCAGCGCCTCCACCGGCGCGGTGGCCGACAGCGCGCCGAGGCCGCCGATGGCGAGGTACAGGCCGTTCAGCGTCGCCAGGCGCGACAGCGGAAACCAGAGCGAGAACGCCTTGATCGCCCCCATCAGCCCGGCGGAAACGCCCAGACCGATCAGCGCCCGGCCTATCGACAGCATGTAGAAGCCCTGCGCCAGGCCGAAGACCAGGGCGCCCGTGGCGGCCACGCACATCAGCGCCGCCACCACGCGGCGCGGGCCGTAGCGGTCGAGCAGCACGCCGAGCGGCAGCTGGAACGCGGCGAACGCGAGCAGGTAGGTGGCGGTGAGAAAACCCAGGTCGGCGGGTGAAAGCGCGAACTCGCCCGCCAGGTCCTTGGCGATGACGGCGTTGACGTTGCGGAAAAAAAAGGAGAGGAAGAAGCCTGCCGCGAACGGGCAGAAAACGATCAGCAGCAGCTTGGCAGGAAGTCTTTCTTGTTCTTGCAGTGCGGCGCTCACGCCGCGATTCTACGCGGTCGATGGTGTACGCTAGACGCATGGTCAGGGCGGCGGCAAAAAAGAAAAAGCGGCTGGTGGTAGCGATCACCGGTGCCACCGGCACGCTCTATGGCGTGCGCCTGCTGCAGGCGCTGCGCGTGCTGCCGGAGTGGGAAAGCCACCTGATCGTGTCCGAAGCGGGCGTGCTGAACGCCTTCCAGGAGCTCGGCATGAACCGCAAGGCGCTCGAGCGCCTGGGCGACGTGGTGTACAACCCGCGCGACGTCGGTGCCGCGATCGCGAGCGGCTCGTACCTCACCGACGGCATGGTGATCGCGCCCTGCTCGATGAAGACGCTCGCCGCGGTCGCGCACGCGCACGCCGACGATCTGGTGTCGCGCGCGGCGGACGTGATGTTGAAGGAGCGCCGCCGCCTGGTGCTGCTGCCGCGCGAGACGCCGCTCAACCTCGCGCATCTGCGCAATATGGTCGCCGTGACCGAGATGGGCGGCATCGTGTTCCCGCCGGTGCCGGCGTTCTACGCCAAGCCCGAATCGATCGAGGCGATGGTCGATCACAGCGTCGGGCGCGTGCTCGACCTGTTCGGCATCCATTCGCCCAAGCTGCCGCGCTGGCAGGGCATGAAGGGCGCGCTGCCGGAAAGCGGGCGCTAGGAGGAGCGGCGTGGCGGGCACACTGACCGGTCTTGCGGCGTTCTCCGATTCCTACGCCGAGGCGCGCGGCAAGTTCCTCGCCTCGGCGCGCGAGGCGGGCGCCGCGCTGCACGAGTTGCGCCACCCCGCGACCGGGCCGCAAGGCGAGGCGCTCGCGCTCGACGTCGCGGTGATCGGGCGCTCGCAGGCGCCGCGCGTGCTCCTGGCGGGCTGCGGCACGCACGGCATCGAGGGCTATTGCGGCTCGGCGGCGATGACCGGCTGGCTCGCCAGCGGCGCGGCGCGTCGCCTGCCGCACGAGGTCGCGGCCGTGCTGCTGCACGCGAACAATCCCTGGGGCTTCGCGCACAAGGCGCGCGTCACCGAGGAGAACGTCGACCTCAACCGCAACTTCGCGCCGCACAACGGCGCCTATCCGCCCAACCCCGGCTACGCCGAGCTGCACGCGATCGTCACGCCCGAGAGCTGGGACGACGCGAGCGTGGCCGAGGTGTTTCGCGGGGTCGATGCGTTTCGCGAGCGCGTCGGCGAGCAGGCCTACTCGGACGCCATGAACGGCGGGCAGTACTCGCATGCGGACGGCATCTTTTTCGGCGGGCACCGCGCGCAATGGTCGAATCGCGCGCTGGTCGATGCGATCGCGACCCATGCGGGCCACGCGCGGCAGCTCGCCTACGTCGATTTCCATACCGGCATCGGCGCATTCGCCGAGCACGTGTTCCTGTGCTTCCACCAGAAAGGATCACCCGCCTGGGAGCGCGCGCGCGCCTGGTGGGGCGAGCGCGCGGTGAACCGCGCCGGAGTGACCCACAAGGCAGTGGCTTCCTATCAGGGGCTGCTCGTCGACGCGCTCGAGGGGCTGCTGCCGCGAGCAGAGACCGCCTCGGTGGCGGTCGAGTTCGGCACGCGCGAGCGGCGCGAGATGCAGCGTTCGATCATCGGCGAGCGCTGGCGCCGCGTGCACGGCGCGAAACAGCCCGAGCTTGCGCGGCGCGAGCACGAGCGCTTCGTCGAGGCGTTCTATCCTTCCGAGCCGCGCTGGCGCGAAGCGGTGCTCGAGCAATCTCGCGAAGTTCTCGAGCGCGCGGTGAGCGGGCTGGCGCAGGCTTAGGCGCGGATCGTTCCTTTTGGCGTTGTTGATCCGGCAGATCCGTTAGGCTGCGGCGTTGGGTGCGCGGACTTGGCAGGGGTGCCCATTCCCCTTTGTATTGGGACACGATCGAGCGGACGGCTTCGCCGCCGCTCATCTTCGTGCGCTGGCGCGCACTCGCTCTTCGTTCGGTACGTACGACCTCGCGCTGAAGATCGAGTCGAACGCTATTCTGATTGTCCGATTTCCGGCTTTAGCGATGCCGAATCAGTGGCTTGGCTTCTTTAGAATCGGATAACGCGGGCGGCGCGTTTTCGGCAACGCAATAGGGCGTTGATTCCGGAAGGAATCGACGTACCGCTAAGGTAAGGGCCGCTATGATATTCGGCGTCCAAATCGACTATTTAACGTTGGTGTCGAACGAGACCCGCCGGAGATACGAATCGACCGCGAGAGCGACGGATGCCAAAGCCGTGAACCGCAAGGAAACAGCTGGTGTCAGCGTAGCGTTGGGGCCTGTCGCTGAGCTAGCTC
>Ga0214471_10000264_pt1 | contig 47517 bp, 45 predicted proteins | sample RVTome_5_FD_207665 | JGI IMG/M metagenome (GOLD analysis project Ga0214471, IMG submission 207665) | Soil microbial communities from uranium-contaminated site in the Upper Colorado River Basin, Wyoming, United States - RVT142D155 | ecosystem: Environmental > Terrestrial > Soil > Contaminated >... | reverse complement strand
GATGCCGCCGCCGTCGGCCGGTTGCCTGGTCCACGTAGTACCGCACCGCCGGAAAGACCCACTGCCACGCCCACTCCCGCGCCGCACCGGGATACTTGGTCGCCAGCGCGCCCGGGAGCTCGACGTAGCCCGCCCCCCGCGCCACATCCCGCCCGTGACGGCCCCGCACTACCTCGAGGTGCGCCCGCAACGGCTCGAGCACCGCGTCCGTGATACCGGATAAACCGCCTTATCCACGCGACGTAGGCCCGCTGAGTTCGCGGGCTAAGCCGACGCACCCGAGCCTTCTGCCGCACGGTCTGCAGAAATAAGGACTTCTGTCCCATCGCGCCTCCGCCCCACGCTTGCCCAGCGAGGCGGAAACGGCAACGCCAAAACGTCGCGGCTCGGTGCAGAATCCGTTTCAGCCCTCCTGTTTCACCTCTTCCCACATGCCGTCGAGCACCGCGAGGCCGGCGTCGTACAGGTCGATGCCGCGTGCGCGCGCGAGCGCCTCGATCCGGCGAAACCGATCGGCAAACCGTCCGTTGGCCTTTTCCAGCGCCGCCCGAGGGTCGAACCCCGCCTTGCGCGCGACGTTGACCGCGGCGAATAGCAGGTCGCCCAATTCCTGCTCGATGGCCGTGGCGTCGCCGGTATCGAGGGCGGCCACGACCTCGCCGGCTTCTTCCCGCACCTTGTCGAGCGGACCCTGCACGTCGGGCCAGTCGAAACCGACGCCGGCCGCCCGCTCCTGCAGGCGGTGTGCCATGACCAGCGCCGGCATGGTCGGTGGGAGTCCGTCGAGCACACTCGCATCGGCCGAGCGCTCGGTGCGTTTCTGGTGTTCCCACGTACGAGGGGCGCCGGGCGTACCGCCGGCGGCGCCGCCCACCACCCGGTCGGGGAAGAGATGCGGGTGCCGGCGCCACATCTTCGCTTCCACGGCCTGCGTGATGTCCCCGGCTCCGAACGCGTCCCGCTCTTCCCCCAGCACGATCTGGAACGCGAGGTGCAGCAGCAGATCGCCCAATTCGATCCGGATCGCCGCATCGTCACCGAGGCCGATGGCGTGGTCGAGTTCGAAGACCTCTTCAATCAGGTAGGGGCGAAGGGTCGCGGCGGTCTGGGCCGCATCCCACGGGCAGCGCGCGCGCAGGTCCCGCACGAGTTCGACGATACGTCCAAGCGCTGACGGTTCTTGCCTCGGGCTCATGGCGCCGGTACAATACCCGCCCGCTCGTGGACATGTCAACGCAGGCAATCACGCAACGCGCGTGGGTGGAAATCCACCTCGCGAACCTGGTCGAGAACGCGCGCGCGGTGCAGGCCGCGGCGCACGGCGCGGCGCTGCTCCCCATGGTCAAAGCGGATGGATACGGGCTCGGCGCCGTTCGCTGCGCCTTGGCGCTGGAAACGCTCGATCCGTGGGGGTTCGGGGTGGCCACCGTGAGTGAGGGCGCGCAACTGCGCGCCGCCGGCGTGCGGCGGCCGATTCTCGTCTTTACGCCCGCCCACCCGTTCCAGCGCGACGCGTTTCGCCAATTCGACCTTCGCGCGGTGATCGACGATCCCGCGGTCGCCCGTGCGTGGGACGGTCCGTTCCATCTCGAGATCGATACCGGGATGTCCCGCTGCGGCCTGCCGTGGACCGCCCCGGACCGAATCGCGGCGTGCGGTTCCACCCATCTGGAGGGGGTGTTTACCCATCTGCACTCTGCCGAAGCCGGCCCGGCCTCGGTCGCCGAGCAATGGCAACGGTTTCAGTCCGCCTTCGCGACTCTCCCCACGCGGCCGCGGATGGTGCACGTCGCCGGGAGCGCCGGCGTCTGGCGGCTGCACGAGCGGCTCGACCTCGTGCGACCGGGGATCTTTCTCTACGGCGGGAGACACGCGGCCGATCTCGCCCCACCGCGCCCGGTGGCCGCGCTCCGCGCACCGATTGTGAGCATCCGCGTCGTGCCGCGGGGTGGCACGGTGAGTTACGGCGCCACCTGGACCGCGCAGCAAGACACCACGGTGGCCACGCTGGCCATCGGATATGCCGACGGCGTCCCGCGCGCGGTGGAGAACCACGCGATGGTGCTGCTAGGCGGGACGCGATGCGCGGTCGTGGGTCGCGTGACCATGGACTTTGTGATGGTCGACGCCGGGCGCGCGACCTCCGTGGCGGTGGGGGACATCGCGACGCTGATTGGCGAAGACGGCCGCGCGACGATCGGGCTCGAGGAATTCGCCGGGTGGGCCGGAACCATTGCGTACGAAGTGCTGGCGCGGCTCGGCGCGCGTCTCGAGCGGCGGTACCTCGGCTGAACGCGGGGCACCGCCGGGCCACTCCGGGGTTCCAATACGCGGCATCCATCGCCGGGCGGTTATCTTGCGGGCTGGTATGGGAGGGGGCGGTGGAGATGCCCCGCCCGCCCGCCGCGATTTCCAAGGAGTGTCGACACTGAAGGCGTTCGCTGTATCACGTAGACTCCCGATCCTCGGCCTTGCCGGGGTGCTGCTGGCCGCCGGTTGCCAGGAATCGGTGACCGCACCGGGCGCGTGTCCCGCGTTCTGTCCTCCGGAGACCGTGCGCGTCATCGACTCGCTGCTGCTTCAGAACATCGTGTCCGACAGCTCGTTCGCCGGCTACGTGGCGCCGCACGGCGCCGGCGGTCTCGAGTTGATCAACGACCCGGGTGGCACCGCGTTGGTGACGACGAGTCGCGCCGTGGTGCGGTTTCCGGAATTCGCCGAGCGTCTCGTGTTGAGTTCGTCGGACACGACGACCGGACTGGTCGCCCGGATCGACTCCTTTGCCATCGACGTCCCGATCCAGCGGCGCTCGATCGGCGTGAGCGGGCTCGAGCTGGTCCTCCACCGGCTGCCGGTGTCGGTCGATTCGCTCACGGGCTACGCCGAGCTCGATTCGGCGTTCGTCGATGCAACCCAATTCGGCGTGATCGCCATCCCCGATTCGCTTGCGGTGGGAACGGTCCGAGCGGTCGTGCCCGCGGCGGCGTTCCCGACCTTCAACGACGATACACGCCGGGCGGCGTTCGGCATGCGGCTGCGCAGCGCCACGCCCGCCTTCGTCACGGTGGGGAGCGTCGAGGGTGGGGCCGCCGTGCAGCTCACGCGGTATGCGAAGGTCGATGACAATGCGGGTGGACGTGTGGCATTGTCGGATGCGCGTTCGCCCACGCTCGATACGTTCCTCGCGCCGGCGACCCCGGCCGCGGGGGCGGGCATCCGCACCGTGGGCGGCGTGCCATCCGCACGCACCTTGGTGCGCATCGACCTGCCGTCACGCATTATCGAATCCGGTGAAGTCGTGCGGGCCACCTTGCTGCTGGTCCCGACGGAACCGGTTGCCGGCGCGCCGGGCGATTCGGTTCGGCTGGTGGCGCAGGCGCTCGCGTCCGATGTCGGTCCCAAGTCGCCGTTGGTGGTCATTCCGGTCGACTCCGTCGCGAAACGGGCCACCGCGGCCCGCGTCGGGTCGGTGGATACCATTCGCATCGACGTCACCGACGTGTTCCGGCGGTGGGGCGCCGACGACTCGCTCCCGCGTATTCTCGCGCTCCGCGCGTTTCCCGAGGGGGCGTCGTTTGGCCGGATACGGTTCGGCTCGACCGGGACCGGCGGCGCCCGGCCGATCCTGCGCGTCACGTTCATTCCGTCCCTGCGCCTCGGGGGATCGCCATGACCCGCCGGCTTGGCGTGGCACTCGTCTGCCTGATGGCCGGCGGCGCGATGCGGGCCGAGGGCCAGAGCTCGCTCTACGGGGTGCGTGGTGTGGGCTTTCCCGGCAGGCCGCTCAGCGTGCGGGCGCTGTCGCTCGGCGGAGGACCGGCCGCGTTCGACCGCGGCTCCGCCATCAATCCCGCGACCGTGGTCGGCTTCCCGCAGGTCACGGCGATGTTCGTGATGGGAACCGAGTTCCGCGGGTACGATGCCGGCGGCGTGTCCGCCGGCGGGATACGCACCACCCGCTTCCCGTTGATGATCGTCGGCGGCCGCGCCGGCCGATCGGTGGGATTCGCGCTCAGCGTGGCCTCGTACGCGGAGCGAAGTTACGACGTCACCACGGTCGACACGCTGATGCTGCGTGGGACGCCGGTGGCGGTGGCGGATCGGCTCATTTCGGATGGCGGGATCGCGGACCTTCGGGGTGCGGTGGCGTGGGAGATCCATCCCCGGTGGCGTGTCGGGCTCGGCCTCCACGCGGTCAACGGGTCTGCCCGACTCAGCGCGCGGCGCACGTTCTCCGATTCGCTGTACCGGTCGTACCGCCAGGACACCCGCGCAAGCTTCAGCGCCAAGGGCATCTCCGGCGGCGTGGTGGCGACGCCGATGGTCGGCGTCCAGATCGCCGGGGTCGTGCGCGTGGATTCCCGCCTCGATGCGACGATCGACTCGACGCCGGCCGGCGGGTACGGGTTGCCGGCGACGGTGACCGGCGGGGTCCTGCTCGCGCCGGCGCAGGGGATTCGGCTGACCTCGACGGTCGCGTGGCGCTCGTGGTCCAACGCACGCGCCGACCTGCGGGCGGAGGGGGCGTTCGCGTTCGACACGTGGGACATCGGTACCGGGATCGAGCTCGGTGGGGCGGCGACCGGCACGTCGCGCGTACCATTACGGCTCGGGTTCCGCTACGCGCTGCTCCCGTTCGCGGCCACCCGCCGCCAGGCGCATGAAACGGGATTCGCGCTCGGGACGGGGATCGTCTTTGCCGGCACCCGCGGTCTCATCGACGTCGCGCTGGAACGGGTGCTGCGGAGTGGGTCCGGCGCGAACGAGCGTGCGTGGCTGCTTTCGATGGGGATGACCGTCCGGCCATGACCAACGTGTATCTCCACACGTTCGGCTGCAAAGCGAACCAATACGACACCGAACTCGTGCGACAGGCGCTGGAAGATGCGGGCGCGACGGTCGTGCACGATCCGGCGCGTGCCGACCTCGCGGTGGTCAACTCGTGCACCGTGACGCACACCGGCGAAGCGAAGATGCGGAGGCTCGTGCGCCGTCTGGCCCGCGGGCGTCCGAACGGGCGCACGGTCGTCATGGGGTGTGCCGCCGCCGTGGACGACGGGACGATCGCCGCGCTCCCCGGGGTGGTCCGCGTGGTTGCCGGCGCCGATCCCGCGGCCGTGCTGGGTGCGTTCGGCCTGGAAACGACGCCGGTTGATCGCATCCTGCGGCGGTTCAGGCGGGGAAGTCGGGCCTGGCTCAAGGTGCAGGATGGGTGTGACGAGCATTGTACGTTCTGTGCGACAACGGTGGCGCGGGGTGTCAACCGGTCGCGTCCCGTTGCCGAACTCGTCGAGGAAGCGGCGGGCCTGGCGGAGCATGTCGACGAGATCGTCATCACCGGCGTGCACATCGGTAGCTACGGCCGCGACCTGGGCCTCTCGCTCGGTCGCCTGATGGAGCGACTCGTGCAACGGGTACCGCTGGTCCGGTTTCGGCTTTCGTCCGTCGAGGCCACCGAGGTCGAGCCCGCGCTCGTCGATATCATGGCGACCGCCCCCAACCGGCTGGCGCCGCACCTGCACGCACCGCTGCAGTCGGGCAGCGATCCCGTGTTGAAGCGCATGGGCCGGCACTGGTACACGGCGCGGGCCTACCGGGAGCGGATCGAGGCGATCGCCGCGCGGGTCGGGGCGTTCGCACTCGGCGCGGATGTCATCGTCGGGTTTCCGGGTGAGTCCGACGCGGATCACCGAGCCACGCGCGATCTGTTGGCCACTCTCCCGTTTACCTACGCGCACGTCTTTCCCTACAGCGAACGGCCGGACGCCGCAGCGCGCCGTCTCGGGCCGCCGGTGGCCCCCGCGGTCGCGCGTGATCGGTCGGCCGAGTTGCGGGCCCTGGTGGCTGATCGTGGCCACGCCTACGTCGACACGCGGGTAGGCGCAACGGCCGACGTCGTGTGGCTGCGCCGCCGGGCGGGCGTTTTCGACGGCCTGACCGAAGACTACCTGTCGGTGTCGCTGGCGGCCGACGTGCCGCCGCGGCGGCTGACCGGACGGCTGATGCGACAGGGCGGCGACTTGACGCTGGCGCCGATCGCCGCATGAAACGGGTCTATATCGAGACGTACGGCTGCCAGATGAACGTGGCCGATACCGAGTTGATGCTGGGTGTGCTCGGGCCGGCGGGGTACATCCCCACCGACGATCCCGCCAACGCGGACGTCATGCTCGTCAATACGTGTGCGGTGCGCGACCATGCGGAACAGCGGGTCGTGGGCCGGATGGGAGAACTCAAGCGATACAAACGTCCCGGGACGCTCCTGGGCGTCGTGGGATGCATGGCGCAGCGTCTCGGCCCGGTGTTGCTGGAGCGCGCACCACACGTCGATATCGTCATCGGGCCCGACGGATACCGCGCCCTGCCCGACCTGATCCAGAGCGCCGCGCGCGGTGAGCGGGTCGCCGAGGTCGACTATCGCACCTGGGAACACTACGAGGACATTCCTCCGGTTCGCGAGGGCGGTGCCAGCGCGTTCGTGACGGTGCAGCGCGGGTGCGATTATCGGTGCACGTTCTGCATAGTTCCGGTGACGCGCGGGCGGGAGCGCAGCCGCAGATTCGCCGATGTGGTGGCCGAGGTCGAACGGCTCGCCGCGAGTGGCACCACCGAAGTGACCCTGCTGGGTCAGACCGTCAACAGCTACCACGATGGGGAGCACGATTTCGCCGATCTGCTGCACGCGGTTGGAGCCATCGAGGGGATCGAGCGGCTGCGGTTCACCAGCCCGTATCCCACCGACTTCACCGACCGCGTCGTGGCGGCCATGGCCGGTGTCGAGGCGGTGTGCGACCATGTGCACGTGCCGGTGCAAAGCGGATCGTCGCGGGTGCTCAAGCGGATGGGTCGCCGGTACGATCGCGCGGGCTACCTCGCGTGTGTCGAGCGTCTGCGGGCGGCCATCCCGGCGCTGGCCATCAGCACGGACATCATCGTCGGGTTTCCCGGCGAAACCGAAGACGATTTTGCCGAGACGGTGTCGCTGGTGGGCGAGGTGGCGTTTGACGATGCGTTTACGTTCCGGTATTCGCCGCGGGACGGCACCGGTGCGCTGCACCTGCCCGGGGCGGTTCCGGACGACGTCGCGGCCGAACGGCTCGAGCGACTCATCGCGGTGGTCCGGCAGGTGGCGCGCGCGCGGAACATGGCGCTTGTCGGATCCACGCATCGCGTGTTGGTCGAGAAACCGGCCCGCCGCGGCAACCTCTTGCAGACGCGGACCCGAACGAACAAAGTGGTATTGGTGTCCGGTCCCGCGGAGTGGATCGGCACGTACCTCGATGTCCGGCTCACGGGAACCACCGGGTCCACCTTTACCGGCGTTCCGGTGTCAGCCAGACGGGAGTTGGCGGTGTGGCAGTCAAGAACCTGAACGAGGAGATCGTCGCGCGGGAATACCAGCGGCTCAGCGCCTCGCTGCCCGACTTCTGCGGCTGCGCAACATGCCGGGACGACGTGATGGTGTACGCGCTGAACCGGATCCCGGCGCACTACGTCACCGCGCGGCGGGGCGCCGTCCTGCAACACGTTGCGATGCAGCGCGACCAGCAGGTGGCCGACATCGCGGTCGCGCTGATGCGCGGGTTCACGATCGTGCACGGTGCGCCGCGCCCCGAACACGCGCATCCGGAGCAGGCGGACACCATCTGAGCGGGGGGCGGTGAACCCGCCGGTGGTCTGGTTCGTCATCATGTACGGGGCCGGTCTCGCGACCGGCCTCGTCTTTTTGGTACCGTGGTGGGCGATCGTGATGCTCGCGATCGGTGTCATGGGCGGGTTGTGGCGGGATCGGTGGTGGGCCGCGCTCGCCGCCATGTTGGTCGTGGGCGCGCTGGCCGGTGCCCACGGCGCGCGCGCGCACGCCGGCAGTTGTGCCGTCAGCTGGGGAGGGGGAACACGGGCGGCGCTGCTGCGCATGCGCGACGAGCCGGATGGGCGCGGACTTGGGGTCGCGGACGTCCTGCACGCGCCCGAGGGTTGTGGCGGCAACGTGCGGGTGCGGGTGGAGGACGGTGCGATTCGCTCGGGTGACCGGTTTGTGGCGGTCGGGAGCTTTTATCCCGCGGGCCCGCTGCGGGTCCGCCGCTTCCACGTGCTCGCCGGTGCGCGCCCGTGGCGCTATGTGGTCCGCGACCTGATTGCCGCGCGCGCCCGCCGGCTCTATGGAGCGCGGGCGCCACTGGTGGAGGCGCTCGTCCTCGGTCGGCGCGGTGACCTCGACCCGGCGCTGCGTACACGGTTCGTCGACGCCGGGCTGGCGCACCTGCTGGCCATCTCGGGTCTGCACGTGGGGCTGGTGGCGGGATGGTTGCTGTGGGGCGCGAGGATGGCCGGGGCGGGGCGCGGCGCCTGGATCGTCGCCGCCGCGTGCACCTGGTGCTACGTCGGACTGCTCGGGTTTCCGGCACCCGCCACGCGAGCCGCCGGGTTCGTGACCCTCTACGGTCTGTCCCGGGTCCGGCAGCGCAATCCAGCGCCCGGCGCGGTGCTGGCGGTGGCGATGCTTGCCGTGATGCTGCTCTCGCCGCGCTCGATCACCGGCGTCGGGACCTGGCTGTCCGTGTTCGCGGTGCTGGGGGCCGCGGGTGTGGTGCGCCATCTGCCTCCTCGCCTACAGCGGTCTCGGGTGGCGACCCTGGCTGCCACGTCGGTCGGGGCGACCCTGGGCACCGCGCCGATCACCGCCCTGGTCTTCGGTTCCCTGGCCCCGATCGGCGTGCTGACCAACCTCGTCGCCGTCCCGCTCGCCGGCATCGCCGTCCCGGGTGTGTTTGCCAGCCTCGTCTTCGGCGGCACGTTGGCCGGCGGTGCGGGCGTCGGGCTGGCCGCGATCGAGCGGGTGGCGGCGATCGGGGCCGCCGTACCTGGCGGGCACCTCGAAGGGACGGCGGGAATGGCGTTTGCGGCTCCGTGGGGGGCTTTGGCGTTGGTCGTCACGTGGTTTGTGCGCCGCCGCCCGACATGGGCCGTGGTCGAGCGGCGTGCGCTGGCTACCGGTGTCATCGGGGCTTGGGCGGCGTTCGTCATGGTGGCGTGGCCCGCGCGCGACGGGAACGGCGTCCTCACGATGTACGTGCTCGATGTTGGCCAGGGCGATGCGATCGCCCTGCGGTCACCGCGCGGCCGGTGGATCCTGATCGACGGCGGCCCGCGGGGAACGGCTGGGGATGCCGGGGTCCGGGTCGTGTTGCCGTTTCTCCGCGCGCACGGGGTGCGGGAGCTGGACGCCGTCATCGTCTCGCACGGCGATGCGGATCACCTTGGCGGTGTACCGGCGGTACTGCGGCGAACGCCGACCGCCCGCGTGCTCGAGCCCGGGCAGCCGCTGACATCGGCGCTGTACGCCGAGTTCCTGGCCACGACCCACGATATCGGGACAGCCTGGACCCCGGCGCGGGCGGGGGATACGCTCGAAGTCGATGGGGTGACGCTCGCCATTCTGCATCCGAGCGCCGGATGGATCCGGCGTGAGCTTCGACCCAACGAGAACTCCGTGGTGGTCCGAGTATCCTACCGCGCGTTCGACGCGATCCTGACCGGCGACGCCGGATGGCCGGCGGAGTCCGCCCTCGTGGCCACCACCACCCAGGTCGAGGTGCTGAAGGTTGGACATCATGGCTCGGCGGGGAGCAGCACCGAGCGGTGGCTGGACGTGGTGCGGCCCAAGGCGGCGGTCGTCAGCGTGGGCCAGAACGGGTACGGACATCCGGCCCCAGTGGTGCTCGGCCGATTCGACACGCGCGGGATCCCGCTCTTCCGCACGGACCGGGGCGGCACGGTGACGATCCGGACCGACGGGGGCTATTTTCAGGTGACGCAATCGACCCCGCCTACCACCGCCACCGCGAGGCTCAGGTGCCTGGTTCGAAGGTTGTCACGATCGAGAGCTTCATCGTCCAGCAGGAACGGCTGCACCCCGAGGCAACCGGGGACCTCACCGACATCCTTTACGACGTGGCCCTCGCCGCGAAACTGATCTCGCGGGACGTGCGGCGCGCGGGCCTGGCGGACATTCTCGGCCAGGCGAACAACATCAACGTGCAGGGTGAGGAGCAACAGAAACTCGACGTGCTCGCCAACGACATCATGAAACAGAATATCGGTACCACCGGTCGCGTCTGTGTCGTGGCCTCGGAAGAGGAAGAGCACCCCGTTCCCGTCCCGCTCAAGTTCAACCCGGGGAAGTACGTGCTGTTGTACGATCCGCTCGACGGCTCGTCGAATATCGACGTGAACGTGTCGATCGGGACCATCTTCTCGGTGCACCGCCGCATCAGCGAGGCCGGCCAACCCGGTCGGCTCGACGACTGTCTCCAGCGGGGCCGGACCCAGGTCGCCGCGGGCTACGTGATCTACGGATCGAGCACCGTGATGGTGTACTCGACGGGGAACGGCGCGCATGGGTTCACGCTCGATCCGACGATCGGCGAGTTTGTGTTGTCTCATCCCGACATCGTCACGCCCGCCGTCGGCAGGTACTACAGCATCAACGAAAGCAACTATGATCGGTGGACCGATGGATACCGCGCGGTGGTGCGGGCGTTCAAGGGCCTGGACGGCGGTGACCACGCCAAGAATGCACGCTATATCGGCTCGCTCGTGGCGGATTTCCACCGCAACCTCGTCGCCGGCGGCGTGTTCATGTATCCGGCCGACACCAAGTCGCCCACCGGCAAGCTGCGTCTGCTCTACGAAGCGTCGCCACTGGCCTTCATCGTCGAGGCGGCCGGTGGCGCGGCGTCCGACGGCGAGCGTCCGATCCTCGACATCGAGCCCGGCGAACTGCACCAGCGCACCCCGCTCGTGATCGGCTCCAGGGAGGATGTGGCCTTCGTGGAGCGCACCGTCGCCGCGAACCGTGCGACGGTGACGTGACCGGCGAACGGCGCTCGCCGTCCGGGCTTCCCATCGACGTCGTGTACGGTCCGGACCGCCCCGGGGTGTTCCCGTTCGTGCGCGGCATCCATCCCGACATGTACCGCGGCCGTCTGTGGACGATGCGCCAGTACGCCGGTTTCGGGACCGCCGAGGAGACGAACGTGCGGTTCCGTCACCTGCTGGAGGCGGGCCAGACCGGCCTGTCGGTGGCGTTCGACCTGCCGACCCAGATGGGGTTCGATTCGGACGCACCGGCAGCCCACGGCGAAGTCGGCCGGGCGGGGGTGGCGATCGACACGGTGGACGATCTGGCGACCGTGTTCGACGGGATTCCGCTCGACCGGGTGTCGACGTCGATGACCATCAACGCGACCGGGCCGGTGTTGTTGGCGATGTATCTCGTGCTTGGCGAGGAGCGCGGTATGGCGCCGCACGCGCTGCGCGGCACGGTACAGAACGACATTCTCAAGGAGTACATCGCCCGAGGCACCTACATCTACCCGCCGGATCCGTCGCTCCGCTTGATCACCGACGTGTTCCGCTTCGTCAGTGAGCTGGAGCTGCCGTTCAATCCCATCTCGATCAGCGGATACCACATCCGCGAGGCGGGTGCCACGGCCGTGCAGGAGCTCGCCTTCACCTTCGCCGACGCCATCGAGTACCTGGATCGCGCGCGTGCCGCGGGGCTCGACCCGGCGGCGATCGCGGGTCGGGTTTCGTTCTTCTTCGCCGCGCACAATGATCTGTTCGAAGAGGTCGCCAAGTTCCGTGCGGCCCGCCGCATCTGGGCGGGTATCGTCCGGAGCCGCTATGGCGGGAGTGACGCCGCGGCGCGGCTGCGGTTTCACACCCAGACCGGCGGATCGACCCTCACCGCCCAGCAGCCGCTGACGAACGTCGTGCGGGTGACCGTCCAGTCGCTCGCGGCGGTCCTCGGCGGGACGCAGTCGCTGCACACCAACGGCTACGACGAAGCGCTGGCCCTGCCGAGCGAGGAGGCGGCGACGCTCGCGTTGCGTACTCAGCAGGTGCTCGCCCACGAATCGGGTGCCGCGCAGACGGCCGATCCGCTCGGCGGATCACACTACGTCGAGGCGCTGACCGATACGATCCAGCGGGAGGTCGAGGCGTCACTGGCGGAGATCGAGGCCGGGGGCGGGGCGGCCGCCGCCATCATCCGTGGCACCTTCCAGGAAGCGATCGGCCGTTCGGCCTACGACCAGCAACGGGCGCTGGAATCAGGCGATCGGGTCGTGGTCGGAGTCAATCGGTTTACGGCAGAGCCGCGCCCGCCCCGCATCGACATGCCCGACTACTCCGGCTTGGAGCAGGCGCAGGTCGCGCGGGTGCGGGCCGCGCGGGACCGGCGCCGGGCGCCCGCGTGGCGCGAGGCGCTCGACGGTCTCGCCACGGCCGCGCGCGCCGAGGTTCCGCTCATGCCGCTGATCGTCGACGCGGTACGCGCTCGGGCCACCGTCGGCGAGATCAGTGACACGCTGCGCGACATCTGGGGCACGTTCAGGCCGACCGCTTGACCCTCCTGTAGGTGTCGGCTAAGTTCAATAGTCTTAACGGATTACGACGCTATGCCGACCTACGGGTACCGCTGCCCCGCCTGTGGGCACACATTCGAGAAGTTTCACAAAATGAGCGATGACTGCTGCCCGGCATGCCCCAAGTGTTCCGTGGAAACCGAGCGCGTGATTACGGGGGGGGCGGGTTTGGTGTTCAAGGGATCGGGCTTCTACATCACCGACTACGGCAAGGACGGCAAGAAGGCGGCACCGTCCGCTGACGGCGGCTCCGCAGCGCCGGCCGAGCAACCCGCGAAGCAGCAATCCGACGCCAAGGCCGACGCCAAGGCCGACGCCAAGGCCGACACGAAGGCCGCGACGACTCCCAAGCCGAAGCAGACCGGAGACGATTCCTGACCACCGGAACGGATCGGGTTCGCGAGGCGTTGGAGGCGGTCGCCCGCGATCTTGGAGCCCCCGATGCGGCGTTCGTCCTCGAGCGGCCGCGCGAGGAGCACCACGGCGACCTGGCCACCAATCTGGCCCTCGCGCTGGCCAAGCGGTTGCGCCGTCGGCCGCGCGAGTTGGCTGACGAGATCGTGCAACGCCTCGCCCTCCCGGCTGACGTCATCCGGAAAGTGGAGATCGCCGGGCCGGGGTTCGTCAACTTCTTCCTGGCCGACGGCACCATTGCCGGGATCATCCGAAGGGTGCTCGATGCCGGCGACCAATTCGGCCGCTCACGGGTTGGCGCGGGCCGGCGCGTGAACGTCGAGTTCGTGTCGGCCAATCCGACGGGGCCGCTGCACGTCGGGCATGGACGCGGCGCGGCGCTGGGTGACGCCATCGCCTCGGTGCTGGCCGCGACCGGCCACGAGGTCGTGCGGGAATGCTACGTGAACGATGCGGGCGTGCAGATCGACAAGTTCGCGGGTTCGCTCTGGGTCAGAATCCAGCAACAGGTTGGCCGAGGCGGCGAGATCCCCGACGGCGGATATCACGGGGCGTACGTGATTGCGCTCGCCGAACGGGTGCTGGCCGACGAGGGTCCTGCGTTCGCGGACCTCCCCGAAGCGGACGGACGCGCGCGCTGCCGCGAGATCGCGGTGGCGGATCAGCGGCGCGAACAGGTGGAGGACCTCGATGCCTTCCGCGTGCGGTTCGATGTCGTCACCGCTGAATCGACGCTGTACGCCGACGCGACGATCGACGCGACGTTGGCCGATCTCGCCACGCACGACATGACCTACGAACAGGACGGCGCGCTGTGGCTGGCCACGTCGCGATTCGGCGACGAGAAGGACCGCGTCGTTCGCAAGCGCGACGGCACGTACACCTACTTCTTGCCCGATCTCGCGTACCACCGTCTGAAGGCCGAACGCGGATTTCATCGCGCCATCGACGTGTGGGGCGCGGACCATCACGGATACGTGGCACGCATGACCGCGGCGCTCACCGGCCTTGGACTCCCGGCGGACTTCTTCGCCGTGGTGCTGGTGCAGCTCGTCAAGGTGATGCGCCACGGCGACGAGGTCCGGTTCTCGAAACGATCCGGCGATTTCGTCACGCTGCGCGACTTGTATGAAGAGACCGGCGTCGATGCCGCACGGTACTTCTTCCTCGCGCGGCGCGGGGACGCGCAATTCGTCTTTGACATCGACCTGGCCACCAAGCAGTCCGAGGAGAACCCGGTGTACTACGTGCAGTACGCCCACACGCGGATGGCGGGCATCCTGCGCCATGCCGGCGTCGACCCCGACGCGGTGCGTCAGGGCGCGTTCGATCCGACGGCGTTGAGCCAGCGGGCCGAAGCGGATCTCATGAAGGGACTCGCCGAGTACCCCGCGGTCGTCGCCAAGGCGGCCGAAGCGCTCGAACCACATCGCATCATCGTGTATCTGGAAGAACTGGCCCGGTTGGTCAACGCCTGGTATCACCATCATCGCGTTCTGGGTGAGCCGGCGCCGGTGGAGCGGGCCCGGCTGGCGCTCGCCCGGGCGGCACAGGTTGTCCTGGCCAACGGACTCACCCTCCTGGGGATTAGCGCCCCGGAACGGATGTAACCGTGTCCTTGCTGGTCGTCGGCAGCATCGCACTCGATTCGGTCGAGACCCCGTTTGGCGTCACCGAGGATGCCTTGGGCGGATCGGCCGTCTACTTCGGCGTTGCCGCGTGCCTGTTACACCCGCTGCAGGTCGTGGGTGTGGTGGGCGCCGACTATCCGTTCGAGCGGCTCGAGCGGCTCGCCAGGCGTGGCATCGACCTGAGCGGTGTCGTCCGAGCCGAGGGCGAGAGCTTTCGCTGGAAGGGGAGGTACTCGTTCGACCTCCAGAATCGTGAGACGCTGGAAACCCATCTGGGCGTGTTCGCCGATTTCGAGCCGGACATTCCCGAGGCCTTCCGGGATGCCCGATTCGTCTTCCTCGGGAACATCGATCCGACGCTGCAACTGCGCGTGCTCGACCAGATCCACGAGCCGACGCTCGTGGCCTGCGATACGATGAATTTCTGGATCGACGGAAGTCGCGACGTGCTGCTGGACCTCCTCAAGCGGGTCGATCTCCTGATGATCAACGACGCGGAGGCGAGGCAGTTGTCGGGCGACTGGAACATCTATCGTGCCGCCCGGTGGATCCTCGAGCGGGGGCCGCGCTACGTGGTCATCAAACAGGGCGAGTACGGGGCGGTGCTCGTGGACGACACCGATGTGTTCTACGTGCCGGCGTACCCGCTGGAGGAGATCTTCGATCCCACGGGTGCCGGCGACGCGTTCGCCGGCGGCTTCATGGGATACCTCGCGCGGACCGGCGAGGTGTCGCCCGACAACTTGCGCCGCGCGATGGTGTTCGGCAGCGCGATGGGGTCGTTCGCGGTCGAGGCGTTCTCCGTCAACCGGTTCCAGGAAATCGACGGCACCGACGTGGCCGAACGGGTGCACCGCTTCGGTGAGCTCGTCCGCTTCGAGATCACCGCGGACATCGAACATGTCGGGCGCTGAACGCTACCGCGCGGCCGGCGTCGATCTCGCGGCGGCGGCCGCGGCGCAGGAGCGGATGACGGCGGCGGTGCAATCGACACGCACCCGACTGGCACGGGGCCTGGTGGGCGGGTTCGGCGGGATGCTCCGTCTACCGGACGACGTGCGCGATCCGGTGCTCGTCATGAGTACCGACGGCGTCGGCACCAAAGTGCTGGTGGCGATCCGGGCCGGCCGGCACGACACGGTCGGCGAAGATCTGGTCAACCATTGCGTGAACGACATTCTCGTTCACGGGGCCCGCCCGATCGCGTTCCTCGACTACATCGCACTCGCGGAGATGGATGCGGATACGGTTGCGGCGCTGGTCGAGGGCGTGGCCCGCGGCTGCCGCGCACACGAGATGACCCTGGTCGGCGGGGAGACCGCGCAGCTGCCCGACCTGTACCACGCCGGCCATTACGATCTGGCGGGGACCATCGTCGGCGTGGTCGAGGAAAGCGCCGCGTTGCACGGAGATCGCGTGCGCGTGGGCGATGTGCTGGTCGCGTACGCCGCCAACGGTCTCCACACCAACGGCTATACGCTTGCCCGACGCATCCTGTTCGGCGATCTGGGATTGGACGTGTCGAGCGAGATCCCCGAGCTGGGCGCAACCGTGGCGGACGCACTGCTGGCGGTGCACCAGAGCTACGCGGCCGCGCTGTTTCCCGTGCTCCACCAGGTGCATGCGCTGGCACACGTCACCGGGGGCGGCATCCCCGGTAACCTGACGCGGTCCCTGCCGTCCGGGTGCGGTGCCGTCGTCGCGGGCGGCAGTTGGACGGTGCCGCCGCTGTGCCAGTACCTCGCCCGCGCTGGCGGAATTGACCGTGACGAGATGTTCCGGGTGTTCAATATGGGGGTGGGGATGATCGCCGTGGCCGACCCGGCCTCGGTGGCGGGCGTGCAGGCGTCGGCCGCCTCGGCGGGGATCGACACGTGGGTGGCGGGCGAGATCGTGTCCGGCGAGGGTGTCGTCATCGAGGCGTGACGTGACCGACGGGGAACTGATGGCCCGCGCGATCGCGCTGGCGTGGCGCGGCTGGGGGAGGGTGGCACCCAACCCGCTGGTGGGCGCCGTGCTCGCCCGCGACGGTCAGATCATCGGAGAAGGCTGGCACGAGGATTTCGGTGGACGCCACGCGGAGATCGCCGCGCTGGCGCGGACGGACGGCGCCCGCGGGTCCACGTGCGCGGTGACCCTCGAACCGTGCGCCCACACCGGGAAGACCCCGCCGTGTGCCGGCGCGCTCATCGACGCCGGTGTGGCCCGCGTGCTGATTGCGGTGGAGGACCCGCACCGCGCGGCGCACGGCGGCGTGGAACGCCTCCGGGAAGCGGGTATCGACGTATCCGTTGGGGTCGGCGCCGAGGCCGCCACCGCGATGAACGCCGGCTACCTGTGGTCGCACGTGCGTCCGTCCCGCCCGTTCGTCGCCCTCAAGCTGGCCACCTCGATCGACGGGTTGATCGCGGACGCGGCCGGTGACTCGCACTGGGTGTCCGAGACGGAGGCGCGTGACTTCGTTCATTGGCTGCGCGCGGGATTCGACGGCATCGGTGTCGGCCGCGGGACCGCGGAAACCGACGATCCCGCGCTGACGGTCCGGGGGGCGCTCGAGCCGCGCGTCAGCCCGACCCGCGTGCTGTTCGCCGGCGCGGGTGATCTCCGCCGCGATCTCCGTCTGTTCGAGCAGACGGGGGACACCCCCACCATCGTCGTCGCGGCGCCCCACCTTGCGGACCGGTTGCGGCGGGAACTGGCGTATCGGGCGGTGCGCGTCCTGGCCGCGGATACGCTTGCGGAGGCCCTGCGGCGGTTGCGTGAAGCCGGGCTGCGGACCCTGCTGGTCGAGGGGGGTGGACGCCTGGCCGGCGCGCTGCTCGAAGACCACCTGGTGGATCGACTGTACTGGATTCAGGCGCCGATCTGGTTGGGGCAGGGGGTGGGCGCGTTCGGGGAACGGGGGTCGGTGGCCCTGGCCCACGCCGATGCGTGGGCGGTCGTGGAGCGCCGCCCGCTGGGCCGCGATACATTACTGGTTGTGGACCGGGCACCATGTTTACCGGCATCGTAACGGCGTTCGGAACAGTGGTGAACGTCGACAGGCGAGGCGATCGCCTCAGCCTGCGGATACGCTCGTCCTATCAGGACCTCGCGGTGGGGGAGAGCGTGGCGGTTGCCGGTGCCTGCCTCACGGTGGTGGAGGTTTCCGGCGACACGTTTTGCGTGGATGCGATCGTGACCACCAGAGGTCGTACCCGTCTGGGCGATCTCGCGGCGGGCGCCGTGCTCAATCTGGAGCGGGCGCTGGCGGTGGGCGATCGGCTTGGCGGCCATTTCGTGCAGGGGCACGTCGACACGGTGGCGGAAGTCGTCGCCGTGCGCGAAGTGGGGGATGCGTTGCTGGTGGACGTGCGGGTGCCCGACGACCTCGCGGAGCTCAGTGTCCTGCACGGCTCCATCGCGGTCGAAGGCGTGAGCATGACCGTGAACGCGATCCCGGCCCCTGCCGTCGTGCAACTGTCATTGATCCCGTTTACCAGAACGCAGACGACGCTCGGCGCGCTCCGCCCCGGCGACCAGGTGCACGTCGAAGGGGACATGCTCGGTAAGTTCGTGCGCCAGCTCATGCGCAAGGAGAATTGAGATGGGCTTCGGCACCATTGAACGTGCCATAGCGGACATTCGCGACGGCAAGCTGGTCATCGTGGCGGATGACGAGGACCGCGAGCGGGAGGGCGATCTCGTCGGTGCCGCGGAGCTGATTACGCCACAGCGCGTCAACTTCATGGCGACCCATGGTCGAGGGCTCGTCTGCCTGACCCTCACCCCCGATCGCTGCGACGCGTTGGGCTTGCCGCAAATGGCCGATCGCAACTCGGAATCGTACGAGACGGCGTTCACCGTCAGCATCGATGCCGAGAAACGGTTCGGTGTCACGACCGGCATCTCGGCCGCCGACCGCGCCAAGACCGTGCAGGTGGCCATCGATCCCGCGACGGTCCCGTCCGATCTGCGGCGCCCTGGTCACATATTTCCGTTGCGCGCCCGCCCGGGCGGGGTGCTGCAACGCGTCGGGCACACCGAGGCGAGTGTCGACCTCGCGCGCCTCGCCGGCCTGTATCCGGCAGGGGTCATTTGCGAGATCCTGGCCGACGACGGCACGATGATGCGCCGGGAACAACTCGAGACGTTCGCCGCCGCGCACGGGATGACCTACGTGACCGTCGCGCAACTCGTCGCGTACCGGCTCCAGAACGAGCGACTCGTCCGGCGGGAGGCGGAAGCGCGGTTACCCACGCCTTGGGGCGAGTTCCGCATCATCGGCTACGCCAACGCCATCGACAAGGCCGAGCACGTCGCGTTGGTGTACGGTGACGTCACCAATCGAAAGAACGTGCTCGTGCGTATGCACTCCCGCTGCTTGACGGGTGATGTGTTCGACTCCGCGCGGTGCGATTGCGGCTGGCAACTGCAGAACGCGATGCGGATCATCGCGGAGGAGGGGGCGGGGGTGATCGTCTATCTGGATCAGGAAGGACGGGGCATCGGGCTGATCAACAAACTCAAGGCGTACGAGTTGCAGGACGCCGGTCATGACACCGTCGAGGCGAACGCCCGACTCGGCTTCGCGCCGGATCTCCGCAACTACGGGATCGGGGCGCAGATTCTCATGGACCAGGGCCTCAGTTCGATTCGCGTGCTGACCAACAACCCCCGCAAGCTCGTGGGCCTCGAGGGGTATGGATTGGAAATCGTCGCCCGCGAGCCGATTGTTCCCGAGCCCACCGACGAGAACCGGGCCTACCTTGCTGTGAAGCGCGACAAGCTCGGCCATATGCTGTCTGCCGATTGATGGCCCCGGGGAACGCGCCGGAGGGGCCCGCGGGCGGCCGGGTGGTCGTCGCGGTCGCCCGTTTCAACGAGGCCGTCAGCCGTCGCCTGCTCGACGGGGCGTCGGCCATGCTTGCCGAGCACGGCTACGGCCACGACCGGGTGGATGTGATGTGGGTTGCCGGGGCGTTCGAGTTGCCCGTCGCGCTGGATCGTGCGCTGGCCTCCGGCCGCTACGACCTCGCGGTGGCGCTCGGTGCGATCGTCCGCGGTGAGACGCCGCACTTCGACGTGCTGGCGCACGAGACGACTCGCGGGCTGGGCGCGGTCGCGCTGCGCCGGAGCATCCCGGTGGGATTCGGCGTGCTGACCTGCGACACGCTCGAGCAAGCCCTCGCGCGCGCCGGCGGGAGTGCCGGAAACAAGGGCGCGGAGGCCGCCGAGGCCGCGGTCGCGACGCGTCGCGCGCTGGAGCGATTGGGCGGGGATGCTGCGACCTGAAACGAAGGTGCGCGCGCGTGCGCTCCAGCTCCTCTACGCGTGGGACATCCAGGATCGGTCGCCCATGGCGGAGGTCGCCCATGGGGTCCTGTCGGTCCATGGCGGGCGCGGGCGGGAGTGGGGCGCGGCGGAGAACCTCGCGACCGAGGTTGCCTCGACCGCCGGCACGCTGGACGGGCAGATCGCCGCGGTGGCCGATCACTGGCGGATGTCGCGTATCGGGGTCGTGGAACGGAACATCCTGCGCATCGGCATGCACGAACTGTCGGTGACGGATACACCGGCGCCGGTGATCATCTCCGAGGCCCTGCGTCTCGCGCACTGGTTTGCCGGCCCAAAGTCCGTCCCGTTCGTCAACGGCGTACTCGATACGCTGGCGCGGCAGTGTCGGCGACTGTGAGAATCCTCGCCGTCAACTGGCTGGATCTCGACAATCCCCAGGCCGGGGGCGCGGAGGTCCATTTTTTCGAGATCTTCCGCCGGATCGTCGATGCCGGGCACGAGGTCGATCTGATTGCGTCCGGGTGGCGAGGGGCGCCGCGCCGGGTCCGCTTGCGGGGTCTCGCGGTGCGCCGGGTGGCGGGGCGGCATTCGTTCACGCTCCGTGGTCGCGCCGCGGTGCGGGCGGCGCTCCGCGCCACCCGCTACGACGTGGTGGTGGAAGACGTCAACAAGCTCCCGCTCTATCTGCCGACCCTCACGCGGCTTCCGACGTACGTCATCGTGCCCCACCTGTTCGGGACGACGGCGTTTGCCGAGGCGCCGTGGCCGCTGGCGGCAATCGTGTGGGTCGCCGAACGCCCCGTCCCGTGGCTGTATCGATCGGCGGCGTTTCACGCCATCAGCGACAGTACACGCGACGATCTCGTGTCGCGCGGCGTACCGCCGGACCGTATCCGCGTGGTGTATCCGGGAGTGGACAGCCGGTGGTATTGTCCTGATGCGGCGGACGGACGCGCGCGGGACCCGACGTTCCTGTACGTCGGGCGCCTCAAGCGTTATAAAGGGGTGGCCACGGCCGTGCACGCGCTCGCGCTCGCGCGGCGGAACGGGAAGGCGTTTCGTCTGCTCGTGGCCGGGCAGGGCGATGATCGGGCCCGCCTCGAACGCGTCGCGGCCACCGCCGGCGTGCGCGATGCGGTGCAGTTTCTTGGTTTCGTGTCCGACGAGGAAAAACGGACCTTGATGCGTCGCGCGTGGGCTGTGGTCCTCCCGTCCGCCAAGGAGGGTTGGGGCATCACGAACATTGAAGCGGCGGCCTGTGGTACCCCGGCGATCGTGTCGGATAGTCCCGGCTTGCGGGAGTCGGTCCGGCATGAGCAGTCGGGTCTCCTGGTGCCACACGCCAATCCGGCCGCCTTGGCGGCTGCGATGACTCGGCTGGCGGAGAGTCCCGATCTGGTCGGCCGCTTCGGCCGTGGCGCGCGGGCGTTCGCCGAAACGTTGTCCTGGGACGACGCGGCTCACCTCACCCTGGCTCACCTCGAAGACACGATTCACGACGCTCGACGTAACCGAAAGGAGTAACGCGGTGCAGATCACGATCACGGCACGGCATTGCGAGGTCGCAGACGACGTTCGGGAGCGGGCCAGCGAGATGGCGGCGCGTCTCATGAAGATTGCTCACCGTCCGCAGACCATGGAGATCGTGTTTGACGATGAGCACGCGCGCAAGCACGTGGAACTCCGGCTCTCCCTCCCGCGCGGCCAGGTCCTGGTCGCGTCCGCCGGTGCGGAAGATTTTCGCACCGCGCTCGACCGAGCGGTCGAGAAGCTGCGACCGCAACTGGAACGATCGTCCGCCCGCTCCGAGCGGCGCCAGCATACGGGCTGACGGATGGCGCTGACGGTTCGCGAACTCGTGACGCAGAAGGCGCAGTCGCTGCAGCTGGAGGTCCTGACGGGGGAGGTCGGGCTCGATCGTGAGATCACCGAAGCGGAGATCTCCAGCCCCGGGCTCGTGCTCGCGGGGTTCACCGACCGTTTCGTCGGCCGCCGCTTGCACGTCCTGGGCGAAACGGAGGTCGCCTACCTCAATTCGCTCGCCGATGCGGATCGCCGAACGTCGCTCGAGACACTCTTCGGCTATCCGCTGCCCTGCGTCTTCGTGACCAAGGGGCAAGCGGTACCGCCCGCGCTGCTGGAGGTGGCCGCGGCCCACGGGGTCGCGGTCGTGCGGACGGGACTCAAGACCGCCGAATTCTACGGCCGCATTACGCCGTTTCTGGGGGAGTCCTTCGCGCCGACGAGCACGGTGCATGCGTCGCTCGCCGACGTCTACGGCGTCGGCCTGCTGTTCGTCGGGCGGTCGGGTATCGGCAAGAGCGAATGCGTGCTCGATCTGGTCGAGCGTGGCCACCGCCTGGTGGCGGACGACGTGGTGCGCGTCGTCCGGCGCGGCGCGGACGTCCTGATCGGCACGGGGCACGAAATCACGCATCACTACATGGAGATACGTGGCATCGGGTTGGTGGATATCTCCGCCCTGTTTGGCGTCCGAGCGGTGCGGCAGCAGAAACGGATCGAGGTCGTGGTGGAGTTGCGCGACTGGGGGGACGCGGCCGACGTGGACCGGACCGGTCTCGACATGGAAACGACGTCGATTCTGGACGTCGAACTTCCCAAGGCGGTCGTCCTGCTGAATCCGGGCAAGAATATCACGGTCATCTCCGAGGTCGTGGCGATGCGACATCTCCTGCGCTACAGCGGCGTCGACTCCGCCCAGGCGTTCAACGATCGCCTCGTCCAGCACCTGGTGGAGAAACGCGAGCTGCGCGAATACCTGACGGAGGACTATGAGTGACGGTTTGCGCGGCGTCGTCGTGACCCACGGGACGCTGGCGGGCGCGCTGATCGACGCGGTCGCGGCGATTACCGGGACGGCCGAGGGCTTCGTGGCCATCAGCAATGCCGGATGCGGCCGCGAACGTCTGCTGGAGGAAATCGAGACGGCGGTCGGAGACGATCCCGCGGTGGTCTTCGTGGACCTGCCGAGCGGAAGCTGTCTGCAGGCGTCGGCCATCTTTCGCCGATCGCATGCCCATGTGGCGGTCGTTGCGGGGGTCAATCTCGCCATGTTGCTCGATTTCGCCCTTCACCGGGAGGGAACCCCATCCGACGCGGCGGCGCGGGCACGGGAAGTTGGTGCGCGCGCGTTACAGGTGTGGGAGCCGTGAGCGTGGTGCTCATCCGGGTGGACGATCGTCTGATTCACGGGCAGGTGGTCGTCGGATGGGGGCGGCAAACGCACATGCAGCGCATTGTGTTGGTCGATGATGAACTGCACGGGAGCGAGTGGGAGCAGGAACTCTATCGCACGGGTGTTCCCGACGGGATCGCGGTCGAGTTCCCGTCGGTCGATGAAGCGGTGGCGGCGTTCGACGGCTGGAGAACCGATGCACCACGCACCATCGTCCTGCTGCCCGACGTGAACACGGTGGCCCGGCTCGGCGCGGCCGTGCCGCTTGGTGCCGTGAATCTCGGCGGGATTCATGATGCGCGTGATCGGCAGGAGTGGTTGCCGTACGTCTACCTCTCTCCCAGCGAGCTTGTGTTGTTGCGGACGTTGTCGGACGCGGGGGTCGCCATCACCGCGCAGGACGTCCCTACCGCGCGGCCGGTGCCGCTCGGCGAGCTGGTGGGCCGATGACGCAGACGGCGCTGCTGCTGGGGTGGGGCACCCTTGTCGGCACGGATCTCATCAGCTTCCCGCAGGCGATGGTCGCGCGGCCGCTCGTCGCCGGTGCGGTGGCCGGCATGATCGTCGGCGACCTCGCGGCGGGGGCGATGATCGGGGTGTTGCTCGAGCTGTTCGCGCTCGACGTCCTGCCTTTCGGGGGCGCTCGGTATCCCGACTACGGGCTCGGCGCCGTTGCCGGGGTCGCCGCCGCCGCCGGCGCCCCGGGCGTTCTGGGGGTGGGCGTCGCGACGGTCGTCGGACTCGCTACCGCGTACGTGGGCGAATGGAGCATCCATCTGTTGCGGCGATGGAACGCGTGGGACGTGCGCCGGCGCGCCGTCGCGCTCGAGCGGGGGAGCGGGCACGAGATTGCCGTGGCGCACCTCACCGGGTGGTTGCGCGATGTCCTGCGCGCCATCGTGCTCACCGCGATCGGACTCCTGCTCGCGGCCGCGGCGCGGCGCTGGGCCCCCGTGAGCCTCCGTGGCGCGGTGCTGCTCACGGCGGCGATGACCGGAGTTGCGCTGGCCACGGCGGCGGTGGGCGCGACCCGACTCACGGAACAGCCACGTGGCTGGGCCTGGTTCGCGGTGGGCCTCGGCATCGGCGTGGCGTGGGTGGCCCTGTGAGGCGTGGCGCCTTGATCAACGCGACGTGGCGCCTGTTCTGCATTCAGGCGTCGTGGAACTACGAATCGATGCTCGGGCTCGGCGTCGGGTATGCGTCCGAGCCGCTGTTACGATCGTTGCCGGGTGGCGTGGATGGTGAGCGGTATCGGGCCGCCGTCGCGCGTTCGGCCTCCTACTTCAACGCCCATCCCTATTTCGCGGGATTGGCGGTTGGCGCCATCTGTCGAGCCGAGCACGACGGTGAGCCGGGCGACAAGATCGCGCGACTACGGACGGCGCTGGCCGGTCCCCTGGGATCGGTAGGCGACCGGCTGATCTGGGCCGGTACGCTCCCGACCGCCTCCGCGGCGGGACTGCTGCTCACCGCCGTTGGGCCGCGCGCCGCCGGGCCGATTGCGCTGCTGGTGATTCACAACGCGGCCCACTTGGTCGTGCGCCTGTGGGGCCTGCCGGCGGGATGGCGGCTGGGCACGCGGCTGGCGCGCGCGCTCGCGGTTCCGCCGCTTGTGGTCGCCCTGCGGCTCGCGGGCCCGGTCGCCGCGTTGTTGCTCGGTGTTGCGCTGCCCATTGCCGCGGCGTGGCTGGTGCGGGATCTCGATCTCGCGGGCCGCGTCGCCGCCGGCGCGATGTTCGTCGTCGCGGCGGTGATCGGCCGGTGGCTCACGCCGCAACTGCGGGGTGCGCGTTTGGGACTCCTGGCGGCGGCCGCGGTGCTGATCGGGGTGTCCCTGTGAGCTCCGTCGAGCGCGATGCGCCGATCGTCAATCCGCTCGGGATGCACGCGCGCCCGGCGGCCGAGTTCGTGAAGATCGCCGGCAGGTATCGGTCGGCGATCTCGGTCGAGAAGGACGGGATGGTGGTCAACGGCAAGAGCATCATGGGTGTCATGACGCTCGCCGCCGAATGCGGCAGCGCCATCCGCATTCGCGCCGACGGCGACGATGCCGAAGATGCCGTCCATGCCCTGGAGGCACTGGTGCGCAACGGTTTCAACGAATCGTGAGCCCCTCGCACGTCCTGCACGGGATCGGCGTATCGCGGGGCCTGGCCGCCGGGCCGGCTCTGGTCCTCCGGCGCGACATGCCCACGGTGGAGCACCGGGTCGTGCCCCTGGACCAGGTGGACGGGGAAGTCGTGCGGCTGCACGATGCGGTCGATTCGGTGCGCCGTGGGTTGGAGGACCTGCGCGCCCGGGCGCGCGAACGCGTCGGCCCGGAAGAGGCGAAGATCTTCGACGCGCAGATCCTCATGCTCCAGGATGAAGACTTCCTGCATGCGGTCGAGCGACTGATCCGGGACAACCAGTTGAGTGCCGCCCGCGCGTTCGAGTTCCGCGCGCTCGAAATCCGCGCCCTCTGGGCCAACTCGGGGAGTAATCAACTGCGGGAGCGCGTCGCCGACCTCTCGGGTCTCCAGCTTCGGGTGCTGCACGATCTGATCGGCGAGCCGGCCGACGATGTACCGAAGCCGGCCGACGACCGGCCCGTCGTGGTCTTTACCCGCGAGCTGACGCCGGGTCTTACCGTGCAATTCGAGCGTGAGCACGTCGCCGGGTTCGTGAGTGAGGAAGGAACCCGCACCGCCCACGCGGCGATTCTCGCGCGCAGTCTGGGCATCCCTTGCGTCATGGGCCTGAGCGGCGCCCTGACCGTCGAGTCGGGCACGGAGGTGATCATCGATGGCGCCCAGGGCACCGTCATGGTCAACCCGTCGCGGTCGGAAATCGCGAGCGCGCTGGCGGCGAACGAGCAGCGCCGCGGCCTCCTGCTGGAGCTGGAAAGCTCCGACGGCCGGCCCACGGTCACGAGCGACCACGTGCGCGTCCAGCTGCGCGGGAATCTGGATCTGCCGGAGGAGTTGGACCCGTTGGCCGAGATGGGGGCCGAAGGTGTCGGCCTGCTGCGGACCGAGTTCCTCGTGGTCGGACGCGCGGATCTGCCCAGCGAGACCGAGCAACTCGACTATTTCCGTAATGTCCTGCGACGCCTGCCCGACGCGCCGTTGATCGTGCGCAGCTACGACGTGGGCGGTGACAAGTTCCCCGCGGCCTTTCGCATCATGCCCGAACCGAACCCGTTCCTCGGGTGGCGGGCGATCCGCGTTTGCCTCGACAATCCAGCGTTGTTCCTGACACAGATTCGTGCGTTGCTGCGGGCGCGGATCGACGGTGACGTCCAGCTCATGCTGCCGCTCGTGGTGGACCTGTCCGAGGTGCGACAAACGCGGGAACTCATCGCGGAGGCCAAGGAATCGCTCGCGGCGGACGGGTTGCGTGCCGCCGCCGACCTGCCGCTCGGCGTGATGGTGGAAACCCCGGCCGCGGCACTGAACGCCGACCTGTTCGCGGCCGAGTGTGATTTCCTGAGTGTCGGCACAAACGACCTGACGCAATACATGCTGGCGGTCGATCGAGCCAACGCGCGACTCGCGGATCGGTTCCAGACGCTCCACCCGGCCATGGTGCGGACCTTGCAACGGGTGCGCGAGGCGGCCCGGAATGCCGGCACGCCGATCAGTGTCTGTGGCGAGCTTGCCTCGGAGCCGCTCGGCTCGTTCCTGTTGCTTGGGCTCGGCTACGACGTGTTTTCGGTGTCGCCGTCGGCGCTGCCGTTGATTCGCTGGTTCGTGCGCCAGGTCAACGTCGCGGGTGCGCAACAGGCCGTGGAAGAGGTCCTCGAAGCGGATAGCGCCGCCACCGTGGCGAAGGTGCTCGAAACGCACCTCGCCAAGCAGATCGACTTGAGTGGGCCGAACGCGGGATGGTTGTTGCCGCCCGGTCGGCCGCGGACTACCTTCAAATGATTGGTAATCAACGGATTGCCTTGCCCTATCCTCTCGCAACGCGTGTCATATGCCGAGTCAAAAACACATCGTCTCTTCTGAGTCGGTGACCGAAGGTCATCCCGACAAGATGGCCGACCAGATCTCCGACGGCGTGCTCGATGCGCTGCTGGCCGGCGATCCGCGCTCGCGCGTGGCTTGTGAGACGTTGGTGACGACCGGCATGGCCATCGTGGCTGGCGAGATCACCTCCGCGGCGGTGGGCGTGAACGTACCGGACATCGTTCGCGATGTCATCGAACGGATCGGCTATACGGACACCGCGTTCGGGTTCGACGCCAAGACGTGTGCGGTGCTCACCTCGATCGACCAGCAGTCACCCGATATCGCGCAGGGCGTGAATACGGGCGGAGCCGGTGATCAGGGGATGATGTTCGGTTACGCGTCCGACGAGACGCCGGAACTGATGCCGATGCCGATCGTGCTGGCGCACCACCTTACGCGGCGCCTGGCCGACGTGCGCAAGTCGGGCGAACTGGCGTGGTTGCGTCCCGACGGCAAGTCCCAGGTCAGTGTCGAGTACGACCAGGGGCGGCCCGTCGCCGTGCGGGCGATCGTCGTCTCGACGCAGCATGCGCCCGAGGTGGATGCGGCCACGATCGACGAGGCGGTACGTGACGTCGTCGTGCGCCCGGTACTGGACCAGTATGACATCGACGCGTCCAACCCCAAGTTCTACATCAATCCCACGGGCCGGTTCGTGATCGGCGGGCCGCAGGGCGATGCCGGTCTGACGGGCCGCAAGATCATCGTGGATACGTACGGCGGCATGGCCCGCCACGGCGGCGGTGCTTTCAGCGGCAAGGACCCGTCCAAAGTGGACCGCTCCGCCGCGTACGCGGCGCGGTGGGTGGCCAAGAACATCGTGGCCGCGGGCCTCGCCAACCGCTGTGAAGTGCAGTTGGCCTATGCCATCGGCGTCGCCGAGCCGGTCTCGATCATGGTCGAGTCCTTCGGGACGGCGACCGTCGACGACGCGGCGCTCGAGCAAGCGGTGCGGGACGTGTTCGACCTGACGCCTGATGGGATCATCTCGTCACTCGATCTGCGTAATCCGATCTACCAGCCCACCGCCGCGTACGGCCATTTTGGTCGGACGCCGGAGACCGTGTCGGCATTTGGCCGGGACGTCGCGCTGTTCACATGGGAGAACCCCAAGGCCGTGAGCGCGCTGCAGGAGGCCGTTCGCCACGCCGCCTGATTGCGTACCGAGCCACCTTTCGAACCGAGGACATTGAACACGTATGACTGCTGTGAAACCGCACGTGGCGTCCGCGAAGAGCACGCTGGACTACGAGGTACGCGACTTGGCCCTCGCCGCCTTCGGCCGCCATGAAATTCGCCTGGCGGAACACGAAATGCCGGGATTGATGGAGCTGCGCCGGCGCCACGGGACGAACAAGCCGTTGCGTGACGTGAAGATCATGGGAAGCCTGCATATGACGGTGCAGACGGCGGTGCTCATCGAGACGCTGGTCGAGTTGGGTGCGGATGTGCGCTGGGTGAGCTGTAATATCTTCTCGACGCAGGATCATGCGGCGGCGGCGGTCGTCGTCGGCCCGACCGGGACACCGCACGATCTGCATGGATGCGCCGTCTACGCCTGGAAGGGCGAAACGCTGGAGGAGTACTGGCGTTGCACCGAGCGGGCGCTCGCGTGGCCCGACGGGTCCGGCCCCGATCTGATCGTCGATGATGGTGGCGATGCGACCATGCTCATCCACAAGGGCGTGGAGTTCGAAGCCGCCGGGTCCGTGCCGGCGTTTGATCCCGACCATGATCCCGAGGAGTGGGAATTCGTCCTGGGGATCCTGCGCGAGCAACAGCAACAGCGGCCCGGTCGGTGGACGAAGGTTGCCGCCGCCGTACGCGGCGTGAGTGAAGAAACGACCACCGGGGTCCATCGGCTGTATCAGATGGAGCAGGCCGGGACGCTCCTGTTCCCGGCCATCAACGTCAATGACTCCGTGACGAAGAGCAAGTTCGACAATATCTATGGCTGCCGGCACTCGCTGGTCGACGGGCTGAATCGCGCGAGCGACACCATGCTCGGCGGAAAGGTCGCCGTGGTCTGTGGATACGGTGAGGTGGGGAAGGGCAGCGCACAGTCGCTCCGTGGCCAGGGCTGCCGCGTCATCGTGACGGAGATCGATCCGATCCTCGCGCTGCAGGCGGCCATGGAAGGGTACCAGGTGGCGACGTTGGACGACGTCATCGAGACCGCCGACGTCTTCATTACGGCCACCGGGAACCGGGATGTCATTACCGCCGGTCACATGGCGCGCATGAAAGACAAGGCGATCGTTGGCAACATCGGCCACTTCGACAATGAGATCGATCTGGCTGGGTTGAAGAAGGTGCCGGGGATCACGCGCGTCAACGTCAAGCCCCAGTACGACGAGTGGGTCTTCCCCGACGGCCACAGCATCCTGCTGTTGGCGGAGGGCCGCCTGCTGAATCTGGGATGTGCCACCGGGCATCCGAGCTTCGTGATGTCGTCGTCGTTCACCAACCAGGTGTTGGCGCAGCTGGAATTGCACCAGCATCCGGAGCAGTACGAGCGCAGGGTGTACGTCCTGCCCAAGCGGCTGGACGAAGAGGTGGCGCGACTGCACCTGGCACAGCTCGGCGTGCGCCTGACCCGATTGACCGAAGCGCAGGCGTCGTACATCGGCGTCCCGGTCGACGGGCCCTACAAGCCCGACCACTACCGATACTGATGCGTCCATGATCGAAGTACGCGTTGCCCATCTTGGTCTCGACCGGACCACCAACACGCCGGTTGTCATTCTGCAGGAAAAAGACGGGGAGCGCGTACTACCGATCTGGATTGGACCGGCGGAAGCGAGCGCCATCGCCATGGAACTGGCCGGTGTGAAATTCTCCCGGCCGCTGACGCACGATCTGCTCAAACAGGTGATCGTGGGGTTGGGCGCGGATCTGCGGCGGGTCATGATCACGCAGGTCAAGGAAAACACGTATTTTGCCGAGTTGCATATTCACCGGAACGAACATGTGGTGCAGATCGATGCCCGTCCGTCCGACAGCATCGCGGTGGCATTGCGGTTGAAGGCCCCGATCTTCACGCACGACGAACTCCTCGAAGCGACGTCGGTCGATACGATCGAACCGACGGACGTGCCGGATACCCCCGATGCCGACCAACTGCGATCCTACCTCGAAAAACTCGATCCCGAGGACTTCGGCAAGTTTACGCCGTAACGCGCTGCTGACGGGGGCACTCCTGCTGGCGGCCTCCAGCGCGGCCGCGCAGCATGTCCGTATCACCGGCCAGATTCTTCGAGGGCAACCCGGCGGCGACGACGTTCCGCTTGCGGGCGCCTGGGCGGTCCTGCACGAAGTCCATACCCACGGGGGAGCGCCGATCGACTCCGCGCGCAGCGACGCGGCCGGGCGCTACCGCCTGTCGCTCACCGCCGACAGCGGGGCGATCTATCTGGTGAGCGCCACCCACGACGGCGTAACCTACTTCTCCGGGGCCGTCAATCCCGCCGGTGGGGTCGATACGGCCGGCGCGCTCGTGGTGTTCGATACGTCGAGCGCGGCACCGGACATCACGGTCGCGCAGCGACACATCATCGTCCGGGCCCCGGTCACCGATGGCGGCCGCCGTGTCCTGGAACTCATCGTCCTCGCGAACCACGGCCGGCAAACACGAGTCGTCAGCGGGACGGTCGAGGCCGTGTGGCGCGGGCGCCTGCCACCCGGCGCCGAGGAGTTCGAGGTCGGTGAGAGTGACGTGAGCGCGCAAGCCGTGGCTCGACGGGGCGACACCGTGCTGGTGAGCGCCCCGATTCCCCCCGGCCAAAAGCAGATCCTCTACACCTACCTGCTTCCCGCCGGCGTCGATGAACTGCGCGTGCCGATCGACCAACCGATGGCGCGATTCAACGTGCTGCTCGAGGACACCGCCGCGGTACTGACGTCGGGCAGCGTCGAGCCGCGCGGTATCCAGGTGTTCGACGATGCGCAGTTCGCGATGTACGATGCCGCAGCATTGCCGGCCGGGCCCTCCGTCACGTTCGAGTTCGGGCGCACTCCCTTCAGGCTCGTGCAGTATTGGGGCGCGCTGGTGGCGCTGGCCGCGGTCGCGATGACCGTGGCGCTCATGCGGTGGGCACGGCGCCGGCCGGCGGTCGTCGTCGTCAGCGACGATCCCAATGCCCTGGCGCGTGCCATCGCACAACTCGATGCCCGACACGAAGCGCACCGCGACGTGTCCGCGGCGGCGGCGCAGGCGTACGCGGAGGAACGCGGGCGGTTGAAGGCCCGATTGGAGGCCGCCCTTGCCGCGCGTCAGGCACCGCGCTAACCTTTCCGACGACAAGTGACCCCGCTGCCGAACGGCAGCATGCGAACGCGGAGCACGGAAGACCGGTGTGATTCCGGCGCGGCCCCGCCACTGTAACGGGCAAACATGTCGCGGCTCATTGATGCCACTGGGGACACCCGGGAAGGCGAGCCGCGGGCCCGAAGCCAGGAGACGTTCCCGTTCGCACCACCCTGAAACCCTCGCGGGAGGGACGGTGGGCGAACGTATTGCTTCCAGACCGCGCGCGCGCACCCGTCCCGGGGTCGTCCGGCGCGTTTGTCTTGCCGGCATCCCACTTGCCGTGGCGTCGGTACTGTCGTGCGGTTCGCCCCCGGCCGACACGCACCAACCGTCCGCCCGAATCGTCTCGCTGGCCCCGGCATCCACCGAACTGCTCTTTGCGCTTGGCGCCGGACCACAGGTAGTCGGTCGGACGCGTTGGGGGGTCGATCCACCTGAGGCCGAGGCGGTACCCAGCGTCGGTGACGGACTCGAACCCAACGTCGAAGCCGTCGCCGGCCGCCGGCCGGACCTGGTGGTCTTCTATCAGTCGCCCGCGAATGCCGCCGCGATGGAGCAACTGGCACAGCTCGGTATTCGCATCGTGGCGATCCGCATGGACCGTCTCGAGGACGTCATCGACGCCGCGCGCGAGCTCGGTCATGCTACCGGCCATGCGGCGCGCGCCGACAGTCTCGCCGACGGGTTCGCCGCGGCGCTCGATTCCGCTCGTGCGGATTCCGGAGCGGGGCCCCGCCGATCGGTTCTGATCCTGTCGTGGGACCAACCGCCGATCATCATCGGCGGGGGGAGTTTTCAGAGCCAACTCGTCGATTTGGCCGGGGCGCGCAACGTGTTCGGCGAGCTGACGCGGCCGTCTGCACAGGTCAGTATCGAAACGATCGCCGCGCGGGATCCGGACATCGTGTTGGTGATCGGTGGGGGGACCGGGACACCCGACTGGGCAGAACGGCCGGAATGGAAGGTGGTGCGCGCCGTGCGGGAGCGACGGTTTGCCCGCGTGGAGGGGACCGCGTTCAGTCACCCGTCTTTCCGCGCGCTGGACGCCGCGCGGTTGCTCCGTCGCGCGCTCGAGGCGGTCCCGCAATGAGACGGTGGACAGGCCTGGCCGTCCTGGCCGTCGCCGCCCTGGCGATCGGCGTGCTTGCCGGTCCGGTGGATCTCGGGGCGCGCGACGTGGTGAGCGGACTGATGGGGCGGGGCGACCCGGTCCACGTCGTGATCGTGCGCAACCTGCGCGTACCGCGGGTGCTGCTCGCGTTTGCGGTCGGGGGGAGTCTCGCGGTGACGGGCGCCGTGTTGCAGGCGCTCGTGCGCAATCCCCTCGCCGATCCCTACCTGCTGGGCCTCTCGGGAGGAGCCGGCCTCGGGGCGGTCCTGGCCATTACGCTCGGCCTCGCCGGCCCATGGGCGGTCCCGATCGCCGCCGCGATCGGCGCGTTGCTCGCCATCGTGACGGTCTACCGGCTGGCGGTCGTCGCGGGCTCGGTGCTGGATACGCGCGTGCTGCTGCTTGGCGGCGTGGTCGTCGGGGCCTTCGCGTCGGCGGTCGTCGGGGCGATCCTCGCCTTGTCGCCCGCCGAGTCGTTGCGAAACGCGTTGGTGTGGCTGTTGGGCGGATTCGACGGTGCGTCATGGCAGGCGCTCGGGATCTTTCTGATCTACGCGGTGGTGCCGATCGCGGTGCTGTATCGCGCATCGCGGCCGCTCGATCTGCTCTCGCTCGGTGAGGAACCTGCGCGGTTCCTCGGCGCCGACGTCGAACCGCTGAAACGCCGGCTCTACGTCTCGGCGTCCGTGCTCACCGCCGCCGCGGTGGCGGTCTCGGGCATCATCGGTTTCGTCGGTCTGGTCGTCCCGCACGCCATTCGGCTCGTTTGGGGTCATACCCATCGGTCGCTCCTGCCGGCCGCGTTTCTGCTGGGTGGGGCACTGCTCGCCGGTGCCGATGCGCTCGCGCGGACCGCCTTCGCGCCCCTCACGCTGCCGGTCGGTGTCGTGACCGCGGTGCTCGGCGTACCGGTGTTCGCGCTGCTGTTGCGACGGTGGGCCACGTGATCTTCGAGGCCCGAGCACTCAGCTTCGCGTACCCGGCGATCGACGTGCCGGCGGTGCAAGACGTCTCCCTCGCGATAGGACGAGGTGAGTTCGTCGCGATCGTTGGGCCCAACGGGAGCGGGAAAACGACGCTCGTGCGGCTGCTGCTGGGTGCCCTCGCGCCGACCGCCGGGCAGGCCCGGACACTCGGGCGCGCGGCGCGGTCCTGGTCGGCTCGTGCGCTCGCGCAGCGGGTGGGCGTCGTGGCGCAGCGCGAGGAGCCGGTCTTCCCGCTCCGCGTGCGGCACATGGTGACGCTGGGGCGCTACCCGCACGTCGGTGCGCTGCAGTCGCTCTCATCGGTTGACGAGGCCGTGGTGGACCGAGCGCTGGCGTATGCGGATGCGACGCACCTCGGTCATCGGTGGATTGCGACCCTGTCGGGCGGCGAGTGGCAGCGTGTGCGGTTGGCGCGCGCGTTGGCCCAGGAGCCCGAGGTCCTCGTACTCGATGAGGCGACCGGCGGGCTCGACGTGCGACACGAGATGGAAGTGTTCGAGCTGGTTGCCGGGCTGGTGACGGATCCCGGACTCACCGCGGTCATCGTCACACACCACGTCAATCTCGCCGCGCGGTATGCCGACCGGGTGGTGGTGATGGATGGCGGGCGAGCGGTGGCCGTGGGTCTCCCGGCGCAGGTACTGACGCAGCCACTCCTCGAGCAAGTCTTTGCGTGGCCGGTCACCGTCCGGTCGTGGAGAGGCGTCCCGCAGTTTCTTCCCCTCAAGCGCGGCGAGTCCGCGCAACATGGAGATGGATCATGAATCGACGTCGACACGTGACCGCATTCCTCCTCGCGACCGCGGGAGCCGTCGTCGCTCCCGGGCGTCCGCTCGCCGCGCAGCGCGACTCGGCGGCGATCCCCGTGCCGGAGATCGTCGTCACCGCGACGCGCCGCCCCACCCCCGCCGAACTCGTTACCTCGCGGGTGACGGTGATCAGTGGAGCCAGCCTGCGCGCGCGTGGCATCACCATGCTCGCGGACGCATTGCGCGACGTTCCCGGGTTGACCGTCGTGCAGACCGGTGCACCGGGCAGCACGGCGTCGTTATTCATGCGGGGTGGTGAGTCGGACTACGTCCAGGTCCTGATTGACGGGGTCGCCGTCAACGAACCGGGGGGCAGTTTCGACGCGGCGCACCTGACCGTCGCAAACATCGAGCGGATCGAGGTGCTGCGTGGGCCGGCGAGCGTGCTGTACGGATCCGATGCGGTCGCCGGGGTGGTGCAGGTGTTCACCCACGCCGGTGGCGGTGCGTCGCGCATGACCGGCGAGTTCCGCGCGGGATCGTACGGGACCATCGAGGCGAACGCCGGGTTCCAGGGCGGCGGTGACGCGGTGACGTATGCGTTCAGCGGCCGGCGGGCCCGGACGGACGGGCTGTACCAGCTCAACAATGACTACGACAACACCTCGGTCACCGGGAACATCCACGCCGCGCCGGACGCGAGCACGCGTGTCGATCTCTCGGTTCGATACGGTGACGCGGCTTATCATTTCCCGACCGATGGCGGCGGCCTGGTGGTCGATGCCAATCAATTCACCACCAGCGAGCAGACGACGATTGGCCTCGATGTCACGCGGCAGTTCACCAGGCGGATCGAAGGACGGATCACACTCTCGCTCAACACGCTTGGGACGCTGTTCGACGACCGGCAGGACGACGCGGCCGACACGGTCGGATTCTTCGCCTTCCGCAGTCAGCGGGCGCTCAGGACCCGCGCCGCCGACGCACAGCTGAATCTGTACGTGACGCCGGCGCGGGTCGTCTCGGTCGGGGCGGAAGTGGAGCAGGAATGGGAGCGAACCGACGAGGATCATACCCGCCTGAATCGGGCCTACTACACGCAGGGGGTGTTCGCCCTCGCCGACGGGCTGTCGGTGAACGCCGGTGCGCGGCTGGACGACAACGAGAAGTTCGGTACGTTCATCACGTACCGGGCCGGTGTGGCGTACCGATTGCCGACGGCAACCCGGCTTCACGGATCGGTGGGTACGGGGTTCAAGCAGCCGACCTTCCTCGAGCACTTCACGAGCGCGTTCTCGACAGGCAATCCGGACCTCGAGCCGGAGCGCTCCCGCACCTGGGAGGCGGGCATCGAACAGCCCCTCGTGGGCGGTCGCGTGCGGGTGCTGGGGACGTACTTCCGGCAGGCGTTCAGGGAACTCATCCAGTTCACGTTCAGTCCGCCCAATCCCGGCGATCCCAACTACTTCAACGTCGCCGCCGCGCGCGCGTCGGGCATCGAAGTCGAACTGCGCGCCGACCCGATATCCGACCTGACCGTCAGCGCTCAGTACTCGGGACTCCGCACGCGCGTCACCGACGCGGGCTTTGACACCGGTCCCGACGCGACGTTCGTCCGTGGTGACCGTCTGCTGCGCCGTCCCGGCAGTTTCTGGTCGGCGGGGGCCTCCTATCGGGCCGTTGGCCGGGCGACGCTTGGTGCCGGACTGCGGTACGTCGGCGAACGTGTGGACCGGGATTTTTCGGCGTTCCCGGCGGAACGCGTCGTATTGCCCGCCTACACGACCGTGGAACTCAGCGCCGATGTCGACGTCGCCCGACCTCGCGGCCGGATGCCGGGCGTGGCGCTCAACGCCCGGGTAGAGAATCTGCTCGACCGGCGGTTCCAACAGGTGGCGAACTTCCGGTCACCCCGCCGGACGATCCTGGTCGGAGGGCGTGTGACGTTGTAGCGAGGGGCCTGCGTATACTTGAACGGTATGCTCGTCACGACGCCGGCCATCGTCCTCCACGCGTTCCCGTATGGTGATACGTCCAAGATCGTGCGGCTGAGCACCCGCGATCACGGCGTGCAGAGCGTCATGGCCAAGGGCGCCACTCGTCCCAGGAGCCGGTTTGGAGCAAGCCTGCAACTGCTGAGTGGCGGCGTCGCCTGTTTCTATCTCAAGTCCCATCGTGATCTACACATCTTGTCGGCATTCGACGTGGTGGAGCAACGGCCGGCGCTGGCCGGCGACCTCAGACGGTATGCCGCCGCGCAGGCGTTGGCGGAACTGGTGCTGCGCTGCTCTCCCGCCGATCCGCATCCGGACGTGTTCGACGTGTTGGGAGCCTCGCTCGACCGGATGGCCGGCGTCGACACGGATCACCTTCCCACCGTGTCCCTGGCCGCGTTGTGGCGGATGGTGGCCACGCTCGGGTTCGAGCCGGAGGTGAACGCGTGTGTGCGGTGTGGCGGGGCGGCCGGCGGCCGGACGCCCTTTTCCATTGCGGACGGCGGCATTCTGTGCTCGGCCTGCGGCCGCGGAACCGGTGGGGGGGCGCTCGACGCGGACGATCGCGCGGCGTTGTCCGCATTCGTGTCCGGTTCGTCGGATGTGCCGCCGTTGAAGCCGAAGCATCTGGCCGCGCACCGGCGGCTGCTGACCCGGTTCATTCACCGGCACCTCGGCGAGGACCGCGAACTCAAGGCGCTTGCGCATTGGGAATCCCAGCGATGAGCGACACACGGCGGGTCGTGATCGGCACGGCGGGGCATGTCGACCACGGCAAGACCGCACTGGTGCGTGCGCTCACCGGGGTCGAGACGGATCGCTGGGAAGAGGAAAAGCGTCGCGGCATCACGATCGATCTTGGGTTTGCGCCGTGGGCGCTCGGCGACGACGTCGAGGCGAGTATCGTTGACGTGCCCGGTCACGAAGATTTCGTCCGCAACATGGTGGCGGGCGCCACCGGCATCGACGTCGTGCTACTGGTGATCGCGTCGGACGAAGGCATCATGCCGCAAACGGAGGAGCACCTCGCGATCGTGGAGTTCCTCGACGTGCGGAGCGGCGTCGTCGCGATCACCAAGTCGGACTTGGCGGAACCCGAATGGCTCGAGCTGGTGCACCAGGACGTTGCCGCCCGGCTGGAGAAGACGGGCGTCGCGTGGCACGGGATCGTACCGGTGTCATCGGTCGCGGGGACAGGGCTCCGCGACTTGCGGGAAGCATTGGTTGCGGCGACGCGCGTCGTTCGCGGCCGCGACGCGAGCGATCTGTTTCGTCTGCCTGTCGACCGCGTGTTCAGCGTGGCGGGGGCCGGGACGGTGGTCACCGGCACGACGTGGAGTGGAACGGCACACGTGGGCGACGAGGTCCTGGTGTTGCCGGGCGAGCACCGGGCTCGCGTTCGGTCGATCGAAGTGCACGGACAGGCCCGCGAGGCGGCGGATCCGGGGCGGCGCACGGCCCTCGGGTTGAGCGGCATCGCGCGCGACGCCGTCGCACGCGGAAGCTGTGTCGTGGATTCCGGTGGGTGGCGGGAGACGCGGCGGGTGGACGTGCAACTCGACCTGTTGCCCGGGGCCGCGCCGATCACCGGGCGATCACGCGTGCGCGTCCACCTCGGGACCGCCGAGGTGTTGGCGCGGGTCACGCCGGCGGCGGAGCGGGTTGCAGCCGGGGGGCATGGTGCGGTGCGGTTGCGGCTCGAGCGCCCGGTGGTGGCCCGTCACGGCGACCGCCTGGTCATCCGGTCGTACTCGCCGGCCGCCACCATCGGTGGTGCGGTCGTGGTCGACCCCGGGCCGGCCGAACGGCCCCGCAGGCCGCGGGACGCGGGAGCGTTGCTCGATGCCGCCGCGGACGTGCGGGTCAGGGAGTTGGTGATCCGCAGCGGGAAGGACGGTGTGCTGGTTAGGGATCTCCCGCTGCGCATGGCGGTCGGCCCCGCGCAGCTCGACACCGTGACCAACGCGCTCGTGCGCGAGGGGATGGCGCTCGCGGGCGGCCGCCTGTACGCGGCGTCTGAAGTGGGCGCGGTTCGCGCCGCCATGGTGAAGGCCTTGGAGCGTCACCACCAGCGCGACAAGCTCGCGCCCGGGTTCGCGCTGGAGGAACTACGCCAGGTGGGCGGCCGTCCGGATCTCGCGGCGCATGTGGAGGCCGAGTTGGTGCGCGACGGGACGATCACGCTCGATGCGGGCGTGGCGAGGCTGTCCACGCATCAACCGGGGCTCGGGCCTGAGTTCAGTGCCGTTGGGGACCGAGTGCGGAACGCTTTGCGCGATGCGGGGTTCGAAGGGAGAACGGCCGCGGAGTTGTCCGAGTCGAACGGGGAGCACGCAGCCAGGGTCGCCGAGTTCTATGTGAGGCAGGGCACCGCGAAGCGGCTCGGGAAGGACCGATATTACGACACGGAGATGCTCGACCGGATGGTCCGGATCGCGGGTGAAGAGGTGTCCCGGCTGGGAGAGGTTTCTCCAGCGCAACTCCGCGAAAAACTTGGACTTACGAGAAAGTACCTGATTCCATTTCTGGAGTGGTTGGACCGAGAGGGGTATACGACTCGCGTTGGGGACAAGCGCACGGCGGGGCCACGCTTGACAAAGGGTTCCGCTGGCATCTAACTTGCTATCACGCGGGTAGATACACTCATCCAAGGAGCATTCTTCGACGAACGTTTTTTGTCAGAATAGGAGCCGTAGAATGAAGTATTTCGCCTGGGCGATGGTGTCGCTCGGGCTCCTGACAGCGGTGCCGATGGCGGCGCATGCTCAGGATCCCCCGTCCCGATCAAGGGTCGAGCTGGGGCAGAATTACCCGAACCCGTTCAACCCGGAGACGACGATCCCGTTTCAGCTCGACGCGGACATGTTCGCGTCGGGGCAGCGTCCGGTCGTCAGCCTCAGGATCTACAATGTGCTCGCACAGCTCGTCGCGGTCCCGATTCTGCAAGGGTCGGGCGAGCCCCTCGACAATGTGCGACTCGACTGGAACGGAAGTGGTCGCTACAGCGCGTATTGGGACGGCAAGGTCATCGGGAGCAACCGAGAGGCGGCATCCGGAGTCTACGTGTATCAGCTCGTCGTCAACGGCGAGCGGGTGACCAGGAAGATGACGATTGTGAAGTAGGCGTGCTCTTCGTGGAACCGGGTATCTCCAACGCGCCGGCCGATATGGCCGGCGCGTTTGCCTTTCCGGCCGCCTCCGTGTCAATGTTGCAGGGTAAGGCGGCACAGTGGTTGCGCCTTCGCCGGTGGGCGGTGCACGCCCGAAAGGAGCAACACGTCACGCGATGATTCGAGGCGACAGGCTCACCGTCAAGGCGAGCGAGGCGCTGCAGGAGTCCACGCGACTGGCGCAGGCGCGGGGCAATCCGGTGGTGAACGACGCGCATCTGTTCCAGGCGTTGCTGGAGCAGGAGGAAGGGATCGTGGGTCCGGTCCTGCAGAAGTCCGGATTGAATCTCGAGGAACTGCGCCGCGCAGCCCAACGCGAGGTCGACCGGTTGCCGACGCAGGAGGGGGGGAGCGCCGGGCCTTCGATGGCGCGCGAAATGAGCAGCGCGCTTGACCGCGCCGACAGGTTGGCCAAAGACCTCGGCGACGCCTACATCTCCACCGAACACCTGCTCGTCGGGCTTGTCGACACCAAGGGGACGGCCGCGCGTGAGTTGCTGAGCCAACACGGCATTACGCGGGAGGTGTTGCTGCAGGCGCTGGAGTCCGTTCGCGGCAGTCATCGCGTCACGGATGCCGAGCCGGAAGGGAAGTACCAGGCGCTGGAGCGCTACACGCGCGACCTGACCGACCTGGCCCGGCGCGGCAAGCTCGACCCCGTGATCGGGCGCGATGAAGAGATCCGCCGCGTCATCCAGGTGCTGTCCCGCCGCACCAAGAACAATCCGGTCCTCGTCGGTGAACCTGGTGTCGGCAAGACAGCCATCGCGGAGGGATTGGCGCAGCGCATCGTTGACGGCGACGTGCCGGAGACGTTACGCGGCAAGCGGATCGTCGTGCTCGACATCGGGCAACTGCTTGCGGGCGCCAAGTATCGCGGTGAGTTCGAGGAACGGCTGAAAGCCGTGATCAAGGAGTTGACGCAACAGGAAGGGCAGTTCGTCGTGTTCATCGACGAGTTGCACACCATCGTTGGCGCCGGTGCCGCGGAGGGCGCGGTGGACGCGTCGAACATGCTGAAGCCGTCGCTCGCGCGCGGGGAATTGCACGTGGTGGGGGCCACCACGCTGGACGAGTACCGCAAGCACATCGAGAAAGACAAGGCGTTCGAGCGGCGCTTCCAGCCGGTCCTGGTCGGCGAACCGACCGTGGAAGACACCATCGCGATCCTGCGCGGATTGCAGGAACGCTACGAGGTGCATCACGGCGTGCGGATCACGGACAACGCCTTGGTGGCGGCCGCGACGCTGTCCAACCGGTACATCGGTGACCGCCATCTGCCCGACAAGGCGATCGATCTCATCGACGAGGCGGCCAGCCGGTTGCGGATCGAGATCGACAGTCTGCCGCAGGAGATCGATGAAGTCGAGCGCCGCATGATCCAGCTCCGTATCGAGGAACAAGCGTTGAGTCGCGAGCGGGACAAGGTGAGTCGTGCGCGGTTGGACGCACTGAAACGCGAGTTGGCCGAGCTGAACGAGCGGTCGCAGTCGATGAAAGCGCAGTGGCAGGCCGAAAAGGCGGCGATAGCCGTGCTGCGCGAGAAGAAGGCGCAACTGGAAGAGGCGCGGATCGGGGCTGAACAGGCGACGCGATCAGGAGATCTGCAGCGGGCGGCCGAGATCAGTTACGGGCAGATCCCGGCGCTGGAGGCGGAGATCGCCAGGGAGCAGGTGCGTCTGACCGATATCCAGCGCACGGCGAAGTACCTGAAAGAAGAGGTGCAGGCGGAGGACGTGGCGGAAATCGTAGCGCGGTGGACCGGCATCCCGGTCACCAAGATGCTGGAATCAGAGCGCGAACGATTGACCCACCTCGAGGCGGAACTCGGCCGGCACGTGATCGGTCAGGTGGAGGCGGTATCGGCGGTGGCGAACGCCGTGCGCCGTTCGCGCGCGGGCGTGCAGGATCCCAACCGCCCCATCGGGAGCTTCGTGTTCCTCGGCCCGACCGGGGTCGGCAAGACCGAAACCGCGCGGGCGCTCGCGATGTACTTGTTCGACGACGAGCGTGCCATGGTCCGGCTCGACATGTCGGAATACATGGAGAAACACGCGGTATCGAGGATGATCGGGGCACCGCCGGGATACATCGGGTTCGAAGAAGGTGGTCAGCTTTCCGAAGCGGTGCGCCGCCGTCCCTATTCGGTGGTGTTGTTCGACGAGATCGAGAAGGCGCATCCCGACGTGTTCAACGTGCTGCTCCAGATATTGGACGACGGTCGCCTGACCGACAGCCAGGGCCACGTGGTCGATTTCAAGAACACCGTGATCATCATGACCTCCAACGTCGGAAGCCAGTACTTGCTCGAGGCCGGTGACGACGGGCGGGAGGCGGCCGAACGTCAGGTGATGGATCAACTGCGCCATACCTTCAAGCCCGAGTTCCTCAACCGGGTGGACGACGTGATCATGTTCCGGCCGCTCACGCGCGAGGACCTCGGATCGATCGTCGATCTGCAGCTCGTGCGGGTCCAAGCGTTGCTTGCCGAGCGACGGCTGGTATTGGACGTCACGCCGAACGCCAAGGACGCCCTGGTGGCGGAAGGATACGACCCGGTCTACGGGGCTCGGCCGCTGAAGCGGGTCATCCAGCGACGCGTGCAAAACCCGCTGGCGTTGGCGCTGCTGGAAGGCGAGTACAAGGATGGTGACACGGTGGTCGTGCGCGTGGACAACGGTGGGGAGTTCTCCTTCGCGCGGCGTGCCGGAACCGGCGGTCCGGCTGCCGCCAGCTAGCGACCCCCCCCACAGGCCGTGGCACCAAGTGTTGGCCGGCGGGTAGGATCGGTTTCTTCCCCCAAGCCGCGGAGCGCGCATGCCGTCAGCCTCGTTCGTTGCACGGGTCCCTGGGGTGATGGTCCTCGGGACCCTGTTCGCCTGCGGTGGGGAGCCCACCGCTCCAGTCCCCGCCGTTCCCACCGCCATCACCGCAACCTCAACCGCGACGCTGAGCGGGACGGTTGGGACGGTACTCGCCACGCCGATCACCGTCCGGGTGACCGATGCCGACGGCGAGCCGGTGTCTGGGGTGGCGGTCGATTTTCGCGTGACGGCCGGCGGGGGCAGCGTAGCGCCCGCCGCGACGCAGTCCTCGTTGCGAGTGGCCGGGTCGACCCTTGCCGCGTCGATCGATTCGACCGGAGCGGACGGGGAAGCGGCGATGACGTGGACGTTGGGGCCGACCGCCGGAGAGCAGACCGTGACCGCGAGCGTCATCGACCTCGGGACGGTGACCTTCTCCGCGACCGCGGCGCCCGGAGCGCCAGCGGCCCTGGACGTCTTGCGAAGCTCGCCGCTGGCGGGCCTCAAGGGAGGCCCGGCGCACAGCCCGATCGCCGTCGCGGTCGCCGATCAGTTCGGCAATCGCGTTTCCGGAGCGACGCTGACCTGGTCGGCCCTCACACCGGGTGCCACCGTCGGCTCCTCGTCGGTCGTGACGGACACCGCGGGCGAGGCGAGCGTGTCCGTGACGCTCGGCCCCAACCAAAACGTCGATTTGTTTCGGGTATCGGGCGCGGGGATCGGCGTGGATACGATTGGCGTTGTTGCCCTCGACGGCATCGAGGATCCCGCGGGTGACGCGGGTGCGGCGGGGGGCGCGTCGCTGCGCAGCCCTGATATCACGTTCATGGGTGCGGCGGTGCTCGACAGCCTCCTGTGGTTGTATTTCGAGTTCGCCGAACCCGTGGACCCGGTGCTGGCATCCGGCACGCAGCCACAAGGGGCCGTCGTCGGGCGGTTTGAGCTCGATCTCGATCAAGACTCGACCACCGGATTCCTGCCGATTCGCTCTTGCAGCTCCATTGCCGATACGATCCCGTTCGGCGTGGACGCGATCGGCGACTTGGACCCTCGGATCGTTGCGAGCGTCAACCCGCCCTTCCCGAACGAGATCCCGGGGGCCGTACTCTGGGGAGTGCGGGACACGACCAACACCGATCGCTGCGGGCACGTGTATCTCGTTGGGCGAACCGTTCCGTTCTATGTGGAGCGAGCGCTTCTGATCCTGTTGCCGTTCGGATCGGCGGATATCGATGACGACGGCGTCATGAACATCACGGCGTTTGGAGCGAGTCCCACGGCGACCGCCGCAGTCATTACGGACCTCGTGCCTGATGTGGCCTTCTACAGTTTTCCCGGTCCGGATGTCCCGCTCGCGCAGCGTGTACGTGCGAGTGACATCGACGCTCCGACCGATCGATGGCGTTTCCTGGTTGCACCGCGCGGTGATCGTCCGGTCGAGTTGTTCGAAACGGTTCGGTATCGGGTGGCACTGCCGCATGGCCGCTAGTCCGAGCGCGATGCCTCGGCCCATCGCGGCCGCGGACCGTCTTGGCATGGAGGCCGCGCTCGCGGCCGCGGGCCGCGCCGCGGAGATGGGCGAGGTACCCGTTGGCGCGGCGGTCGTCCACGACGGGGCGGTCGTCGCGGTCGCGCACAACGAGACGATCGTGCGCCGTGACCTCACGCAGCACGCCGAAATGATCGCGATCCGAGAGGCGTTGGCGGCGCTGGATACCGATCGGCTCGACGACGCGACGCTGTGCATTACGCTCGAGCCGTGCGCCCAGTGCGCCGGAGCCATCGTGCTCGCCCGGGTCGGCCGCGTGGTGTTCGGCGCGTACGATCCCAAGGCCGGGATGGCGGGGAGCGTCGAGGATCTCCTGCGCCATCCCCGGTTGAATCACCGTCCTGAAGTGGGTGGCGGCGTCATGGAAGACGCGTGCGGCGAGTTGCTACGTCACTTCTTCCAGCGGCTACGGTAGGGAGCCTCGCGCAAGTCGGCAGCCGCGCGGTTGGGCGACGTCGGGACAGTCCCGTCCTGAAGGACGGGCTCGGCCAAGCGCTACGTGCTGAAGCACGTCCCGAACGCGCTTTCAAGACGCGCACCAGTCCCCGAATGGGAGTGCACGTCCGGGCGCCCAGCGGTGGATCCTGGGGGTAGCAGGTGACTCCAGGAGATCCGGCCCCATCGCCCTGCTACGGCTGGTGTGCGCAGCGGTCGCGATCTAAACTTCGTGGCGCGGGCAACGTATCACGCCAACCGAGGGATAATCCGATGCTTACCAAGAAGGTCGAAACGGCGATCAATGCACAGGTCGCCGCCGAGTTCTATGCAGCCCACCTGTACCTCTCCATGGCCGCGTTCTTCGAGGTGGCCAGCCTCCCGGGCTTTGCGAAATGGATGCGGATGCAGCACCAGGAGGAGATGGCGCATGGGATGCGGCTGTTCGATTTCGTACTCAACAACGGCGGCGTCGTGACGTTGAGCGGCGTGAAGCAGCCGCCGACCACGTTCACCGGGCCGTTGCAGGTGATGGCGTTGGCGCTGAAGCACGAGAAATCGGTGACCGCCTCCATCAACAAGCTGTACGAGCTGGCGCTCAAGGAGAAGGACTACCCGACGCAGGTCGAAATGCAATGGTTCATCAACGAGCAGACTGAAGAGGAACGCACGTTCTCGGACAATATCGCGCGGCTCAAGCTTGCCGGCGACAACGGCGCGGCGTTGTTGATGATCGACAGCGAGTTCGGCACGCGCAGTACCGCGGCCATCTGATTGGGAAGGCGGCACGTCGAGCCGGTCGCGCGCCGGCAGAGACATCCACCCCTGCGGGCCGTGACGTGACCTCACACGCACGGCCCGTCGTGGTGGTGAGCAAGTGCCTCGAGTTCGCCGCCTGTCGGTACAATGGGCAGACGATTCGCGCGCCGCTGGTGTCCGCACTGGCGAAGTTCGCCGAGTTACGCGCCGTGTGTCCCGAGGTCGAGATCGGACTCGGCATGCCGCGCGATCCCATCCGCATCGTCTCGATCGGCGGGGACGACCGTCTCATCCAGCCCACGACCGGGCGCGACGTGACCGACGCCATACGCGCGTTTGGGGGGACGTACCTTTCACAGTTGGGTGCGGTTGACGGGTTCATCCTCAAGGGCCGGTCGCCGTCGTGCGGTCTGAAGGACGTGAAGCGCTACGCGACGGGAGCGCGGGCGACACCGGTTGGCACGGGACCCGGTCTCTTCGGCCTTGCGGTGCTCGACGCGTTTCCGGACGCGGCCATTGAGGATGAGGGGAGGCTGACCAACTTCCGGTTACGCCACCATTGGCTCACGAAGCTCTTCCTCTGGGCCGCGTGGCGCGACGTGGAGCGACGCCGAGCGATGGGGGCGCTGGTCCGGTTTCACGCGGACATCGGGCTGCTGCTCATGGCCTACCATCCGGCTGAACTGCGAGTGCTTGGCCGTGTGGTGGCCAACGCCCAACGGCGGCCGATCGGGGCGGCGCTCACCGATTACCGGGACGGTCTCGCACGGGCCCTGGCAAGGCCGGCGCGGCCGACGTCGCACATCAACGTCCTGAGGCATGGGATGGGCTGCTTCACGAAGCACCTTTCCGCCGCCGAGAGGGCGCATTTTCTGGACGCGCTGGCGGAATACCAGGCTGGGCGCCTGGCACTCCACGCGCCGCTGGCGGTGCTGCGGTCGTGGGTTGCGCGGTTCGATGAAACCTCCCTGGCCACTCAGCGGTATTTCTCTCCATACCCGCGCGAGCTTCTCGACCTGCGCGGTTCCTAGTTATGTTCCCGCGAGGCTCAAGGTTGTGTTCTCGTGCCGAGGCATGTCGTGACATGTGCTGGCGTTTGGCGATTGGCGTCCTTCTCGTTATCGGCCCCGCGGGTATGTGGGCGCAGGAGTCGGAGGTGCCGGTCGACCGCGAGGGCCGGGTGGTGTATGTCACGCGGGATCTCGAGAACAAGCTGAATCTCTTTCCCGACATTCGCGGCTTCCTGGAGGCGCGGCTGTTCGAGACGCCGTCAGGACAGTTCGTGTTGGAGATATCGCAGCGGGTGGACGGTCGGCTGGTGCGCCAGCGTCGCATGCTGACCGCGCAGCAAGTGGAGGAGTTTCGCGCGCAGGTATCGAGCGCGTTCCAGACCCGTGCGCCGAGTGGGCTGCTCGACCAGGACGGGCGGGGCAACCTCATTCGTGGTTCGTTGCTGCTGTCGCTCGGATACTACGGCTGGGCGGTACCGGTTGCACTCGACATCGATGACAGCCAGACGGCGGTCGCGTTGTACATGCTCACGAGCAGCGGGGCGTTCTTCGCGCCGCTGTTCCTGACGCGGTCGATCACCATGACCAAAGGAATGGCCGACCTCGCGCTGTACGGCGCCACGCGGGGGATCGGGCACGGGGTCCTGGTGTCGGAGATCTTCAACCAGCAGTCCGAACGGGCACGACTCGGATATGGTGTCGTCGGTGGATTGGCCGAGGCGATTGCGGGCGGGTTGGTCGCGCGACGCGGCGGCATGAGTCAGGGCACGGCAAATCTCACCGGGATGGGCGGCGATTTCGGCGCGGGAATCGGGCTGGGGCTGGCGTACGTGAGCGGTCTGATGGATGCCACTCCGAGTGGGCGGCGCAGCATCGGTTGGGCCGGTGGACTGGTGGGGGCGGGGGCGGGGCTCGCCGGCGGGTACGTTCTGGCCGGACATGAGACGTACACGATCGGGGACGTGTCCGTGTTTCGCGCCGCGGGGTTGCTGGGCGGATATGTGGGTCTCACGGTTGCGGTCGTGGCGCGTACCGGTGAGGTTGATCCGGGCAAGCGCGCAGTTGCGGCGACCATGGCTGGAGCGCTTGCCGGCCTGGTCACCGGCCAACGCCTGGTGCACGGTCGCGACTTCAGCGGCGGGCAGGGAATGCTGACCTCGCTCGGCGCGTTGGGTGGGGGATTGTTGGGGCTCGGCATCGGGTATCTGATCGATGACCAGGATGAGAAGTCGCTCATGGCAGCGAGCGCCATCGGGGCAGCGGCGGGGTTCGCCGCGTTGTATGCCTCATCCGCCGGTGAGGCGCGCCGCGAGGTCGATCTTGGGGCGCTCGACGTGCGGGTCGATCCATTTGCACTGGTCCTGCGCAGTCCCGAACCCGCTGCCGCGAGGCCGCTGGTCCGGGTGTCGTATCGGTTTTAGGCGGCGGTCGTGGATTGCAGATTGCAGATTGCAGATCGCAGATTGCAGATCGCAGATCGTCGGTCGTCGGTCGTCGGTCGTCGGTCATTGGTCGGCGGGTCGTGTTGGTCGTGCGTGGATGGGGGGACGGTGGGCGCGATGATCGGCGGCGTGAAGCGGCGTAGCCACGCGCCGCCGGTTCACCCGGCAGAGCCGAGCCGCGGGTTTACCCGCGGATCTTCGCGCCGATCGCCGAGCACCGGTCGGCGACGTGCGGATCGTTGGTTGAGTAAGGTG
>Ga0214471_10000263_pt1 | contig 47571 bp, 49 predicted proteins | sample RVTome_5_FD_207665 | JGI IMG/M metagenome (GOLD analysis project Ga0214471, IMG submission 207665) | Soil microbial communities from uranium-contaminated site in the Upper Colorado River Basin, Wyoming, United States - RVT142D155 | ecosystem: Environmental > Terrestrial > Soil > Contaminated >... | reverse complement strand
GCCCCGATCAGGACCACGACGGGCTTGCGCTCGCTGCGGCTCTCGTCGAACGCCTTGCGCAACAGCCCAACATCCGTTTCGTGGTCGACGCGGTAGAAGCTGACACCCATCGTCCGCAGCACCGGCTCGATCAGCCGTACGCCGCTCGAAGCGTTCTCCTCCACAGGCTTGCGGACGTCTCGCCCGAACTGCCCCACCAGCATGCAGGTCGGAACCTTCATGTCGAGACTGACACCCCGCAGCGCGTTCATCGCCGCGAACAACCCGACGTTCTGAATCACCACCAGCGGCTCCGCGCCGCCGATCCACAGCCCGGCGTTGGCGCAAATCGCCTCATCCTCGGTCGAAAGCGTGATAGTGGTCAGCTCTGGGTCTTCCATCAGCAGCGCCAGCAGTGTCTTCTGGTGCGTGTCCGGCACGCTGAGGATGTGCGTCACACCAAGCTCGCGGACCACGCTGTGCAGCAGCGGCGCCGGGATCGAGTCTGCAACCGGGGTGGTCTGTGTCTCGCTCATTCGGTTGCCTATCCTAAACCATTACGAGCCATCATCCGCCAGTGAGGGCGTGGCAATCTCGTCGGCGCGTCCTTGCCTAGAGGCCACGAGTGGTAAACTCCCGCCAGTATCGCGCGAGAGGAGCCTCGCTATGACACTCAACTTCCGTCAGCTCTCAGAGCACTTCGCCGCCGAGGTCAGCGCGGTTGACCTGCGCAGCGTCTTCGACAAAGAGACGTTGGAAGAGATGCGCGCTGGCATGGACCGCTTCGGCGTCCTCGTCTTCCACGACCAGAAGTTCACCGACGCGGAGCAGCTCGCCTTCGCTCAGCGCTTCGACGGCCAACTGCACGCCAAGACCGGCATCTCCATCCTCAAGAAGAGCCGCCTTGGCAACGAGGCCCTGACCGATATCTCAAACCTCGACGAAGACGGCGAAATCATGCAGTCGGACGATCGCCGCCGCATGTACTCGCTGGGCAACCGGCTCTGGCACACCGACGCGTCGTTCCAGGACCCGCCGGGCCGCTACTCCATGCTGCACGCCCGCGTCGTCCCCGAGGTCCCAGCCGACACCGAGTACACCGACACGCGCGCCGCCTACGATGCGCTGCCGGACGACATGAAGCAGCGCCTCGAAGGACTCATGGTGCACCACTCGATCGCCTACTCGCGCATCACACTCGGCTTCGAATTCTCGGAGGCGGAGGCCGCTGCCCTCGAAGGCGCGATCCATCCGCTCGTGCGCACAATCCTGGGCTCCGACCGCAAATCGCTCTACGTCGCGTCCCACGCGTCGAAGATCATCGGCTGGCCGGTGCCGGAAGCGCGCCTCCTGCTGCGCGACCTCATCGAGCACGCCACCCAGCCGCAGTTTCGCTATCGCCACAGCTGGCAGACCGGCGACCTCGTGATCTGGGACAACCGCGGCACGATGCACCGCGGCCTCGCCTACGACGACACGAAGTACCGTCGCGAGCTGCGCCGTGTCACCAGCCTGGACGTCCCGTTCACCATCGCGGACGCCGAGCCCATCCTCGTCGAGACACGCTAACTGCTTCCCCTCTCCCGCCTGGGAGTTAGAACAGGTTGCATTTGGATGCCCACGGTTCAGGTCAACGGCTACAACCTCTACTACGAAGACGACGACTTCACCGACCCATGGAAGCCATCACAGGTCGTCTTCCTCAATCACTTCGGCTACGGCAACCTCAACCTGTACTACAAGTGGATCCCCATCCTCGGCGCCGAGTACCGCATTGTCCGCATGGACCGCCGCGGCTTCGGCCGTTCCGAGGCGCCGCCCTACGGCTACGAACTCACCGTGGAGGACATGCTCTCGGACTGGCTCGGCTTCCTCGACGCGCTCGGCATCCCCAGCGTCCACTTCATCGGCGACCGCTTCGGCGGGTCCGTGGGCGCTGCCTTTGCCGCCACCTACCCCGAACGCGTGCGCAGCCTGGTCATGATAGGCAGCCCGGTGCACACCCAGCGCGTCAAGCACCTCTTCGGCCCCGGAGCCGAGAGCGTGCTGCTCGAAGGCTCCTGGCTCGACGCCAACAAGACGTGGGCGTCACGCCCTGAGGGCATGTCCGGGACGCAGGACGAGCGGCTCAAAGCCCTCTACGGCCGCGAGCAGATGGCGATGATCCCGCCTCACATGCTCTCCGCCTTCCGCCGCCTCTCGGTCAAGCCGGAGTTCACCATCGCGCCGATTCTTGACAAGGTGCAGGCGCCGACGCTCCTCTTGAGCCCGGACGCCGCCGAGCCACTCCTCACGATGGAGGAGCAAAACTGGATGCGGGAAACCATCCCGAACTGCGAGCAGGTGGTCTTCGCCGGCGCCAGTCACGACATCGCATACCAGCAGGACGAGAGGTGCGCCCAACTCGCGCTGGAGTTCATTCGCAAGCATTCCGGCTGAGATGAGGCTTGCCAGACTCGGACATAAGTGGCAATATTACGTCTACTTCATCTTGATTCTTGACCGCGCGTAATCCCCCCGCCACGCGTTCGTTGTCTGTTGTAGAAAGCAGTACGCGTGAGCGGTATGCCCACCTCCAACAAAAACGACGCGCAGAGCTTCGGCAAGCTCGCCCTCATCGCCTCCGCCGCGGCGACGGCCGCCTTCGTGATCTCCCAGACACGCTTCCTGCAACGATTGGCCGAACCGGCGCCCTCGACACACGTCTCGCCGCCACCCAAGCCGCCCGCACCCGAGATCGAAGCGATAGACGAAAGCGAACCGAACGTCGATTCAAGTTCCCCCGTTTCTGCAGACGAGACGCATGAACCCGAGGAGCACGAAGACCACAACGGCGCAGCCCATCTCAGCTCGCCGGCGTCATCCGGCGCCGCACGCATACGCTTCCGCGCCGCCCGGCCTGCTCGCGAGCGCCTTCACTACGGCCTGCCTGTCCGCCACAGCCGCCCCAGACCGGTGACCCTCCCCGCGGAGCCCATACGGGAGCCGGCTGCCGCCGTCGCCGTGATGGAGCCTCCTCCGGTAAGCTCACCGCCCGCCTTCGATGGCGAGGAGTTCAACGCTGAGTATTTGGCCCTCGTCGAGGCGATCGCCTGCGATGGGCTTCGCGACGAAGACGAAGACGAAGCAGAGGCCGAGATCGAATTCGCCGACAATCTCGTCACTACTGCCGCGTCCCTGCCAGTAGTAGCAGCTGCGGAGATGCCATGGCTGCCGGCGCCCCGCCTGCAGTACATCCTCGTGGCGCTGGCTTACGTTGGCATCGCCGCAGCCGTGGGGTCCGATCCGGTTACGCTCGCCGCCGACGGCGTCCGTGCCCTCACTACCGTTAACAGCACCGCGGACCTAATTCTGTTGGGTTGGTTGCTCTGCGGCGCAATCGTCCTGATTCCACTGGGTGCCATCGTTGCCCGTCTCGTCTCGTTGGTCACACGCGGCAAGCTGCATCTGCCCGGCGCAATCTCGCAAGACGGCATTGACACCGCAGGCTGGACGGTACGCCTTCTCGCGCTCTCGACGTTCGTTGCCGGCGCCGCCCTTTACTCACCACACGCCCTCAGTTGGGCACTCAATACTGATTACCCTGTCGCCGCCGTCGCCTCGTCCTCCATGGCCCCCACGCTCGACAAGGGGGAGTTGGTACTGATCGACGGCGTCGCCGACATCGACGAGCTGAACATTGGCGACATCATCGCCTTCACTCACGAACAGGGGATCGCCGTGCGCCGCGTCGTCGGCTTCACCAGCGGGGGAGTGCTCGCCCAGGCTGACGCCGCCCCGGACGACGCTCTTGTTATTCCGTTCGACGACATCGCGGGCCGTGTTCTGACGCTGGCCGGCGAGCAGGTCAAGCTGCCACTTCTTGGAAACATCGCTCATCTGGGTACGCGCACCGTCGAACCCGGTAGCTCGGCGAGCGGACAACCCTAACCCATTACCACGTCTCCATCACCTGACGCATGATCGCGAACTCACCGATGTGGTACGCGTTGTGGTCGACGATGATCAGCGCGCAGCGCATGATGTTGTGCTGCGTCGCCCAGGCTATCGGTCCGTAAAGATCGGTCTGCGCGTCCTCGACAATCTTGATGAAGGCTTCGAGATCGCTGAAGAAGCCGTTGACGCTCTCCGTCCAGTCTTCCGCGGAGGCTGGCGCGTTTTCCTCCGGCCAGTAGTCCTTCGGCCACTCGCCGTGCACGTAGTTGGGGTTCGTAATGTAGTCCAGCATGTCGGCCTGCGTTCGCCGCAGGTGCTCTACCAGCGCCCAGGCGCCGTACGTACTGTTCGGGAAGCGCGTGTTGATCTGGTCCATCGGGAAGTCCTTGATCGCTTCCTCGAAGGGCATGTGCGCGCCGCGCCCTTTCAAGCGCTGCACAAGCTGATCTCTGACGATTGCGTCCTGCTCGGTCATAGCTACACCCGCTCGAAAACCGCCGCGATACCCTGGCCGCCGCCGATGCACATCGTCTCCAGCCCGAACTGCGCGTCGCGGCGCTCCATCTCGTAAAGCAGCGTCGCCAGGATCCGCCCGCCCGTCGCGCCAATCGGATGGCCGATAGAGATGCCGGAGCCGTTGACGTTCGTCCGGTCGAAATCGCTCTCCGTGAAACCCCACTCCCGCGTTACGGCCAGCACCTGCGCCGCGAACGCCTCGTTGAGCTCGATCAGGTCCATATCCTGGATCGAAAGGCCCAGGCGGCCGAGTAGCTTCTTGCTCGCCGGCACCGGCCCCATACCCATGTACTCCGGATGCACCCCAGCGACGTTCCAGCCGCGTAGCTTCGCCATCGGCTTCAACCCCAGCTCCGCGGCCCGCTCCGGCGTCGTCACGATGCAGCACGCCGCGGCGTCGTTCTCGCCGCTGGCGTTACCCGCCGTCACCGTCGACTCCGGGTCAGTGCGCCCGCGAACAGCGCGCAGCGCCGCCAGCTTCTCCAGGCTCGTATCGGCGCGCGGGTGCTCGTCGCGGTCAACCACGGTGTCGCCCTGACGTGTCGTCACCGTTACCGGCACGATCTCGTGGTCGAAGCGCCCCGCGTCCCACGCCGCAATGGCGCGCTGATGCGATCGCAGCGCCAATTCGTCCTGCTCCTCCCGCGGGATTGAGTACTGGCGGCGCAGGTTCTCTGCCGTCTCCAGCATGCCGCCTTCTATTGGGAAGTTGGCGCTGCCCGCCGTCACGCGGCCGCGGTCCAGGCGGTCCATCAGCGTGATGCTGCCGCGGTGGTTGCCGCTGCGCAGGCCCGTCGCGTAGAACTCCACGTTGCTCATGCTCTCGACCCCACCCGCCAGCACGACATCCGCGACCTCGGTCTGCACCTCCATCGCCGCCAGGCAGACCGCCTGCAGCCCGGAGCCGCAGCGCCGGTCCACCTGCGTCCCCGGCACCTCGACAGGCAGGCCGGCTCGCAGCGCCGCCGTCCGTCCGATGGCCGGCGACTCGCCGCTGGGGTAGCCCTGGCCCAGAATGCAATCGTCCACAGCCGCCGGGTCGAGGCCGGAGCGCTCCAGCACCGCCTTCGTCACGAGCGATGCCAGCGTCTCAGCGTCCACGTCCTTCAGCGCGCCACCGTAACGCCCCACGGGCGTACGCAGCGGCGTGCAAATCACGGCCTCTCTCATGACGTTCCTCCTCTGGTGATTGGTGGCGGGCGCGCACATTGTAGCGCTGATCAAATCTTCCCCATGCTGCTAAGATCCGGGTAATCGCTCACCCGCCCAACCAGGAGATTCACGATGACGACGACCGAACGCCTGACTCATTTCCGCAACCAGGTGCTCCACATCGAGCCCTCACCGCGTTGGATCCGCGGCTTCTCCGGCGGAACTGCGGTCGTGGACAGCAAGAATGCCATCCTGGTCCGCTCAACGGCGCCGCGTCGCGGACGGCCCACCTACTACTTTCCCATCGACGAGGTGCGCATGGACCTGCTACAGCACTCGTCTACCACGAAGAACGACCGCCACATCGGTGACGCGACGTACTACAACCTCAAAATCGGTGACAAGGTCGTCGAGGATGCGGCCTGGAGCTTCGGCGAGCCCTACGCTACCGAGGACGTCGACCGCGCCGACGCCCCGGACCTGCGCGACTACGTCGCCTTCGAATGGGACAAGATCGAGTCGTGGTTCGAAGAGGCGGAGGAGATATTCCGCCACCCGCGCGATCCCTACAAGCGCGTCGACTGCATCTCCAGCACCCGGCACGTAAAGGTCACGTTGGGCGGCGAAGTCGTCGCGGAGACCGACCACCCGATCATCCTGTTCGAGACCGGCCTCCGGCCCCGCTACTACCTCCCCAAGATCGACGTCCGCATGGAGTTGCTGCGCGATAGTGACACGCACACCGCCTGCCCCTACAAGGGCACCGCGTCCTACTACTCAGTCGATGTTGGCGGCAAGCTGTACGAGGACATGGTCTGGTACTACCCTCAGGCCCTGCCCGAGTCCATGCCGATCGCCGGTGGCTACGTCTGCTTCTACGACGAGAAGGTCGACGCCTTCGAGGTCGAGTAGAGCAATCGCCGGCGGGAGCGTCGTTCGCTCCGTGCCTGCACGGCCCGTCGCGGTCGCCGCAGTCTCGGTTCATCATGCAACGCGAGATACATCGCCGCGAACCAGCCTGCAACCGTCCAGCCAAGCCCCGCGTTGATCAGGAACACGAACGTCTCGCGCCCGTTGGCTCTCAGGATCGCGATAACGAACGGCAGGAAGTAGAACACGAATCCGAAGGCCACCCACGCCGCGAGGTTGATCTCATCCATCGCCGTGATATGAAACGTCATACCGGCACCGCTTCGACTTCGACCGTGGGCGTCATCGTGCAGACGCAGCGCGACCGCGCCGTCTCGCCACGCGGCGGGTATGCGTGCAACAGTAGCGCAATCACGATCGCACTGAACACGACACCGTTGTAGATGAAGTGCAGCTCGACCCGCGGTATCAGCAGCTGTGCCAGGCTTGTCGGCTCGCTGGCTCCGAAGAAGAAACTGTCCGTCGCGCGCTGAAAGATCAGCGTCGAGTGCTCAAGCAGGTGCCATGACTGCACAGACAGGGCGATCAGCCCGATGTTTCGCGCCATTCCGACAGCCGCTCCGCCCGTCAAGAAAATAGCGCTCCACGTATAGACCGAAAAACCGAAGTGGACCGTCTCGCTGCGGATCAGGTCGGGCATCCACACGCCCAGCAGACCCAATGCATCCACCCGGTCCACCCCGAGAAGATACGTCTGTACCACCTGCACAACGTGCTCGAACATGTGAAACAAGATCACCGCGAAGAGGATCAATAGCGCACGCCCGTGCCATGGTCCATTGATTCGTTCGTAGAGCTTCATGCCGCTTGTCTCCCGTGGTTCGTCCCTGCTCCGGCGCCGAAAGGGTGGACGCCGGAGCAGGGAACTGAACCACGTCGTAGGTCCTGGCCGATTTACGGCTCGAAGATCGCAGCCGTAACGTTGGCGCAGGCGCTAACTCCGCACCCGCCCGTGAACCTGGACATCTGTGATTGGAGCTGGCCCGGGACCATTGCCCCGTGGGAACGCACGACCAGGTGAACTTCTGCCGTGTTCGCGTCCACCAGGGGGTTGCACAGCGCCGCGAACGGACCGTCTCCGGCCGCCACGCAGTAGGTCGAGTCGCCCTCCCGCAGGGTTGCGCCGAAGCCAACCGCGCCGATCACGCCCACCTGCTTGCCGCCACCATAGAAGACGCCGATGTTTGCGGGGTTGTTATTCGCGTTCGCGCCTACCGTGGCGAGGACGTCAGGCAGATCGCAGGGGCCATCGCAGCCCGCCGGGTTGTTGAACACCACCCACCACAGCGTGTAGACACTCGACGGCTCGATGCCGACGCTGTAGATGAAGCCCGAGACTACGCTGTCCGTGCGGGCCAGTTGTGCCCCCGCGAACGGCACCACTTCCGTGGTGTTGAACTTCACCACCGGCACAACCTTGTAGCTATTGGCCGCCGATGCTGTGATCGCCAACCCCATGGCTGCAAGGACTCCAAGGGCCGCGCCCAGAATGATTAGCTTCCTCATTGTCTGTCCTCTCCTTCGCACCTGTTTTTGTTCGCGATCTTGTTCGCCGTGTACTTCCCCAGACGGTCGCTGGACGCGCCGGCCGTCATCCGAACAAGAAGATGACGGTCGGCTTCGCCGCAGCGACAGCGCCTGGTCCGAAGAACCCGGGGCACCGCAGGTACAAAGTTAGGCTTGGTATGGATCTCGATCTTCGGGGGAAACACTCAACATTTCCCGCCATTGTTCGGGCTAGGAAGCGGGCGGGTATGGGTACTTTCCGACAGGCGGCTACTTAGGGGAGTGCTCCATCGCGTACACCGTCGCCTCGGCGCGGTTGCGCGCACCGATCTTGGCGTACACGTCCGCGATGTGGCGCTCGACGGTGCGCTGACTGAGGACGAGCTGGTCCGCGATCTCACGGGTCGTCCTGCCGGCCGCGATGAGGCGAAGGACTTCTTCCTGCCGTCGCGACAGTCCAAGCCTGGACCTGGCACGAGCCTGCGTACCAGCGGCCAGTTGCCTTGCCGCCGCCAGCGCCGATGGCATACCCATCGCCTCGAACTCGGCGATGGCCTGGTCCAGGTAATCCAGCGCTCTCTGGCGCTCGTCGGGCAGGTGACCCAGCAGCAGTCGCGCCAGGTCCATACGGGTTAACGCCAGCTCGGGCCGATAGCCCACGCGCTGACAAAAGTCCATCGCGTCCTCGTAATGCCCCAGCGCTTCGTCGTAGCGGCCGAGCAACGCCGCCGCACCGCCAAGATGCCGCGGCACGACCACGAAGTTCGGCTTGCCCAGCTTGCGCGTATCCGCCGCCATTCGATCGAGCAGGATCGCCGCCGCCTGCTCGTCGCCACAAAGCACCGCCGGTTCCAGCATGAGGTTGAACATGCTGTATGCCACCCGATTGTCCGGCGAGCTGCCTGATACGCGCTGCACAGCGACACTAAGAGCCTGCCTGGCCTCATTCAGGCGTCCCAGGTAGATGAGGAAGAGCGCCCGGTACGCCGGCTCGTAGACGGAGGCCGCGATCCTGGGAAGCCACCGCAGCTCTTCCTCGAGGACGGTTTGATCTCCTCGCCAGGCAGCGACGCGCGCTCGCCAGGCGTGAGGAAAGGTGCCCAATCCACCGGCAACGCAACGGGTGCACGCCTCCATCGCGTCGCCCAGGCGGCCATCCAGCTTGGCAAACAGTGCCTCCGCACCGGTGGAGTGAAGCGCAGCCTGGTGGTGTGCCGTTTCCCGTGCCAGCGCTGCCAGTTGGCGGCGCTGGTCTTCCGCCTCTAGGCGAGCGCCCCACTGCAGATGCGTCGCAACCGCGTCGAAGTGAAGCGTTGCCAGGCCGAGGGTGGGGACCCCTTGTCGAGGCAGAGCCAGGATCTCTCGGAACAGCTGTCTCTCCTCCCCGTCGCTCATCACGCCGATGCGCAGCAGGAACGTGGCGTTGCGGAACGCAAGCTCCGAGAGCCCAGCCTGGCGCGCCAGCGTCAGCGCTTCCAAAAGCAAGGCGCGCGCTTCGCTGAAGCGTCCGGCGTGCAGCGCGACGGCCGACTTCGGCGTGTTGAGCCTGCTCCGGGCTTCGGGATCGTCGCCTGCATAGCGGTCGCCTACTTCCATCCACTCCCCGAGCGGTACGTTGTTCGTCACATCCAGGACGAGGCGGCAGGCTGCAAAGGCGCGGCGCGCATCCCCTAGCGCTTCCGCGAGGAGCAGCACCCGCGGCGCGATATCCGTCAGCACACGCTGTCCGTCGCCTTCGGCTACCGCCGCCTCGCCGAGCCGTAGCGTCAGCTCGTAGGTCCGCAGCAGGTCGTTCGGCTCCAATGCCCTCTGTATCTCGATCGCCTGCTCCAGGAGGCGCGCGGCCTCGCCGTGGGCCGGCAGGTGCATCGCGTTCTCGGCCGCCACCTCGGCGTAATGGACCGCCTTCTCCAGGTCCCCGCGCTCCGCGGAACGCGAAAAGTGCAGCGCCAGCTCCGCCGCGCGGCCCGCCGAGTTTGCGGCGGCCTGCGCCTCCAGCACATGCGCCACGCGCTGGTGCAAACGCTGGCGCCGCGGCGTGCTGATGCCCTCGTACAGCGCCTGGCGCACCAGCGCGTGGCTGAACCAGTAACGCGCCTCCGGCCCCCGGCGCTCCTGCAGCAAACGCGCCCTCAGACCTTCTTCCACCGCCTCGATCACGACATCAGCGCCGTTGTCGGACGCCTCGACGAGCGTCGCGTAGTCGAATTCGCGTCCCAGCACAGACGCCAACCGCAGGGTGGACAGGGTGGCCTCGGATAGCCTGCCGAGCCTCCGCCCGATCACGTCGGCGACGCCTTTCGGCATTGCCAGCGCGCCGGTTGGCGCGGCTTCGACCGTCAGGGCGCCGGACTCGCTGAGACTCCTCACGACCTCGCCGACAAAGAAGGGGTTGCCTTCCGTATGCTCGTGGATCGCCTCGGCCAGCGAGGCGCTGGGAGTGTGCCCTGCCATGGCCGTGACGAGCGCATGCGTTTCCTCGGGGTCAAGGCCCTTCAGGTCGAGCGACATTACGCTGCTCTCGCGACGCAGGTCCGTCAGCACAGCCGAAAGCCCATGCTCCGCCGTGAGGTCCGCCTCCCTGTAGGTAACGATGATCAGCAACGGACCCTCCTCGCGGAATCGGGCCAGGTGCTTCAGCAGCAGCAGGCTCGGCTGGTCGGCCCAGTGCATATCCTCCAGCACGACGGCGAGCGGCGCGGAATGCGCGCCCGTGGTCAGAAGATTGGAGACCGCCTCGAAGAGGCGGAAGCGCTCGAAATTGGCGTCGTCAACCGGCGGCACGGGCCAGTCCGGCAGACGGTCCTTCAGCTCGGGCACCAGCCGCAGCAGGCTGCCCGCGAACGCCACCGGCTGAGCTGCCAGCACGACTTCCGGGCAGGCGGGGAGATAGCGCTGCAGCACTTCGACGAACGGCCGGTATGGGATGAGGAGGTCCTCGTCGCAATGGCCCGCGACGACTGTTGCGCTCTCCTCCCGCAGGATGGCGGCGAACTCCGTGACCAGACGCGTCTTGCCGATACCGGGGTCGCCCTGGATCAGCAGCACCTGGCGGCTGTCCGCCTTCGCCCGGTCCCAGGCGCGGCCCAGCGCGTGCATCTCCCTCTGCCTGCCCGTGAACGGCGCGAACTCGGCCGCCGCCGTCGCGGCAGGCGTCCCGGAACTAGTCTCTTCCGCCCTTTCCACGCGTTCATCATAGAATGAGCCGCAAAGGACGGCCACTGAGAATCAGGGAGGCAGTTTATGCACCAGGAAATCAGGGACGCGCTGCAGAAGTCAGGCAGCGTCATCGACATCACCACCACCGGGCGCAAGAGCGGCGAAGCGCGCCGTATCGAGATCGTCTTCCACAACTTCGGCGGCACCGTGTACATCTCGGGCTTCCCGCGGCCCCAGAAGCGCAGCTGGCTGGCCAACCTGGAAGCCCACCCGAACTTCACCTTCCACCTCAAGGACGACGTGAAGGCCGATCTCGCTGCCACCGCCCGCTCGATAACCGGCGCGGCGGAGCGCCGTCCCATCCTCGAGCAGGTGAAGAGCTCTCAAGAAGGCTGGAAAGACGTGGACATCGAGGACGCGGTCAAGATGGCGCCCCTGGTCGAGGTGATGTTCAAGGACTAGCCGAAGTCAGCCGGGCTACACCGTCCATCCGGAGTTGCGCAGGCGGAAATAGAGCCATGTCGCCATCGCAATTGCCAGGAACGCGAGGGCGATCAACAACGCACCGCTGTTGGCGCCGCCAAGCAGTGAGCCATAGCTTTCGTGGCGGTTCACGATGACGTGGAAGAAGAGGAAGCTCGCGGGCAGCGCCAATACCGCCCAGGCGTATCGATTCCATGTCCAGACCTTCTGGCCGTCGTTGAAGGTCAATGGGATCAGGCTCAGCAGCACGCTCTCGGCACCGCCCACGAACACGGCTACGGCGGCTGTCTCCGGAAGGCTGGACCACGCGCCCGGATGACTCTCACTAAAGGACCGAAGCGGATCGACGAGGGCAAGCGCGGCTACGCTGACACCCAGGACGCCCAGCATCGGCACAAAGACTATGAGGCCCTCCTCTCGCCGTCCGATGCCGCCTCCTGCAAGCGCCGCGCCTGCCACGAAGCCAAAAATAACGCCAGGATTCAATTCGATCAGCCGCGACAGGAGTACCGACGCGGCCGCGATCACGAGCGCGATTGGGTATGCGCGGATGGCCCCCGGCAGGCCGAACGCCCGCGTAGAAAACACGACCTGACCGCCTTCATAGAGGAACGTCGTCAATGTCAGGCCAGCCATCAGCCCCACTACCAGGACGAGGCTCGCGTCGTTCAACCCGAAGTGCGGGTCGAGAGTCGCATAGACCAGAGCTGTGAGCGATAGCAGGCTCACCAGCTTCACCGCCGAGAACGTCAGCGGATGCCGCGACCAGAAGGGATCGACTCGGCTGCTGTACGCGGCTGCGATGCCCAGGGCTCCCGCGACCGGCGCCGAAAATCGAGTCACACCGCCACTGATGGCCTCCGCGTTCTCTTTGATCGTGGCGTTAAATATCGTCGCGGCGACCAGTACCACCAGCAAGGTCAAGAGCGCCAACGAAAGATTTGTACCGACCACGGCGAGATTAGTTGAGAGGTCACGCATTCCCGCGAAGTTCGCCAGGAAGTTGAGTGGCGGCGGCTCAATGACCAGGCTTCTCACCTCGCTGATGCGTATAACAGCCGGGAGAGGTGCGGCCGTTGCTGTCGGCGTGGCCGTCGGAGTTGGCGTGGACGTTGCCGTCGGGGTCGGGGACGGGGTTGCGGCCGGCTCGTCAACGGGCGCGAGCACCGCAGCCTCAACGATCGGTTCCGGCGTCGCCGTTGGCATCGGCGTTGCAGTGAGCGTCGGCGCCGGCGTCGAGGTCGCGGGATCTTCAATCAAAAACGTTTCGGGCTCAGGTGTCTCCGTAGCGGGTTCGGCGGTCGCGGTCGGGGGCTCAGGTGTGGCCGTTGCCGGTTCCGGCTCGGGAGACGGCGTGGCGGGCTCCGGGGTCGACGTCTCCTTCGGCCTGCAATCATGATCCGAGCCGCGATGCTTGCCCGAGGATTCTTCTGCTTGTTCGCAGTGATGCGACTTCGCGGCGACGGCGGTCGCATCCTGAAAAAGCGCTGCGAGGATGACGATCCAGCCGAGGGCTGTCAGCGCAACGGCAGCCGCCGACAGACGACCGCCACCGCGTCGACTGGCATCCCGTCCAGCCCCGCTCGCGGACTTCCGCACTTCAGGTCTCATGAAAAGGAGTTTAGGTTTCAGCGTCCTCTAGCGTGAGTCCCCTCGCGGTTAAGAAAAGGTTACGGGCTGATTACACCCGCTGCCTCGAAGCTCAAGTTCGAGTCTCGACCGCCGCCATCGCGTCAACAATCGACGTGCAGGCTTCGGCCAGCTCCTTACCCTTGACCAGCATGTGGTCGCTGAAGAATTGGACCTGCGCCTCAGTCTCGTGGAACTGCTGCGGCGTCAAGACCGCCGAAAGCACCGGCACCTCGGTCTCCAGGCTGACCTGCACGATGCCGTTGAGCACCGCCTGCGCCACGAATTCGTGACGGTAGATGCCCCCGTCGACGACGAGGCCGCTGAGGCACACCGCCGCGTAGCCGCCCGAGCTCGCCAGTCGCTTCGCCATCAGCGGCAGCTCCAGGCTACCCGGCACCGAAAAGTATTCGATCTCGGAGTCGTCCCACTCGGCGCGCTTCATCTCCGCGGCAAACGCCTCTTTGCAGCGGTCCGTGATCTCCGAATGCCACCCGGCCTGGATATATGCGACCTTGCGTCCTCTGCCCACGTCTTACCTCCTGCGCGTGCCTCGAACCAAGTATTAGCGGCCGGTCTGTCCTGTAAGCGGCTAAGCGAGGAGATTGTTCTCCACCGCGAACAGCACGGCCCCGGCCCGACTCGAAACGCCGACCTTGCTATATACATTCTCAAGATGATGGCGCGCCGTGTGATCGCTGATAACCAGGCGTTGCGCTGTCTGATGAATCGTGAGTCCTGATGCGATCTCGCGCAGGACCTCGACCTCTCGCTCCGTCAGTCCTGCGGGCCAGACCATCCGGCTCTCAACCGGCCGCGGCGACCCCAGCTCCGCTGCGAGTGCGCCTACGCAACTCGTGTCGAATCGAGCCGACGCCGTCAGCGCATCGAGGATGGGCTCCGGCTCCGCTCGCGCGCCGCCTGACATTTCCTCATAAGCGCTCACAAGGGCGACGATTCGCATTGGCAAGGTGATCTCGCTGCCCTTCAGGCCCCTGTGGTAACCGCTGCCATCTAGGTACTCGTGGTGTGCGCAGGCTACCGAACCAATCGGACGCATGAGGTCCGAGCGGGACAGTATCCGGTCCGTGTAATAGGTATGCAGCCGGTAGCGCTCGAACTCCGCTTCCGTAAGCGGCTGCTCCTTATGCAGGATCAAGGCGGGCACCGCGACCAGGCCCACATCGTGTACCAGCGCCGCACGCCGCGTCAGCGCAACGGCGGCCTCGTCCAGTTTGAGTCGCCGTGCCATCGCCTCCGCCAGCTCGGCCGTCTTTCGCGAATGCGTCAATGTCGCCCCCGATTTCAGGTCGACGATATCGGCGAAAGCGTACGCGATGTCATCAAGCAGCGATTCGCCCGCCCAGCGCGGCGGCCCCGGTTCGATCTCAAGGACGGCAGTCCACGGTTCCTGCTCATGGAAGTCGGCCCAGAACGACGCGTCATCGCAGAGGTCGACTGCGGCGGCCGCAATTTGCGGGTCGAAGGACGTGCCGGAGCGCTTGCTCGCGGCGGCGCTCGCTGCCGAAGTCCCCTCCTCTGAAAGAAAGACCTCTGTAATCATCGCGACGTTCACAAGCCGGGCCGGAAGCGGGATATCTTCGCCCTTGAGTTTGTGGGGACCCTTGCCGCCCCAGCTCTCGCAGACCTGATACAGGCTTTTCTGCGTTTCCTCCGACATGCCGAGGCGTCTCGCGATGCGAGACCCGACATCCGAACAACCTTCGTCAATCTCTGCGAATGCCTTCTCTCCCTGCGCGACGAGCTGCAACATCCTCACGCTTCGTGTCGCTGTCGATCGCCCTTCAGCCACGTGGCGCCACAGCCAGCCGAGCAATTGAGACATGTTGCTTGGGTCGCACAGGCAGAAGTCCTTCTGCGCCTTCAGTTCATCGCTGGCCAGAAATGCCGCAAATTCTGGAGCACCTGCCGTGCATCCCGCGTGGACCAGGAGGGCAGTGTAATAGACGTCCCGCCGTTGCTGCGCGCTGAGCCCAAGGCGCTCGGCCAGCTCCACGGAAATTCGACAGGTCCGCAGGACGTGACCCATCGGCTGTCCGCGACCCAGGTCCCCTGCGAACGAGAGCGACCCCAACAACTCCGCCAGCCGCACTTCATCGGCCACGAGTTCGCCTCCAGAAATGGGATCAACGTCCCATGTGCGGTGATTCAACCACCGATAGCCTGCAACTACAACAAAAGGAGGAAACGATGATCAGGATTGAGCAAAGCACAGTCATCCGTAAGAAGCCGGCTGAAGTGTTCGGATTCATTTCCGACATCAGCAATTTACCGCGCTGGCAAGCGGGCGCCATCAAGTCCGAAATGGTGGGCGATTCGCCCCTCGCCACAGGCTCACGCTTCCGGGAAGTCGTACGAGTCGGCCCCCTGAAGCTGGACACCGAATGCGTCGTTACTGAGCTCCGGGACAGCGAGGTCTTTGCCTTCGAGGCAATGTCTAGCCCCATCGACTACGCGGGCAGTTTTCGCTTTACGCAGGAGGCGGACGGTACACGCGTGAGTCTGCGCGCCGTCGCTCAGATGAAAGGCGTCTGGCGACTTCTCGAGCCGCTACTCGCGGGTGACCTGCATAAGGAATCTCGCGTCGAACTCGAAAACCTGCGAAGAGTCCTCGAAGCCGGGCAACCCGTCTAATAATCAACCGAACGAAGAAAAGGAGATCACCAATGGCAACCTACATCGTCACCTGTGACCACGCCGCTGAAGAATGCGAGGCCCTCAGCAAGGAGCTCGAGGAGGTTGGGCCGGCCGAGGTCATTCGTGGCAAAGACTTTTTCTGCAGCTGCCCCTACGGCCACCACGCCGGCTGGGTCGCGGTCGAAGGCGAAAGCGCCGAGAGCATCCTCGCGTCGCTTCCGCCGGTGTTCCGCTCCCACGCCAACGCCTACCAAACCGAAACGATGGTGTTCTAGGGCACACGCGGCGCCAGGCGGCAGCAGAAGGGCCTCTTGATCGAGAGGCCCTTCCCTTCGCCCTTCCGAGCTTAGGCCCTAATACTCGAACGGCAGGCTGTACAGCTCGCAGCAGTTCGCCACCGTTATCCGGTAACGGTCTTCGTCCGACACGTCGTCGAAGATCTCGTCCAGCACTTCTTGTGAGTGCGGGAAGATCGAGTCGTGATGCGGGTAGTCGCTGCCCCACATCAGGTTGCGCACGCCGATGTCGTCGCGCGTCATGATCCCGATGCGGTCGTCCTCGAACGTGATCAGGAAGTTCTGGTGGAAATAGTAGCTCGGCGCCTCCGTTACCTCCGGCGCCGCCGCCGTGGGCTCACGCATCATCGCCCAGTCCAGACGCTGCAAGAAGTGGCCCACCCAGCCGGTTTCCCACTCCGTGGGCACGAAGCGCAGCTCCGGATAGCGGGCGCAGACGCCGCCGCAGATCAGGTCGCTGATCACCGCCGCGAGGCCGGTGTGCGCCAGCGCGTAGTTCGTGATCGGCCCCCAGTTCGGCAGGCCGTGGTTGGGCGCCGCTGTCGTGAAGATGTGCATCTCCATCGGCATGTTCAGCTCGACGGCCCTGGCCCAGAAGCGATCGTATTCATGGTCCGAGTACGGCTTATCCGCCGGCGGCACGCATGGGATACAACCGCCACGGTGCCCCATGTTCTTGGCGCGCTCCAGTTCCTCAATCGCCGCGTCGATGTCGTACAGCGGGATGCAGGCCAACGGGAAGAGACGGTTCGGTAGCTGCGACGCGTAGTTCGCGGTCCAGTCGTTGTAATTCCTGAACGTCGCCGTGACGGCTTCTTTGTTCTTCATGCCGTAGATTCCGAACATCAGGCTCGGGTACAGCACCTCGGCATCGATGCCGTCGATCTCCTGGTCCTTCGCCCGCTCAGCCGGGTCCATGACGCCGGGCCGTAGGCCGTCGTAGCCCCGGCGGATCAGCTCGATCGTCGCCGGGTCGTTCGCGTAATGCCCCGCGATGCCGAGGCGCCCAACGCCGAAGTTAGGCCGGACCGGACGGCCGGGCACGACGAGCGTGTCGCCGTACTCCGGGTGACGGATCACCTTCGGGGCATCATCGCCGAAGCGTTCGAGACCCTCGAACATCTCCGCGGCTTCGACAACATGAGAATCAGCCGAGATGCAGAGCTTCTGAGCGACCATGACAACCTCCGGACTTCGCGTTCCACGACAGTGGCGCGATCATCTTCTCACCGCGACAACCTTGTCAAAGCCCAGGCGATTCGTATGCCCATATGTCCGTATGCCCGTATGCCCGTATGCCCGTATGGGTTCTACACCCCGATCAGCGGCGCCAACGCCTCATGCGTCACGAACGCCTCGCGGAGGTCCTTCGTCGCCTCCCACCAGTCGACGTTGCGCGGCAGGATCACGCCGCCCGAGCGGTGCCTGTACACCTCCGGGTCATCGACGCCGGGCGGTACGACACCGTTGTCGCGGTGCGCCTTCGCCGCCGCCAGCATGCGCCGCCGCGTCCGGATGATCAGCTGGTCCGTCGTGCCCAGGTGCTCGCGCGAACGGTCATAGATCGTGCCCATGCTCCAGGTCACGGCCATGTCCTGCGGTCGCGCCCCGTTGGGGATGCCCGAGAAGCTCTTCCCCGAAGCCTGCAGCTCCCGGTCGATCCCGAAGTCGTTGCTCGGGTCCTGGGTCAGGCGCCAGCGTCCGTACCAATCCGTCGTGTTCGGCAGCCACTCGATGCCGCCGGAGCGGCCGGCGCTCTGCGTGCCACCGGTACCGCGCAGTCCTTCGCGCCCCGGACGGTCGCCGTTCAGGCCCGTGATCGTCCAGCAGATCGTGTGGTCATCGTCCATCGGCACGTAGGCCCTGAAGCGAACCTCGATGCCCAGAGTGCCGGTCGGGATCATCGCGTAGAACGGGGACATCTGGTGCGCGATGCGCCAGTAATACGTGTCGTCCTCCGCCGGACGGTAAGCGCCGTAGCTGGTCCCGAACTCGGTGTCGATGACGCTGAACTTCGCCTGTCGCTGCCGCGCGATGTAGAAGCCCGCTGTGCCCTCCTGCAGCTCCTGTGGCCGCTCTGAGCCGTAGTGCAGGAAGGCCTGGTGCACGGTGTCCATCTCGCCTTCCCAGCCCTGCATGTAGTTGCACTCCTAGAAGATCGTGTATAGCGAGTACTTGCCGTCTTCCAGCATGTTCGCCTCGAGCTCGGGCAGCGGCGGCGGCGTCTCACGCGTGCCCATGTAGGCCCAGATGATCCCGCCGCGCTCGTGCACCGGGTACGCCTTGGCACGCACCTTGTTCTTGAAATTCGACTCCGCAGGCTCCGACGGCATGTCGACGCAGGCGCCGGTCACGTCGAACTTCCAGCCGTGGTAGACGCAGCGCAGCCCTTCTTCTTCGTTACGGCCGAAGAACAGCGACGCGCCGCGGTGCGGGCAGGCGTTCTGCACCAGCCCCACGGCGCCGGACGTCGCACGGAACGCGATCAAGTTCTCGCCCAGCAGCCGAATACGTACCGGCGGGCTATCCGGCGCTGGCAGCTCGTCCGAGCGCACCGCCGGGATCCAGTACTCCCGCATCATCTCGCCCATCGGCGTCCCGGGGCCCACTCGACACAGAACGTCGTTGTCTTCTTTGCTGAGCATCGATCCAACTCCTTGGATGCTTCGTCGAACCTGACAGGCCTACTTTATTCCTCGCGGTCAAACGATGCTGGCACCCTTCGGTAGAATCGGCGCGTGAACGACTCCTCTGTTCCCATTCGCTACGTCTACCATCGTGTTCCGCCGAACCAGCGAGGGACGGTGCTATACCCGCTGAACCGGCTGGCGGACATCCACTCAGACCTCTATGAGGAGCTGCAGCGGAACTACGCCACGCGGCGCGACATCGCGTCGCTCCGCATCCCGCCACTCGGGAACTGCCTCTGGAACGACGTCCTGTTCTTGACCCCGATCCACCCTGCACGATTTCAGGCCGCGTTGGCGGAGGTGGGCCACACCCTCCCACGGCCGTGGCGTAGGTACTACCAGATCGACGCCCGCTTGCTCGACCCTGCTTTCACCGTGTTGTATCGCTCCAGCGAGACCTATTGGGCCGGCCAATTCAACGTCGAGAAGGCCTCAGTCCAGATCGGCCTCGACTGCGTGCCATTCGACCCGGAGCTACTCGACGGGCACGGGGAGGTGCCTCAGGCTACGCGGGAGCATTACGCCAGCGTGGCCGTGGATGCTGCCGCCGCGGCTGCTGGTACAGGCTCCTTCCCCGTGCTCTTCCTGCACACGCCGCATGTTCTTTACAAAGGACAGCTCGACACCGCACAGGACGGCATCAGCATCGTCGAGGTGTAGGCGCTAGCCCCGCCCCACGAACGGCATCTTCGTCGCCATCACCGTCATGAACTGCACGTTGGTGTCCAGCGATAGGCTCGCCATGTAGACCACCGCCTTCGCCACGTCCTCCACGTCCATCGTCGGCTCCACCGCCACCTCGCCGTTGGCCTGCGGCACGCCTCGCGTCATGCGCGACGCCAGCGGCGTCAGCGCGTTGCCGATGTCGATCTGCCCACAGGCGATGTCGTACTTGCGCCCGTCCAGCGAGGTCGACTTCGTCAGCCCCGTAATCGCGTGCTTCGTACTCGTGTACGCCACCGAGTTGGGGCGCGGTGCGTGGGCGCTGATGCTGCCGTTGTTGATGATGCGGCCGCCGCGTGGGTCCTGATCCTTCATCATCTTGATCGCCTCCTGCGTGCACAGGAACGACCCCGTCAGGTTGGTGTCGACCACGCTCTTCCAGACGTCGACCTCCATGTCCTCCAGCAATCCGGGCGGAGAACCCCTGCCCGCGTTGTTGAACAGCAGGTCCAGCCGCCCGTACCTCGCCTTCGTCGCCGCGAACAGCGCCTTGACCTGCGCCGGGTCGGCCACGTCTGTCGGCACCGCCAGCATGTCCGCTCCCGCGCCCGCCTTGTCTATCGTCTCCTGCAGCGCCTCGGGCCGCCGGCCCGCCAGCACCACCGAATACCCCTCTTTCGACAGCGCGATCGCGCACGCCTGCCCGATACCGCTGCCCGCGCCCGTAATCACTGCAACTGGTGCCATCTCCCTCTCCTTGTCCCTGCTCCCTGTTCCCTGTTCCCTGTTCCTTGTTCCCCTGTTCCTTGTTCCCCCTACAGCAGCGTCCGTCCGCCGTCGATGGCGATCGTCTGCCCGGTGATGTAGCTCGCAGCGTCTGACGCCAGGAACACGCTGACGAGCCCCACTTCGCGCGGGTGCCCCACGCGGTTCAGCGGCACACCGCTGACTTCGGCGTTGCGTTTCTGCCAATCTGCGTCGCTCATCGTGTAGATGTCGGGGAAGATGCCCGGCGCCACCGCGTTGACGCGCACCTTGTATGGCGCCCACTCCAGCGCCAGCGACTCCGTGAACCGCGTCAGGCCCGTCTTGCCCGCTGCATAGGCCACCATGTTGGCGCCCGGCCGCAGCGCCGCGAAGCTGCTGATGTTAATCACATTGGCGGCCGCGCCTTTCGCCAGCAGGTGCGGCCCGAAGACGTGGCAACCGACGTACGCCTGAGTCAGGTTGACGTCGATCACGTGGTGCCACTCCGATTCCGTCAGTGCATGCCCCTCACCACCCGGCATCTCCGAGATCGTGCCGCGGATCGCGTCGCCGAGGCAGTTGACCAGGATGTCGACGCCCCCCAGCGCTTCGAAGGCCTGGTCGCGCAGCGCTTCCATCGGCGCGACCTTCGTCGCGTCGGCCGCCCATCCGAAGCCCTTGCGCCCCAGCGCCGTGACCTCCTCGGCCACCTTCACCGCCGTGTCGCCGCCCAGCGACGTCACGCCCACGTCGGCGCCCGCCTCCGCCATCGCCAGCGCAATGCCGTGGCCGATGCCCCTCCCGGCGCCCGTAATCAAGACCCGCTTACCCGTCAGGTCAAAGTCGTTCAGCATTCGTCCTCCTCAGAACGAGGCGATAGTACAACGGCAGACGGGCAGAGAGTCACGCCTCGTGCGGCCCTTCAACGGGGGCTCCGGGGGTGTCCCCCGGCATTCAACTTGGAAACGGGACGATCTTGAGTGCCCTACCCGTCAATCTTGAACAACCGCATCGCGTTGCCGCCCAGCATCAGGTCACGCTCCGCGTCGGTGATCCCGATGACGTTCTGGATCGCCGCCACCGAGTTGTACGCCCCCATGTCGAACGGGTAGTCGGTGCCCAGCATGATGCGCTCGGGCCCCACCGTCGACGCCAGGAAGCTCAGCGCCGGCCCGCCATGCGTCAGCGAGTCGAAGTAGAGCTGGCTCAGGTACTCGCTCGGCGGCCGGTCGATAACCGCCTTGCCCTCGCCGCGCACCTTCCAGCCGTGGTCCCAACGATAGCGAATGTAAGGACAAGCGCCGCCGCCATGCGCCAGGTACACCTTCAGGCGCGGGTACTCCCGCAGCACGCCGCCGAAGATCAGCGACGCCGCCGCGATCGTCGTGTCCATCGGGTTGCCGATCAGGTTCGTCAGGTAGTACTTGCCCAGGCGCTCACCCAGCCCCGGCACGCCCGCCGGGTGGATGAAGATCGGCACGTCCAGCTCCTGAGCCTTGGCCCAGAACGGCGCGAACTTCGGCTCGTCCAGGTTCTCCCCGGCGATCTGGCTGCAGATCTCAGCGCCGCGCAACCCCAGGTCTCGCACGGCGCGCTCCAGCTCCCGCACGGCGTCTGCCGGCGAACGCATCGGCAAGTGAGCAATCGCCGCGAAGCGCTTCGGATTAGCCGCCACGACCTCCGCGAACGCGTCGTTGATTGCGCTACAGATCCGCACCGCGCGCTCGACCGGCAGCGCATCCGTGAACATCGGCTGCAGCGAGATCACGTGCATGTCGATGCCCTGCTCGTCCATGTCGCGCAGCCGTCGTTCGATGCCGTAGATGCTGTCGTCCGGGAAGTTGTTCATCGGCCGCAGCGGCATCACGTGCGGCTCACCGCCTGCAACCGGGAACGTGACCTCCTGCCCTTCGACGAACTTCGCCGGGATCATGTGCGCGTGAACGTCAATTCGCAGCATGTGCGGTCTCCTTAAGTCTCAGCGGGACGTTTGCCGACGAATGATACCCGTTAGCTGAATCTTCCAGGCTGGAACGGCCCCGTCGGCGGTAGCTGCAGGTTTCAACCTGCAGAGTCCGAGCGATAGCCCACGTTCGTGTTTGAACAGCAGCAAGCCGCGTTGACCGTCCATTCGCAAGGCAGCTATAGTTCGCTAGTTATGGAAGAAGCGCATCCGATTTGGAAGAACCAAGTGGTAATAGCGGCCGTTATCGTTCTGTTCTTCCCCTTGGGTTTGTTCCTGATGTGGCGATACGCTCCCTGGCGGACGGTCCTCAAATGGCTCTGGACGATTCTGGTGATTCTCATCTTTATCACCGTCTTCCTGAGGCCTCCATCAGACGAGCCAGATACGTTCTCGGGCTATGAGATCCCCGTTGACGCTCCGTCGTCCGCGTTCCTATAGTCCTGTAGCCCCTGCCTCGACCCCCGCGCTAGGAGTCACACATGAAGGTCCTCGTTCTCGGCGGCGGCGGTTTCATCGGCCCCCGCGTCATGCAGCGCATCGTCGACCGCGGCCACGACGCCGCCACGATGGACATCAACACCAACTCGCCCATGCTCGAGCCGCTCAAGGGCAAGGTCGAAGTGATTCGCGGCGACGTCACCCTGTTCGACGATGTGATCGACGCCGTGATCCAGACGAAGCCGGACCGCATCATCAACCTCGCCTACCTGCTCGGCTTCCGCCCCGACGGCGTCACCGACGCGCAGGATCCCCACTACGCGGTCCGCATCAACATCCTTGGCATGGACAATGCCTTCGAGGCCGCCCGCCTGTGCGGCGTCAAGCGCGTCGTCTACGCCAGCTCGCTTGCCGTCTACGGCCGCCAGAGCTTCTACGGCGAACGCCCCCTCACCGAGGACGACGTCCGCATGGGCTCGGGCGTCTACGCCGCGTCAAAGATCTACAACGAGCACCAGGCCGAGTGGTTCAACAAGGCGTACGACATGGAGATCGTCGCCATCCGTCCCTCCAACGTCACCGGCCCCGACAAGGTGCGCGGCTCCATGGACCACGTCCGCGTCATCACGGAGCCCGCGCGTGGCCTGCCGGTCACGTTCCCCTTCAAGGACTCGATGCGCCTTCCGATCCACGTCGACGACATCTCGGAGATGTTCACCCGCGTCACGCTGGCCGCGAAGACGCAGTACAGCGTCTACAACTCCGGTGGCGAGACGATCAGCATGGGCGACATCGCCGCGCTGGTGCAGAAGTACCTGCCGGACGCCCAGATCACCTTCGAGAAGGAGACCGGCGGCCGGGAGCTCTCTGGCAACTACATGATGGATAACACCCGCATGGTGCAGGAGTTCGAGTATGACCTCGCGCCCTACCCGCAACGCGTCCTCGAGATCATCAACGCCGTCCGCGCCGACGAGGGCTTGCCGCCGGTCGGCCCCTAGCGGCTACGCGGCGTCGCTGCTCCTGGCCTGAAGGCGCCGTTGGACGGACCCGCTGAAGATGATCCGGCCGCCGTCGATGTAAACGCCGTCGTTGCTCTGGAGGACCTGCTCGACGGAGCGCAGGAAAGCACGCGCGTCATTCACGCGCCCCACCAGTTGCAGGAGCTCGGGCAAGGTAGGCTCACGTCCCAGGTTCGCCTTCGAACCCTTGCTCAGCGCTGCGTAAAGGACCCTCTCTTCGCGGTCCGAAAGCGGGTCCAGTCCCGATCTCGCCTCATTCATCGGCCATTCCTGGCGGCCGATCTCCACCACGCGTCTTGATGCGAGCGGCTCCGGTGCAGCCTTTGCTCCGACGCTGTGAGGATCCACGGGTTGCGGCGGCATCTGCCCATTCAGCCCGTCCGGCTGGGTCGCCTTGCTGGGCGTGGGATTCTGATAAAGAAGTCTCGCCAGCTCCTCGTTGCTTCGAGTGCCGAAATCGCTACGCTGCGCCATTCTTGTCACCTCTCCAGGTCCAAGAAAATGTACGGCGGGGGTTAGGGAAAACGATCGGAATTTGCGGGAAATCTACTTACCTTATCGGCCTGCACCGCGGATCCTGAATAGTCAGGCCGGCCCAAATTCACGGGCCTTCTGGTCCTCCCTCGTACCGCTGTTCCTGACTTTCAGACGTCGCCTTTGGCGCTTAAACACCCTGGCTCGAGTATCCCCCATCGACCGGGATCGCCGTGCCCGTGATGTAGTCAGACGCCGCGCTCGCAAGGAACACGGCGATGCCCGCGTGATCATCGCCGGTGCCCCACTTACCCGCCGGTATGCGCGACGAGATGCGCTCGTGCAGGCCGGGCAAGTCGTGGTTCCAGATCGGCGATGTCAGCTCCGTCTCGATCCAGCCGGGCAGAACGGCGTTGACCTGAATGTTGTCTGCCGCCCACGCCGCGGCCAGCGACTTCGTGAACTGCACGACGCCGCCTTTCGACGCGGCGTAAGCCGCCGCGATCGGCGACCCGAAGATCGACATCATCGAACCGATGTTGATGATCTTGCCGCCACCCTGCGCCTTGAAATGTGGAAACGCCGCCTTGCTCGCCGTGAAGACACTGGTCAGGTTCGTATCGATGATCCGGTGCCATTCCTCCAGCGTGATCTCCTCCGGCCGCTTGCGCACCGAAGTCCCCGCGTTGTTGACCAGAATGTCGAGGCGACCCCACAGCTTCGCGGAGGCGTCGATCATCGCCTCGACCGACGCCTCGTCTGACACGTCGACCTCGATGAACGCCACTCGCGCGCCCAGGGCCTCTAGCTCGGCGACGGCGCTCGCGCCCTTCACCTTGTTGCGCGCCGCCACGACGACCGACGCCCCGGCGGACGCCAGGCCCTTCGCCATGCCGAGACCGATGCCGCCATTGCCACCTGTGACAACCGCAACACGGCCCGTAAGGTCAAACAGGTTCATCCACCCGACGCCTTCGCCTTAGAAGCCGGCCCGGGAACAGCGGGAATAGGCGGAACAGACGGAACATTTCGAGTTGCCTGGACATTTCGCGAGCTGTTCCTCGTGTTCCCTTTGTATGTTCCCTCTAGTGGATCGGCGAGAAGTCGGCTGGGAACATGTAGCGCACCAGCTGATTCGCGGGCCGCACTTCGGCGTGCGGCGGCCAGACGCCCTGCTTGCGAAACTCGCCGCGCACTTCTTCGCGGTGGTCCCAGCTCTTGTACGGGAAGATCTGGTACAGACGGTTGAGGTTCCCCTGCGCCGCCGCGAACATGCCGGCAACCGGGTAGACGCCGTCGCGGCCGGGCAACGCCTCGTTGAACGCCGTCACGGCCTTCTGGAAGTCGCCCGGCGCGTAAGTGTAGACGCGCATCTCGTAGACGCTGCCCCACTGCTGCGGCTCGCCCCAGGGCTTCATATTCGGCACCGCGTCCAGGATGTCAACGTCCTGGGTCAGCATCAACTCGGCGGCGCGCGGCGGCCACAGGCCGCTGGCGTCCTTGACCGACGCGGCGCGAATGTCCGCGCGCTGCTGCAGGCTTTCGTAAGGCCAGATGTGGATTACCTGGTTGATCGGCCCGATTTCCGTGTGCCAGAACGCGCCCAGCTTCGAGTACTGTTGGCGCACTTTGTACGCCTCGCCGAAGATGCGCTCGTACTCGGCAACCGCCCCCGCCTTGAGCGTGTAAGTCCTCATCTCGTAAATCACGTTGTTGCTCCCGCCTAGAACCTGGTTCCGACTTCCAACCGCGCGATTATACGCCCACATTTCCACCCGCGAATGCCACTGCAAACAGCTTGACTGAATCTGCAGGCGTGATACTCTTAACCGGACACTAACCCTCTCGTATGGGTTAGGGTTCGTCAACGCACATGGGCGCGGGGCCGGGCTCCGCTGACATCAGACAGGATCGCCTGGGGTGCACACCTCAGGGGCCCGGGGTGAAGCCCCGGCTCCGTCGGGAAGTAAGCACCACCAGCGCACGTTCAGGGGGTTGGGGCGAAGCCCCGGCTGCATCGGGAAGTAAGCGCCACCGGCGCGCCTTTAGGGGGTTTGGGGCGAAGCCCCATCAATAATCATGAAACGAAGCACAGACCGCATCCTCACCAGCCACGCCGGCAGCCTGCATCGCCCCGAAGATCTGCGCCAGACGATGGCTGCCCGCCGCGACGGCGACCCCTTCGACGACGCGCTATCGGCGCGCATCGAAGGCGCCGTGAAGGACGTCGTGCGGCTGCAAGCTGAGAACGGCCTCGATGTCGTCAACGACGGCGAGTACACGAAACGAAGCTGGCAGACCTACTCCCGCGGGCGCCTAAGCGGCCTCGAGTTCCGCCCCCTCAAGGACGGCGAAGACCCCACCCACGGCTCCATCACCAACCGCGAATCGAAGTACTTCCCGGAGTTCTTCGCCCTCGGACTCTCAGCCTTCGGCGGCCGCCGCCAACCCTCGGTCCCACCGCCTCCCACAACGCCACAAGGCGTCTTCTGCACCGGCCCCCTGACCTACATCGGCCAGGAGGAGTACAAGCGCGACATCGACTGGATCAAGGAAGCCGCGAAGGGTGTTCAGGTCGAGGAGCTCTGTTTAACCGCCCTCGCGCCCGCGACCATCGAGCACTGGATGCGCAACACGTACTACAAGACACAGGAAGAGATGCTCTTCGCCATCGCCGACGCGATGCATGAGGAATACAAGGCGATTACCGACGCCGGTATCATCCTCCAACTCGACGACCCCGACCTCCCGGACGGCTACCACGTCCAGTCCGGTATGAGCATCGCCGAGTACCGCAAGTTCGCCGAGGTCCGCGTCGAGGCGATCAACCACGCCGTCCGCGACTGCCCCGAGGAGCTGGTGCGGCTGCACATCTGCTGGGGCAGCACCCATCACCCGCACACCCAGGACATCCCCCTCAAAGACATCATCGACCTCGTCTACAAGGTCAAGGCGCAGTGCTATAGCATCGAGGCCGCCAACCCGCAGCACGAACACGAATGGGAGGTCTTCAAGGATCACCCGCTGCCGGACGGCAAGATTCTCATGCCCGGCGTCCTCGGCCACTGCGCACCCGAGTTCGTCGAGCACCCAGAGCTGGTCGCGCAGCGCCTCACGCGCTACGCCAACCTCGTCGGCAAGGAGAACGTCATCGGCGGCACAGACTGCGGCCTGCAGCGCGTGGCCCACGAGTCGATTCAATGGGCCAAGTTCCGCGCCATGAGAGAAGGCGCCGATATCGTTAGTAAGCAGTTGTGGGGCAAGAACTAAGCATGTTTGCCCTAAGGACACGACGACACGAGCGCATCCTTCAGTTAGGCATGGGGGAGTCCCCCAGCTTCAAAGCCCGGACTAAGCAGTTGTGGGGCAAGAACTAAGACATGTTTGCCTTCAAAACACGACGACACAAGCGCACTCTTCAGTTCGGGGGCATGGGGGAGTCCCCCAGCTTCAAAGCCCGGACTAAGCAGTTGTGGGGCAAGAACTAAGACATGTTTGCCTTAAGGACACGACGACACGAGCGCATCCTTCTGTCACGAGGCATGGGGGAGTTCCCATCTTCAAAGTCCTCACTACGCAGCACTGGGTCGAAACTAAGAATGTGATAGATTCCGCGTTCTTTCGAATTCTTACTTAAGAGCGCATAATTGCGCCGTAACTCAGGAGAAACGAATGCTCAGTAAGCAAGACACGGATTACCTCTGCCGCATCGGCCCTGGAACGCCAATGGGCAACCTGATGCGCGAGTACTGGATTCCTGCCGCCCGCAGCGACGAAGTGCCCACGCCGGACAGCCCGCCTGTGCGCATCAAGTTGCTCGGCGAGGAGTTGATCGCTTTCCGTACGTCCTCAGGTGAAGTCGGCTTGATCCAGAACGCCTGCCCGCACCGCGGCGCCTCGTTGTTCTTCGGCCGCAACGAGGAGGAGGGCCTGCGCTGCGTCTACCACGGCTGGAAGTTCGACGTCGCCGGCGACTGCGTCGACATGCCATCCGAGCCGGCAGAAAGCAATTTCAAGAACAAGGTCCACGCGAAGGCTTACAAGACGCACGAGCGGAACGGCATCATCTGGGCCTACATGGGCCCCCGCGAAGTGCCGCCGCCGCTGCCTGACATTGAGGCCAACATGCTGGCCCAGGGTGCCCATCAGGTCAGCATTCTCTACCGTCCGTGCAACTGGATGCAGGGCCTCGAAGGCGAAATGGACACCGTCCACGCCGCCTTCCTTCACTTCGGTTCGTCGAAGCCCGACGCATTCCAGAAGGGCGCCTTCGACTACTACCACTACCGCCAGCGCGCCGCCAAGTTCCACACGATGGAGACCGATTACGGCACCGCCAACGGCGCCTTCCGCCCCGCGGAAGAGGACACCAACTACTGGCGCGTGACCCAGATTCTCTTCCCCTTCTATCACATGATCCCGGGCGGAGAACTCGGGCAGAACATTCGCATCGGCGCCTACGTGCCGATGGATGACGAGCACCACCTGCAATGGGAGATCGGTACCTTCAAGCCGGACGGCTCAGCGGAAGGTCGCGCCCTCGCTCGTGGTAACCCGGGCATGGACGCGCCGCTAGGCTCGCGCCGCCTGCCCAACGGCACCGGTTGGTACGAGCGCTTCCGCAGCGACCAGAACCTGGCGAACGACTTCATGATCGACCGCGAGGCGCAGCGTAAGGGCGAAAGCTTCACCGGAATCGCCGGCATCCGCATCCAGGACTGCGCCGTCACCGAGACGATGGGCATCGTCAACGATCGCTCAGTCGAGCACCTCGGCACGACAGACTCCTTCATCATCCGCACCCGTCGCAAGCTCATGGCAATGGCGAAAGCGCTCGAGGAAAACGGCACCGTCCCAATCGGCGTCGATACCCCCAACGTCTACCGTCAACGCTCCGGCGAGATGATCATCCAGCGCTCGGAAGACTGGTGGGACGCCTACGAGAAGCTGCGCGCTTCCTGGCAACCCGTTAATATTCCCAGCACGGTGATCTCGTAGAAAGAATCGAGGTACAAAAGTGGCCAAGGTAGTAGGCGGATTCGGCTCCTCTCACACGCCCCTCATGAGCCTGACGACTCCCGAACTCTGGGAGAGCCAGGCCCAGAACGACCCGAAGAACGGCGAACTGGTCAAGATGCCGGAAGGCAAGCGCGTCACCTACGACGAGTTGCTCGCCGGCGCTGACCCGGAGATCGCCAAGGTCGTCAACCGCGAGGTCTTCGAGCAAAAGATCGAGTCCATCCAGGAAGGTCTGGACGACCTCAACAAGCGCTTCTCGCAGACGAAGCCCGACGTCGTCGTCATGTTTGGTGACGACCAGGCGGAGTTCTTCTTCGACGACAACATGCCCATGATCAACGTCTACTGGGGTGAAACGGTGCAGCTCGTGCCGCGCCCGGTCAATGCGGACATGAGCCCGGCGCGCCAGGTCACGGCCCGCGCCTACGGTGAAGAAGACCGCCCCTACCCCGTCGACCGCGACCTGGGGCTGCACATCATCGAGAACCTCTGCGAGATGGATTTCGACGTCTCGCACACCCAGTACATGAAGGAAGAATACGGCGGCAGCATCGGCCCGGCCACGTGGTATCTGGACATGCACCGCAACACGAAGGCGCGTCGCTTCGGCTTGCCGCACGCCTTCTCCTTCCCCATCGTCCGCTGGTTCGACGGCATGGACGTGCCAATCGTGCCGATCACGATCAACACCTGCTACCCGCCGAACTGGATCGGCCCAAAGCGCTCCTACGCGCTCGGTCAGGCCGTCCGCAAGATCGTCGACGCCTGGGACTCTGACAAGACGGTTGCCTTCGCCTGCTCCGGTGGCCTCAGCCACTTCGTGGTCGACGAAGAACTCGACCGCCTGGCACTAAAGGGCATGGCGGAAGCCGACGCCGAGCTACTCAGCACGCTGCCGCGGCACCGCTTGCAGTCGGCCACGACCGAGACCCTGAACTGGGTCGCGACCGCCGGCGCCATGCACGGCACCAAGATGGAAGTCATGACCTACGAGGCCGGCTACCGCACCCCGGCAGGCACCGGCTGCGGCTGCGCCGTCGGTCACTGGCACGACTAGCCTCCGTCAGTTACGCGTAATGAATGAGCCCCGGGAATCCGGGGCTCATTTGCGCCCGCCGGCAGCGGATGGATAATCAGCAGGACGGCTTTCCTCGCGACCCCAACGGAGGCGGCAATGGCGTACTTCCTGGCAAAGACCGAACCCGGTACCTATTCGATCGACGATCTCAAGAGGGATCAGCAGACGGAGTGGGACGGCGTGCGCAATCCCTTCGCCGTGCAGGCGATCAAGTCGATGAAGCCCGGCGACCAGCTCATCATCTACCACTCCGGTAAGGAGCGCGCCGTCGTCGGCCTCGCAGAGGTCGTCTCGGACCCGCGGCCGGACGAAAACGACAACCGCAGTTGGCTGATGGACATCAAGTACGTCCAGCACGCAAAGCAGCCCGTCACGCTGCAAGAAGTCAAGGAATCGCACAAGTTCGATGACATGGCGCTCGTCCGTCAGGGACGCCTCAGCACAATGTCCGTGCCGGACGCGTTCTGGTCCTGGCTCCAGGAGCAGGGCGCCTTCTGACTGGTCTCATCACGCTTTGCACAGCGACGTCAACTCGCATGGTAGGTTGCCAGCATGCTGGCAACCTACCATGCCACCGCAACTAGCCGCACAGGCTGCAGCTCAACACCAGTATTGAATCACCCCGCATTCTGCCGAAGCGATTCCGCCTTCTGAAACCCAAAGGAGTTCACAATGCCCGGACGCCAGAGCTACGAAATCCGACCCGTCGGCCACAACGCGCCGATCCCGATGGCCGCCCGCATCGGCAACATGATCATGACCTCGGGCATCCCCGGTTCGGACCCTCAGACGGGCGAGATGCCGGCTTCGCTGGAAGAGCAGGCGAAGAACTGCTTCCGTAACCTGGAGAACGTCCTCGCCAAGGCCGGCGCCGGCAAGGACGACGTGCTGCGGGTCACAGTCTTCATCAAGAGCAACAACAATCGCCAGATCGTCAACCCGGCCTGGCTCGAGATGTTCCCGGACGAGAACACGCGCCCCGCGCGTCACCAGACCGTCGTCGAAACCCTCAACTTCGACATCCAGATCGAGGCCACCGCCGTCATCGTCACTTAATTACGGAATCACAACGTGGTTAGCGAATTAGCGATGCCAAGCTAGAATCAGGCCATGACCACGTCCCACCACCCGCCCCGCCAACGCGCCGGCACCCGCGAAGCGATCCACGCCTCCAGCGCCCATCTACGCATCGCCCTCGCGCAGGTTGACGCAGAACCCGGCCAATGCGCCGCCAATATCGAAAAGGCGAAGCGCCTGATCTCGGAGCACCGTGGCAAGACAGACCTCCTCGTCTTCCCGGAGTACTTCGTGACCGGTTTCCTCACCGGCTCCGACGTCTACGACCACGCCCTGCGCACCGACGACGAGCTGTTTCAGGGCCTGGTCAAGTTCACCGACGCCATCGTGATCGCGATCTCCTTCATCGAGGAGACCGGCGCGTTCAACTTCTACGACAGCCTTGCCTTCATCGCCGACGGCCGCATCATGGGCATCCATCGCAAGATCTATCTCGTGAACTACGGCGTCTTCGAAGAGCGACGCCACTTCAGCGTCGGCCCCAGCCACCAGACGATCAACGCGGGCGCCTTCCGTATCGCGCCCTTCATCTGCGCCGACGCCTGGAACCCGGCCCTCGTCCACCTCGCCGCCGCTGACCTGGCGCACATCTTCATCTTCTCCGCCTGCAGCCCCACTCAAGGCCTCGGCAGCCGCCTCTCCACCAGGGAGAGCTGGCACCGCATGAATTCGTTTTACGCCTCGATGTACGGCGTCTACGTCCTCTTCGTGAATCGCGTCGGCGACGACAACGACCTCACGTTCTGGGGCGGTAGCCAGATCATCGACCCGTTCGGCAAAGTCATCGCCGAGGCCAAAGGCGACGGCGAGGAGGTCATTGAGGCTGAGGTCAGGCTCTCAGAGGTCCGCGAGGCGCGCACCGTCCTCCACACGGTCCGCGACGAGAACCTCAGCTTTCTTAGCCACCGACTCGACCGTGTAATCCAGTCCAACTACTCTTCCGTGGAGGCCCAGGACATATGAGGACCGAAGCCACCGCCTTCTACAGCGAAGGACTCAAGCTCGACGCGTCCTTCTATCTACCCGGCGAGGACATGGAAGACCCCTCGCGTCCCATCATCGTCGTCTGTTCCGGCTTCATGGGGCTCAACCGCATCCATCCTGAGCGCTTTGCCCGTGCGTTGACGCCGCTCGGCTACACCACTTTCGGCTTCGATTACCGCGGCTTCGCCGCCAGCGAGGGCGCCCCCGGCCGCGTCCTCCTCGAGGAGCAGGTCACCGACATCGCGCACGCCGCCGCGTTCGCCTCGCAGCACCGCAACGCCGGCGGAGGCCGCGTCGTACTCATGGGATGGGGCATGGCGGGCGGCCTCGTCGTCGATGCCGCGCGCCTCGTACCGAACCTCGCCGGCCTCGTCTGCATGAACGGCTTCTATAACGGCCGCCGCGTCCAGAAGACGGTGCGTGGTTACGACGGTTACGCCGAGTTCATAGCGCGCATCGCCGCTGCCCGCGCCGAATCAGCGCGCACCGGCACCGTCACCAGGGTCAACCCGTTCACCATCTACCCGCTCGATTCGCAGTCAGTCGAGTACGTCGACGACGTGCTCTACAAGGTTCAGGACTTTGGTGGCGACTTCACGCCGATGCTGGCCGACTCCCTGCTGCGCTTCGCCGCCGACGAAAACCTCGAGGGCCTGAGCACGGTCCCCATCCTCATCGCCCACGGCGACAACAACCGCATGCACCCACCCATCGAGGCCGAGTCCCTCTACAACAACTACCCCGGGCCGAAGCAGCTGTTCTGGCTGCGCGGCGCCGGTCACACCGAGTTCATGGACGACGAAAACCCCACCTTCAAGCGGCTCGCGGGAGCCGTATCCGGCTTCCTGCAGACGCAGGTCGTCGACAAAAGCTGGTAACGAGGAGCACATGCTGATAACCGATTCGCAGGTACACATCTGGGAGGTTGACCACCCCGGCCGCCCTTGGCCGCAGCCGCCGCGCAACGAGCCGCAACTGCCCAATGGCTTCTCCGCCGTCGAAATGCTGGTTGAGATGGACCGCGCCGGTGTCGACCGCGCCGTCATCGTCCCGCCCACCTGGGTCGGCGAAGGCAACGAGACCGCCCTCGACGTCGCCCGCGAGCACCCCAACCGCTTCGCCATCATGGGCCGCATCGACATCAAACGCCCCGACCTCAAAGACGCGATGGCGACGTGGAAGCAGCAGCCCGGCATGCTCGGCGTCCGCCACACGTTCCGCACCCAGCCCTACCGCGACTGGCTCGCGGCCGGTGATTACGAGCCCTTCTGGGCCGCTGCCGAGGAAAACAACATCCCGGTCATGTGCCTCGTCTCGGGCTTCCCCGAGATCCTCGGCCCCATCGCCGAGAAACACCCCGGTCTGACCCTGATCATCGACCACATGGGCTGCGACCTCTCGGCCGGCAAGGGCGCGCCTTCCTTCGCCATCATTGACCAGCTCGAGAGTATCGCGAAGCATCCCCGCATCGTGGTTAAGGTTTCTTCAGCGCCCTGCTTCTCCGGCGAACCGTATCCCTTCGCCGACATCTACCCTTACCTCAAGCGCACCTACGAGGCCTTTGGCGCCCAGCGCTGCATGTGGGGCGCCGACCGCACACGCCTCACAAGCACTTACGAAGAGTGCGTCCGCCACTTCTCCGAAGGCCTCGACTTCCTCAGCGCCGGCGACAAAGACTGGATCCTGGGCAAGACAACAGCGACTGTTCTGGGATGGCCCGAAGCCTGACGCCTCACCACTCCACCACAGAATCATGATTAAACAGCCCCTCTCCGTCGACGGAGAGGGGCGGCGCGGCAGCGGAGGTGAGGTCGAACGGCCCGCCCTTATCGGGACGGGCCGCCATTCATCAAAACGGACTGCTTTTAGCTAACAGCCGCGGGCGCCGGCTCGATGACCCCCTGGAGGTTGTACAAGCGCATCATGTTCCCGCCCAGGATCATCTCCATCTCGTCCTCCGGCACGCCCCGGAAGTTGCGCTCGATGGCCTCCAGCGACTTCGGGAACGTGGAGTCGAAGTGCGGGTAGTCGGAGCCCCACATCAGCCGGTCTACGCCGATGAAGTCGCGGCAGCGAATGCCGGGCTCGTCGTCCTGGAACGTCGAATAGACGTGGTGGCGCCAGTAGTCACCGCCGCCCATCTTCATGTTGGGATATCGCGGCTTGAAACGGTAGCTGTACCAGTCGAAGCGCTTCAGGTAGTTCGGGATCCAGCCGATGTCGTTCTCCACCGACACGATCTTCAGGTTCGGGTGCCCGTCGAACACGCCGCCCGTGATCATCTCCGCGATCGTCCGGAACGCTGGGACCGGTAACAGCACGCCATCGACCAACGGGTTCGTGGCCGAAACCTGGAACCCCCGCTGCACCGTCAGGATGTGGATGTTGACCGGCAGGTCGTACTCCTCAACCGCCGACCAGAACGGGTCCCAAATCGCGTTGTCGTAGCGCCGCTCGGGCAACGGGTCGTTGGATATGAAGATGCCCCGGAAGCCCATCTTCGCCACACGGTGCAGCTCCTTGAGGTCCTCCTCAAGGTTGGTCATCGAGATGTTGGCGATCGGGAACAGCCGCTTCGGCGCGTGAGACGCGTACTCCGCGGCCCAGTCGTTGTAGGCGCGGTGAGCGTCGCGCTGAAACTCCTCGTCCGGGTGGCTGAACATGCCCATGCCGTAGCCGCAGTAGAAGACCTCTGCGCCCAGGCCGTCCAGGTCCATGTCCTTGAGGCGCTCCACCGGGTCCCAGCTGCCGGGCCGGCAGCTCGCGTAACCGCCCTTGGCGAACTTCTCCTGCTCTTCCGGCGGGATGCCGGCGTTGCCCAGCGACGTCGGGTTGAATGGCCGCAGCGGCGGACAGACGATGAAGTCGCCTTCGCGCCCGTCGACGTTTCTCTCGACGTGCGGTGCTTTGTCGCGGAACTTCGCCTCCATCCGCGTCGTCCAAAGGTCGGCCGGCTCCAGGACATGAGAATCCGCCGATAGAATCTGCGTTACCAATGCGTCCCGTCCTCTCTCAGGCATCAGGCCCGTTCGCTTAGGTGTAAGCAATGTTGCGCCTCTCGAACCGTCTTCTCAAGCCGCCGGACTCGGACCCCGCCGCGCCTTCCGACAGCCTGGGTACGGGATCGGCTAGAGTATCGACGAACTAGCGATTTGCAGGAGGAATCAGATGCCGTTCTACGAAAACGGAGACGTACGTATCCATTACGAAGAGGTTGGTAGTGGCTTTCCCATCCTCGTCACCCCCGGCGGCGGCCTGAACTCCCGCATCGCCATGTGGGACACCGCCGTCGTCAACTTCATGGACGTGTTCAAGGACGACTTCCGCTGCATTACCATGGACCAGCGCAACGCCAACGGCGGCGAATCGACCGGACCCGTTCCGGTCGACGACCCCTGGGACGCCTTCGCCACCGATCAGCTGGGCCTGATCGACCACCTCGGCATCCACGAGTTTTTCTTCCTCGGCTGCTGCATCGGCGGACCCTTCGTTATGAAGATGATGCAGAAGGTGCCTGACCGCGTTGTTGCAGGCGTCCTTTGCCAGCCCGTTGGGCATCGGCCTGAGGACCCGGACGTCATGTACCGCCACGGCATGGACGGCTGGGTTACCGACTTCCTGGCGCGCCGCCCCGACGTTACGATGGAGACCATCGAGGCCTACTTCCACAACCTCTACCGCGTCCAGCCCGACTTCGTCTACAGCGTCTCGCGCGACTTTGCCCGCTCCTGCCAAACGCCGATCCTCGTCATGCCGGACGACGTGTCGGCGCATCCCTACCAGACCTCAATGGACGTCGTCGAGCTCGCCCCCAACGCCGAGGTGACCATCTACCCCTGGAAGGAGACCGACGACCTGAAGTCTCAAGCAGTCGAGCACGTACGCGGCTTCCTCAAGTCGCACGAGCCCGTCACCGCGAACCGCTAGCACCGGGGGCCAACGCAGTCCTTCGGCCGGCACGTAGGGGCGGTTCGCGAATCGCCCCTACGCCGCATCCGACACCAACCGCCCCAGTCTCACGAAAACATCCCATCGCAAAAAAGGGGACCCGGAGCCCACTGGAGGCCTGGGACGAGTCCCGACGCAGTCCGTCTGACGGGGTGAGGTTTTAGCCCCGCACCGTTGTAGAATTCAGAGGCCCCGTTAGTAGCACGCCAAGGAGCCCCAATGCCGCCAATTCCGCTCAGCTTCACATCGAAGGTCTTCCAGGTCGACACCATCGACCTCGAAGGTCACAAGGAGCAGATCGTCAGAGGCGGACGGCACCTCTTCCCCCTACTGCCCAGGGCCTTCGAAGGCATCAAACAGATCGGTGTCATCGGCTGGGGCTCGCAGGGTCCGGCGCAGTCGCAGAACCTGCGCGATTCACTCACCGGCACCGATATCAAGGTCAAGGTCGGCCTGCGTCCCGGTTCGAGCTCTATGGCCCAGGCGCGCGAGGCCGGTTTCTCCGAGTCGGATGGCACGCTGGGCGAGATGTTTGACACGATCCGCGAATCGGACCTCGTCCTGCTGCTCATCTCCGACGCCGCGCAGGCCGAGCTTTACGAGGACGTCCTCAAAGCCATCAGGCCCGGCGCAACGTTGGGCCTCTCGCACGGCTTCCTCATCGGCCACATGAAGAACGTCGGCGCGACCTTCCCAAACAACATCAACGTGATCGGCGTCTGCCCGAAGGGCATGGGGCCTTCCGTGCGCCGGCTCTACGTACAGGGCGCCTCCGTCAACGGCGCCGGCATCAACAGCAGCTTCGCCGTCGAGCAGGACATCGACGGCCGCGCCACCGATATCGCACTCGGCTGGTCGGTCGCCATCGGCTCGCCCTACACCTTCCAGACCACGTTGGAGTCCGAGTTCAAGTCCGATATCTACGGCGAGCGCGGCATCCTGCTCGGCGCCGTCCACGGCATCATCGAGAGCCTTTACCAGCGCTACGTCAGCCAGGGCATGAGCCGCGAAGACGCCTTCCAGCACTCCGCCGAGGCGATCACCGGCCCCATTTCCCGCATCATTTCTCGCCAGGGCATCAAGGGACTCTACGAGTCCCTCGACGCCGACGGGCGGCCAATCTTCGAAAAGGCGTACGCCGCCGCCTACCCGTCCGCCCACGAGCTCCTGCGCGAGATCTACGACGAGGTCTCCTCCGGCAACGAGATTCGCGGCGTCATCCTGGCTGGCGACCGCCTCAAGCAGACGCCGATGGGCAAGATCGACGGCACCGAGACCTGGAAAGTGGGCGAGAAGGTCCGAGCCCGCCGCGTCGAGGACGAGATCCCGCTCGACCCCTTCACCGCCGGCGTCTATGTCGCCACCATGATGGCCCAGGTCGACATCCTGCTCGACCACGGCCACCCCTACTCTGAGATCGCCAACGAGTCCGTCATTGAGGCAGTAGACTCGCTCAACCCCTACATGCACGCCCGCGGCGTCGCCTACATGGTCGACAACTGCTCGACCACGGCGCGCCTCGGCTCGCGCCGCTGGGCCCCGCGCTTCGACTACGTCCTGACAGAGCAGTCCTACGTCGCGCTGGACGACGGCCAGCCGCTCGACGAATCACTCGTCGACAAGTTGCAGAACCACCCGATCCACACCGTCCTCGCCGAGTGCGCCAAGCTCCGCCCCTCCGTCGACATCTTCGTCGAGTAGCCCACTGTCATCCTAATGGCGCTAGCCGGAGGATCAAAGCGGCCCGGCCGACCCCCGCTCCGGACGACAAGAAGACGGTCCGTCTACCGACGGGCCGTCTCGTTTTCCAGCGCCGTGAATCTACTCCGCGTAGTGCGTCGCGCCGTAGAAGTCGACGATGATCGCCGGGTCCTCGCCCACAACGATCGCGTCGTGACCTGACGGGAGGCTGGAGATCTCGCCCGGCCCCACCTCGAACTCTTCGCCGTCCGATGTGATGACCTTGAGGCGGCCCGCCGCGTGATACTGGAAGTGCGGCGCCTCGCACCATTCGGTCCCGGCCAGCGGCTTCACCGACTCCGACCAGCGCCAACCCGGCTCCAGCACCAGTCGACCCACCGTCCCATTGGCGACGTTGACCAGCTCCAGCCGCCCCTTATCGAAGGTGCGCACCTCGTCGGGGTTGGCAAAGTCCTTCCGCTCGTAACCTTTCATCGAAACCTCCCTCGTCTCTTGCGCGGCCCTCGCCGTGCTCAATCAAAGGCTAGGCTTCCCACGCGGAGCCGCCATCGTCGCAACTTCTCATTTCGATCCGCTGCACGGCGTGCTCGGACTGGTAGTTATCTACCGGTAATCTGCCTAGACCAGGCCGTGGCGAATCGCGTAGGCCGTCGCGCCGGCCCGGTTCTCGGCACCCGTCTTGGAGAAGATGTGGCTGAGGTGATTGATCACGGTGCGCTCGCTGAGGACGAGCTCCCGCGCGATCTCGCGATTCGTCTTCCCCTGCGTCACCAGACGCAGCACCTCAACCTCTCGCGGCGAAAGACTGGGACCTCGGCCGGGCGAAACCTCCTCGAAGTTCGCCGGTAACTCACTCAGAAATGACCTGATCGCCTGCACGCCCTGACTTGCATCGCCTAACGGCAATACGCCATCAATCAGCCGGAACAGTGCATTCGGCATGCGCGAAGCAAGGTCGGCCGATTCGTGCGGTGCAAGCCACAGAAACTCGCGCGGATGCATCACTAGCGCGGGCGTCCGAACCCGATCGAGGACGTCACCGACGTCCGAGGTGCTGAAGGCTCGGGCGCTGATCAACCAATCTTCCTGCGTTCGTGTCTGTTTGAAGAAGGCCAGGTACTCGGCCCGCTCCTGAGGCGTTGCTGTCGGCGGGACCCAGTTGTAGAGCATCGCATCCCAGTTCTGCTCGGCCAAAGTCAAGAGGCTATCGAGAGGCCACGCGGAAATCGCAACCGAACACGAGATGAGGACCAGCGCCTTGACCCGCTCCGGATGGCGCGCGGCAAACCGAATGGCTGTATGCCCCGAGTAGAAGTAACCGACCAGTACGGCGCGGTCGACGCGAAGCTTATCCAGTACCGCCTCGAGGTCGCACTCGTAATCGGCCATCACATGGCCGCGTTTGAGGCCGCGACGCGACATGCCCTGGCCGCGATGGTCGTACTGGATCAGGCGAAAAGAAGCCGCGAGCTGCTCCAGCCACGACGAAATACGACCATCATGCTCCCACGCAAGCTGGACGTGATTCAGCCCAAGCGGTAGGAAGACGAGCGGCTCTCCGTCGCCTCGTTCGCAGTAGGCGAGGCTGTAACCGTCATCAGTCGTTGCGTAGCGGACGACAGGCGGTTCCATGTAGGGATTATAGGACCATTCAAGAAACCTCTTTCACTCCTTATCCCTGCAGGACTACCTCCCCAAGATCGACGTCCGCATGGAGTTGCTGCGCGATAGCGACACGCATACCGCCTGCCCCTACAAGGGCACCGCGTCCTATTACTCAGTCGATGTTGGCGGCAAGCTGTACGAAGACATGGTCTGGTACTACCCGCAGGCCCTGCCGGAGTCGATGCCGATCGCCGGCGGCTACGTCTGCTTCTACGACGAGAAGGTCGACGCCTTCGAGGTCGAGTAGAGCAATCGCCTGCGGGAGCGTCGTCCGCTCCGTGCCTGCACAGCCCGTCCCGGTCGCCGCAGTCTCGGCTCATCATGCAACGCTAGGTACATTGCGCCGAACCAGCCCGCCACCGTCCACCCCAGAGCAGCGTTAACCAGGAGGACATACGTCTCGCGGCCGTTCGCGCGCAGCATCGCGATGATAAAGGGCATGAAGTAAAACACGAAGCCAAACGCGACCCACATCGCCAGGCTCACGCTGTCCATCGCCGTGATGTGCAGCATCATGCCGGCACCGCCTCGGGCTGGTCCTCTGTCACCATCGCGCAGGCGCAGCGCGACCTGCTCGCTTCGCCTCGCGGCGGGTAAGCGTGCAGCAGCAGCGCAATGACGAGCGCAGAGAACACGACGCCGTTGTAAATGAAGTGCAGCTCGACCCGGGGTATCAGCAGCTGCGCCAGGCTTGTCGGCTCGCTGGCTCCGAAGAAGAAACTGTCCGTCGCGCGCTGGAAGATCAGCTGTGAGTGCTCAATCAGGTGCCACGACTGTACCGCCAGCGCTACGAGGCCGAAGCTTCGAGCCATCCCCACGGCGGGTCGGCCAGTCAGCAGGATCGAACTCAGGGTGTAAACGGAAAAGCCGAAATGCACTGCTTCGCTGCGGATCAGCTCCGGCATCCAGATCCCGAGCAGCCCCAGCGCGTCTGCACGGTCGACGTCGAGGACGTAGACCTGCACTGTCTGTACCACGTGCTCGAACATGTGAAAGAAGATCACGGCGAACAGGATCAGGAGCGTCCGTCCGTGCCAGGGTCCGTTGATGAGTTCGTAGAGCTTCATGTCGCTCGTCCCCCGTGGTTCCCTGCTCCGACGCCGAAAGGGCGAACGCCGGAGGAGGGACGGAGGGAGGGGCAAGCCCCTCCCTCACCGCCGCTCAGGGCTGGTGCGGAGACGCCTGTGGGCTGAAGCACTCGTAAGTGCCAAGCCCGTAAGCCACGTTCTCCGAGCCGCTCGGTCCGTGGATGAAGTTCTTGCAGCCACCTTCGAATGAGCCGATCTGCTCTCTGAGCTGGCCCGCAATCACCGGCCCGTGGTCATGCAGGACCAGGTGAATCTCAGCCTTGGAGGCGTCGACCAGCGCGTTACACATGAGGACAAAGGGAATCGAGCTCTGACAGCCCGCCGTGCTGCCTTCCGCCAGCGAGGCGCCGACGTTGAACTTGCCACTCGCTCCAACGACTCCGCCGCCGCCGCGAATGACGCCGATGTTGGCCGGATTGCTCCCAGACCCCAGCGCCGCGACCACGTCATCGACGCCGCAGCCATCGGCGTTGCAGCCACTCGGCTCGTTGAACAGAACCCACCAGAACGTGTAAGCGTGACCGGGTATCAATCCGGACGTGTGCATATTGGCGGTGACACCTTGACTGCTGCGCAGCAGCGTGGAGTAGGCACCCGGCACCTCGGTGCCCGGCGTCTGCACCGTGTCCTCGAACCAGTAGACGGGGCTCAGGACCTGCTGCTCTGCCGAAGCATTGAACGCCAGGAGACCCATCGCCGCGAATGCCAGGCCCACGGCAGCCAAAAGGGATAGTTTGAGCTTCATTCTCGTGCTTCCTTTCTTTCGAACCTCGGAGTCTCGTAGACGACTTCTGTCGCGCATATGCCTATCTATCCATGCGCCCTACCTCCATGCTGTAGCCGGGCCGAAAAGCCGGGTGCTACGCCGGGGCCTCGCGTCCGGCAAAGCGGCCGGCCACTTGTGAGGCTATAGAGCGCGGCCAGGCGCTACATCCGTGGGAACGCGGATTCTCAGCGGCGTTTAATTGGGTCTGAGCCGAAGAAATGGCGGAAAGTGCGTATGTTTAGCTTGGAACTAGGCGTTGGTTGCAGGGCGATGCTGCAGCGCGTACGCGGTGGCCTGGGCCTTGCTGTGGACGCCGATCTTCTCGTAGATGTGGTTGATGTGGCGCTCTACCGTCCGCAAGCTGATCACCAACTCGTCCGCGATCAGCTGGTTGCTGAGACCTCGGGCGATCAAGCCCAGGACTTCGTTCTCCCGCGCAGACAGTCTTACCTGGGGCTCCGCGTCGCCTCTCGCCGCCGCTTCAGTCTCGGCAGTTATGCCGGCAAGCAAGGCTTCGATGGCGGCAAGACCCTCAGTGGCGTCGCCCATATAGTTGTCACCATTGAGAAGGATCAGTCGGGCATCGGGGATCAGCGCCGCGATCCGGCTTGCGCCTCCCGGAGGCGTAAGCGCCAGTCCGCGAGCATGCAACACGAGCGTTGGTACTCGCAACCGCGGCAGGAGGTCAAGGACGTTAGATTCGGAAGCGACACGGGCCCGGATTCGCCAGTCCTCGTAAGTCGTCGAGTCGCGTACGCCCTCAAACCAGCGCTGCGACTCCTCCGGCCCCACTGACGCAGGCACAAAGCTACGCAGAAAGAACTCCCAGTTTTCCGCCGCTACGCCCTGATAGAAGCTGGGCGCACCTGGGGAGACGACGGTCCCGTTGAGGATGAGCGCTTCCACACGCTCGGGATGCGCTGCCGCGTATCTGACCGCGGCATGTCCAACGCCGCTGAGTCCATACAGCAGGAAACGATCGAGTCGAAGGCGGGCGAGTATCGCGTCAATGGCCTGATCGTCGTCACCTACAGCGTAGTCGGCAGGCAGGCCGCGTTCCGATAGGCCGTGCCCATACATGTCGTGCTGAATCAGACTGAAACGCTCGGTCAGGCCCGCCATCCAGTCAGGATAGAAGCGCCACGGGTGAGCCATGCCGCCCAGCGCGGGGCCGAGGAAGACCAGCGGCCGGCCGGCGCCCCTTACCGAGTAGGCGATGCGTACACCTTTGGCGGTCGTGACGTACTGGACGGGCGGTGGCTCCATCGCAACCGCGATTATAGCTGCCTAGTCCAAACGCGCACGCAGCGCGTAAGCAGCCGCCTGCGCCCGATTGTGTATGCCGAGCTTCTCGTAGATGTGGTTGATGTGGCGCTCCACCGTGCGCACGCTGATCACCAGCTCATCGGCCAGCTGCTGATTGCTCAGGCCCTGCGCGATTAGGCGGAGCACTTCACGCTCCCTGGGCGAAAGCCCTACAGGCAGCATAGCGACTTCAGCGGGCGCCGCCGTTTCGTCTGCCTGGACTGAGTTGATGAACGCAGTTGCCGTGGCGACAAATTCACCAGGGTCGCCGAGGAAGTTCTCGTTGCTGTTCAGCACGACCAGGCGCGCGTTGGGGATAGCAGCGGCCAGCCTTGTCCCTTCCTCCTCCGCCACCATGACGTAGTTGCGCGGATGCATCACCAGCGTCGGTGCCCGTAGCAACGGCAGGACGTCGGCAATGCTCGAGGAGCCGGAGGCGCGCGCTGCCAGCATGTAGTCCTCGTGCGTCTCGATCTGCTTGACGTTGTCGAGCCACTCACGTAGGCCATCCTCTGAGAGCGAGCGGGGCGCGAGGCTGCGCAAGAAGAGCTCCCAGTTCTCGCCGGCCACGCCTGACCAGAACGGCAGGTTCCAGGCGCGTATTTCCACCGTAACCGTCGCTAGCACCATTGCCTGGGTTCGTTCGGGATGAGCCGCCGCGTACAGGGTGGCAACGTGGCCGCCGAAGCCCTGCCCGAACAGAATGATCTTGTCGAGGCCAATGTGGTCCAATACGGCAGCCAGGTCGTCGACGTAGTGCTGGACCGATATGTCCGACCTGAGGCCGCGAGTGGAGAGACCCTGACCGCGGGCATCGAAGCTGATAAACCGGTTCCCCTCCATGAGCGGCCGGAACCACGGCCCGAAGCTCGTCCAGACCTGGCGCAGCGAGTTCAGCCGTGAGGGTACAAGCACGACGGGCCGGCCTTCGCCGATGTCCCAGTAGGCGAGGCTGTATCCGTCGTTGGTCCGGTAGTACTCGACCGCGGGCATGTCCATGACGGCGCGATTATAGCTCCGGCGCTTCATAGCGGATTCCGCGTCACGCCAAGGCAAAAGGCCCCTTACGGGGCCTTTTCGTTGTCTCCCCCTCGACGGAGTTACTTACCCCAGAGCGTCTTCGTCGCGATCTTCGAGCCCTCGACCATCGCGTTGAACTTCGCCCAGCACACCTCGGGGTGGCCGACGCGCGAGCCCATGCCGCAGTCTGTCCCCGCGATGACCTGCTCTTTGCCCATCAGGTTCGCGTAGCGGATCAGGCGGTCGGCCACCACCTGCGGGTGCTCGATCGTGTTCGAGACGTGGCTCACCACGCCCGGCATATACGACGCGCCGTCCGGCAGCTTCACCGTCTCGAAGACGTGGAAGTCCGCGTCGTGCTGCGGGTTCGCCGCCTCCACTGAGTAGCACTCCGCCTTGATCTTGAACATGATGTCGACGTAGTCCTTCAGCGGGATGTCGTCCATGTGCGGCCCGTGCTGGCTACCCCAGCAGGTGTGGAACCGGATCAGCTCCCGCGGCACGTCCTTCAGCGCGTGGTTCAACGCCTCGACGCGCAGGTCGGCGTACTTGCGGTACTCCGCCACCGTCATGTTCGGGTACATTTGCCATCCGTCCGGCAGGTCCGGGTCGTCAATCTGCAGGATGAAGCCCGCGTCGGTGATCGCCTTGTACTCCTCCGCCATCGCTTCCGCGATAGCGAAGAGGAACTCTTCGTCCGTCTTGTAGTACTCGTTGTACATCCAGTGCTCCATCGTCCCGGGAGCCACCGCTGGCAAGTAGCCTTCGATACTGGAGTTACCCTGGAGCGCCGCCTTCAAGTTGGCGATGTCCTCCTGATACTGCTCCTGCCCGATGTATTTGACCGGCCCGACGCAGAACACCAGGCGCTGTAGTCCGTCTGTGCTACCCGCAAGGACACCGCCGCCGCCGGCCACCGCACCCATTCCCTGCGTGAAGCCCCCCGTGGTGGGTGTGCCGCCCGCGCGCGCCGGGAAACCCTGCTTGCCAAACTCCGGGAAGTCGCGTTTGTCACGGCCCTGGACGTCGTGCCGCGGCGGGCCCTCGCCCGGCTTCAGCTCGCGTACCTCAAGGCCGCTTAGCCTCTGGCGTGGGTAGCCGGAGAAGCCGCCCAGCTTGCCGAACTCGCCGTCGTTGACCACGTCGAAGCCGGTCTCGATCTGCTGGTCGACGACGGCTTTGACCGCGCTGGGCAGGCGCTTGTGGAACTCGTCCTCGCGCCCCGGCGCCATCATGTCGCGCAGGTCCTGCGGGCGCGGCAACACGCCGGCATGCGAGACCAGAATCCGATCGGTACTGCGTTTCACAGCTTGATACCCCTTCTAATCGATGATTTCAGAGCAAGGCGGAAGTGGCACAGCAGGCGGGTTTGCGCTGGCGTTTGCCAGTCTAGCGCAGTTCCAGCTTACGGGCTGCACTTTACGCGAACTGGAACGCTAGAATGTCGCCACCGGAGGCCACCATGACTGACGCCGCGTCGCTACTAACCAGCCTCGATCCCCAGGTAGACACCGCGATGGCCCTCGGTGACGGAGCGGCGCTCGACACCCTCCTCGCCCCCGATTTCATCTACACGCACTCGAACAACAACCATCAGGTGAAGCCGGAGTTCATCGCAGCCATCGTCAAGCGCGAGAACCGGCCTCGGCGCGACCTCACCGAGGTCGAGGCCGAGGTCCACGGCGACATCGCCGTCACGCGCGGCAACCTCGACGTCGTCTACTACGACGAGCGCCCCACTCTCTACTTCCGCTACGTCCGCATCTGGCGCCTCGAAGGTGATACGTGGCGCGCCATCTCTCACCGCACCGTCTACGCGAAGGACCGTGATCCCGCATCAGGCTAAACGCTTTGTTTCCCCGAGTGAGAGTCCCCTCTCCCCCTGGGAGAGAGGTAGGGTAAGGGCCTGCGTTTCATCCTAGGAGGCCGCTCGCTGGAGCCCGCCATCTCGTAGCTGCAGGCCTTGAGGCCTGCGCAATCCGCGAGCCCACGGGTTTCACGCTCGGTGCCCTTAAGCCTCGCTGCTCCTGATCCCCGACATCCACGCCGGCGGCAGCCCGACGACCTCGCGCCCGTACGCCAGCCCGTGCACGTCCCACATCGACCCGTGATGCATCGCTGCCACGTTGCTGTCACGCCACAGCCGCTGCAGGTCGCTGCCCTCATACAGGTTGCTGGCCCCCGCCGCCTCGAACACGCTGTTCGCCGCGTGGCGGCAGAGTTGCGACGCGTAGGCCACGTTGCGCCGGCACTCCGCCTTGTCCAGCGCCGTCGCCTCGGCTGCCGGAATGACGCAGAAGCGCCGCGCCGACTCCAGCAGCAACGCCCTCGCCGCATCGATCTGCGCGCTCGCCTCGGCGATGCGTAACAGCGTCCCCGTCTGCTCCGCCGCGATGCGGTAGTTCGTCGACTCCAGGCGCTTGCGAATGCGCGCCTCTAGCTCCCGCACCGCCGCCCGCGCCACGCCGACAACCGGCGCCGCGATCGGCAGGCTGAAGGTGAAGTCCATCGCCGCGCAATACAGCGGTGAACCATACATCGTCGCGCCCTGGCCCTTGCCCTCAGAGAGGTCTTTCTGCAGGACGGCACGCTCCTCCGGAATGAACACGTCCTCGAACTCGATCGTCTTGCTGCCGGTGCCGCGAAGGCCCACCGTGTTCCAGTCGTCGACAATCTCGAAGTCCTCGCGCTTGAGCAGGAACCAGCGCCGGTCGCCCGGCGGCTCCTCAGGCTTCAGGTCAACAGCTGCCGTCAGCCAGTTACAGTGGTCTACGCCGCTGGAGAAAAAACCTCGGCCCGTCCAGAGGAAGCCGCCCTCAACCGCCACCGGCGTCCCAACCGTGTTGACCACGGATGAGACCAGAGAATTGCGGTCTTCGAACACCATCGCCTGGATCGGCTCCGGGTACTGGCCGATCAGCCACATATGCGCCGCCCACAGCGAGTACACCCAACCCGTTGCCGGGCAGCCCTCCGCGATCGCCCCCGTCACCTCGATCAGCGCGTCGAGGTTCAGCTCGCCGCCGCCAAAGCGCTTCGGCACCTCCAACGCGATCAACCCGCTATCCAGCAGGTCGCGCACGTTCTCTTCAGGCAACCGCCGTTGCTCGTCAGCCTGACCCACACGCTCGCGAAGCTTCGGCGCCAGTCCCCGCGCGATTTCGACTGCTTCTTCGAGCGTCTCGTATGGAAGACTCGTGTTCGTCATTTCTCTCGCGTCTGCATTATCGACCTTCGTCCCTCATCTGCAAGCCCCGGCGGGATTGACGCCTTTCGCCCCGAAAGCGGAGTATGGCCCGCAGACCCCTGAAGGAGGCGCGTTTGGATTCCGGCCCCTACTCCGGCAGTGCCTTGCTCGAGGCCGCGCGCTCGCTGGCGCCGCAGGTCAGCGCTGCCGCCGATGAGATCGAGCGTCTGCGCCACGTGCCCGCCTCACTTCTCGCGGCGCTGCGAGGCGCCGGTCTCTACCGCATGCTCGTACCGCGCACCGTCGGCGGCGCTGAGTTAACCCTCCGCGAGTTCGCCGAAGTCATCGAAGAAGTCGCGAGGTCCGACGCCAGCGCCGCCTGGTGCATGTCGCAGAACTCCGGCATCTGCGGCGTCTCCGGCTACATGCCGCCCGAGGGCATGCGCGAGATTTTCGGCGACCGCAACATGATCGTCTCCTGGGGCAACG
>Ga0214471_10000262_pt1 | contig 47584 bp, 65 predicted proteins | sample RVTome_5_FD_207665 | JGI IMG/M metagenome (GOLD analysis project Ga0214471, IMG submission 207665) | Soil microbial communities from uranium-contaminated site in the Upper Colorado River Basin, Wyoming, United States - RVT142D155 | ecosystem: Environmental > Terrestrial > Soil > Contaminated >... | reverse complement strand
CGCCGGCCGCCAGGTGCCGGCGTTGAGCTCGGCCTGCAGCTCGAGCAAGTGGTCGAGCCAGTAGGTCTCGAACGCGAGCTGGCTCGCGCTCGGCCGCTTGCCGCGGCGCGCCTCGCGCCAGGCAGCGTGGAGATCGCGGAAGGACACGGCGTCCGGACACTCACTGGCGCGCACGGCGCGGACGAACCCGGAGTTGTTGCGGTTGTTCCAGTTCGCGTTGCCGTTGTTGAAGTTGACGTTCCACGCGTAGTCGCCGGGCGACGGCGCTAACCCGCACGCTTGCGACCCGGCCGGCCATCCGTCGCGGTAGGGCGGCGTCGTCATACGTGAGCCTCGGTCGAGGCGGCGCGGGTACTCAGTATCTCGGCACGCCCGGCTTGGGCTGATCCCATCCGGTTCTGGCCGTTCGAACGCCGTAGCTGCTTCTGCCACCCTCCACACTGCTGGCCGAGGGCGGAAACGATCCGGACGAGCGCCTCGAACTGCGCGAAGCTCTTGAACGCCCGGACGTCTTTAGCCAGCTGAATGGTGAACTTGAGATCGTCCACGGCGAAGACGAGGCGGCCGACCCAGTCGGCGCGCCGGCCCTGATCGCGCCACGCGCGGTGCGCGCAGCGCGTGACCGTGCGCGCGATCGCGCGGAGCTCGGCGCCGACCGCGTACTTGTGATAGCGCGGGAAGCTGCGCACGATCTCCTCGAGCTCGCGAAGAACGCGACCCGCGAGTTGCACGATCGGTGGCGCCGCCTGCGTCATCGCTCGGACCCAATGAGCCTATGACTGACTGGCGCGCACGGCGCGGACGAACCCGGAGAGGCTGCGGCCGTTCCAGTACGCGTCGCCGTAGCCGAAGCGGACGCCCCACGCGCAGTCGCCGGGCGACGGCGCGTACGGCGTCGACGTCCAGAACCAGCTGCTCGGGCACCCCGTGAAGATCGTCGTATCGATCGCAGGATCGTGTCGCTCGTAGTCGACGAGCGTGAGCAGCTCCTGGATCGTCGGCAGGCGCCAACCTCCGCCGTCGAGCTCGAGCTTCTCGCACGCGGCTTTCGCAGCCTCCCATGCCATCTGCCCGCCGGGCACGAGGCCGCGGGTCCACTCTAGGCCGCTGCTGTGGTCGCGTACCGTCTCGCCGACGACCTCGAGCCGCGGCGCGGCGGCGGCCAACTCCGGCGCCGTTCGAATGAACTCGCCGAGGTCCTCGTGCGCGCACAGCGCACTGACGATGCTCGCGAGCTCGTGCCTGGTTGCCTTGTCGACGCCGCGGACGATCGTCGCGCGCAACTCCGAGATGAGCGTTCCCATGTGATTCCCCGTGGTGGAATGCCGAAAGGCCTATGACTGACTGGCGCGCACGGCGCGGCCGAACCCGGAGCCGCCGCGGTAGCCCCAGATCGCGTAGCCGTTGCGGAAGATGACGCCCCACGCGTAGTCGCCGGGCGACGGCGCGTACGGCGTCGACGTCCAGAACCAGTTCGGCCCACACTGGAAGACGGGATCGATCGCCGGATCGAAGCGCGTTTCGTCGACGAGCATGAACAGCTCCACACGGGTCGGTAGACGCCAGTCGTCGTGTCCGCCGAGGCGCAACTCCTTGCACGCGGCGTCGGCCTTGGTCCAGGTCAAGCGTTTCGCCGACACCGGCTCTCGCGTCCACTCGAGGCGCGTCGTCGTGTCGCGCACGATCGCGCCGCCGTCGCGGACGACGTCGCCTGCTTCGGAAAGGAGCTCGAAGCGCGGCTGCGTGCCGCGCGCGGGCAACCCCATCGCGAGGCGCACGCCGTCTGGCCACGACGCTACTGCCGCCTGGGCGGCGCGGATCTGATCCGCGATCGTCGCTTCGGAACGGTCCAAGCCTCCCTCGTCGACGAGCTTGCTGATCTGTTCTTCGCTCATGGGCCCTCCAAGTGATGGCCGGTGTTGAGGAATTGCTCGACGCGGCCTCGCTCCGCGGTGTCGAGGTCGAAAGCGGCGCGGCCGATCCAGAGCTCCCAGCCCCACGCGCCTTCTCGCAATCGAATCTCGCTGCAGCTTCCGCTGGCGTAAGCGAGCTGCCGGCCGCCGCGGTCATTGGCGCGGTATACCGACAGAGTTACGTCGCTGCTGCCGCGATGCGCGCGCAGCACGATGACGCGGCCGAACGCTTTGAGATCGAGCTCGTCGACCGCGCCGCGCCCGCGGCACACGATGCAATCCGCGCCGGCGCAATCGTGGCCCGCGATCGCCGCGCTCATCGTTGGCTCTCCAGGTGGGCGATCGTGGCAGTGATCTCGTGGTTCATCGCGCCTACTCCAATGGCCTATGACTGACTGGCGCGCACGGCGCGGACGAACCCGGAGTGGTAGCGGTTGCGCCAGGCCGCGTAGCCGTAGCCGAAGTAGACGTACCACGCGTAGTCGCCGGGCGACGGCGCGTATGGTGTGCTCGTCCAGTACCAGCCCGGCCGGCACTCGAAGACCGGATCGATCGCTGGATCGAAGCGCGTCTCGTCGACGAGCATGAACAGCTCGAGACGCGTCGGTAGGCGCCAGTCGTCGTGTCCGCCGAGGCGCAACTCCTTGCACGCGGCGTCGGCCTGGGTCCAGGTCAAGCTCTTCGCCGACACCGGCTCTCGCGTCCACTCGAGGCGCGTCGTCGTGTCGCGCACGATCACGCCGCCGTCGAGGACGACGTCGCCGGATTCGGTGAGCAGCTCGTAACGTGGATGGGCGAGCGGGGGTGCAGCGGCCCTGGTCGCGGGTGAATCGGTCATTGCGGATTCTCCAAGCGGTTGATGGTGGTGGTGAGCGGCGCGACGTACAGACGGTCGAGCGTCTGAAGCGCAACGGCGCCGAGATAGAAAGCGAGCGCCGCCACGAGGAGCAGGCGCTCGAGGGCGGCTAACGGTGGTAGGCTCTCGGCTCCGGTCACGAACGAAGAAGGAGAAAGACCGTGGAGAAAAGCGATGCTGCGGATTCGCTCCTGTCTCAGGCTTGGGCAGCTGAGCGACGCGGCGAGACCGACGAGGCTGTGGCGCTGTTTCGGCGCGTCGTCACGGAATATCCGAACGCAGCAGCGGCTCACGACGCGCAGGCGTATCTCGCAGGCGTGCAGCACTTGGCCAAGCCGGTCAGTGCGGAAGCGAGGCGCGAGGCTTACCTCGCGGGTGCGGGCGTGCCACACCGTGAGCACCCGGCGGGCCCACCCGGCGGGCCACCGATTCAGCGCGTGACCGTGGTTGACGTCGATATCAGCTTCGGCCAGCTCGTGTCGCTGTTCGTCAAGGCGGCGATCGCGCTGGTCCCCGCGGCGATCATCCTGGCGATCATTGGGTTCATCGTGTTTGTGATCGTCGGCGCTTTCGCGCTCCGCTCGGGATACTGATCGCGCCGACATTGGAAGCCTCCCGTTCGATCGGGAGGCATTCTCTGCACAGTTAGTGCAGGGAGTCAAGCACAACTTGTGCAGCCGCTCCTCAGAGCAAGAAGCGCGTGGCTATTCGTTGGAGCGTTAGAAGGGTGCGCGAAGACAGCCGCGCAAGCGCGGCAATGAGGTCACCGTGCTCCAGAAGCGCCTGAATCTCGGCCGGCGTTAGCGTCCGCCAGCCGCTGTCCGAGGGCGTTGAAGAGCCTGTAGGACGTCTGCCTCGTAGTCGTCGATGGCGCCGAGCCAGTAGGCGGCTGGGCGACCGAAAATGTGGCTCAGTGTTTCGGCGATCTCTCTGGGTATTCTGCGCTCGCCGCGCTCGTACATGGCCACGCTGGATGGGTGTATCGCGCCTCTCGGAACCGGCCTGTCGTGCTTCCAGCCGGACTCAATCGCTAGTTCTTCCTGGCTCCAGCCACGATCGCCGCGGGCTTTTCTAATCCTCCTGCCAGCTTCTACGTCGAACGGGTTTTTGCCTTTTTTCGCCATGCACGAATTGTGCTGACGCGGCCCGGGGTGCGCACTGGCTAGTTCGTGCAGAGTGAGGCTTGCAGAACTGCACGAAGTGTGCAGATAATCCGCACGCATGACGCTCTCAGAGTACATCCGCGAAGTAGGTGTGCCGGCCTTCGCTAAACGGTTCCGCGTCTCGAGGAGAGCGGCCGAGTCGTACATGTACGGTACGCGCCAGCCGAAACCGAAGCTGGCTGCGCTGATCGTGGAGTACACCCCGGTCGATTGGTCGGGCGTCTACGCGAAAGCAAGACACTAGTTTTCTCTCGTGGTGAGTCTAAAGGTTAAAAGCTAACGCGGGGCGCTACGTACGCTCCGTGCCGATATTGAGCCTGCTTTGGGGGTCCGTTGGGGTCCGTAACGAACGGCGCCGTAACGGAGCAGTACGGAGTGATGACACAAGACGCACTGTTCTACGACGATCTTCGCGGCGCGCTCCGGCACCTCGTTGCCGCGCTCGGCGGCGCCAAAAGGGTGGGTGCGTTGCTGAGGCCGACGCTATCGCTCGGCCGCGCGGAGAACTGGGTCAACGATTGCCTCAACCCCAACCGCGATACCAAGTTCGACCTTGAGGATCTTGCGGCCGTGCTCCGAGCCGGCCGCGACACCGGCGTCCATTGCGCGTTCTGGCAGCTCTGCGATGAAGCCAAATATCAGCGCCCGGACATTGCGACGCCGCTGACGGATGCCCAGAAGATCGCCGCACGGCGGGTGAGGGCGGCCCTCGAGCTCGCGCAGATCGCGGACGAGGAGGCGGCTCTCGATCGTGCGAAGACGATGCGCGAAGTGCGCACTGTGGCCCGATGAGTGCCGAACGCAGGCCACGGCGGTTGCCCGTCTTCGACGACGGAGCCGATTACGTCACGAGACCGTCATACCGCCGTACCGTGTTCTTGATCGTCGCGATCGTCGTCGTTCTTGTGGCGGCCTGGGCGTTCCGATGAGCAAACGCTACGCGCCGGCCAGCGAAGATGTCCAGCACAAGATCGCGGCGCTGCGCGAGGAGTACTACGCCGCCGAGGCATTCGATCTCGTCACGATCGGCGCGCTGTTCGTCTTCGACGATGAGAACGACAAGCCGATCCTCACGCATCACGGCTATCCGGCCGCGGCGCTCGTGCGCGTCGTCGGCTCGCGCGACCGAGCCGCTGGGCTCGCCGACGCCCAGATTGTCGTCGATCGCGCCGTGTACGCCGGCCTCACGACGAAACAGCAGTACGCGCTGCTCGATCACGAACTCCACCACCTGGAGCTCGTCACCGACGCGAAGGGCGTCGTGCGCTTCGACGCGCAGGGTCGGCCCCGTCTCAAGTGCCGTAAGCACGATTGGCAGATGGGCTGGTTCGACGAGATCGCGAACCGCCACGGGGAGCACTCGATGGAGCGGCTCGAGGCGAAGCAGCTCGTCGAAGCGAGCGGTCAATTGTATTTCAGCTTCGGGGCATCGAGGGCAGCAGCATGAGTCACGTTCTCGATCGAACGGGGGCGCCCGTGCTTCCTTACGATAGCGCCAAACCGCAGGGGGCCGACATCGTCCGGTTGTACCGCGAGCTGCGCGCCGCGCCCGCCGAGTCGGAAGACTTCGAGCTGCTCATGGCCGAGTTCAACCGCGTCTGCGAGGCGGCGCCCGAGAGTGTTGTACGCGCGCTGCAGCAGGAGGCATTCACGGTGTGAGCAGCACCCGCGCAAAACATTGGGCGTGGAGTCAGGGTGATCTCTCACGCAGCGAACTGCTGTTGCTGCTAGCGATGGCCGACCATGTCGGCGAAACGCTGTTGTGCTACGCCGCGCTCAAGAATCTCGCCACGATGGCGAGAATGTCCGGACGTACTGCGGAGCGCACCGCCGAGCGCCTCGTCCAGGCGGGTAAGGTCGAGGCCACCGTCCGGCCGGGCCAAACGACGCTCTTCCGGCTGCTGGTGCCGGTCGAGTTCGGCAAGGATGCCGTGGGCCGGGCGCGTCGTCGGAAGCCACCTAAGACCCCCGACAAAATGACGGGGGCTGGTGGCATCGAACCTGCAAGCCAGCAGGGACGCGCCCCCGACATGGTGTCTGGGGTCACCCCCGACAAAATGACGGGGGTTGAACCACCCCCGACAATTTGTCGCGAACCCCCGTCAAATCGTCGTGGGACCCCCGACAAAATGTCGGACTATTCTTCTCTTAACTCTTCTCTTGATAAAACCTCTTCGCGCACGCGCGCGAGCCCGGCTTCAAGCCCGGCTCGCGCTGGCCCATCGAGTCCGGATCGCGAACTGTTCCTGCTGACGAACACGGCGAAGCTCCTCGGGATCTCCGGCCGCACGCAATCCGAGTCGCTCGCCGATTTCCGCCGGCGCGTCGACGAAGCCCACGGGCGTGAGCTTGCGCACAAAGCAGCTGCAGCAGCAGCGATCAGAGCCGAGCGGGCGGCAAAAACCGAAATGGCAACGGCTGAAACGAAGGGGAATTATATACATGAGTCCCTTGACCATACTTAACCGGATTCAGTTCCCGCACATGCCAAGGCACTCGTTGTTGAACAAATCGCCTTGGTCTGCCGTGCTCAGGTCCACTTCGGCAAGCGGCTTGCGTTGCGCGTGCATGTATTGCTGGCCGCGCTGGCCGCGCACAGGAATGCGAATGGCGGCGTCAATCTCCAGCACGTCCGCCCATTCGTCGGGATTCTTCTGCACTTCGCGCCACTGGTCTTGTCCGTGGAACGGGCAACCCAAGCACGACGATTTAGGCGGTCGCGGGAATCCGTTGCGCTCCATCCACGCGAGGCAGTCGCTGCGCGACATGCGCCGCTCTAACAACGGCCAGCGGTTCAGGTTCCACCGTTCGTCGCTGTTGCGGACGCGGAATACCTCGTCCGTTGAGATGCCGATGAACGTCTCACAGAGCACTACGCCGCGTTTGGCCCGCTGTCCCTTCACGAGGCCGAGTTGGCGTCGTTTCTCCAGCACTAACGGCTTGAGCTTGTATTCGCTCGTGCATTGGCGCCGGCCCATGCCCGGCGAGCCATCTGGGTTCACGATGAACCACGGGACCGTCGCGAAACGTCCGCCAGTCGTGTTCTTGGACTCCAGCACGTTGGCGCGTAGATTGCCGGCCGTCACGCGATACACCGGGAACGACAATTGCGGCTCTAGCCAATTCAGCCAGTCATACACGGAGCGCGGCTCCCACTGCGTGTCGCTGAATATCGCGGCATCAACGGCGTCGATCTCGCCGCGCGTGGCCATGAGCGCCAAGGTTGACGACTGCACACCAGCTCCCAGCGACAGAAACCGCTTCATCGGCGCGCCTTCCGGGCCTTCCGCTTGCGCGCTTTCGCGGCGTCGCTTTTCGGCTTGGGCTTGTAGCGCAACACCACGTCTGCAATCGCGTCCAAGACCTTTGGCGGCTTCGGGCGCGTCACGAGATCAACCCCGCGTAGGTGAGGCGCTTACCGACTGTCGCGTCTACCAGCGCATCCAGGCGCGCCAGCGTGTGCTGCTTGACGTTGCCCTCGTTGAGCCGAAACGCGAACTCATCGACGTACCTACCAAGGTGCTTCTTGCTCGTGTGGTGGTAGACGCCGAGCACGCCGCGCTTCATGACGGCGAACACGCTCTCGATGCTGTTCGTCGTCACGTCGCCGCGCGCGTACTCCCCGGCCGAGTGGTTGACGGTATCGTGGCCGAAGAACAGCCCGCCGATGCCGTCGTAGGCCGTGGCCTCGTCGCTGTGAATGACCGAGCCGACTTCTACGTTGGCATGGATCGCACGATGCAGCGTGTCGCGGTCGGTGCTGTCGATCGGCAGGGCGCGAGTCCGGCCACCGCGCTCCCGCAGGCCGAGCACCGCAGCCTTACCGACTGCGCCGCGCCCGGCCCGAAGTTTTTTTCCGCTGTGCTTGTTCGCCTCCTTGCCACCGAAGTACGTCTCGTCGATCTCAACGATGCCGCGCAGCTTGTCCATTTCTCCGCCGACAGCCTCGCGGAGGCGGTGCAGGACGAACCACGCGGACTTCTGCGTGATGCCGATCTGCTTCGACAGTTGCAGGCTGCTAATGCCCTTGCGGGCCGTCACGAGCAGGTACATCGCGTAGAGCCATTTGTGCAGCGGCACCTTCGACCGCTCGAAGATCGTGCCCGTGCGGACCGTGAAATCCTCCCTGCAAGGATTGCAGCGATAGAACCCGACACGCTTGCGGGTCGTGACGTTCTCTGTGTGATCGCAGACCGGGCAGCGCGGCCCATTCGGCCAAAGCCGCGCCTCCAAGTAGTCGCGCGCCGACTCTTGGTCCGGGAACAACTGGAACAGTTGAAATGTGCTGATAGTTACGTGATCTTCCACCGTCTTGCCCTCGTCTTTTCGACGGTTCCAATGTACTTTAGTCCCTCGGTACCGTCAAGGGACTCATGTATATAATTCCCCAACAGAAACCGCCCGAGGAGACCGTGCGACAGATCCGCCACCTGACGCCGGCCGAGCGAGAGGCGCTGTGCGCCGAGTACTACGAGCTTCGCAAAGACGGTGGATCCACGCCGAAAGGATGGGTCGCGGAAAAGGCAGCGGAGCTCGGCGTCAGCGACCCGACGGTCCACAAAGCCCTCGCGCCAGCGGTGCAGCGCCTCAACGACGAAGCGCGCGAACGCGGCGCGGCGCGCGCGGCAGCACCGAGGATGGATCAGATCAAGCCCCGGCGGGTCGCCGGCTCGTATGGCGGCGGCTAGCGTGGCGAAGCCTTCCTCGGACATCGGCCAGGGCCATTCGGCGATCAAGCGCGTGATCGATTTCGCAGAGCGCTACGAACGGTTCATGGGGCGACAGCCGACGACCATTGTCGTGTTCGCGGAGGACTACGCCGTGCTCGACAAGCGCCGGCTTTCGCACAAGCCGTGGCGCGTCGTGCCCGGGCCCAGCGTCCAGGAGTACCAGTGGTGAGCCTCGGCCGCCGCGCGATCGTGGCCAGCGAGACCGACGAATGCATTGCCTTCGTCGACTGGACCAAGTACGTGCGCTACCGCGGTGAGCCGCTGTTCGAGCGGCTCGTCAAGATCCCGAACGAGCGCGGCAAGTCGGGCGCACACATCGCGATCCTGCAGCGCATGGGTCTTCGCAACGGCTTCCCGGACTACAAGCTGCTCGTGCCGTTGCCGCCGTACGCCGGCCTGTTCCTCGAGGCGAAGCGCGAGCGCGGCGGCCGTGTCGACCCCGAGCAGGAGTCGTGGCGCTGCAAGCTCATCGAGTTCGGTTACTTCGCCGAGATCTGCGCCGGCGCAGGCGAGCTCATCGATGCGGTCCGTCGCTACATGCGCAACGCCGAGGCGCGGCATTGGCACGACCCGGGGCCACTCCGGTTGGGGGACGATCTACGATGAGCCTCGAAGTCGAGCGGCTCGAGGGCGAGCTCCGCGGCCTCCGACTCGAGAACGAGGCGCTGCGCGCAGACAACTACGCGCTGCGCGCCAAGCTGTCGCGGTGCACCTGTGGCGCGTCGACGGACGCGCCCCCGGCCGCGGCGTGCGACGAGCGGCAGCTCGACCTAGTCGAGCAAGCGCCCACGACCGACCACTGATGGATCTCGGCGAACGAATCGAGCAGGCGGTCACGAGGGCGAACGCGCGCGGCGTCAACCTGGTCCTCGGCCGGCCGATCCCGGCGTACGAGGACTACGAGCCGCACACCAGCGCGCCGCGGCGGCGCGACGTCCAATTCGCCGACGGGATGCTGAAGAGCATCGGGATCCCGGGGTTGTACAGTGCCGGCGGCCGGCAGACGCGCTCGAGCGTGAATACCTCGATCAGCCGCCAGGAGTTCGACTTCGTCGGCCGGCAGATGGATCAGCTCGAGCTCGCGGCGCTGTTGTGGTGCCTGAACGAGGACGCTCTCGTGAGGCCGATGCTGAAGGGCCAGCTCCTCGTGCACGCCGTCGAGCTCAAGGAGATCCACCAGTGGCCGAAGCGGATCCGGAGGGCCGACTGCGAGCTCACCGGCCTCGTGCGCTGCCCACACCGATACGTGATCGACCTGTGCACGTTGGCGCTGAAAGAGGGCGCCGACCCGGACGCCTTTGGCACGGAGATCGCTCGCGCCCTGTATTTCGGGGTCTCCGAGCGCCATTGGCGGCGCAGCGTGCTCGCCGCCGGCTACCAGTCGATTTCGGCCCGGCTGACGAACTGGCTCAACAACGGTCTCGCGGATCTCGGGCGCCGGCTGGTTGCGCGAGCGGCCTAGCAACGGCGCGGGCTGTAGACACATGTCCGCCCAATAGCGTAGATTCTGCTACAAGTAGCCCCGCCATCGAGCGGGGTTTTGCATTTGCGGGCCCGATCGCCCGCAACCCGCGAACCGAACGCTGCACACGCCTAAACCTCCCCCGTGACGGACGAGGCAGCGAGTTCGCCCGCCAGCGCTCACGCGTTGGCGGGGTTTTTTTCAACCTCCGAGGTACACCATGCGGCTCACGTTGCTCGCAGTCCTTTGCGCGCTCGCCCTACCCGTGCTCGCCCAGGAGAGCGCGACCGTGCTGTTCGATCCGCCGAGCAGCGGTGGCGCGCCGACGGGCTACCGGCTCTACCGCGACAACGTGCTCGTCGTCACGGTCACGGCGGGGCAGACGATCCCGAACTTGGCGCCCGACGCGAACCCGCACACGTATGCGCTCGAGGCCTTCAACGCGACGGGGCCGGGCCCGCGCGTAACGTTCGGGCCGACGTCGCCGGGCCCGCTGCCACCGGGACCGCCGCGCAACTTCCGTCTCGTGTTCGACTGCGCCGTTGCGACGCCGCCGACATGCGTGCAAGTCACGCCGTAGCACTCGCCGCGGCGCTCGTCGCGCTGCCCGCGGCCGCAGGCTGGGTGACGATCACCGACGACGGCCTGACCGCGGGTGCGACGGCGATCCGCTCGGGCTGCGTGGCGCCTGGGCAGTACGAGCGCCCGCCGACTCCGCTTGCGCGCCGCGTCGTCATCGACGGCCTGCCCGATAGCGGGCGCTGCTACTTCCACCTGAATGCCGGGCCTCAGGACGAGTGGATCGTCGACTTCACGACGCTCGTGGGCGGGCGTGCTCTGCCGGGGCCGGTGCGCAACCTCGCGATCACGTGGGCACCGACGCCGCCACTTCCGCCCGTGCTGACCATCTCGGGAATCACGCCGACGCGTTACCGCATAGGTACGCTCGCGGTCGGGCAGCTCGCGCACATCGATCGCGTTTACACGTGGACCGACGTTGGCGCGCTCGCTGGCGCGGAGTCCGTGCTCACGGCGAACGACGACAAGACATCCGCGACAGCCGCGGTGAGCTTCACGATCGACCGGCCGGCAACCGTGTACGTCGCCTACGACGCGCGCTATGCCGGACCTGCGTGGCTCTCGACGTGGACGAACACCGGACAGTTCATCCGCCTCACCGACACGGTTGAGCCGCGGCGCCGGTTGCACCGCAGGGACTTCCCGCCCGGTCCCGTGGTGCTCGGCACGAACGGCCAGACGACGAGCAACAGCAACATGTACACCGTGCACGTGGTGGCGCAGTGAAGATCGGGCGTTGGATCCTCGGAGTGTCTGCGGCCTCGGTCGCGTTCTCGGCGCTCCCGGCGTTCCTCATGGTCGACGGCTATCGCGGCCCGGCGCCGCAGGATGACGCCGACTTCCCGCTCGGCGCGCTGACAAACGAAGCAGAAACGCCAGAGCAGATTTCGCTCCTGCTCGAAGTCACCGATACGCTGGCTACTACGGTCACGGCGACCGTGCGCTATCGCGAGGTCGGCGCGGGCTCGTGGACGACCGGCCATCCGCTCTATAGAATCCGGCCGTCGTTCTCGCAGACCCCTGCGATCGGCACAGTCACGGACGACTTCGCGTGGCCGATCATCGATCTCGATCCCGGCACGAGCTACGACGTCGAGGTCACAGTGTCCGACGGTGTCGATCAGGACGTCATCACCGAGACGTTCGCGACGAGCGCGCTGCCACCTGCGTGCGGGGCCGTCACCGACAACGTCAACACGAGCGGCAACCTCTCGACGGCGATCGCGGCGCTGACCGCCGGCGATACACTGCTCATCGCCGACGGCGCGTACACGATTCAGGGCCTGCAAATCGGGGTGTCCGGCACGGCCGGTTCGCCCATTTGCATCCAAGGCGAGTCGCGTGACGGTGTGGTGCTCACCGACTTGACGGGCCGCGTCGTCGAGCTCGTCGAAACGAACCATATCGTCCTCGAGAACCTGACGCTCGTCGGCTCGGGCGCGGACAGCGGCACGAGCGCGACCAGCAAGGGGATCATCCAGCAGCCGAACGGGTACAACGCGGACAACGTCACGATCCGCGGTCTTGTGATCCAGGATGTCGATACCTGCATCATCTTCGACGAGGAAGTGACGGACGTCCGCATCTACAACAACACGTGCGTTGGCAACAATACTCCATGGAACGCGGAATTTACTTCGAGCGTGACGTGGAACGACGACGGTATCCGCGCTCCAGGGCTCGGCAACGCGGTTTGGAACAACACGCTCATCGGCTTTGGCGACTCGCTGTCGCTCGCGTCGCACTCCGGCTTGGACGTCACGGCCTCGGTGCGCGCGGTGTACTTCTACCGCAACGATGCGCGCAACAGCGGCGACGACCTAGTCGAGGTCGACCACGCGCAGCGCAACGTCGGGGTCTACGACAATCGCTCGCACAACTCCATGACGTGCATGTCGCTCGATCCGCTGTACGGCGGGCCGCTGCTGTTTGCGCGCAATCAGTGCATCAACATCGGGCGCACCGTTATCAAATACGGCAGCTCGCAGGGCGGGTACTTCGCCCTGTCCAACACGGTCCTGATGACTCGGCGCGAGGGAGACAATCTCGCCGCGTGGTACGCGCCAGGCGGTCACGGGCAGCGGTCTCTTGGCTACCAGAACAACCTGATGATCTGGCGGTCGCAGGCGGGTCAGGGCTCGCCGCGGATGATCAACGTCGGCGACGCCAATACGGGATTCGATCCGCTCGATTGGACGAACAACGCCTGGTATCCGTCCACGATCACCTACGTGCTCGGCGAGTGGTCGGGCGCCAACCTGACCGCGATCCAAGCGGATGCTGGAACAGTAGAGCCCGTGTTCGGCCCGGCAACGGAAGCGTTTATTGACGACGTAGCGTCGGCCACCGATCCGTTTGCGAGCCCTTGCACGCTCGGCGCGGACTATCTCACCGAGGTCACGGCGACCTGCGACCTGACGCTCGACACCGGCGAGGCCGCGAAGAACGCCGGCATCGCGGTCGCCGGCGTCACGGACGGATTCTCGGGCGCCGCTCCTGACATCGGCGCGCTGATCGCTGGCCGGGCCGCGGTGAACTACGGGGATCAGACACCATGAGGAAGTTGATCGCCGCGCTGATCGGGACCTGCGTCGCGCTCACGGCGAGCGCCGCGTTTTTGATGGTCGATGGCCATCGCGGCCAGGCGCCCCCTGCTCCTGGCGGCGGCGATGCCCCCGAGTACATCAGCGGCCTTGCCGACTTCAATCTGGTGGAACTTGCCCCGTCGAGCACGATGGCGAGCATCACGCCTGCTGGTCATTCCGGCAGCACGGCGGGCGTAATCGCTGCATGGTCAGGTGGCGCTAAAGGTGCCGGCTACCGCCTCTTTGTCCACGGTGGGGGGCACGGCGACAGCTCGAATAATGGGCTGTACATCTTCGACTACCGCGGTACGACCGAGCCGGCCGGGTGGGCGACGCCGCTCGAGATCAGCGACGCGAGCGACATCGTTGCCGACTCGTGCATCTACAGCGACGACCGGCCGACGGCTTCGCACACCTACGACGGGCAGTTCTACGCGCGTGGCGTCAACGCGGTCTATCGGTTCGCTGGAACGGTTTGGCAAGAAGCGAACTTCGCGGACTGCGCGTGGAAGTACGACCTAGGCACGGGCGAGTGGTCGCAGCTCACTGACTTTCCTGGTGGTTCGGGCGGCGCGGTCAGTTTCTACGACGAAGCGAGCGGCAAAGCGTTCGTCGTCAACGCCACGGAATTGGACGGCTACTTTTTCGACACCACAACCGATACCTGGGCGGGCGCATCGGACACGGTGTCCGGTGGACTCCAGGAAACCGGCTGCGGCTACGACGACTCGCGTACTCGCGGCGTCTGCGTAGGCGGCAACTCACTCCGCGTCATCACCTTCGACTGGTCTGCCGAAACCGTATCGGTGGCAACCGGCTCGATGACCGGCGACACCGACATCGTCGGCGGCAAGATTTCGACCGTCTACGATCCGGAGCTCGACCTGTTTTGGCTGCTCGGCGGCGGAGCAGGTTCGGCTGGCTGGTCGAATATCTACGAGATGAACGCCGACGGTACGGCAAGCTCGCAGCGAACACTGATCGAGCACGCACTCTCGGGAACTGTCGAGCAAGACGGGGGCATGCAAGGGTCGTATGGCCGCTGGGCGCGGCTTGAGGGCGAGGACGAAACGCCGTGGCGTGCAATCGGAACGATCGCCGATGTCGATACCGGGGCATACCTCATCAAGCTGCCGGAGGTTCCGTGAAGATCTTCTGCCACGCGCTGCTAGGCATCCTGCTCGCGAGCCGCGCTTTCGCTCTCGATGTTCATCTCGTCGTCGGTGATTCTGGGTCGCTGACCTCCGGCGACACGGCGTTGAGCACACGCCTGTCGAGCACGCACGGTCATTCTGTGACGGTGGTAGACGACAGCACGAGCCCGAACCTCACCGGGATCGAGTTTGTGATGATTGCTGCCACCGCTGCAAAAGCGAACGTAGGCACGAACTACACCGCAGCGACTATTCCGGTCATCGTCATCTCGTGCGCGGTCAGCGACAACTGGAGTTGGTTCACAAACACGTGTTTCGGCGGGTTCGGCAATACGGTTCGCGTCTCCGACGAGGCCGACCCGCTTTCGGTTGGCCTAACGGTTGCCGGCGAACCGCACGCCGTCTGCACCGACGGCAGCGGCGTGTGGTTGCCGCAAGGTGATCCACCTCCAAGCGTTGATGTTGCGCTGCGCGATGCCACAACCGACGCCAACGTTGTGTTTCGCATCCCGTCGGGAGGGGCGTTGCAGACGGGTAACGCGGCGGGCTGGCGCGGGGCGCTGTTCGTAACGGACGCCGGAGTCGCGAGCTTGAACGCGACCGGCAACGCGATCCTTGACGCCGTGATTGACGCGGCAGAAGCAGAGAGCTCCGCCGGCGGCTCCGTAGTCCCGATCATCTTGCAGCAGCACTAAGGGAAACGACGATGCGCAAGCTCATTGCACTGTTGCTCCTGACGATTACAGCGGCCGTTGCGCACGCGCAAGCGCTGCACGACATCGTCGTCAAGGGCTCCACGGACCGTTCGGTCACGGTGAAGATGCTCGACTCGGCGACCGGCATCCCGTCGACCGACATCGTGTTCAACAGCGCCGGCATCGACCTGTGGTATCGCCGCGAGGGCGCTGCATCGACCGACGTCACCGAGGCCACGCTTGCGGCGCTGACAACCGCGCACACGGATGGCGGGTTCCTGCACGTCAACGACGGCGTGTACCGCCTCGATTTGCCGGACGCCGCGTTTGCCACTGGCGCGAACTACGTCGATTTCGGCGGCACTGTCACTGGCGAGATCGTCGTCGGCGGCCGGGTGCGGTTGACCGATCTCTCTATCGAGTCCGCCACCGTGACGGTCGGAACGAACAACGACAAAACCGGCTACGCACTCACGCAGTCGTTCCCGACCAACTTCGCCTCGCTCGCAATCACCGGCGGCGGAGCGGTGACCGCCGGAACCGTCAGCGACAAGACGGGCTACTCGCTGACCCAGGCCTTCCCGACGAACTTCTCGGCGATGGACATCAACGGCACCGGCGGCGTCGGCATCGACTGGGCGAACGTGCAGAGCCCGACGACGACCGTTGGCTTGAGCGGCACGACGATTTCGACGGCGCAGCAAGTCGTCCTGTCGACGTCGCCGACCAACTGCGTCCCGGCTGTCGGGTGCGAAGCGCAGGGCACGCTCAGCGGCACGCATACCGCGAACTCGGCCGACCTGGGAACCAATGCGCCAGCATCGACGACGGAGGTCGTGAGCAAGACTCTCGTCGTCACGGGCAAGACGTCGCGCATCGTCACTGCGTACAACCCGACGACGGGCGTTGCGACGTTCGCGCCCTCCACTGCGCTGACTCTCGCGGACAGCGATCAGTGGTATCTCTGGGGCACGCCGCCCAGTCCGGCGCCGGCCGCCGATACGCTAGACACCGCGTTGCTGAACTGCGTCGTCGACACAGCTAACTTCGCAGGCTCGGCGACAACGCTCGCTTGCGACCTCACCGACCGTGATGGCGTGGCCGTGACGTCGGCGAACAACAAGTTGACCGGCCTCGAGGTCATTGTCACGTCGGGTGCTCAGAATCGCGAGAAGCGCTACATCAACTCGACGTCATGGGACGGCGCCAACAACGAGCTGCAGATCACGCTCGACCGAGCCATGCCGGGAACGCTGGCCGACGCCGTGACCGCCATCATCCGGTGAGCCGATGCCTGCACCGGGGATCGGCAACTTCGGCGACGAGAACCACGGCGCCGGGGAGACTGGACTAGTTGTTGATGGTGGCGGCTTCGGTCCGTTCCCAGGCAGCCTGTGGATTTTCGAGAACGCCGACCGCAGTGGAGCCGCGGACCAGCTAACCGTCGCCGGCGACTGGAACGACATCCAGTTGACGGGCGTCGCAATACCGGCCAGCCCGAACAACTTGTCCGGGACGCGATACCTCGCGTTGCAGCGCTCCGACCTCGCGTGGTCGAACGCGTTTGCGTTCACGTTCACGGCGGCTGGCGTGGTGCTCAGCCCCGTCGACATAGCGCAGAGCCAGGTGCTGGACGGTGTTGCGCTGTCGCAGACGCATCAGATCGCGCCGGCGGACATCGTGCAGGCGCAGGTGCTCGACGGTATCGGGCTGACGCAGCAGCACCTGATCACCGTCGGCGAACTCGCGCAACTGCAAGTGCTCGACGGAGTGGGCCTGATCATCGAGGGCACGCTCGTCCCGATTGCTCTGGCGCAGCTCAACGTGCTGGACGGCGTTGCTATTTCTCAGGCGCATGTGGTGTCGCCGGCGGACATCGCGCAGCTTCAGGTGCTCGACAACGTCGCCACGGCCGCACAGATACGCTGGCTCAGCGCATCGAGGCTGCTCGTGTACCCAAACTCCGGCGGACAAGGATCGGCTAGCAGGTTCAGCCGCCTGTGGATGTCCTACGATGCGGAGCTGCGGCTCGAGGAGCTCGTCGACGAGACCGGGGCCGAGGTGACGGACGCCACCGTTGAACTCATCGAGCTCAAGGATGCTGACGGGAACGACGTTGCGGGTATTTCTCTCCCGGTGCCGATGCCGCATATCAGCGCCGGCAGCTATCACGGCGCTCTGCCGGCGTCGATCGTGTCGACCGCAGGCAGCTTGTACAAGGCAAAAGTCCGTGCCGTTGCCAACGGAGCCACGGCGCCTTTCACCGAGACTCTGATCGCGACGCAACGATCGATTTAACCAATCGGAAGGGGATTGTCATGACCAATTTCGTAGCCGACAGCGCGGACGATGCGTTGCTCGACAAGATTTCGAACGATGCGACGACGTTGCACGTATGTAGCGGTAGTCCGCTGACGCGCGCGGCCGTCATCTCGCAGAGCCTCGGTAACGTCGCCATCGACGAGACCGATTTCACGAAGGCGGACGGAGACGTGAGCGGCCGCAAGGCAACATGCGCACAGCAAAGCATCGGGGCAGCGAGCGCGAGTGGCACGGCGCATTGCATTGCGGTCATCGATGCCACGGTACTTCTCAAGGTTCAGGACTTGTCGGCCGATCAGGCCATCACCAGCGGCAACCCGATCACGGTTGCAGCTCATGATCATGAGGTGCGAGATCCATCATGAGAATCGAAGCAATCGACCCGATCCGCGCGACCGACGACGACGGCACGCCGATCAGCATGGAACCCAAAGATCGCAAGACCGTCGGCCCGAACTTTGGCAAGCTCGCCTGCAGCATGGGCTGGGCCAAGGACCTCGACGACAAGGTGCCGACTGGCCAGAAGTCGAATCGGCCGGTCACCGTCACGCCGAACAACCTCGTCGTGGAATCGAAAATCAAGGGCGCGTGACGTGGCATTCGAGAGGGTGCAGGGCGCTGTCGAGCTGCAACGCAAGCTGAGCGAGCTGGAGCAGCGCGCCTACCCATCGGCGATCGCGCGCGCGGTCAACCGCGTGAGCAATACGATCAAGTCGCGCTCAGCGAAAGACATCGCAGATGCGACTGGGCTCAAGCCTTCATCAGTGCGGCGGAAGATCGTGTTCACGAAGCGCGCGACAAAGGCCGATCCGTCGGCCGTGCTCGAGATCAGCGGCAAGCCGTTCAACCTCGTCCAGTTCGTGTCGGGGTCGAAGACCGCGCCCCGTAGTCCGCGTGGTGGTGTAACGGCGAACGCATGGGGGCGTAGGCGGAAGTACCCAGGCGTGTTCCTCGCGCGTATGCCCAATGGCCAGGTGATCGCTGTGCAGCGCAGCCGTGCAGGGCGTAGAGCACGCAACCGTGTAGCCGTGGCACGTGATCGGTTCATCGGGATGTCAGGCGGACCCAAGCTGATCCAGAGCGGGCGATGGGCGGGTAAGAGCCCTCACATCGAAGCAGTCTTCGGAGCGGGCATCGCTCGAGAAGCGGCAGGACCCATGCTCACCGCGCAGCGGCAGCAGACGGTACGCGAGCGTTTGCCGATCGAGCTGCGGCATGAGCTGAAGTTCGCCGTCAAGCGCATGTTGGTTCGCAACGCTAGGAGCGTGGGGAAGCCATGATGGTGTACGCGTGATCGGCGAGGCGATGCGACGGATCAGGCTCCTCGAGGCGCGCGTAGCGCAGCTGGAGCAGCAGCTCGCTGCTCAACATGAGCATGAGCCGAAGATGCTCAAGGCTGCACCGTCACGTCGCGCACGTGCGCCACACGACGGGCCCACCCCCCACCCTTCGGGTCCTTCCAGCCAATAGCTAGCCCGCGGGGGCGCAGCCGCGGGGATCGACAATTTTCCGGGGTCCTAGGGCGCGCCACCAGTAGGAAAGTAATCCCGTAGATGGTAGCAAAAAATGCGGCCGCAGCCAAGAAGGCCGAAGAAGAGCAGCAGGAAATGTTCGACTCGCCGACGGTCGCGAGTCCGCAGAGCTCGGAGGTGCTGGCGTCCCTGTCCGCCTATGCATGGGCGTTCGACACGGACCGCGAGACGCTGCGCCGGTGCCTCCTCGAGAGCAGCGTCAAACACGTCACCGAGCGCTCGGGCCGTGGTCTGTACTCGCTGCGCGACGTGTTTCGCGCGTGGACGAGCGTGGCCGCCGATGTGGCGGAAGGCGACCCCGACAAGCTCAGCGAAGCGACGCTGCGTCGCGCCTTCAAGCGCCGCGCATGGTGGCAAGGGGAGCGGGAAAAGCTGCACTACCAGCGGGAGAAAAAGCAGCTAGTCGACGCGACCGACGTGGAGCGCGTCTTCGCGCGGCTGATGCAGATCTTCGTGCGCGGCCTCGAGACGCTCGGCGACGTGCTCGAGCGGGACAGCGGGCTTACCCCGCAGCAGGCCGACCGAGTCGAGGCCCACATCAACCAGGTCCGCGAGGACCTGTACAAAGCCGCCGTTGCTGACGAGGACGAGGACGAGCAACCGCAGACCACCGTCGAGGCCTCGACGCCGGCGACGCGGGAGCCGCCACCCTCGACGAAGTCTCCGCCCACGGCGAGCTCCGCCGTTGAGGATGCCGTGGCGTTCCTTCGCCGCGAGCTCGCCGGCGGCGCGCGGGCGACCTCGGACCTGATCGGTGCGGCGCGCAAGCTCGCGATCTCCGAGGCGACGCTGCGTCGAGCGAAGGCGCAAATGAAGAAGGAGATCGAGGCGAAGCGCCGCGGCCGCGGCTGGGCTTGGCAACTCGCGCCACGCGCAAAGCGCTGATCGCCTTGAACACCGTACCGTTCGTCGTTCCGCTGAAGCGGGCGAGCGAAGTCGCACGCTCCGTCGCGGAGATCCTCCGACCGCCCCAGCGGCTGACGCCGGCGGAAGCCGCGCACGGCAAGCTGAGCAATGACCGCGGGGCCCTCGACATCGCGGTAACGCCGTATCTGGTCGAGCCGCTGAACGAGCTCGCGAGCCGGACCCACCAGGGCATGGTGTTCGTGGGCCCGGCGCGCACCGGTAAGACGTTCGGCCTCGCGCTCGCCGGCGTCTACTACATCGTGACGGTGTCGCCGGCGGACATCCTGGCCATCTACATGAGCCAGGACACGGCCCGCGACTTCTCGCGGCTCGAGCTTGACCGCGCGATCGAGAACACGCCGGAGCTCGCCGCCATGCTGTCGCCGCGAGCTCGCGACGACAACACGTACGACAAGTTCTTCCGCAACGGCGTCGCGCTAAAGATCGGCTGGCCGGCGGCGACGCAGCTGCGCGGCAAGACGGTCAAGTACGTGCTGCTCATGGACGTCGACGGCGCGCGGCAATCGACCGACGTCGACGACCGCGGCTCGCTGTGGGGCCAGGCGTTCAAGCGCATCGAGACGTATCTGAGCCGTGGCAAGTGCCTCGCCGAGAGCTCGCCCGGCTACGCGTACGACGACCCGACGTGGAAGCCGAGCACTCCGCACGAGGCGCCGCCGGCGCTCGGGATCGCGGCGCTCTATAACAGCGGCACGCGGGCTCGCTGGTATTGGGCGTGTCAGCATTGCCGGGAGCACTTTCAGGCTCAGCCCGGGCTCGTCCCGTTCATGGTGCCGGGCTTCGACGAGGTCATGGCTGCGGTGAAGCAGCACGACCTCATGATGCTCGCCGAGTCGTGGGCGCGCGTTCCCTGCCCGCACTGCGGCGCCGTGCACGAGCCGCAAGACCGGCAGGCGCTGAACGCGCCACGGCTCGAGCGCGGCCGTATCCTCGGCGCGACCTGGCTCCACGAAGGGCAGACGCTCGCCGACGGCCGGATCAAAGGCGAGCCACGGCGCACGAATATCGCGAGCTACTGGCTCGGCGGCGTCGCTGCGGCGTACCAGCCGTGGGTTGGGCTCGTGCACAAGTACCTCGCGGCGGTGCTCAACTACGCGCGCACCGGCGACGAGACGGACCTCCGCCAGAGCGCACACGACGACCAGGCATGGCCCTACCTGCCGCGCGCGGCGCGCAGCCGGCGCTCGAGCGACCAGTTCGCGTCGCGGAAGGAGGCCTGGGAGCGGGGCACGGCGCCGGCGGGGGTGCTGTTCCTGACGGCCGGCATCGACGTCCAGTCGCGCCGGTTCGTCGTTCAGGTCCATGGCTGGGGCCGCGAGTTCGAGTCGTGGCTCATCGACCGGTTCACGATCTTCGCGAGCGAGCGCCGCGAGCAAGACGGCCGGATCGCCCAGCTCAATCCGGCGGCATTCATTGAGGACTGGGAAGTCATCGTGCCCTTGGTCGTCTCGCGGACCTACCGCGCCGCGGGCACGCCCGTCGATCTATCGCCGCTGATCGTCGTCTGCGACTCAGGCGGCGCCGACGGCGTCACGGAGAAGGCTTACGAGTTCTGGCGCAAGATGCGCGACCGCGGCCTCGGTGAGCACTTCCTGTTGATCAAGGGCACCGGCAGACCAGACGCGCCGCGGATCCATGAGACGTGGCCCGATGCGCGTGGCCGCAACGATCGCTCGGCTGGGCGCGGCGACGTGCCAGTCTGGCAGCTGAACGTCAACCTTTTGAAGGACGGCGTGTCGGGATCACTCGATCGAACGACCCCGGGCCCGGGTTTCATCCACATTCCGGACTGGGTCGACAACGAGTACTTCGCCGAGCTCGCCGCCGAGGTTCGAACGGCCAAGGGCTGGGAGAACCCGCGCGAGCAGCCGAACGAAGCGTTCGACCTACACGGCTATAACCGCGCCGCGTGCATCTTGCTCGGCGCCGAATCGATCAATTGGAACGCTCCACCGGAGTGGGCGATCGACCCTCGTGAGCGCAAGCCACCGTCGCCAACTAGGCCAGCAAGTGGGCCGGCCGGCGGAAAGTGGCTCGACACACGGGGGCGTAAAGGCAGGAGCTTTTGGTGAGCGCATATACCCAGGCAGACCTCGACACGTTGAAGCGCGCCATGCTGCGCGGCACGCGTCGCGTGACGTTCTCGGATGGGCGCTCAGTCGAGTTCGCAACCGTGGCCGAGCTCGTTCAACAGATCGACTTCGTGTCCCGAGATCTCGCTAACGAATCTGGGCACCGCTCGACGTTGGCAGAGTTCAGCAAAGGCGTGCAGTCTTGACGCGGCTGGATCGCGCTATCGCGTACATCGCGCCGACGGTCGCCGCCCGGCGAGCCGCCGCCCGGCTGCAGCTGCGCGCGATGGAGATCGCGCAGGCCTACTACGACGGCGCCGATCAGGGCCGCCGCGGGACGAGCATTCGGCGCTCGGGTGCGTCGGCGGACACCGTGTCCGCACGCGACTTGCCGCGATTGCGGACCGGATCGCACGATCTCGTGCGCAACAACCCACATGCGAAGCGCGGCATCGATGCCATCGTCGTGAACGGTGTCGCGACCGGCATCGCGCCGCGTTTCAAGCGCGGGCGCGACACGGATCGAGCGCTCGAGGATCTCGCACGACAGACGCTCGAGACGACGGCGATCGACGTCGCCGGCGTCCACGACTACTACGGCCTGCAGGCGCTGGCGCTACGCACGACCGCCGAATCCGGTGAGTCTCTCGTGTTGCGCCGCTTCACGAACAAGCTCGCGTTCCCGATTCAATTTCAGGTGCTCGAGCCGGACTTCCTCGATTCGTCGCGGGATGGGGCTACCCGCGAAGGCGGCGAAATCGTTCAGGGTAAGGAGTTCGACAAGAGCGGGCGGTGCACCCGCTATTGGCTCTTCCCCGAGCACCCGGGCGGGGGCACGGGGTCGGTGACCAGCCTCCCGGTCCCGGCTCGCGACGTCGCGCACATCTATCGTGTCGACCGTCCCGGGCAGGTGCGGGGCATTCCGTGGCTCGCGCCGGTGATGCTGCGGCTCTCGGACTTCGACGACTACGAAAACGCTCAGCTCGTCCGGCAGAAGATCGCCGCCTGCTTCGCGGTCTTTCGCACCGGCGGCCTCTCGGGGCCGCCGGCCGCTCCGGCGAGCGGCTCCAAGACGATCGAGAAAGTGGAGCCCGGCATGATCGAGTGGCTCGGCGCCGGCGCCGACGTCAAGTTCGCGAGCCCGCCGCAGGTCGAGGGCTACGACGAGTACGCGCGCGTCTCGTTACGCGCGATCGCCGCGGCGCTCGGACTGAGCTACGAGGCCTTCACCGGCGACTTGAAGGGTGTGAGCTTCACATCCGGCCGCATGGGCTGGCTCGAGCAGCAGCGTAACCTCGACGCCTGGCGCTGGCTGATGCTGATCCCCCAAGGCTGCGCCGTCATGATGGGCTGGTGGCTCGAGGGCGCCCGGCTGCTCGGCCACAACGTCGACGGAGTCACGGTCCGCCACACGCCGCCGCGACGCGACATGATCTCGCCCGAGCGCGAAGTGCCGGCGCTCACGAACGCCCGTCGCTCCGGCCAGAAGAGCTTGACGGACATCCTCGGGGAAACGGGCAAGGACCTCCACGAGCACCTCGACGAGCTCGCCGAGGAGCAGGAGCTACTCGACGCTCGCGGCATCATCCTCGACTCCGATGCGCGTAAGGTCAGCGCCGCAGGCCTTACGCAGGCGCGAGCCGGGCAAGGGCCGCTGCAGATGCCACCGACCGGCGGCGACGATGAGGACCTCGACGATGAGTGAGCTCGTAGGGGCAAAGCGCATCGCAGCCAAGCTAACGGAGATCACCGGGCGCGTAGTTTCCGTGTGGCAGGTCTACCGGCTCGCCAATGACGAAGGCACACCTGTGCATCAAGATCGCGAGCACTGGAAGATCCACGCGCGCGTCGATGAGCTTGAGGCTTGGTGGGATCGCAAGCGCCGCGCGTGCTTCGTGTACGCGGTCCGGGCGTCCAACGGTCTCGTCAAGATTGGGTTCGCCGAAAATCCCGAAAGTCGCACCAAGGCGATGAGCGCCCAGTCCCCGATGGCGCTGGAGTTGCTCGGCTATATGCCGGCCTCGACGACGCTTGAGGCGCGACTGCATCAGCGGCTCGCGAACGATAACGATCACGGCGAATGGTTCCGATCGTCGGCCGATGTGGAGGCGGTTGCGGGCGCTATCTGCGCATCGGATTGGGACGCGATCGAGGAATTGATTGGCGAACGCCAAACCGAGGGCGCCAAACGGTTGCGGGCGCCGAGTTCTCTAGAGCACCTTGCGCCCATGGCGAGGCGCAAGCAGATCGAGACTCGAGCAGCCGCTGGCAAGGCCGGAGAGCTACGCGTCGTCGGGACGGTCGGCCTCGAGCCGCTGACGACACAGGCGTTCCTCGATGCGCTCAAGGCGCTCGGCGACGTCGATCTCATTCGGGTCATCGTCAACAGCGAGGGTGGTCTCGTGAACGATGGCCTGGCCATCTACCACGCGCTCCGCTCTTCGAAGGCGCGCATCGAGGTCGAGATCGTCGGCGTGGCCGCCTCGATGGCATCGGCGATCGCGATGGCTGGCAAGAAGATCAGCATGGCCGAGGACGGCCTGTTCATGCTCCACGACCCGTGGGCTGGTGGCGTCGGCGGCAATGCCGACGATCTTCGCGCGGCCGCCGAGATGCTCGACAAGTACGGGGAGAGCATGGCGAGCATCTACGCCCGCCGCACCAAGCATACCGAGGAAGAGATCCTCGAAATGATGGGCCGCAACGGCGGCAAGGGCACGTGGCTGAACGCCGCGGAGGCGCTCGCGGCCGGGTTCATCGACGAAATTCTCGCGCCCGCTCAGGCGCGTCTGCCGGTAATCCCGGCGGCCGCACTCGCGAAGCGCATCACCAAGGCCAACAGAGGAGCGCCTACCGTGAAGAAGTTTGCAGCCAAGATCGCCGCTCTCATCGCCGCGATGGTCAAGGGCGACGTGACCAAAGAGGACGTCGTCGACAACCTCGCCGTCGAGTCCGAGCTGACGGTCGACAAGGTCAACGAGATCCTCGAGGGCAAGGGCTTCCCGACGCTGGCGCAACTGCGCGCGTTCGCGGACGTGCTCGGCTCTACGACCAAGGAGCTCCGCCCGCTGGCCGAGGACGACGGCCACAAGTTCGAGGCGAAGAAGCCGAAGACTGCGCCCGCCCAAGTGCCCGCGGTCGGGCAAGTCACCGACGTGGCGGCGGCAGTGCAGGCCGCGCTGGCCGCGGACCGCACGCGCGCCATCACGATCGAGGCTGCCGGCCGTCAGCACGGATTGCCCGCCGATGCGATCGCCGCCATCGTTGCTCAGTCGGCGGACGTTGCCGCCGGCAACGTCGCCATCCTCGCCTGGCTCGCCGATCCGAAGAACAAGCCGCACATTAGCGGCCACAACCCGAGCGCGACGATCACCCAAGACGAGCGCGACAAATGGCTCGACGGCATGTCGCAGCACCTGATCATCAAAGCGGGCACTCGCGGTCTCGTCGAAGCGCACGCCAAGAAGATTGGGAAGCCGGTCACGCTCGACGGCGGCAACTTCCGCGGTATGACTTTGCTGGACATCGCGCGCGACGTGCTCGAGCGCGAGGGCGTCCGCGTCCGCGGCATGACGCCGATGCAGATCGCAAAAGCGGTCACCACGGTTCGAGCCGACGGCCGTGGGCTCGGCACGCTCAGCGACTTCCCGGTGCTGCTCGAGAACGTGCTCCACAAGATGCTGATGGCGGCTTACGCCATCGCGCCCGACAAGTGGCGCACCTTCTGCGCGACGGGCTCGGTGCAGGACTTCCGCGATCATCCGCGGCTTCGCATCGGCAGCCTTTCGCAGCTGAGCGAGCTGCTCGAGACCGGCGAATTCCAGCAGATGCACTTCCCGGATGCGAAGAAGGAAGTGATCAAGGCGAAGACCTACGGCAACATCATCGGGCTGACGCGTCAGGCGATCGTCAACGACGACGTCGACGGTTTCGCGCGCATGGTGACGATGCTGGGCCGCGCCTCTGCGCTCACGATCGAAGTCAACGTGTTTGCACTGCTGGCGCTGAATTCCGGCACGGGCCCGACGATGAACGATGGCCAGGTCTTGTTCCACTCGACCCACGCGAACATCGACAGCACGAGCGCGGTGCCGGATCAGGCCGCATTCGAGCGCGGCCGCGTGTTGATGGCCTCGCAACTCGAGCCGAACGGCACGGACTACACCGACCTGCGACCGAACGTTTGGCTCGGGCCGATCGGCAAGGGCGCCACGGCGCGCGCCGCGATCAAGGCGGAGTTCGATTTCGACCAATCGAACAAGTTCATGAAGCCCAACGTCGTGCGCGACCTGGTCTCGCAGATCGTCGACACGCCGCGTATCAGCGGGAACCGCTGGTACCTGTTCGCGGATCCGGCGATCGCACCGGTCATCGAGGTCGTGTTCCTCCAGGGCGAGGAATCACCCGTCATCGAGACCGAAGAAGGGTTCGACTTCGACGGCATCCGCTGGAAGGTGCGGCACGACCACGGCGTCGGCGCGACGGACTTCCGCGGCACCACGACCAACGCCGGCGCCTAATAGCGCGCCGCCTCACAGGTAACCGAGGAGACCAGCAATGTCGGACAAGTTCGTTACGAAGGGCGACGTCGAGGAAGTCACGCTGGGCGGCACCGTCCTCGTGGACGACGTCGACGTCATCGGCACCGGCAAGATCGGTGTCGCACATTCGGCCGGCGTTTCCGGCGACAAGATCGTCTACGGCATCAAGGGTGTCTACAAGCTCCCGAAGGTGACGGGCGCGGTCATCACGAAGGGCCAGCGCGTCCTTTGGGACGTCAGCGCGGGCAACGTCGACGACGATCAAGCGACGCCCGCCGCCGGCGACTTCTTCTGTGGCTACGCGTTCGAGAGCGCGGGCTCGGGCGTCCTCGAGATCGCCGTCGACATCAACCAAGTCGCGCCGGCGGTCACCTAAGGCTGACCACGCATGGATCTCTTCGAGGACGCCGCGGCCGCGGTCGTTGACGCCCTCGGAGAGACCTTCGTCTACTTCGACGGCGAGACGGTCATCGAGGTCACCGCAGTACCGACGAACGGCTGGAGCCGCGTGGAAGGTGGGCGAGGTCCTGCGGTCAGTTCGCGGCGCCGCGAGGCGCAGATCCTCAAGAGCGCAGTCGAGGAGCCGAAGCAGGGCGATCTGCTGTTCCGAGGCGCCCAGGCGCTGTTCGAGGGCGTATTCCACTTCGAAGTCATATCCGTGCGGCCTGATGTCGAGGAGACGAGCCACACGTTGATCCTCAAGGCGGTCGAGGAGTGACGCACCCACGCAAGACGCTGCGCGGCGCTCTCAAGGCGAGGCTCGCCGGCGTCGAGCTCAACGGCCTGACGCTGACGCCGGTGACCAACCGGACGAAGGACCTCGAGGCGACGAAGCTGCCGATCGCCGCCATCGTCACCGAAGAGGAGACGAGCGAGCGGGCAAGCAAGTCCGGCGCAATCGATCGCCGAGTTCAGGTGTTTATCGTTCTCGTGATCGAGGTCGAGGACGCCAAGGCGCTCGACGACGACTGCGATGCCTGGGCCGAGCTCGTCGAGGACCGTCTCAAGCAGGTCCCGGTGGGCGGCGCGCGGTGCATGACGCTGCGGTCGACGTCGCTCGATCTCCCGCCGCCCGAAGAGGGCGAGACGTGGATCGCGTACCTCGCGCTCGAATACGAGGCAGAAATTTTCGGGGAATAGCTCAAGGAGAGCCTCCATGAACAGACGTTTACTGCACGCCGCCATCCTGGTCTTCGCGACCTCCTTGCTGCCGGTGCTGGCCTACGCCGCCGCGATCTCCATCACCCCCGCCAGCGTCGTCGGGCTCGAGGGCGACAAGGAGCAGCGGATCGCCGGCGGCACCATCACGGCCGGGCAAGTCGTGAGGCTCTCGGGAGCGGCGGTCATCGCCGCCGTCAACGATACGTCCGCGAACGCGGCCGCGTACGGTATCGCGCTGAACGGTGGCGGCAGCGGCCAACCGATCTCGGTGCAGAAGGGCGGCGACATCACGATCGGCGGCACGGTTGCCGTCGGCAAGATCTACGCGCTCGGGACTGCCGGCGGGATCATCCCGGTCGACGACATCGCCGGCTCGGAGTTCGTCACGATCATCGGCGTCGGGATCAGCGCGACCGCGATTCGGCTCTCGATCAAGGCCGGTGGCGTCGCCGCGGCCGGAGCGGTGACGGACGTCGATACGCCGAACGACGAGGACCTGCTCGCACTGCTACGCAACGCCGCCTAACCCGGCTCAGTAAAGGAGACTCACATGGCACGAATGGGTGGCGAGGACTACCGGCTGTTCGTCAAGAACGCGTCAGCCGTCTACAACGACATCGACGGCGAGGTCAGTCTGCAGCCGAGCCGGCAGACCAACATGCGCGACCAGTCCGCGAAGGGCGACGGCGCGTACATGGTCAAGAAGCCTGCCAAGACGGACGTGACGATCAACGTCAGCGGCAAGCTGCAGTTGCCGGATACCGACGGCATCGAGCGCATCCACGATCTCGCGAAGACGCGCGTGACCAACGACTATCAGCTTCGCGTGACGCCGTTTTCTGGCAGCGACGTGATTTTCGAGGCTTCCATGTATGCGTCGAACATGACCGCGCCAGGGGCCGACGACGACGACAACGCGACGTTTTCGTTCCAGCTCACGCTCGCGGCGCAGCCGACGATCGACAAGCTGACGCCGTAGCCCATGACGGCAATCAATACCGACCGCGGTGAGGTCGGCCTCACGCTCGAGGGGCGCGTCTTCCCCATGCTCCCGACGATGGCCGCGGTGAACGCGATCGAGTCGGAGATCGGCTCGGTGTATTGGCTATCGCAGCGCATCGTGCTGGGGGCCTACTTTCCGACGTTCCGAGAGATCGCCGTGGTGATGGCCGAGTGCATCCGGGCCGGGGCCAAGGACCGTGGCGACAAGATGCTGGCGAAGCTCAGCACCGACCGTATCGAGGAGATGCTCTACGCGGAGGGCCTCAACGACGACAACGTCGTGAAGCCTCTCATCGCGCTGCTCGCGAACATGTGCGGCGGCGGAGCAAAAAAAAAGGCGGCGGCCGACGAATCTCCGCCCCCAAGCGCACCGACCGCCTCGAGTACCGAAAGCTCTTAGGCTCCTGCTGCAGCGCGTTCCACTGGACGGCTGCGGAGTTCTGGGGCCACACGCTGCACGAGATTGTCGCGATCGTTGAATCGCAGGAGAAATAGCGGATGAACGAAGCGCTAGAGCGACTGCTGGTTACCATCGAAGGCAGCTCGGAGCTGCTGCGCCAGGAGCTCAAGAAGGGCGGCGTCGAGGTCGGTACTTTCGCGCGTCAGACGAATCAGCAGCTCGGCGGCGTCCAGCAGGGTTTCAACAAGCTCGGTTCCGGGCTGCGCTCGGCGCTGGCGGCGTTCGGTGTTGGGTTCGGGGTAGCGCAGATCGTCAGATTCACGAGCGGAGCAATCCAGGCGGCCGACGCGGTAGGCGAGATGGCGCGTGCCGCTGACGTCGGCGCCGAACGCTTTCAGCGTTTGCAGATTGTGTTCGACCAAAACGGTGTGGGAGCGAACGAGTTCGGTAGCGCGATGAGCACGCTCAACACGCGCCTCGGTCAGTTCATCCACACGGGCGGTGGACCTGCCAAGGCGGCACTCGACCAGCTCGGCCTCTCCCAACGCGTGCTCAACGGCGAGATCGGCGACAGCGAGGCGTTATTTGCAGCGATCGTCAAGGCCTTCGAGGGCGTGACGTCGTCGGCCGAGAGAGCCGCGATCGCGGCGGCGCTGTTCGGCCGCGAGGCCGGCGCGAAGATGCAGGACACGCTCGCCAAGGGCACACAGGCGCTGGAGGCAGCCGCGGCCGCTGCAAACAACGTCTTCACCGACGACCAGGTGCAGAAAGCAGACGCACTGAGCGATGCCATCAAGCGCCTCACCACGTCGGTTGGCGTTGGTCTAAAGGGCGCCTTCGTCGATTTCGCCGCGCAACTCGGTACGGCATTCGGCGTCGACGAGCTTCAGAACATGGAGAAGAGCATCGAGGCTCGCCTCTACGAGCTTCAGCTCAGGGAGAATTCTCTCAGGCCAGGCACCTTCACCGGTACGAACGAAGCGCGCCACAGGATCTTGGGCGGCATCGCGCAGGAGCGCGAGGCCATTCGCATCGAACAGCTCAGTGCGATGCCGTTTGTCCAGCTCACGCCCGCTCAGCGCGCGGCCATGCGCGGCGGCTGGGGCGACGGTTTCGACGAGATCACGGCTCGGCCCGCACTGACGGCCGAACGGCGCAGAGCCATGGGCTTCCGAGACATGCCACGCTTGCCGGTTGACGCCGGGCTCGAGGAGATGACGGTTGGCGCGCGCCGCATAGGTAGCGCCGACGAATTTGGCGAGCAGCGCCGCCGGCTGGGCATGCGGGAGATGCCGGACTTCCGGCCGATGATCCAGCGCACGGAGGAATACGCCGAGGCCGTCGATAAGGCGCGTGAGCGCCAGGAGCGCCTCGCCGACGCGATCGCGGCATCGTTCGAAAGCCGCGGGATGGAGGCGCTCATCAGCGGCCGCCCGCGCGATGCGATTCGAGGCTTTGCTCAGGACCTCGCCGAGCTCGTGTTCCGCATGGCCGTGTTGCAGCCGTTGGCCGAGAAGCTCGCCGGGACGCTGTCGAGCATTGGTGCGGGCAGCGGCGGGGGCGGCGGGGGCGGATTCTTCGCGAACCTGTTCAGCGGCCTGAAGTTCGCGGGCGGCGGGCGACCACCAGTCGGTCGGGCGTCATTGGTCGGCGAAAAAGGCCCTGAGCTCTGGGTGCCGGACGTGCCGGGCCGTATCTACAGCCATGCTCAGTCGGTGCGCATGGCAGGCGCTGGCGCCGGCGGTCCGCCCATCATCAACCAGAACTTTTACAACCAGATCGGGCTGCCGCCGCAGTGGGACGCACATCTCTTCGTAGCAGGTCAAGCCGCCGCTCGTGCCGCCTATGACGCCGTCACTAATCGGCTCGGGGGCAAGCGGTGAGCACGCCGTTCCCCGCGTCGCTGCTCGGTAAAATACGGCGCTCGCGCCTGGTCCTGAATGAGAATAAAGCGTCGACGGAGTCGATGTTCACGCGTCGGCGCCAGGTTGTCTCGCTGGGCGCCGGTACGTCCGACCGCTGGGAGGGTCTCGTCGAGACCGTACCGCTGGATGGCACCGATCTGCGCACGATGTGGGGCTTCCTGCTCAGCGTCGGGCTGTTCGGTGAGATCACGATCCCAGATCCGGATTACACGGGGCCGCAGAGCGGCGCGACGACTGGACTCGTTCAGGGCGCGGGCCAGAGCGGGACTTCGCTCATCGTCGACGGTGTCACTGCGTCGGCGCTGATCTTGAGGACAGGCGAGTACTTCCAGGTTGGTACCGGCTTCCATGCCGCGACGACAGACTGCACCGCCAACGGCTCCGGCGTCGTGACGTTGAATTTCAAACCGGCGCTGCGCGTATCGCCGGCCGACGACGCGGTGGTTACGTTCAACACGCCGGTACTGCTCGCGCGGCTCACGTCGATGCCGGACAAGGACACCGACGAAGACAAGGCCGGCGCGTTCACCTTGTCGTTCGAGGAGTCGCTGTGAGCGAGCGTGGGTTCTCAGCGACCATCGAGGACATTCTGGACGATCGCGACGTCGACCTGGCGTTCCTCGTTTTCCTTGACTGGCCGACGTCACCGGTACGCGTGTGGACCGGTGTCGGTTCGCTCGCCTGGGACAGCCAGACCTGGGTCGGAGCTCCTCTGCTATCCATCGAGCCTATCGCTTTGGAGGGGCTCGAAGCGACAGATACCGGAATCCAGCTCCAGCTCGACTACCTCGACGACGCGCTGCGCAATGCCGTGAACGCCAACGACCCGGTGGGCGCCGCGGCGTCATTGTATCTGGCGAAACTGAACCGCTCGCCGCTCGCCGTCGTCGACGCCTATGAGCTGTTCCCGGGCTTCATCGATGGCGTCGACACCGAGGACGCCGGCGACAGCGGCAACATCGAGGTTCGACTCGCGTCCGAACTCGCGCTGATGGATCGATCGACGTACTACACACTATCGAACGCGCATCAGCAGCATCTGTTCCCCGGCGACCTCGGCATGGAGTTCGCGGCGCGGATGGATGACCCGGTCATATGGGGACTCAGCGTCCTGGAAAAACTTAGGCAGCGGGGGCTGCTGCTCGGCCAATGAAGCGCAACAACGATTGGCCCGAAAAGCTCGCCGAAGTAGTAGCGGAGCGGTCGGCCAGCTCGGTGGAGTATCCGTGTGCGTACTTCGCGGCCGACTGTGTGCTCGCCATGACCGGCGAGGATCCGTTGCCAGAGCGGTTGAGCGCCGACGAGCAGTACGCGCGCATGAGGCGCGATGGGTTCGCGACCTTGCGCGACGCGGTCGGCGCCCGTCTGCGCGAAGTGCCGATCGCGCACGCGCGCCGAGGCGATCTGGTAATTGCCCTCGTCGATGGTGCTGACGCATTGGGCGTGTGTCTCGGGGAGCGGTCGGCATTCGTCGGCAAGGACGGTGGGGTGGGCTACTTGAACACGCTTGAGATGGCCGCCGCTTTCTCTGTTCCGTTCGAGGACTAACCCGGGTGTCTGGAGTCAACTTCAGCCCGCGAGGTCCTGGTACTGCGGCCAGGATCGCCGCCGCGACCGGCAAATCTACTGCCGTCGGTCTCTCGTCGCGCGCCATGCTCGCCATCCAGATCGGCAGTGCGTTCGCCGCCTCAGCGCTCACACAGCGCAAGGCAAAATCGGCCGCCGCCCAGAGTTTCGGCACCGAGATTTTCCTGTCCGGCGACCCGAACGACGTACGCCAGATCATCTACGGCCGCGCGTGGACCGGAGGCACGCTCCGCTACCGCAACGTGCACGAGCCCGTCTTGTTTCCTGATCAGCTGTTGATGGTGATTGTGCTCGCCGGGCACAGCTGCGAAGCCGCCGAAGCTGTGAAGGCCGATCATGAAACCTTGACGCTCGACGGTAGCGGCAACGTCACGAGTCCCGCCAAGTGGGCGGGGAAGATCAACGTCAGGTATTACCTTGGCTCCGACTCGCAGACGGCCGACTCGACTCTCGACGCCACGTTCGCGAACTGGACCAGTGACCACCGGCTGCGTGGCTGCACCTACGCCATCGTGAGGTTGAGCTACGACGAGACGGACCTGAATACGCCACCGTCGTTCAGGTTCTTGGTCAAGGGGCGCAAGGTCTATGACCCCAGACTGGACACTACGAACGGCGGCTCGGGCTCGCATCGCCTGAACGACGAGACTACTTGGGAGTGGTCGCAGAACGCGGTGCTATGCCATAACGACTTCTGGCGCGGCGTGATGATCAACGGCATCCGCATTGCCGGTCCTGGAGTTGCGAGCACGCGTTTCTCGTGGGCCAACGTCATCGCGGAGGCGAATGTCTGCGACGAGAACGTAACGCTCGCCGCGGGCGGCAACCAGGACCGCTACACGGCCAACGGCATCATCGACCCGCGGCAGAAGCACGGCGCCGTCAAGGAGATGTTCGAGCAGGCGATCGGCGGCGACATCGCGGTGTCGGACGGCAAGTGGCGCTACTTCTGCGGCGCGTTCAGATCTCCGTCGCTCGCCTTGCTACCGGAGCACTTCGTCGGCCCGTTGCGCCTGAACGTTCACAAGTCGGAGAACGACCGGCGCGACACGGCCCATGGGCGCTTTGCTTCGCTGGCGGACGACGGCTCGGCTGTCGAGTACGCGCCGATCAGCCTCGCGACCGTAGTCGTCGGCAGTGAGCGCGTCACGACGGTGGACATGCAGCTCGTCAACGACGAGACGAACACCGGTGGGGTCTACGACGGCGGCGCGCGCGCGCAGCGGATCGCTAAGCTGCTGCTGGAGCGTGATGCCGCCGGTAAGCTCCTGACCTGCACGACCAACCTGTACGGCGCCCGCGCGATGCCGGGCGAATGCATCTCCCTCACCCACGCCGCGTTCGGCCTCTCGTCGCAGGCAATGCGTGTCATGGACTGGCGGCCACGCGTTGTCAGCCAGGACAATGGAGCCGCAGTCGTCGTCGACCTGACGCTCATGGCGGGGCCGTCGTCGCTTTACTCGTGGACGACCGAAGAAACAGCGCTCGGAGCGTCGCCGGATTTGCCGGCTGGCACGCCCCAAATACCTGCCGGGCTGACCGTCGGTGTATCAGCCGACTTTGTCCAGTGGATACAAGCACCTGATGGTGGTGCGTACTCCCCAGCGCCGCCGACGAGCGACGTCACGTTTACATTCCGCAGGCCCGGGTCGACCGTCGCTACGCACGTAATTCGTGTCACACGCAGCGGCGCGACGCTCTCTGCTGTGACTGAGTCAGAGACTGGTGACGCAACCGCGGAGACGATTGTCGGCGGCGGTACGCCGGTGGTCACGTTGATCGTCGAGCACGTTGAGAATGGACTCTCTGCTGCTCAAGCGGTCTCGGTTGTACAGGGCGGTTCCGGTGGTTCGCCAGGGTCGCCTGGCGCTGATGGACTCAGCGTCCACGTCAGCAACGTCTATATCCGATCGGCGTCGGCGCCGAGCACGCCGACTGGTGGGAGCTACGATTTCACCACCGGTACATTGACGCCACCGAGTTCGTGGTCCGCGTCGCCTCCGGCCGGCAGTGACCCTCTGTACGTATCGGTCGGAACGTGGGCGATCGTCGGCACGACTGGGACTGATAGCTCTACGACCTGGACTACTCCGGCACTGTTTGTACAAGACGGCGTTGATGGAGACGATGGAGCACCAGGTGCGGACGGCGATGACGGAGCACCTGGCACACCCGGGGCAGACGGCGACGACGGCCTCAGCGTCTACGTCGCGAACGTCTACAGGCGTTCAGCTTCTGCGCCGAGCACGCCTACTGGCGGCAGCTATAACTTCACGACCAGCACGCTGACGCCACCGTCGAGTTGGTTCGCGACTCCGCCAGCCGGTACGGACCCACTGTATGTTTCTGTGGCGTCGTTCTCGATCGTCGGGCAGACCGGAACCGACAGCAGCACGACTTGGAGTGCCCCTGCTGTCCTCGTTCAAGACGGAGCCGACGGCGCGCCTGGCACCGACGGCGACGACGGAGCGGATGGCCTCGACGCCGGCAACTGGGTCTACACGGGCGCGTTCTCGTCGACCGACTTGAACACCGTCGCATGGGCGAGCGGCACGCTCAGGGACACGTCGGGCAACAGCTACTCGATCACCGGCAGCAACACCGGGGACATGGGCGGGCCGACGTACATCTACTGGGACCCGGCCGTATCGACGACCGCGTTCCAGGTGACTACGACCGGCACGAGCGCAGTCGGTGGCGGCAAGATCCTGATAGCGACGGCCAAGCCGGCGACCAGCCCAGGGATCGCGTCGTTCCACCTATTCAGCGGGTCGCCGGGCTCGCTGCTGATCTCTGCTGATCAACTCGCCGCGACTCTGGCAATAGTGCAAGACCTCGTTCTAGCGACTGGCGGCAAGCTCCGCGGCGTAAAGACGAGCGCGTCCGATACGACGAAGGGCCTCTACCTCGGAGACGACGGCACCGGCGGCCCGGATTTCCACATCGGCGACGCCAGCACGTATTTCTGGTTTGACTACTCTGCGGGGACGATCAAGTTTCGAGGCAATCTCGACTTCGCAACGCAGACATTCACGCCGACGTGGAGCGGGTTTAGCTCGCCACCGACCGGTGACATCTCATACATCGACTTCGGAAGTTTCGTGCTCATGTTTGTCGCTGGTGCAGCCGGTACGTCCAACAGTACTCAGATGAGCTTCAGCGGCGTGCCAACTGCTATCCAACCGTCAGCGTCAGGCCGTCAGGTTCCGTGTGTGCTCTTGGACAACTCTGCTGGCTTCATTGGCTTTGCGAACGTTTCGAATGTGAGCAATGTAGTCAGCTTCTATATCGACCAGCCGTTCTTGTTGACTGGCTTTACGAACAGCGGAGTAAAGGGGCTCGGGAGCGGTTGGACCATCATCTACTCGAAGTGATGACATGAGAACAGCAGAGATTGGCGCCGCACTCGACCGCTTGGTAGCAGACGTGAAGGCGCAAGCGGTCGACCTAGTCCGTCAGTACCGATCGGTCGACGCGCCGCCTATCGTGCGGGCCGTCTACGAGATCTCGTTGCTCAAGCAAGCGGTTGACACGCCGCACCGAGCGCGGGCGCAGATTGCTGCGTGGATCGCTGAGCACAACGCGCGCAATGGAGCAGGGGCCGCTCAGACATTCCTCGCGCAGTGTCTCGCCGCAGCCGGATCTGCCAAGACGCTCGCGACAATCGACGCGGAGATCGTCGCCATGGAGTCTCAGGCGCAGGTCGTGGTAGGCCGAGTCGCCAATGACGGCTGGACGTGGCAGCAGGTCGCTGTCGCGATCGAGAGCGCCATGGCGAGCCCTCCCGAGAGCGACTTCACTTACACACGGTTACCGATCCCCTCCGGCTACACGACGGTGTGGGGCGAGCCGTGGTGACGTTCTAGCTACACGATTCCCTGAACAGCTCAGCCGCGCGTTCAGCCGGTGGCTGTTTTCTGGGGAGCACAGCGAACTTTTCGCAGATCAGCCGGCCGTCGACGACGCGGACGCGTACGTAATAGCCCTGAGCCTCTCGCATTGGGATCGGGCTTCTTCCTCTGGTGCTCGCCTGCCCGAACTCGTCCTCGTTGAGGACTTTGAGTATCGGGTTGCGTGCTGAACCATCCGGCCTACCGACGAGCGTCACGATGTGATCGCCGTCGCGGAACACCGTGATGTGTGGCTCCGGGTTCTCCACGGTGGGTGTGGCGAGCGCTGGCTGGACAGCACCGACGACTGCGGCCGCGGCCGCGACTGCGATTACCAAGTACTTACTCATAGCACCATTCCACGTTTCGGGAGGTTCGGATGTTAACACTCGCGCACAAGGACTGGCCATGAAGTGGAACCTCACCGGCAACCCGCGCGCCGTTCAGGTGCTACTTCTGGCGGTCATCGTCGCGACTCTTTGGTTCGCCTGCACTCGTGACGCCGGTGCAGCGGAGCCCAAGTTCTTCGCCGGCGGCGGCATGGCGACCTCGTCGACGATCCCTATCTCGTCAGGGCTGCGCTTCGGGATCGAGCAGGGGCCGTGGCAGGTTTCGCTTAATACGCACGGTGAGTCCGTCGTGCATCGCCCGGAGGCGAGCTACAAGCTGGACGCGAACATCGGCGTGTGCGGAACGTGGCACGCGCAGCGCAAGCGCCTCTCACTCGGGTGGGGCGCGTGCCTCTGGGAACACGGCGACTGGAGCGTGGGCGACGAGGGCATTGTCGGCTTCGACGCCGACCAGAATCTCGTGACGCTCGACGACGACGGCGTGCAACTCACCGCGGCCATCGTGCTGCGTCGCACGTTCGGCGCGCGCGAGCGCTTCTATTTCGAGGCGTCGCATAGCAGCAACGGCGGCGCGTCGCACTACAACCGGGGGCGGAACCTCGTCGGTGGCGGTGCGAGGTTCTGATGCTGCTTGAGCAAATCAGATTCCCTTCTCTCGCCGAGGCCACGCTCGGCGGCTTGTGCGTTGACCGGCGGTTCTTTTGCTTCACGCTCGACGATCAGGCGCAGCCGGTGAAGGTCGCTGGCGAGACCAGAATCCCTGCCGGAACCTACGAGATCAAACTGCGCGCCGAGGGCGGGATGCACGAGAAGTACAAGGCTCGGTTCCCAGAGCACCGCGGCATGTTGTGGTTGCAATCCGTGCCAGGTTTCGAGTGGGTGTACATCCACATCGGCAACGATGACGACGACACGCGCGGCTGCATCCTCGTCGGCGACGGTGTGCACATTAGCGGCAAGCTCAGCGAGTCGACGGTTGCGTATCGCAGGCTGTACGGAGTGGTGTCAAACGCAATCCTGGCCGGCGAGCCGGTAACTATTTCAGTGGAGGATAGATAGATGGCACTCAAAGGCGAACCGTTCAAGAAACTCTTTGGCGTGCTCAAGGGAGTCGCCCCCACCGCGTTGGCTGCTCTGGGCGGGCCCTACGGGGCATTGGCCGCTGGGGTCATGCGCAAGGTGCTGAAGGTCGAAGGCTCGACCGACAGCGACTTGGAGGCAGCGGTGATGGCCGCGGCCGGCGACCCGGCGGCAGTATCCAAGCTCAAGGAGATCGAGGTCGAGATGCAGGCGCAGGAGACCGCCTTGCAGATCCGCTTCGCCGAGCTCGAAACATCGGACCGCGACAGTGCCAGGAATAGGCAGATCGCACTCAAGGACTCGATGCCCGCGCAGGTGTTCTATCTCACCTCTCTCGGGTTTTTCGGAGCGTTGGTGTTCATGTTCGTTCGTGGGATACCGGCCACCGGCGGCGATGCTCTGCTCCTAATGCTCGGCTCTCTCGGCACGGCGTGGGGTGCGAGCGTCGCGTACTTCGTCGGGTCGTCTGCCGGGTCGAAGCAAAAGACCGAGCTGATAGGAAAGTGAGGGCAGTCGCATGAGCAAGCTCATCGAACTCATCGCGGAAGCGACGAAGTCACCGACGATCGCGTGGCGGCTGCTGGTCACGGTGGTGATCGGAGTTCACATCGCCTGGGCGTGCTCGTTGCTGCCGGGGATCGCCGGTTTCGCGATGGCCGAGGAGGTCGACGACGTCAAAGGGCGACTGACCGAGATCGAGAAGAAACAAGACATCGCGCTGCGGATCGCGCTCGCAGAAGAGATATGCAGGCTCTACACACTCCGGGCGGCGAACGAAAACAATCAGGCTCTCTGGCGGACGCTGAACGCGACCTTCAACGATCGCCAGGAAGACTACCGGGCCGTCAACGACGGCCAGCCGTACAACATCGGCGAGTGCTCACGCGTTCCGCTCGGATAGTGTCTAGCGATGAGACTCACCGAGCTCAATCCGCGTTGGCTGCACGCAGCGACTACGGGGCTCGATGCAGGCGAGCGCCCGTTCCTTGTATATAGAGCGGTTTCAGCCAATTTCCCACAACACCGCTTTTTTCCCACAGCGGTTGCCGCCGCCGGTCCTCGGCCGCGGCCTTTTTCCTTTGAAGAGTCTGATAGTTACCTGGCGCCCCGGGCCGGGATCGAACCGGCGACCTTCCGCTTAGGAGGCGGTAGCTCGATCGCGCGGAGCGCATTGATCGCGCGCGAGTTTCGCACGTCGTGCTGTGGGAAAAAACCCCACGATCAATGCGCTGAGAGTGGCGTACATGCTGGTTACGGCGTTTCATTTCCCACACCTTGGAGTGTCGTCGGGATTTGTAAGTGCCGCCACCGCTTCGCGATGCGCGCGCAAGACTGCATAGATCAGCGTCTCTCGCCAACCATTCGGCAGGCCGATTTGAATGTGCTGCTCGATCGTGACGCCCCTTTGGGTGAGGCCACCGTCGATCACGCGTAGCCAAGGAGGTCTAGGGTTCACTACTCGGCCGGCCCTTGCACGAATCAATGTAATGAGTTGATGGCTGCCGACGCGGCTTCGAGCGCCCGGACCGCCAGTGCCACCCGAGCCAAGCGGTCAGGATCTTGGCTTTGTTCGGCTGCGCGCTGCAACGACTCCACCGCATTCATCGCACTGCGTAGGTGTCGCTGTAGTTCGGCCATGGCTTGCTCGAATAGATCGGGCCGGCTGACAACCACGGACTGTGGATGGTATCCGCCCTCCTGCCCGTCATCTTCCCCTTGAGCTCTGACGTGTACGAATACGGGATCAGCCCGCGTCCCGTCGTCTGCAATCACGTGAACCGCGCGAATAAGCGTTCGAGCTTGCTGCAGCCGGTATTGGTGAGCGGCTTGTTTGTCTCGCCACTCGAACGCCGTGTGGAACACAGCCCCTTTTGGCTTCGACTCCTCGACGAGAGTCGATGGCCGCAGCACACCGTATTGCTCGTAGAGGCGTTCGAGCTCAGCCGCCGCATCGTCCGCTGATACGCCGGGAATCGAAACACCGTCTCTAAATCTGTACTTCATGAATCGTCTCCAATGGTTATCGATCAAAAATGAGCCATGCCTTGACCAGCCGCGCAGCCCTTGCCCAGCAGCCCTTGCCCAACCGCGCCTGCCAGCGCCATGCCCCGCCTAGCCCACCCAGGCCGCGCCTGGCCGGGCCCCGCCCATCCGCGCCCTCCCAGGCCGCGCCCTGCCTGCCGCGCCTTGCCCAGCCGACCTCGCCATCCTCACCAAGCCCGCCTAGGCCCCGCCTCGCCTACCCTTGCCTGCCCCGCCTGGCCTAGCCAAGCCTCAACACGCCAAGCCGCCCAAGCCCAGCCGCGCCTCGCCTGCCCAGCCGCGCCTAGCCTGGTCACGCCTCGCCCAGCCTGGCCACGCCTGCCGCGCCTTGCCGCGCCTTGCCGCGCCGAGCCCTGCACTGCCACGCCCTGCCTAGCCTGCCGAGCCTCGCCCCGGTGAGGGAACTCATCCGCGACGAACGCGGAATCGTCCGAACTCACCGCCTTTCTCCGGCCGCCACTCGCCCACACCCACGCCGAATCCGGCGCGGTCGATAAGATTTACGATGTCTGTCGGCTGAAGGAGATCTGCGTCGTACTCGCAGAGAAGATCAACCGACCACTCGTTGAACTGCGGACGGTATCGCAGGTCAGCAGATCCCATCCCAACGCGCACGCTGTCCTCACGCACGATCGGCTCCGAACACTTCATCGGAAGAACGAGCGCTTCATCTGGTGCCTTTATGAATAGGCCTTTCCGCACCAACGTTTTCTCGAAGCCGATATCTTTGTGGGCCGCCTCGATGATTGCGCTCTTGAGTGCGAGCAACGGAATGCCGTGAGAGCCATCCTTGGTGAAGTACGTCGCGGCCTTGGCTTCCGCCTGTGGATCGCGCGGCTCGCGATTTTTGGTTTTTTTTCCGCCGCCTTTATCGCGCAGCTGGCGCAGCGCTTTCTCGCTCCATTTGTGCTGAATCAGCGGCGATGTGCCATCGATCGAGATCTGCAACATCTGCACATTGATCGGCTTCAGGTGCACAGTTTCTACTGCCATTGTCATTCCCTCTATGTGCCAGCGCTTTCAGCCGTGCGCTGGCGGACGGCGTTCCGGCGATGAGCCGGCATTCCTGATTACTTCGTCGACTCCACACCTTTTCGTCGCAGTGGCTGCACCTTCGTCGGCTTGCGGATGTAGACGCGCGACGTCGTCGCCGGCGTCGTGTGACCGAGTCGTGCCTGGGCCTCTGGGACGGTGTCAGCATCGGTCGCGGACTTCGCGCGCAAATCGTTGAGCCTGAAACGCTCCGCGAGCAGCGCCTGGCCGTGCTCGTCTTTCCGCGTGGCGCGCGCCATGAGCCGCTGCCACAGCGCGTTGAAGCCGTCCTCGGTGTACGCTTGCCCGGGCTTGTGCCGCGGGTTCCGCGCCTTGCCAGTGCAGAGCAGCGCGCGGCGCACGCGCGGCTCTAGGCGCTTCGCGCGATCGGCCACCGCTCGGAGTTCGGTCGTCCACAGGAAGAGCAGGGGCTTGGTCGTCTTGCCAGGGCGGCGGCTGAGCAGCCCATCATCCGTGACGTCGCCGAGCTCGAGCCGCAGGATCCCGCCCTTGCGTAGCCCCGTCAGGAGGGCGAGGTCCATGGCAATCTGGAGCCGCTCAGAGGCGATCGCGTAGACAGCCGAGTACTCCGCGTCCGTCGGGCAGCGCGTGCGCGGCGCCGGCGTGTAATCGGCCTTACGGACCTGCCAGAAGGGGTTCTCGTCGATCGCGCCCCAGCGCACGCAGGCGGTCAGTACGGACGACATCAGGTTGAACAGCTTGAGGGTCTGGGTCGGGGTCCGGCGGCCACGGTCGAGGAGCTGGTAGCCATGGCGGGGCAGGATCGAGCTCGGCGTCATCTTGCCGTAGATCGAGTCGAGCGTCGGGAGCATATACAGATAGCCGGTCCTAGTCTTCGCCGCCTTGTGCGGCACGACCTCGGTCTTGAAGCGCTCGAACGCGTCGTGCAGCGTCCCCACGGGCCCGCCCTGGGGCTGCACGAGCTCGGCCCACCGGTTCATCGACTCACCGAACGCGGCGCCGAGGCGGATCCGCGCGCGATCGCGGCCGCGGAAATAGTAGGCGCCGTGCTCGTGAGTGACCCCGCGCGGCAGGTGCGGGTTGTTCTTCTTCTTACGCCCCACGCGCATGAGACTAGCTCGCTCGCTCGAGCACGGTAAAGTCGGGCTCGGCCGCCGGCGCCGCGCGCCGTGGTGCGCCGGTCTCGAGCTGGCGCTCGGCCTCGCGGCGTGACACCGCTGGTCGGCCGTCGGCGCGCTGTACAAACGCCCAGTGGTGATCACGGAGCCAACGGATCTGTGCGGACGGCCGCCGGCGTCCGGTGAGATCGCGCAGTTCGTCGGGTGTCAGGAACATCAGCACTCTAGAAACTCGCACGTTGAAGGGTGGCAAACGTACCGCCGGCCGGCGTAGTTGCCAGAGCCGAACAGAACCTCGAAGTTCGCGCCGCCGCCGGCGCCGACGATCACGCCTTCGCTGTTGCCGACCTTCACGCGATCGCCGCAGCGCACGTTCGCGATGGCTTCACCGGCTCCCCTTGCTGAATCGCTTGGGCGCCGTACAAGTAGTGAAGTGCGACACGTGCCGGCCCTTCACGTATTCGTTGTCGTCCGCCTCGACGGTGTCCGCGTCGACGGGCACCTTCTTGCCGGTCTCCGGATTCTCGAGAAAGATGATCCGCGCGCGGCACGCGTTCTCGCGGCAGCGGACGATGCGGCGCTCGTGCTCCTCTGTCGTGTGGGCATCGTCGAATGTCATTTGAACGCTTCGAGCTTCGCGCGAACGAGCTTGCGTCGGCGATCCGTAGCGTGCGGCACGTACTCGAGGAGCCCCCGCTCATGGAGGCCACACACGAGACGGGAGCCCGTGCTGATCGGTAGCCCGGTGGCCCGGCAGATCTCGCTGACGTCGAGCGGCTCGCCGTTCGGCAGCCCGCCCGCAGCCCTGCAGAACACATCGGCCTCGGTCAACGATTCGAAGCCGTTCGCGCGCAGCGCGGTCACGGCGTTCGAAAGCCGGTCGATCTCTTTCTTGTTCATGCTGTCTCCTCAAGTGGTAACCGCCCGCCGCGTCGCTCGAGCACCTGCCGCGCCAGTCGGCGGACGTGGTGCTCGTCGGTTTCCAGGCGCTGCACGAGCGGTGCGTTGGGATTGATGACCCCCTCGCGTTGCTCGGTCTTGATGCCGCACACCTCGGCCATGATCGGATCGGAGCCTTCCTCGCTGACGAGGAAATAGGCGACGACCGGGCGTTCCTGGCCGTCGCGGTCGACGCGGCCGACACACTGATCGTGCACGCCCGGGCTCCAATCGAGCTCGGCGAACACGGCGGTGCTGCAAACCTTCTGAAGCCCGTCGACGCCGGCGCCGGACCGCAGCGACATGAACATCAGCTGCCGGTGCCGGTTGTCATGGACGAACAGCTCCTCCGCCAACGCCTTCGCCGCGCCCGACTCGCTGCCCGTGTACATCAGCGGATGGAAGTCTCTGAGCTCGTGCTCGAGGATCCGATAGACCTCGCGGTGCCAGGCGAAGACGATCACCGCCTCGCCGGCCTCGAGCAGCAGCCGAACGAAGGCGGCGACGTAGGGCGCTTTGGCGACACCGGTTGCTTGCCGCATGAGCATGTCGAACTCGCCCGAGGCCTGCATGCGCTGCCCGCGGAACTGCTCGTTGTGGGCGAGGATAATGCGGGCGAGCGCGGCCGCGTCGTTCGTCATGCTCTCGATCAATTTGGGGTCGCTCTCGACGTGGTGCGAGACGCGCTGGACGGCGGGGAGCTCGCGGCCGACGTCGCGGCGCGATCGCCGGAGCATGATCCCCTCGCGACGCAGGTAGGAGCCGAAGTCGTCAGTGTCCTGGATCCGTGCCTTGTCGCCGCCGGCGGTGCACCACTCGCGCAGGAACTCGGTGCGGCTGCCGAGCACGCCCGGCAGCAGGCAGTCGATGACCCAGAAAAACTCGGAGCCGTAGTTGTAGATCGGCGTTGCGCTGAGCCCCATGCTCATCTTCGCTTTGCGAGCGACGTGCTTGCAGGCGCCGTAGATGTCGGAGCCTGCGCTCCGCAGCCGCTGGCACTCGTCGAACACGCAGTAGCGAATGAGCTCGGCGAGCTGATCGGCCCAGCCGCGCAGCTTGTGGTAGCTGATCACGAAGACGTCGGGCACGCGTGTCGCGGACAGGCCGAGGCGAGGCCGCCGAACCGCCAACGGGTACGGCGTGCCTTTTCGAACGCGGTGGACCTGCAGCCCGGGTAGGAAGCGGTTCAGCGCGCGTTCCATTTGTCGCTCGAGGTGGGGCTCGCAGACGAACACCGCCGGCAGATACTGCCCGTCTGCCATCGGCAGTAGGCCACTCACGGTCTTGCCGACGCCGACCTCGTCGGCCAAGAGCAGCCCGCCACGGATCGTGCACGCATCGGCCGCCTGTAGCTGGTAGTCGCGCGCGGGTACGGCAAGCTCGACATGGCGCGGCGGCGTCCGTAGCGACAACAAATCGGCGAGCCGTTGCTCCATGTGCTCGTGTCGAGCGCCGCCGCCCTCGAGGCGTTGCCGATCCTCGTCCTCCACGTCGAGCGGATAGCGGCTCATGAACCACAGCAGGTCGCGGCAGTGCTCGGCCGTGTCGGAGATCTCGACGACGTCGCCGGCCATCTGGGAGACCCGCGGAAACACGCGCCGGATCCGCGTACGAACCTGCGGCTCGCACTCGATGAACCAGGAGCCCACCGCCCACTCGATCGAGCCGTACGTCACAGCTGCGGTCCCGGGAGCCGAACGACGTGCACCGGCTTCTCGTTGAAGGTCGCGACGGCACCCTCCGGCCAGGGTCTCGTGGTGGCGATCACGACCGCGGTCACTGCTGGCGCGCGGCAATAGCGCGCGGCCTGTCGGAGCGCCGTGCTGTACGTCAGGGCGCGCTTGACTTCGACGACCACTCCGCCGGTGCACAGGAAGTCATAGCGATCATTTTCTTCGACGTGCTCTCGGTCGAAGGCGATCCCGTGCTGCTCGAGCACCTCAGCGACACCGCGCTGCGTCTTGATCTCGTTCGCCACGATGTACCGATAGCGGGGGAGCGCCTCGAGGATCTGCTGCAGGGTCGTCACGCGACATCCTCGAGGAGCCCGAGCTGCTCGGCGCCGCCGTCGGCGGGCACGATGTGCCAGGCGACCGATCGCGCGCGCTGCTCGCGGCGGATCACGAGCTCGGGCTGCTTCACCTTGAGCCGGCGCCACTTCAGTGGCTGCCCGGGCGGCACGCCCATCGGGTGGTAGCCGTGGGCCAGGAGCTCGGTGCGCGCGGCCGCGGCGGTCTTGTGATCGGTGCGCTTCACGCAGCGGCCTCGACGGCCCACCCAAGCCCGCCGCAATCCGTACAGCCGTCGCCGCCGCAGAGGCCGCACTCGTGCGTCATCTCCTCGACGAGCCGAAACGGCAGAGGCGGAGCGAGCGGCAGCTGCAGTTGATCGAGCGGCAGGGTTTGCAGATTGTGGTTCATACCGGCAGGTTCTCCAGGTCCTGGTCATCGAGGGCGATCGTGCGCAGCGGGCGCTGATCCTCGATCAGCGCCCGCACGTCATAGGCAGACACCGGCCGCGGCGCGGCGGCCTTCGCGGTCTCGCGCGCGATCGTCTCGTCGGTCAACGCGATGCCGTAGATCGCGCCCTTGCCGAACAGCCGTGTGTGGAAGCCGTCGCCTTGCGGTACGTCCACGCGGATGAATGTCTCGCCGCCGATCGTCTGCTCGGTGATCCGGCCCGCGAGTCGTTTGTGCCCGAATAGATCGACGATTCCCCAGGCCTCGAATCTTTCCTGCTCGCTCATCGTGCTCCCCCAATGGCCTATGACTGACTGGCGCGCACGGCGCGGACGAACCCGGAGTAGCTGCGGTTGGGCCAGTACGCGCCGCCGCTGTAGAAGGAGACGCCCCACGCGTAGTCGCCGGGCGACGGCGCGTACGACGTCGACGTCCAGAACCAATCGGCCGGGCAGTCCGGAAAGAAATCGACATTGATCGCGGGGCTCGTCTTACGCGTGCGATCGGCGAGCGTGAACAGCTCGTCGACGGTCGGGATCCGCCAATCCTTGAAACCGCCCACGCGGAGCGCGGCGATCTTCTTCTCGATCTTCGCGACGGTCTCGGGCTTCCAGTTGTCGACGCGGATCGGCTTGACGACCCACATTCGGCCGGTCTGCTTGTCGAGCACGGCCGGCCAGGCCTTGGCGATGGGCCCGAGCTTCTTCCCGTTCGAACCGATCTTGATCAGCCGAGGAGGCGTAGTCGTCATGGGGTCTCCGGTGATGAGGTGTGGAAGCAGGACACCGCGCGCGGGACGCCCGTATCGGGATCCACGGCGCGGCACGGGTAGAGCTGCTCGAGCACGTGCGCGCCGAGCACCAGGGCGTAGCCGAAAGCCAGGCACAGGAGCCCGCCGAGCACGGCCTTGACCACGGCGATCGCGGGCTTGCTCACGGCGAGGCCTCGAGGAGAGGCAGCGACAGGCGGCGCCCCTCACAGCGATAGTCGATCGAGCGCGGCCGCAGCGCGGCGCGCAGCCACGGGAACTGCGCGTGTAAACGCTCCTCGAGGAGCCGGCTCGCCGCGTGCCGGAAGTGCCCGACGTAGCTCATCCATACGGACTTGAGCTCACGGAGCTGCCGGGGCGTCGCGCGGATCCCGCGCCGGCTCACGCAGCTGCGCTGCCAGGCCGCGAGCTTCTCGCGCGCGTGCCGCACCACGCGCCGGCGCACGAGCGTGTGGGTCGGCCGGACGACGTAGCCCAGGAAGTCGACGCCGGCGTCGAGCCGCTGCAGTTTCACGTCTGCTTTGAGCCGGAGCTGCAGGCGCTCCTCGAGGAAGCGCGCGATCGCGGCGCGCCAGGCCTCGAGCTGCTCGCGATCGTGGTGCACGAGCACGAAGTCGTCGACGTAGCGGACGTATCGCCGCGCACACAGCGCGTGCTTCACGAACTGATCGAGCTCGTTGAGGTAGACATTCGCGAAGAACTGCGACGACAGGTTGCCGATCGAGATCCCGCAGTCGGGCGCGGCCTCGGCCAGGCGCTTGTGCGGTGGCACGGCCGCGAGCTCCGCCGGCGTGCCGACGTAGCGTGCGCCGTCGGCGATCGGCGAGCGCTCGAGCAGGGCGCGCACGACGTCCCGCACGGCCGCCGGCGCCCGGGCGCGCGCGAGCCGCGCGTCGAGCAGCGCCGCGAGCGTCGGCCGGTGGATCGAGTTGAAGAAGTTGTGGACGTCGAGCTGCAGGAACCAGCCGCCGCCCTGGCCGGAGGCGACCTGGCGCACGAAGCCCTGCAGGCGCTCGACGGCCGCATGCGTGCCCTTGCCGCGGCGGTTGCTGAAGCTGTCGAAGACGAACAGCGGCTCGTAGACGCGCTCGAGCTGCGGCACGAGCCAGTGGTGCACGACGCGATCGAGGAACTCGGGCGCGTGGATCTCGCGCGCCTTCGGCAGCTGCGCGACGAAACACGTCGGCGGCGCCGGCCGCCAGGTGCCGGCGTTGAGCTCGGCCTGCAGCTCGAGCAAGTGGTCGAGCCAGTAGGTCTCGAACGCGAGCTGGCTCGCGCTCGGCCGCTTGCCGCGGCGCGCCTCGCGCCAGGCAGCG
>Ga0214471_10000261_pt1 | contig 47792 bp, 61 predicted proteins | sample RVTome_5_FD_207665 | JGI IMG/M metagenome (GOLD analysis project Ga0214471, IMG submission 207665) | Soil microbial communities from uranium-contaminated site in the Upper Colorado River Basin, Wyoming, United States - RVT142D155 | ecosystem: Environmental > Terrestrial > Soil > Contaminated >... | reverse complement strand
TTTTCTTTATCCTGCTTTCGCGCCTTATCGCGGCCCTTCTCTGCGGCCTCTTTTGCACCATCATACGCCTTGGTTCCAACTTCTGTTCCTTTCTCTATGCCTTTCTTGCCAAGTTCCGCCCCTTTGTCTACGGCCTTTTCCGTAGTATCCTTAAGCTTCTTTAGAAAACCCATCTAGGGAGGATTTGTCTCATGCCAGATATAAAGTCTGATGGGGACTGAATTGCTGACACATCGTTTAGGTTTAGAAAAACTCCAGACCGCAGACTACTCTTACCAAGTTGCCAAATCATTACTGCTCTGCTTATATTATACCCCGCTTCATTTCTCAGCTGTGAAAATAGCGACCTTGAACGCCCGGTATATCGTATCCTCACAAGAAACAATCATGATCTCTGCTCTCATCATCACGGCATCAGTCGTCGGAGTGCTCCCTGTTACGCCGTTCTCAGCCTTGGCGCAGGAAGAGGCCATGATGGACAAATCAAGGCCGCACAATGTCATTTACGTCGGAAGGCTGTCTGGAGTCCAGTTCTCCGGCTTGCAAGCGCAGGAAGCTGGAATGACTGAGTCAGGCGCTAAACCAGATTGGATTCAATCCGGCCGCTGGATTGCCCGTGTGCACAGTTCAGGGGAGGACATGACTGTCGCATTTATGGCCACAATTGACATGCTAAGACCTGACGGCACTGCGATGCACCAGCATTCCATCAGACACTTCCAGCTATCAGAGTTCTCAGTGTCGGAGGATCATTCGACTGTCGTTCTGGAGGGAACAGCTATCGTGACAATGGCCAACGGTCCTGTCGCCGATGTTCCCCTGACCATGAAGTTCCATGATGAATCCCTGATGGAACTCGTAATAGGTCCGGAAAAAGTCGATGGGCATTTTGGTACAATTCCGATCTACGGCACATTTACATTCGCCAGGACTACCTTTCTAGATACTGGCGAGACTGAATCCAAGCAATTCTCAAAACCAGAGCCACTGCCAGCACAAGCGAAGGGTCCAGAGATACCCGCAAAGGGCTACCTGGTTGAAGAGCTCAGAGACAACCTGTACTGGGTCACCGATGGTACATACAACGCTATGTTTCTAGTCGGAGATGAGGGGGTTGCCGCGGTAGATGCTCCACCTTCTCTTGGTCAAAAGTACCTACAGGCGATCGAGGAGGTAACGGACAAACCCGTAAAGTATGTCATCTATAGCCATTCACACCTCGATCATATTGGTGCGGCGACCATGTTTCCGAACGATGCAACATTCATAGCTCACGAAAACGTGGCTGCCGAGCTGCGGAGGGCCCATGACCTGGCCGGCAGCAGTACCTTCGCATCGCAGCTTCCGCCCGTGCCCACGGTTACGTTCACCGACAGCTACACTCTGGATCTCGGCAACAATGAGATAATTGAAAACAGCCAGACGCTGCTGCTTGATTACCACGGCAACAACCACGAAGCAGGAAACATCTTCATCTATGCACCAGACCAGAAAGTGCTAATGCTTGTTGACGTCGTCTTCCCCGGCTGGGTTCCCTTCTTGGAGCTCGCACTGGCTAAGGACGTGGCGGGCTTCGTTGAAGCCCATGATATTGCTCTAGGGTATGATTTTGATACCTATGTAGGCGGCCACCTGACAAGGCTGGGAACGAGGGCGGATGTAGAGACGCAGCAAGAGTTCGTATCGGATCTCATGATGGCTGCCGGCAGGGCAAACGGGGCAGTAAGTTTCGCTGACGTAGCAAGGAAAGTTGGGCCGACAAATGATACATGGGCTTTCTTCAGGGGATATGTTGAAATGGTAAATGAAGAATGCACAAGAGAAATGTTGTCAAAGTGGGTTGGCAGGCTGGGCGGTGCGGAAGCTTTCATGGAAAGCCATTGCTGGACAATGACCGAGGCTGTGCGCGTGGATCCCTCAGCAGCCGCTTTGTCACAAGGACAGCAGTAAGCCAGGATCACTAACTACGCGAATCCGGAATACGGCGGCTTGTATGTAGCAGTTGGGGCTTGGAGCGTGGAGCCTGGAGCGCGGAGTGCGAAGCGTGGAGCCTGGAGCGCGGAGTGCGAAGCGTGGAGCGTGGGGCATGCAATTTTGCAATGCAGTGCAGTCCTAATGAATAAATCGATGAATGACGAATGAGCATCGTGGACATTCCAAAACTGCAGCACATTGGAATTGACAGGTGGAAACTGGAGCAAATCATTAACCTGTATGAGGGAGGTCATGCCCTCCAGGACATTGCTGACCAGGTGGATGTGGAAGGGCGTATAGTGGAGAAGGTAATCGAACTCGCAAAGAAGCAGAGATCAGAGCCTATCCCGCATTGATCTACGAGGAGCCTCAAAGAAAGGTCGAGACTAGGAAACTGGCTTGCATACGAAATCTCAGTGAATTGCCTTCAGTCTTCTTATGCAGAAGCGCAGCAACACTTAACACCCGCTATGGGACATGACACCTCATGTCAGAAGACGTGCTAACCAAACTCAGAGTGCGCAAGGAGCTCCTAGACAAAGAGTTGAAGGACAAGGTATCGAAAGAGTATCAGGACTTGATCAGCAAGGTAAGCGAAAACATCGAATCCATGAGAGTGGGAACCAAGGACTTCTATGCACGGAAGGCGCAAGAGGAGCTAGACAAGTGGGAACAGGCAGCAAAATCGGGCAATCCAATTTTGGCGGTCAGTCACAAAATGATGGCAGAAACCTATCTTACGCTTGCGGGAACTCTATAATCCATCATTCATTATTTACTAACCGTAAAGCCCTTCGGAAGCACACTGAAACAGAATGGTATTGCCGTACATCTCATAGCTTCCTGTAGATTTTACTACGATGGCCGAGATCGATAACAAGAATAACCATCTTACCCTTCTCAATACTTACTATTACGCGGTAATCACCAACTCTTATGGAGTAGAGGTTCACGCCGGTTAGCTTTTTTGCTATAACAAACGGATCTGTAGTTGCCTCGTCCAGTCTTTCAACTATTCTTTCTTGAGTCAGGCGGTCAAGTATTTGCAGCTTCTTGAAAGAAGACTCCGTCCATCTTATTTCAAAAGTCATCTGATGTTCAGTCTTTGCTTGACTTCCTTCATCGATAATGTCCTGCCGGCCTTGATGTCCTCGAGACTTTGTTCTATGTTCCTTATTGTTTCTTCGCTCAGTTCCCCCTCATCGGTTTTTATGGCTATTAGTCTCTCGACGACCTTGTTATAAGACTCGCCGGGATGCAGCTTGAGTTCCTTTAGTTTGTCCCTGACCTTCTTGTCAAGCTGTATGGTGGTGCCCATATACGCTAGCTATAGGCTGCTATAGCTATTTATATGTCACTATATGCGGCACTGCTAATCTCATGGGGGATATCGTGTAGTCGAGAATGCGACAGTGGTGATTCTTCGTCGGATTTCGGAGGGTGTTACATTCGTCGGATGAAGTGTTGCATTTGGCGGATGGAGCGTGATATTCACACGGTTCATTCTTGGGTTGATTTTCCCTTCCCTCTCCAAGTGTTCAGTTAGGTTGATGATTGGTCGATTAGCGCCACTTAATCAGGGTGTAGAGTTCTGTTCGACGCTGGTGAAAATTCGGGTGAAAAGCGACTCCTGTTGAATTAGGGGCATGGAGTGGTGAATTAAGGTGATAGAACATCATCGTATATGATAAAGTCTTTCTTAAGCACAACACCCCCAAGCTCAACTTCTAATATGTAGTGCCCAGACTCGCCAATCAGGACAGGAGAGTATGGGTACATGATGTCCCTCAATGTCCAAGTTATATCAATATCTACAGGATCAGACAAACACTCGTATATCACCTCAACATGGGGAATATCATAAGCCACCTCTCCTGAGTCTGCATTCAGTATTTTAGCAGTTGGGTCATCACAAAGAGCACCGCGTCCTTTAGCGGTTACTGTAAAATTTAGAGGTTCGTTGAGGGCGTGCTGATCCTTCAAATCTGCAAGGGAAACACTGATACCGCTTTTTGTTGTTCCAGTAACAATGTCGCGAAAAGGAGCAGAATAGAAAGAGAATAGCAAAACAAAGGCAATGCCAATAACCAAGCCTGCAATTACAGGTATCCCAATTCCATTGCCCAATAAGCGCCGACAGAGCAAGGAGCTTTTTGAATCTTGTGCACAGCTTATCCATTGATCATTTTTATCCAGCAGCTATCCTTGCCATTCGATAACCAGCTAAACCTATTGACCCTGAGCATGCCGTTTATTTCCTTCCATTCTCGCCTTTCAAGCTATGCCTTCTGTTTGAAAAGATGACACTCATTAACGAAAAAGACTGCATCAAGTTCAAGCAAAAGAGCTGGATTGAGAGGCAGGAATGGCGAGAGATCAATGATATTCTCAGGGTCAACGGCTTTGCGTGGCTGCCAAACGGGAAGGATAGCTGCTGGATCAAGATGATTTGATACTATTAATTTAGCTCGAACGCCATGCGGAATAGGTGTGGAACTAGCAGACATGATATTTCTTGTAATCGGATTTTTCTCAGAAGTAGTGGGTACTATGGCTGGATTTGGCTCGTCTACCATCTATCTGCCATTAGCATCATACTTTGTCGATTTCAAGACTGCACTCGTCTTGGTAGCCATATTCCATCTCTTTGGTAATATCGGCAGAATCACATTTTTCAGGCATGGACTGGAGAAGAGAGTTTTGCTATTGTTTGGCGTGCCCAGCTTTCTTCTCAGCCTGCTTGGTGCTACATTGGTTGGCGATCTATCGCAAACACTTCTCAAGTTAATGTTGGGGATATTTCTCATTGCTTTTTCTGTTACGTTCCTTGTCAGGCCCAAACTCGCTTTTCCCGCAAATTCAAAAACATTGCTTCTAGGCGGCGGGATTTCGGGATTTATCGTTGGCTTGATAGGAACGGGCGGCGCTTTACGGGCAACATTTCTTACGGGATTGAAGCTTGACAAGGAAAAATACATCGCCACAGCCGCCGTAATTGCTCTTGGCACTGATGCAACCAGAATCCCTTCTTATGTGGCAAGTGGATTTCTAACAGAGCAGTATTATTACTTCATCCCAATTCTGTTTGGTATCGCATTGGGAGGTTCATTCGTTGGTCGCAAAATAGTAAATAGAATAAACCAAGGGAAATTCAAAAAGATTGTATTGATAGCCATTATACTTGCTAGTATCAAGTTCATAGTAGACGGCATAGCAGGGTTTGGAACGTAAAACTTGCTATCTTCCTAAATTAACACCTTATCCATCTAAGAGCCTATCCCAAAAATAAGACGCCAACAGCACCGAGCAACCTATAGGACCCTTGTCATTTCGTGATAGCACGCACCATCCTTAAATGATTGTAAAGCCTTTATTTATCAAATGCAACTTTTGGACCCTCGTACCTCGAGGCAGGTTCAACCTTCTTCTACCAGCTTTATTCCCGCAGAGTGGAAGATTTTGCTAGTGGCTCCGAGATCAGATTCAGAGACTCCAAACTTCATTAGCAAGATCGACAAACAAGGCAAGCACAAATGGCTTAACGCCTACACTCCTGCCATGGGCATAAGATTCATTGCAGAGAATTTTAACGGAATAGAAGTACTAGAGTATCCCACAATTCAAGAATTTGAGAAAGTATTAGAAAATGGCTTTGATGTCGTAGGTATCAGTTTTCTTACTTCTCAAACAGAACAGGCAAGAATCATGTCACAAATTGCGCGTACTCACGGAGTAAAAGAAGTTTGGGGAGGCGGCTGGGGTATAGATACACCGGGTGCCAGAGACTACTTTGACAGGTCCTTTAGCGGCTATGGAGAACGGCTCCTCCTTCCAGTAATTGGAAACAGACTGAAAGGCAAAATGCGTCATCCTGTTCTCCTCGGGGAAGCTCATTTCTTCAAGTTCAAAGCCAAAGTTGGATACCTTTATTCTATACGCGGTTGCAAGTACAAATGCGAATACTGTCCAACGCCTGCTGTCATACCAGAACTTTTGACTATGGAGCTAAATGAGATAGAACGAGTACTCGATATTTACGCTAAGGAAAGAGTGCATGCAGTAGTAATCTACGACGAAACGTTTCTTCAAAATCCATCGCATTCCTGGAAGGTAATAGAAATGTTAAACGAACGGGGACTGATGTGGTTTTGCCTTACCAGTTCCGAAGAACTTGACGGTAACGTTTCGAAGTTGCGTGACAAAGGGTTCTTGGGATGTTTGATGGGCATGGAGTCTTTGCGCGACAAGACATTGATAGATTATCGAAGAGGCAGACTTACGAGTACGAATATGAGGGTGATTAAAGAAATGAAAGATAACAGCTGCTTTGTACTTGGCACCTATATGTTTTGTCACGAATTGGATACGAAGGAATCCATGCGTTCAGACATCGAGAAACTAGCAAGATTGGAGATTCCAGCTGTATTGCCTGTCATTTTCACCCCCTTTGCGCCTACGCCGCTCTTCCAGAAATATGAGGAACGGATTATCGATTGGAACTGGAACCACTGGGATGACGGTCATCTGGTGTGGAAGCACCCGGATGTTACTCCTGAAGAGGCCAGGCAGATGCTGTTTGAGTGTGATTCGATGTGTAATACATTCTCATGTAACGTTGGTTTTGCCATGAAAGAAGCTGTGCGCAACGTCATTCCGTTCGTAATCAAGAAAATGGTCAATAGAAGGTTTCATCCGATGGCGGTACATTAATCAGCCAGAAGCCAAATTCGACGCCGTCAGAATTTGGCAGTTATGACCGTCAAATATCAATTATTCCCATATAAGAAATGGCATCCATCGCTGACCTACCTTACGATATCACCATAGGGGTATTTTTTGGATGGGCTCAGATAAAGATTCTCGGCTCGCTCATTCTCCTTTCGGAATTATGTTAAAGGTCTCGACGAACTTTAGTGTTTTTATCGTTGTCCATATGCTTGCCTTAGACTCTGTATGTCAATCTTGACCATCTGGAGCAGCGCTTTCATGACTCTTTTCGTTTTCTCGCCGTCGTTGTCTTGCATCATCTCGCCCAAGACAGTGGGAACGATTTGCCATGACACGCCGTACTTGTCTCTCAGCCAGCCACACTGTTCTGTTGCTCCCCCTTCGGAGAGCTTCTCCCACAGTTCGTCTATTTCTTCCTGCGTCTCGCAGTTCACGAGGAATGATATGGCTGGCGAGAAAGTGAATTGCGGGCCGCCGTTTAACGCTATGAATTCTTGCCCGCCGAGCTGGAATGTAACGATCATTACCGTTCCTTTTGCTCTCCCGGTGGCCTCTGCCCCTTCTTCTCCATAGCGGGTAATGCTTCCGATCTTGGAATTTTTGAAAATCGATACATAAAAGTTCGCAGCTTCTTCAGCTTTGTCATCAAACCACAGGAACGGGTTGATTTTTTGCATGATATTCAATAGGCTAGAATCATTTAAATTTGTAGGCACATGGCCGCCCTTGTGTACAGGGGCCATTTGACCTATGACCGGCTTAGAAAGGTGTGGGTAACCACAAACAAGGGGTACGGGTTCCTAAAGTCTTGATCAGCGCACTGCAAGGACAGGGCACGAGGGTCTGCAAGGAAAGACACAGGCAGAAATAGCGGGCGTCGAGATTGAAGGACAATACAAGTGGAAAACTGCGATACAAAACGCGGCAAGGCAACTAGGCAACTAAAGCCTAACGCCCGAACCGTACCAATTCCCGTGTGGCGCCTCTTGAAAAACTATAATCACATCTTTCTTGTCTATTTTCAATATCTTCACCATATCTTCTGTGATCGCTTCTGCCAATCTGTCTTTTTCAGCTTGACTTTTCCCGCTGTACATAGCCACGGTCACTATAGGCATGATGATGATTAGCGGGATAGAAAGATAAGCATTTTGCGAAATTGAATAGGAAATTGGTGCGAAGTGCGGATTGCGACCAGTTTCATGCCCTTGACAAAAGCCTTCAAGCGGATCTTCTTCGATAAGCTGACTTTGAATCTACGCTTTTCTTTGTAGAGCTCTTTCCTCTTTTTTTCACTTTTGCCATAACCTCTCAAACTCTTTTTCCCTAGGTTTCATAGTAGACATAAAACAAGATTCTTCGATGAATCTGATGATTATCCCTCTCACGACCTACCATAGCGACAGCATAAAACGATGGGGAAAGAGCAGGATTATTTTTTGACATAACATCAAGAAAAACACCAGCAGCAATCAAACTGCTGGTTCTTGACAAGATTAGGCAGAGGAAACCGGGCTACTCAGCTTGTCTTGCACGTCTTTTGGCAGAGCCTCGAACCGTGATTTTGCTAGTGTCACAATCTGGCTTTCTTCGATCTTGGCTGCGCGCAGTAGAGTTGTTCTTGCGTCTGCATTAGCATCGTTGTATTTTGTTGTTGTTTGTGGTTGTGACATGTATATTGAATATGCTTGCATTGCACTTAATACTTCCTCCAACAAATAATAGCCTGCATACTAATGTAGTGGACCGGCCCAAATCCAAACACAAGGAAGCGGTTGTCTTTTTTACTCCTTGTCTATAAAAATAGGCATCCCCTCGTTGAGCACAAAAATCCGCTCCTTGTCGTAAACTAAACTGTCAACTTCCACGTGGTAGGAAGATGTGACTTTGAAGGGGAAGAAGAATCACTACGGGATAAAGCTTCTGAGGGGATACGGCGTATCTATCAACCTCAAAGACAACCGTATATGTCTGAAGGATGGCCGTGACCCTTTCACCCGCGAACAAGCTACTGAAGAATGGTTTGTGACTCAAATCCCGTATGAGAGGATTGTAATATCAGGCAGGCGTTACCTCTCAACTGATGCTATCAAGCCACTGACTGATCTTGCGAGGTACGAGGCAGTAGAGTTTGTCTATAACCAACCGCGTTATCTTCAGGCGGTATGTGTCAGGATAGCTCTTGAGAGCTTTTTGACTCCCTCATAGTGTTTGAGGCTTTGCTGCTTTTAGTACTTGCGTTTCGCGGGTCTGTGATATATTGGCGGGTGTTGCTCCTTGTATGCGTCTGCCATTATTTCTTTAGTATATGAACCCAGATTGGCTGTGTTTTTTTGTTCATTCTTTTTTCGGTTAGACATGTCTTTTAGTATGCGTATCAGTTATTAAAGCTCAAGCACTTGTGCTATCGGTTCTGCAGAAATTTAATAAACGACTGTTATAGATCAGTTCTACTCTTGGCTAATCCCAGCATCACATTCTATGGCGGAGTGCATGAGACGGAGGGAAAAAGTTTAACCTTTCTTGAGTATATCCTGCTTTGTGATTATTCCAGCAATTTTGTCAGCAATTCAAACTGATGAAATACGAAAAAGATGCGAAGTGCGGGATTTGAACCCGCGATCCCGAGCTTGGGAAGCTCGTACCTTAACCGGGCTGGGCTAACTTCGCATGAATTGAAATTTTTGAACTGAAGATAAAAGCGTTTTGTTATTTCAGCACGAAAGGTCTTCCTTCGCGGAACGCTATAGTCCTTGCAGACGAACGGTCGCGCAGCCCCCTCCTGTTGGCTTCCGCGTTTTGCGATGTGCCGTGCTCGTCCACTATCTCTACCTGCAAGGCATCGTGGAACTTTTTCTTTAGCGCCCACGCCATCTGCCTTGCCATCGTCATTTTGCCGTCTCCTATCCTGACCACCTTTCTGCGCGAGCTTATGCCCCCTACAAGCGCCGCGACCTGCTCGATGGTGCCCAGCGGCGACGACTCGAGCATGCTCGCAATCTCTTCGTGTAGGTAGATGACTGAAATGCCTATCCTTGTGCCGGGGTCAATGCCTATCGTCAATTGGTCGTCTGCGGCTGCGCCGACCAAGCTTTTCAGGATCTTGGCCTTGGCTATTGCAGGGTATTTTTCAAGCTCGGTGTCAAGCAGGACAGCCTTTTTGCGCCCTGCAAAAGCTCCCGCCTCGTCGCGCGTAGTTATTACCACCTTGGCGTCTGACAGCGAGGCTTCCTCGGGCGACAGCGAGTCGTATTTCACGTCCATAGACTTTAGCGCCCGGATAATCTCGTAATAAGAGCGGCCGCGGACCGTGGCCACGGTCACCCGGGTTTGCAAAAGCTCTTTTATCAGGGGCGTTTCATCGACAGGTAGGTTTTATTAAAAAGCACTTTTAAGCTTTTAGTTTTCGGACTTTTTCTTGGTCTTCTTGACCTTGAGCGGTTCCTGTTCCACGCCAAGTACTGTCTGGACTATGCTTTCGACCGCCTTGCCAAGAGAGGAGTCGATGTTCTTTTTCATGTTGGCCAAGTTCTTTTCTGCTTCTTTCATTATCTGCGCAGACTCGGCCTCGGCTTCAGCCCTTGCGCCGTCCACTATCCTTTTGGCCTCCTCGTTTGCCATCGAGATAAGCTGCTGCTTTAATTTTTCCACCTGCTCGTTCGAGTGCGCCATCAGACGCTTCTTCATCTCGTCGACGCGGGCGTTCATCCCGTCGATTTCCTTCTCGAGCTCGCCGAGCGCGCTCACTATGGACTCGACTCCAGAATGCGTGGCAGAAACAGTCGCGGTCTTTTCGTGCTCCAAGCCACCAGAAATGCGCAATAAGGGTTATTTAAAAGTAGAGAGCTAGGTCGTCAGGCTCAGTATGGCCTGCGCCATGTCGCCCTTTGACTCTGTCAGCGCGACTATCGCCTTTTCCCTTGACACGTTGGCCTGCTGCACGACGAGCATGATGTCCTCCTCCTTGAAGGTGGGCACGTCGCGCTGCTTTTCCTCGATGTCTGTTGCGACCACCTGGAATATCGTGCTGTCCTTGCCCTTCATCTCTATGACCTGCGGCTTGATAACGTAGAACTCTTTTGTGTCCGTCTTTATGATTACCTCCTCCACGTTTGGCATCTCCTTCATATCGAGGCCCATCTTGTCCAGCATGCGCCTCATTTCGCGGTTGCCGCGCATCATGCCCCTTGCTAGGCCGTTCTACCTTTTATTCCTTCGCGAACCTTGACCGCTACCCCGCGGCTGTATTTGTTGATAAGGGCGGAGCCGAGCACGGCTATGCCCACCGCTATCACGCCTTCGCCGTCCAGAATAGCAACGTCAGAGCCGGCGCGCACGTTCTGGCCGCACCATTGCACGTGGCGGCAGAAAAGCGAGCGCCCCTCGCTTACGAACGGCACGGCCTCCTCCACCGGGACGACGCAGTTCTGCCTGAACTGCTTGCTGCTTTCAACAAAGTGCCGGGCCCCCTCTATGGTAAGCGCAAGGCCGCCGTCTGTGCGAAGCGTCGCCAAGAGCCTCCCGTCCAGGCTGAAATTCTTTATCCTGCCGGTCCTTCGGGAAAATTCGAATTTCAAGCTGTCTGGGAGCGCGTCTGACACGCTTGGGCCAAATATCGCGTCGACGTGCCTTGACACTTTTAAGAGAGGGTCGATCGGCAGCGGGTTCAATTCGCAGGATGTTCGCACGGCCCCAATAAATACGGTGTAACCATGTAGGTTTCTCCCATCTATATAGGGCAAGCTACACATATATAGAATCGATGAAAACCATGTTTTTGATGGAAAGCATTGAGAACGGGAATGGCAAGTCCGCCCACGGCGAGGAGACGAGGAAGCTTCAGTACACCGGCGGTTCTTCGTACATCGTGTCGCTGCCAAAGAAATGGATTCAGGAGCTTGGCCTAAAGCAGGGAGACCACGTCGTTATTTTGAGGCAGGGCAACTCGAGCCTCCAGATAGCTCCGGCCTCAAGGCGCATGACAAAGGAGCAGAAAGAGGCCACCATAGAGGTGGCCAAGGACAACAATCCGTACTTTATTGCGCGAAAATTAATTGCGCTTTACTTTTTGGGTTACAACGTCATCAACATAGTGCCAAAGGATGGCAGGCTGCAGGCGGACCAGCGCGAGGTCATCAAGAATATTGCCAGGCGGGTCCTCATGGGGACCGAGATTATTGCAGATTCCGCCGGCGGCATCACGCTGCAAGTTCTCATCAACCTGCTCGATCTGTCGGTTGACGCGGCGTTCAAGAGGATGCTCCTCATCTCCAAGTCGATGTACCGCGACGTGCTCATTGCGCTGCGGGAAAATAACAGCGAGCTTGCGGAGGAAGTGATAAAATCGGACGACGAAGTGGATCGCTTTAGCTTCTACATAGTCAGGCAGTTGAAGATAGCCATCAAAAACGAACACCTGCTCAAGGAAATAGGCCTTGAAGAGGCCAGGAACTGCCTGGGCTACAGGCTGATAGCCAAGTCCGTCGAGCGCGTCGCTGATCACGCCTCGATAATCGCCAAGGACATCATCGACATGAAGCAGCCGATAAACAAGGACATGGTAGAAAAGATAGACACGATGTGCACCTTTGCCCTCGAGGTCCTGGACGACGCGTGCCTCTCGATGTTCAAGCGTGACTACGAGGCGGCAGACAGGGCTATTGAAAAGGCGCGGAAGATAGACGACATTGAAAAGTCCATCCTGCGCTCTGTCACAAAGCCCCGCGACTTGAACGAGACTTACAGGATAAAGTTGATAACAGAGAACATCAGGCGCGTCGCAGAATACGCAAGCGACATTGCCGAGATAGTGCTCAACATGACTGTGCAGCAAACCGTAAGGAAAGGATAAATCGCTCCTGCGCAGGTGCTTGAACAGTGTCATACTGCGAGTTGTGTGGCCGGCCGGCGCCGGAGAGAAAGCGCGTCATAGTCGACGGCACCGTGTTCAACGTCTGCATGTCCTGTTCCAAGCATGGCAAGCCCTACGAGCCGACGCCCGTTCCAAAGAAAAAGAAGGCTGCGCCGCTTGCCACAGCAAGGATAGCGCTTACAGACGACCTCATTTTGGATCCTGACTTTCCGGGCATAATAAGGGAGGCGCGCATGAAGCGCGGCCTGACTCACGAACAGCTCGGGATGCAGATGAACGAAAAATCCAACCTTCTCAGGCGCTTTGAGACAGGCGCGCTCAAGCCCGACGACCTGATGGCAAAGAAACTCGAACGCCACCTCGGCATAAAGCTGTACGTGAGCGCAGAAGGGAAGTAGGTTGACCCTTTCCAAAAGAGCGATACTGATAACATACCCCGTGGAGCAGGCCATTGGCGAAGCAGCATCCCTTGCCGACGCCGCCGGATACAAGGTGGAAAAAATCGTCACGCAGAAAAATCTCACTAGATCCCGCTACGGCGTAGGGCGCGGCAAGGCAGAAGAGGTGAAAGTCATAGCAGACAAGCTAAAGCCTGACACCATCCTCTTTGACGAGGTTCTCAAGCCAACCCAGGCCTACAACCTCGCAAGCGTCGTCAAGGTAGAGGTCATTGATAGGGAACGCCTTATCCTGGAGATATTCGAGAGGAGGGCAAGCACGACAGAGTCGAAGACGCAGATCAAGCTGGCACAGCTGCGCTATGACATGACGAGGGCAAGGGAGAGTGTCAGACTTTCAAGTGCCGGCGAGCAGCCGGGTTTTTATGGCATCGGCAAGTACGAAGCTGACGCCTACCTGCTCGACATAAAGAGGAGAGTTTCTGCGCTCAAGAAAAAGCTGGAAAAAGAAGTGACGAAGAGGCAGTTGCACAGGAACCAGCGCGCAAAAGAGGGACTGATGTCCATATCGCTTGCAGGCTACACTTCCGCCGGCAAGACCACGCTTTTCAACGCGCTCACGGGCGAGGGCAAGACGACTGCGGCGAGCGTGTTCACCACGCTATCCACCGCCACCCGCGCAGTCGGCCTTCAGGGCGACAAGGTGCTCTTGCTGGACACGGTGGGTTTCATAAGTAAGCTCCCGGCGTACATGATAGACGCGTTCAAGTCAACGCTTGAGGAGCTGTCGTACGCCGAGTTGGTGTTGCTTGTGATTGACATCAGCGAGCCGGCCCACGAAGTCAGGCACAAGCTTGCCAGCTCGCTTGAAGTGATAAGGGAGTTTGAAGTTCCGGAATCAAGGATAGTATACGTATTGAACAAGGTCGACAAAACCGGCGTCGATGATGCTTTTGAAAAAGCGGGGCAGCTCGGCATCCTTTCGTCAAAGCGTGTAATACCTGTTTCCGCAAAAACAGGCTTTAACTTGGATCAGTTGAGAGACTTGGCAAGGTCTCTGCTGTTTGAGACGGAGAAGGTTCAAGATGAGATTGGCGGTTCTTAGGATAGGGCACAGGCTGGTCCGTGACGACAGGGTGACCACCCACGCGGCTCTGGTCTCCCGGGCGTTTGGTGCCGAGAAAATCTACATGACCGGCATAGACCAGTCCGTGAAAGAAACGGTGGACGCAGTGGGCAAGAGGTGGGGCGGCAAGTTCGAAGTAGAAGTTATCGACGAGTGGAAAGGGATTGCAAGAGCCTGGAAAAAAGACGGCGGAAAAGTTGCGCACCTGACTATGTACGGCGTAAACGTCAACGATGTCGTTTCAAAGATAAGGAAGGAAAAGAAGCTGCTTGTGATAATAGGCGCGGAAAAGGTGCCCAGAGATGCCTACGACCTTGCCGACTATAACATCGCAGTTGGGAGCCAGCCGCATTCAGAGATAGCGGCGCTCGCAGTGTTCCTTGACAGGCTTGCCGGCGGCAGGCAGCTGGAAAAAGAGTTTGAAGGGGGCAGGCTGCGCGTCGTCCCCTCCGAAAAGGGAAAGAGGGTCGAGGAGAGGCAGTAAGCCTTTAATCACTCTAGCAATCAAGCCAGCCTAGTGATGACACTAACCTGCGCCGACCGCCCATTCAGCGGGATGAGGAAATGCACCTCGACTGACACAAATACAGTTACAGGGTGCACCCTAATATTTTAGGCTACCACAACAGCGTTTTTGTCATCCAAAAGCCTTCAGTTTACAGGCGATGCCCTGCTTCTGGATAAACAGCAAAGCTTACTCGTCGATTCCTTCTAGATATTGTGTAAACCTTCTCCAAAAGGAGTGCGCGGCAGAGGATTACAAACTAAGGACAAGGCTCCGCTTGCTTAGACACGCTCGTCAAGAACTGAAGAAAAGAAAAAAGCTCTGCTGCTAATTTGCCTCAGTTGTTGCAGCTATTCGGTATTGTCGTATCAGGGACCAATCCAACCAAGCGTGCTTGGACTTCATTGCCAATGCCTAGCGTGAATGTAGCCAGGAAGCTAATGAAGTCTCCAAAGAGTGATCCTCCTTGAGCATACCCGGAGAAATCAGGTCCAAGGCAAGCCTGATTGTTTGGTTGGGCTGCGTAGGCTAAGTGACCTTCAGTCGCTGTTGGCACGATAGCTGAAAATGCAGCTATTGCGGCCAAGGTTGCAATTGCTGAAATTCCAGACAGTTTGAATAATTCTGGTCCTTTTGTCATGTCTGCAGTTACACTTATGGGTTCCTTTGATAAGACAACTAAGGGAGCTTCACGCCCATAATCTACAGTACGATAATACAGACGGCATCTGCAAATATCGCCAACATATCGTCTTTAAGCCGTTTCCAGGAACTTCACTGACAGGATAGCTAAGTGGAAGTGTAGTTTACTGGAAAGACATTTACCGAAGTGCCCCTAGATGAATCGCATGGCAAGCATGCTTACATGCCCGTGTGGTTGGACGCTTGTTTCACCACAAGGAGCAGAAGACGTAAAGAAACATACCAAAATGCATCTGAGCGACGCGCACCCCGGCATGACAATGACAGAGGAAGAAATTGGAAAGATAATCAAGACTGTATAGACTCTTGCAATTAATTGAATTGGGCCTCTTGCTTTGACATGAAAATTGAAGAAGTGACTTATTTTTAGATTGCTGGAGCGCGCTGTTTCTTGTCAACTCGACTTTAGGGATGATATTTTTTGTTCGATTAGGCTGTCTATCCAATTTGGTCTTTGAGGTTCAATGATCTCTTTGAAAATCAAAAGAGAACAGGACCTGACCCCTTCGAGTTCAAGTGCGTTCACAGTCGTGTCTTCCGGTTCTCCAAGGGTAAATCCAAAGAAATTGGCGAGCAGGACCCCGCCCTCCGAAGTTCGGATGGACCAGAGCTTCTCTCCATACCCTTCACTTAGTGCCTTAACAACCACAAACTGTTTCGCCTCCTCAACCGACATGTCTAATTCATAGAATAGTAAACCCTCTTGCTTCTGTGTGTTTATTATTGCTCGGATTAGAAGACCACCTGAATCTAAAAGCCTTGTAATACGGTATTCTACCATCCTAGGTGTTATCGATAACGCTTGCGCAACATCCTTGGTGCTGCACAAGGCATCATATCTTAGCTTTTGAATTATCTGCCAGTCTAGCTTATCTGGCTGTGAAAGCTGTTCCCTAACGATGCGGCCTCCGAGGCTTGTCTTGTTCAGCTCAAATTGATTGACTATTCTTCCAACTACTTGTTCAATATCTCGGGATGAAGCTCCAGCTATACTGACAGTGATGACCGGTCCCAAGTAGTCTATTGCCTCAACAATATAGGGAACTTGCTGGATGTTCTTCACCACTCTCTGCTTTGTGGCTATATTTACCGCCTCAAGTTTGTATGAATTCAAGCTCTTCAAGCCAAACAGTGCCAAGCTGGGGATCGCTTGGTAGTATTTTATGAACCCGTCATCCTCCATCTTCCTTACTCTGACTCTGACGGTCTTTTCATCTAAACCCAACTTCCTTCCGATAGCCAGAGGACTAACACGTCTATCTGTGAATGAATCATAATCTAGACCCTTGAATGCCATTTCACAGAAGATCCTGACATCCCTGGCATCCATGCATCTATTCTCCTTCTTACCTAGCTGAGAAGCCTGAATGGCAGGCAATAAGGTTACCTAGAAAGGACTCTCAGCTGTTAGAATATCCTGACTTGTTAACCCCGCTACGTAACTCTTACAATGTGGAAAACGGGTGTCAAGTGCCCGTCCATGATTTATCACCCAACCACCATAACGTATTCTATGACACAAGAAAAAATGTCATCTGAAAAAATCGTAAACGGAGTGAATGTCGACAACCTGTTCAAAACTGTCGTAGCAGTCAAGGGCAATCCAACAATTGCGAAATTCAATTTCAAGGCAAAGAATCGATGGATAGCTGGTGGAAACAACCGTACGACAGTGAACGAGTTTTATGGTGCCTGCCAGACACATAGCCGAAGCAAACCCTTCGAATATGTGAAGGACGAGCCACCTGTGCTTTTGGGTCAAGATCAAGGTGCTAACCCTGTGGAATATGCTTTAGCTGCACTGGCAGGTTGTTTGACCACGAGCCTCGTCTACCACGCCGCGGCGCAAGGAATCAAAATAGATGAAGTTGAATCAACATTACAGGGTGACTTGGATCTCCAAGGCTTTCTTGGGTTGTCTGAGAGAATCAGGAATGGTTACGAGAAAATTGATGTGACCTTTAGAATAAAGGCGAACGCCCCAGAGGAAAAGCTTCAACAGCTAGTTGAGCTTGCACAAAAGCGTTCCCCTGTGTTCGACATCATATCAAACCCGACTCCCGTGCATGTTCATCTTGAACCCAACTAGGCATATCAAAACCTGACAATGGGGTCTGGCTCTACCCAGCATCCCCACTATTTTTCAATTGACTATAACTGATATGAAGGTGAAATGAATTTATCCCCATCGTTCCCTGTAGGCGTCCAGACTGAGACGATCTGTGCCTCGGTGCATCGCTATCTCGCCGGGCGTCTTTTCCCGTTCCCACAGCAGCACGACTATCTGCCGCCGGCTGTGGTCGGCAACTGCTTTCCATGGAGATCCCATGCCAATTCAATAATTCAATAATTACTTACATATTTAGTCACTGCGACATGAGCGCACCATGGCCTCTGCTGCCTCAGAGTCGCCGAACAGGATCTCTGCTTTTTTCTTTCTTTTCGCCGGGTTAAGCTCCACTATGTTGAGTCGGCCATCCACTAGGAATTCAAGGTGCAGTGAAGTCCTCACGATGCCGGTGTTGCGGATGCCAAACCGTTTCCCCGCAAGGCTGTCTGGGCTTGACGGCTCTAGGAGCGATAGCCTGCAGACCGCGTCCACGAACAGGTCCAAGAGCGCAAACATTGGGTCAGGTTTTTCTCCAGCTCCCCACCGCACCTTGCTCTGGGAAGCAGACGCAAGGCTGTCGAAGGTTTTCACAAACTCGCCAAACACGGACTCCATTGTTACGTCGATTACATGGCCGTTTCTGACAAACTGCGATGTCACCTTCTGGTCCGTAAATGCTAGCCCACGATACTTGACGTAAAAGAGCGGCTGCCCGTACTTGACCAGGGTCGGTTCGCACCCTTCCATCTGCGATACGAGTTTCTCAAAGTATTCTCTCGAAGCCTTGTTCCGGGCAGGCGAGTTCATCTTTGAAATTATCATCAGCTTGACAAGGTCGCGGACAAAGTCGTCGGCGTACCTCTGGTGATCCTCAAAATCGTACCGGACCTCTTCTACAACCAAGTCATGGGGTATGGCCGGGCCTCTGCATTTAATTTTTCTTACCAGTAACGAACCGACTTGAGCCTTCAACACCGCCGGTTAGTTAAGTAAAATAGGTATCGGGCTCGCCAAAGCTGGGTTGCAAGGCTTTGCGCACGTGCCGACCGAGCCCCACCTGTCTGGGAGCAACATTGCCCGGTTTATGAAAAGGCATGGCATTTCGGATTACCGCGAGCTTGTCAGGCGCGCAAATAACGACATAGGATGGTACTGGGACGCCGTCAACGACGATCTCGGGCTTGAATGGCAGCGCAAATACGACCGTGTTTTTGACTCGTCGGCCGGCCTGCCGTGGACAAAATGGTTCGTTGGCGGTAAATGCAACATTGTCGCTAATGCTATTGACAGGCATGCAAAAGTTCGCCCAGACAAGACGGCCTACATATTTGCCAGCGAGACCGGCGCAAGAAGGGCGACCTACGGCCAGCTCAACCTTGAGGTGGGCAGGCTTGCCTCTGCCCTGAGGGAGGCAGGCATAGGGAGGGGCGATGTCGTGGGCATCTACCTGCCTATGGTGCCCGAAGCGTTCTACGCCGCTTTTGCCTGCTCCAAAATAGGCGCGGTGCACGCCACCGTGTTTTCCGGCTTCAGCGCGCCCGCGCTCAGGGAAAGGCTCGCAGACTCTGGCGCCAAGATGCTCATAACGGCCGACGCCGCAAGGAGGCGGGGCAAGGACATTGACCTGAAAGGCCAGTGGTCAAAGGCCGTCGAGGGCACCAAGGTCTCCAAGATAGTCTCCGTGGGAGGGCAGGACAACAATTACGAAGAGTTTGTGAAGAACAAGGGCAAATGCGAAACAGAGGTCATGGACGCGGAGGACCCGCTGTTTATCCTCTACACATCCGGCACGACCGGCCGCCCAAAGGGGACACTGCAGACGCACGGCGGCTTTATGGCAGTCGCCGCCCAGCAGACTTCGTACTTGATTGACATGAAGCCCGACGACATGTTGTTCTGGTACGCCGACATCGGGTGGATAACGGGACAGGTCTGGGTAGTTTACGGGAGCCCCATAGTTGGTGGGATGTCGCTTGTCTACGAAGATGCGCTGGATTATCCCGACGCGACGGCGTGGTGCCGGCTGGTCGAGCAGCACAAAGTCAGCATCTTTGGAGCCGCGCCCACCGCCATCAGGATGTTCATGAAGGCCGGTATCCCCGAAAAAACAGACCTGTCGTCGCTTCGGATGCTTGCGTGCACCGGCGAGCCGATAAACAGCGCGGCGTGGGGATGGTTCTACGACAGAGTCGGCGGCAAGAGGTGCCCCGTGATAAACCTCTCTGGCGGCACAGAAATCGGGGGCGCCATCCTGAGCGCCCTGCCGGTGATGCCGCTAAAGGAGTGCACGGTAGGCGTGCCTATCCCAGGTTTTGACGCGGACGTTTTCGATGATGAAGGCAAGTCAGCGTCAGAAGGCTACCTTGTCATAAAAAAGCCGTGGCCTTCCATGACAAGGGGGATACTTAACGACCCGGACAGGTTCATTGCCACCTACTGGTCGAAATACAGGGACGCCTGGTACCACGGCGACATCGTGCTCGTTGACGCCGACGGCCTGTGGTACATGCGCGGCAGGGCCGATGACGCCATCAAGGTGGCTGGCCACAGGATCGGAACGGCGGAGGTCGAAGCAGCCGTGTCGTCGCATCCGGCCGTGGCAGAGGCAGTCGCCGTCGGAAAACCTGACGGCTTAAAGGGCGAGGTAATAGTCATTTGCGCCGTCGTAAAGGACGGCCTTGCCGGCGATGGCCTCAAGGCCGAAATTGCCAAGAGGGTCGAAGACGCCATAGGCAGGTTTGCCCGGCCCAACGAGGTGTGGTTTGTTGCTGAACTGCCAAAGACAAGAACCGGCAAACTCGTGAGGCGCCTCGTGAGGGCCAGGGTGGCAGGTGAGGACGTGGCGGGGCAGGACCTCTCAACCGTCGAGAACCCCGCCTCGCTTGACGGCATTTAGCACTCATATAGGGTCGCTGCCATAGCACCGGCCATGCAGGGGGAGGACAAGAAAAAATTCGAGCTTCCAGGCAGCCGAGCCCACTATGCCCCGTCGCTTGCCGTTACGGTAAACCACATGCGCCTTGAGATAGAGCCCGACCTTGAAGCGCAGTCTGTATCCTGCAGGCAGGAGCTGGAGCTGATCGCCATCCAAGACACGGACATCGTCGAGCTCGACGCGGCCGAGCTTGTCGTCAAATCAGTCTCCTCTTCAAACAAAAAACTGTCATTCAAGACGATAGATGACAGGCTCATCGTAAAGCTTGGCAGGAGCCTTGCAGCGGGCGCGAGGGCGAAAATTGCGATCGTCTACGCTGCAAAGCCGAGGAAGGGCTTTTACTTTGTCGCGCCCGACATGCACTACCCGGACAAGCGCGTGGAGGCGTGGACGCAGGGCGAGACCACGGAGGCCAGGCACTGGTTCCCATGTGTTGACCACCCGCAGGTGAAATTCTCGAGCGAGATAACGGTGATGGTGCCGGCAGGCTTTACGGCCATATCTAACGGCAAGCTCTTGAAAGTCGAGAAAGGAAGAAAGTGGAAATACTTTTGGCGCGAGAACAACCCTCACCCTGCCTACCTCGCGTCGGTCGTGGTCGGCAAGTACGTCGAGATAAACGAGGGCATTATATACCATTACGTCCCGGCGCAATACGCGCACGATGCCAAGAGGACGTTTGACAGGACGGCCGAGATGGTCGAGTTCTTTGAAGATTACTTGGGCACAAAATACCCGTTTGAAAAGTACTCGCAGGTCTGCGTCCAAGATTTCGTTTACGGCGGCATGGAAAACTCTAGCTGCACTACCCTGACGCAGGAAACGCTGCACGACAAAAAGGCGCACGTCGACTTTTCAAGCGACTACCTTGTGTCGCACGAGCTTGCGCACCAGTGGTTTGGAGACCTTGTCACGTGCCGGGACTGGCAGCATCTATGGCTCAACGAGAGCTTTGCCACGTACTGCGAAGGGCTATACTGGGAGGCGAGCAGGGGCGCAGACGAGTTCGTGTACTATGTCATGCAGACTGCCGAAGACTATTTCGAGGAGGCGAGCAGCCGCTACACGCGACCTATTGTAACAAAAGTGTACAAGCACCCCGACGAGCTTTTCGATAAGCACACGTACGAGAAGGGCAGCTGCGTGCTCCACATGCTGCGCAACGTCGTGGGCGACAGGCATTTTCGCCGCGCGCTAAAGACATACTTGCAGAGGTTTGCAAACGGAAACGCCGAGACTGAGGACCTGCGCAAGGTCTTTGAACTTGAAACTGGCACGAGCCTGCAGCAGTTCTTTGACCAGTGGCTGTACCGCGCAGGCCACCCGGACCTGAAGGTCGAGTTTTCCACCGAGGGCAAGGTGGCCAGGATAAAGGTGGAGCAGGCGCAGGAAGGCGAGCCGTTCTTGTTCCGCCTCGAGGTGAGGTTTGGGTTTGCCAAGGGCGACAAGGTCGTGACTTTTGACGTGTCTGAAAAGGAGAGTGTGTTCCAGGTTCCAGTCGACAAAGAGGTAGAGTGGTTCTCTGTCGACCCCGGCTTTAAGGTCCTAAAGACGATGTCGCTCAAGGCTCCAAAGGAGATGCTGGTAAAGCAGTTGCAGAAGGGCAAGACGGTGGCCGAGCGCGCGTCCGCGGCCCACGCACTTGCTGGCCACAGCGCCGACGTGGTGGTCGACGCGCTGCAGAAAGCAGTCATGTCCGACTTTTGGGGCGTTGCTGCCGAAGCCGCCAAGTCGCTTGGCGCGATAAGGACCGACACGGCATTTGACGCGCTGAAAAAGTGCCTGAAGGTCGTGCACCCAAAGGCAAGGCGCACAGTGGTGCGGGCGCTGGGAGAGTTCAGGCGTGAAGAAACTGTGAAGCTACTAAAGCCGCACCTACATGAAGAGAGCTACTTTGTCGAGTCCGAAGTCGCAACAGCGATGGGCAAGACCAAGAGCATGGAGGCGATGCCGCTGTTGAAAAAGGCGCTGGAGACCTCTTCGTTCCAGAACGTGGTGGCGCAAGGGGCTATAGCCGGCCTCAAGGAGTTTGCCGACGACAACGAGATAGCGTCGTTGCTTGTTGAAAAGAGCAAATACGGCAACCACCACCGCGTAAGGGAGGCCGCCACGTTTGCGCTTGGCAGGTTCGTTGACGGCAACAACGTCGTCGTTGATCACCTGAAGTTACTGCTGACCGACAAGTGGTTCCGGGTCAGGATAAGTGCCTGCAGGGCGTTTGCAGACGCCGGCTACGCAAAGGCCCTGCCGGACATCACCCGGGTGGCAGAGACCGACCTTGACCACCGGGTCAGGCGCATAGCCGAAGAGTGCATCAATTTGATAAAAGACGCGGCTAGAAAGCCTAGGGAGATAGCCCAGCTCAGAGAAGAGCTCGACAAGGCCAGGGCCAGGTCACTTGAAATGATGCAGAGGATGGACAGACTCGAGAGGGACTTTGGCTAGCTCTCGAGCACGAACCCTGTAACCAAGCTGTTAAAGGCCTCCGGCCTGTCCCTGTGAACGCGGTGGCCGCAGTTCTCCAGAAGCACGACCCTGATGTTTTTCATCTTAATAAATGGCTCTGCGTATTGCACCGGTATGATGATGTCGTCCTTGCCCCACAGGACGAGCGTGGGCATCTTTATCCGGCCAAGCCGGCTGTTCAGGCGGGGCGCCTTTGTGCTGCCGGCAAGGGCTGACAAGAACGCGTCCTTCGCGCCGGGCAGCGACATCTTTTCAAACGTCGCTTTTGCGTAGACGTTGTCTACGGGCTTGTTGTCTACGGCAGAAAGAGCCTCACTTGTTTCCTTCACGCTTGTCGCTTGAAGCACCTTTGAATAGCGCCAGAGAGCCGGCGACCCCTTGAACGATTTTGGAAGGGCGCCCGGCGGACATAGCAGCACCAGCCTTGCGACGAGGTCTGGCCGCTGGATGGCAAGCTCTGCAGCGACGTGGCCGCCAAGCGACGAGCCGCAGACTGCAAGCGGCGCTACTTTCAGAGACTCGATGAACCTTGCAACAAAGCCGCAGTAGAATCTTATTGAATAGTTTATCCTAGGCTTGTCGCTCAGCCCAAAGCCGGGCAGGTCAAGCGCAATTACGCGCAATCGTCTTGAAAGGGGCCCGATGTTGTTTGCCCAGCTGTCCACCGAGCCTCCAAGGCCGTGTATCAGCAGTATTGCGTTTCTGGCCCTGCTGTTTGCGTCGACTAAGTGCGCGCGGATTCTGCCCACCTTGACGAACTTTTCCATCAGGGCGCAAAACCATTCATTGCGTAAAAACTTTCTTGCTGTAGAGCAGGAATATTTCGGACTCTTCCATCTCGAATTTTTCCACGGCAGACGTCATTTTTTCGCTGTTGTGGCACAGGACGTGCAAGCGGGAATAGCCTTGCGCGTAGAGGTTTGCCGCAAAAGCCAGAAGGTCTCGCAGGGAACTTGCGGAACCCGGATCGAGGTAGACTATTTGCAGCACGTCGGGCTTGTCCCAGTAGCCTGCCTTGTTGAGGACTGCAAGCCCGTCCACCGGCCTGCCTGTCATCACGATGCGTCCGGCCGCGACAAGATGCTGCAGTGCTTTCCTGTCAAGGCGGTACCACTGCCACGAGCTGACGTAACGCCCGGCAGACAGCCTGTATGTGCTCGATTTCTTCAGGTATTCCCACGCCTCTGCAAGGTCTTGTTTTGCTGCGAAGCGGGCTTCTGTAGCGCGCTTTTTCGGCTTTTCGACTGTGCCGTAGTATGCCCAAGCCGATATCATAGAAAATCCGTTTCTTTCCATCATCCGCTGCGAAGGCACATTTTCCTGCGACACTATTGCTGACGCTTCCCTTGCGCCATTTTTGGCCGCCCAGCCAAGCATCTTATCCAGAAGCGCCGTCGCGACCTTGGCGCGCCTGAAATTGGGATGCACCCTCACGCCTTCGAGCCACGCGACGCCGCTCGGGCACATGCTGACGTGCGCAAGCGCTATCCTTCTTCCGCCAGACTCTCCCACAAAAAGCTTGCCATTCTTTCTGGCAATCCAGATGTTCCAGACGCGGTCGATATAGTCGCCCCACGAAAACGTGTCTGTGCAAAATCGCAGTATCTCCTCCCTGTCGGAGCCTTTGGCCGCCCTTATCCTGATGCCTGTTCCATCTCCTGCATCATGGTGGCTACAAACTGCTTCACTCCCGCTATCGACTCGAGCGCCGACGCAAGCGAGCTGGTCTCGTTAAAGATGGTCACCACGTACGAGCTTTCGTTGAACTGGCTCACGCGTATGTCGCTCCAGTCACTGTGGAAAAGCTCACCACCAGTCCTCGTAACAAGCTGTATCGCGTCCATGGGGTTCTTGTGTGCCACGAACTTGCCGGCAAGCGACGGGATGTTGTCTATGGAAGTCAGTTTTGAAAGCACGCGGTGGATGTCCGGGCTGCCGTTCACTATGCAATGTGACACGACCCTGACCACGCAAATGTCGTTTTCAGGGTCGATGTTGAGGCGCTCCTGGAGGCGGCCGGCGACAAAGCGCACGCAGGCAAGCGTCTCTGCATCCTGCTCCTGCAAGACATTTGGAAAACTCGTCACCTGCAGAATTCGAAATGGCAAAACATTGGACTGGACCGGCGCTATGCGAAAGCCCTCGCGGGAAAACGCGGTTGTGCCCTGCATGGGGTGCGTGCCATAGTCCCGCGCGACCTGATTTGCGGAGAAGCCCTCCGCGGCCGTAAAGGCGTCGTCCAACCGCTCGCTGTCAAGCACGGGCTTTTTGAAATACAGCTGGACGTTGAACTGTGTGATGTTGACTTGCATAGCTACTTGCTTACAGCCCTAGCAGAAGTCTCTGGGTCCTGCGGTATTATGGTCAGCCACGGCGTCAGCTTTTCGGGGTCTATTCTTACGAGATCTACGCCGGCATCGCGCAATAGCGACGTGCCGTCTTCCGGGTAGTCTGCAAGAACGACAATGCGCTTTATCCCCACGGTTATCGTCATCTTGCTGCACTCGATGCAGGGCGCAAACGTCGAGTAAAGCGTCGCGCCTCTCGTGCTGCCCGCGTTGCCAAACAGCGCGCACTGCATTATCGCGTTTGCCTCGGCGTGCGTGCACAGACAGCGCTCAAGGCTTTCGCCGGACTTGACCTCGCCCCTCACGCGCGCCGCGCACCTCGGGCAGCCGCCCTCAAAGCAGTTGGTTACTCCCGGGGGAGTGCCGTTGTACCCGGTGGCTATTTGCCGGTTGTCCTTTACTATGACTGCGCCTATGTGCCGGGTTAGGCAGTTTGAGCGCAGCTTTGCTATCTCGGCCTGAAGCATAAAGTAGGTGTCCCAGTCGGGTCTTTGCATCCGCACTATCTGGGCAGGGTTGCTATAAAAGCTGTTAGTGAACTCTTAGCACGAGACACTTGGCTTTTTCCGACACCGTCCTGGAGACGCTGCCTATTGCCATCAGCTTTGAAAAGCCGAAAAGCCCGATGTTGTTGATCACGATGAGGTCCGCGTCCTCCTCTTCTGCTACGGCAAGTATTCTGTCCGGCGGGTGGCCCACTTCTACCCTCGTCTTTACCTCCACGCCCAAAACCTCTATCTCAGGTTTTTTTTCCGCAAGCATCTTCTGCGAGGTGAATTTCATGTCCTGATGGAGCTCCTTCCAGACCGCCACGACCGAGGTCTCCTCGCCTGTCCTAGTGGAGCGCATCCTGGATTCGAACATCATTGGCGGCAACGGTACTTCCTGAACAAGGTTAAGGAGCACCAGCTTGCCGGTCTTGGCCAGCTTGACAAGCGAGACTGCATGTTTCAACGCAGCCTCCGAAGGCTTTGATCCGTCTATGGAACGAGAATTTGCCGAAAAGTCACGCATGTAAATCAGTGTGAGTCGATATCTTTTGCCCGTATTCTTTGCAATACAGTGCACGGGCTACCTGGCGCGCCTGAACCTCTGCTCGTCCCGGGCTATGCGCAGGCCCAGCAGGCCGCAATAAAAGCAACGCCCGCGGTGCCGGCGATGGTGAGGGCCTCGGTCACTTTGCCCTCACTTCAAGGACTGGGAGCCCGCGCTTTCCCATCCTCCACGCAGCCTCCATCGCGGCCAGGGTGGCCGCAAACCCGATTGCCACGTATTCGATTGCTTCGATCATGTCGATCACGACATTACTATGCGAAGAAGAGAGATTAACCGTGCTAAAAGGCTGGCACGAGCTTTCAGAACAGCACCATACAGATCATTGCAGGATGCAGATGTCAGCGGCGCTTTTGCGCTATCATAAGCGCGCGCTACAAGTCAAGAACGCGTTTTATCAAGGGTAAAATCGCCCGGCCTGTATGCAAAGGCGACGACTTCACGGCATTGGAAGTGGTTACGGCATTTCCAACCAAGTCCCACTTCCCATGCTTTTTATCATGAATTGCGAACGGCTCAGAGCTAGAAAGCTGTCATCACCACCGTTCAGCAGTAAACAGCACATGTTCTAACAACACCCGGCAGATAAACGTTAAGAACACTTGTATTCGCATATACGGTACTTGACTAAAAACCAGCAGCTGGCAAAGGCACTCCGGGAGATAGGCTTTCTCACGGAAGTTGAAGGCGCCGCTAACGCCCAGTTCAAGTCCCGCGCCTACTACAGAGCAGCCGACAGCATCTACAGCCTTTCTGCAGATGTCGTCGAACTGTACAAGAAAGATGGCTTAAACGCATTGTTGAAGATGCCGGGCATAGGCAAGGCGATCTCCGGAAAAATCGAAGAGTTCATCGAGACTGGCTGCATTCACCAGCTTGAAGACTTGAAAAAACAGATACCGATAGACATCCACCAGATGAATTCTGTCGAGGGCATCGGACCCAAGACAGTCAAGGCCATCTACAACAAGCTGGGGGTGACGGACCTCGCGGGGCTTGAATCCGTTGCAAAAGAGGGCAGGCTAAAGACCGTGCCTGGAATTTCGGCAAAAAAGGAGCAGGAAATTCTAAAGAGGATAGAGTTTGCGAAAAAGAGAGAAGGGAGGCGCATAATAGGCGAGGCGTGGCCCCTCGCAAAAGGGATCGAGTCACGGCTCCAAAAGCTGGAGGGAGTCTTTGCCGCGGCGCTTGCCGGCTCTGCACGACGCATGAAAGAGACGGTGGGCGACCTTGACTTTCTCGTCGCCTCGGACGACGGCAGCGCAGTCATGGACTTTTTCACCAGGATGCCCGAGGTTGAGGAGGTAAAGAGCAGAGGCCCTGCAAAAGCGTTTGTCAGGCTGGAAGGCGGCATAGACGCCGACGTTCTGGTCGTCCCTGAAGAAAGCTGGGGGTCGGCGCTATTATATTTCACTGGGAGCAAGGACCACAATGTCGAGCTGCGCAAGATTGCCATCGAGAAAAAATTGAGGCTCAACGAGTGGGGCGTCTTTGAGGCGGGCACGGAAAAGAGGGTCGCCGGAACAAATGAAGAACAGGTCTACAGGGCGCTTGGCCTGCAGTGGATACCGCCAGAAATGCGGGAGAATGCCGGCGAAATACAGGCTGCCGCGAAAAACCAGATCCCCGACCTGATAGGGTACGGCAGCCTGAGGGGCGACCTGCAGGTGCACAGCAACAGCACCGACGGCACCGCGACAATAGAAGAGATGGCCCGCGCGGCAAAAGAATTCGGCCTTGACTACATCGCACTTACAGACCACACCAAGAGCTTGGCGATGGCCGGCGGCCTTGACGGCGACGAGCTGTTGGAGCAGGCAGGCGAGATTGCAGAGCTGAACGACAGGCTCGACGGCTTTCGTGTGCTTGCATCGGCTGAAGTGAACATCATGAAGGACGGCTTGCTTGACATACCCAATAACGTCCTTGACGAGCTGGACATCGTGGGTGCCGCCATCCACTCGAACTTTAACCTGCCAAAAGAGGAACAGACCGCGCGCCTTGTCAGGGCCGCGAGAAACCCGAGCGTGGACATCATATTCCACCCTACGGGTAGGCTCATCAACAGGCGCGAGGGCTACCCCGTCGATGTTGAAAAGCTCATAGAGACTGCGTGCGAAACCAATACGGTGCTAGAGATAGACGCGCACTATAACAGGCTGGACCTGAAGGACGAGTACGTGAGGCTTGCAGTGCAGAAAGAGGCAAAGCTGGTCATAGACTCTGACGCGCATCATCCTGTGCATTTTGCGTTTTTGCAGTTCGGAATAGGGCAGGCGAGGCGTGGGTGGGCAAAGTCTTCTGACATCCTCAACACACTTTGTGCCGGCGAGCTTCTCAAGGCAATCAAGTAAACATATATCCCTTTTTGCAATACCCTAGCCCGTGCGCTCCGCACTTGAAAAGGACGACCGCAGCGCGAGGAAGATCTACCTTGGCGTGTTCTACTTTTGCGCCATCGTGATGGCGTCCATCACATTTTACGCGCTGTACGTCAGCATCGAGGAATACCAGAAGACCGGCAAGGTCGTAATAGGCGAGGTGCTGGTCAACACCGAGTTCCCGCTCCCCGGCCTTGCCAAGCTGGTGACGTACCTCATGATAGTGTCAGTGGTAGGCTGGTACTGCGTCGTCAGGCTCGGGGGCGACAAGGTGAGCAGCATACCCAAGTGGGCCAAGGCTATACTCCAGCTGACAGTGCTTGCCATTGCGGTCGTCTCGCTTTACGAGTTTGTCTACAACTTTATCGTGTGGAACTCGCTGATAACCGCGGACGTGTTGCAGGGCGTTTTCAGGTTCGACGACATCAACGTGGAATACCCCAAGCCCGAGACGCCGTGGAACCTGGTGTTTGCGACCAAAATGTCGCTGGCAGCATTCCTCATATCGGCGCACGGCTTTTACACGATGTCCAAGCCAGAGAAAAAGGACCTACAGTAGCCACTCTCTCAGCCGGGTACGCTCAAAGTCGTGCTTTTTCTCAAAGTACTTTTCGGATGGCGCATCGAGCGTGAACACAGGGCCTGAGGTATTGTAAAAGTCTGCCTCGACGTAGCCGGCCATCCTGTTGCCGGCCTCGACGTAACAATAACCCTGCCCATTGTACGTGACTTGCGGCTGCCTACCGCTTATTTCGTCGATAATCTCTTGCGCCACCACCTTGGCCTCCCCTTCCGCAAAGATGCCGGCCTTCGGCATGGCAAGTTGGCCGATCTTTATCTCTGTCACGTCGCCTATGGCAAAGACGTTTTCAAACTGCGTCCTCAGCGTCTGTCTGTCTACGGGTATCCATTCGCCGGCCGCGAGGCCAGAGTTCTTGACTACGTCCGGCCCCCTGTGCGGCGGTATTCCCACAAGCACGTCATATCGTTCGCGCCTGCCGTTTTCAAACTCTATCTCGCCGTCCCTCACCAGCTTGGGCTTGCAGTTCGGGCTGAAGCGGATGCCGTATCTGCCTATCATGTCAACCACGTCGCTGCTGACCTTCGGACCTGCTACCGGCAGGGCGATGGGCGACGGGGCAAATACCTCCAGCTCGATGGCACCTCTTGTCCCGTTCCCCACAAGCATGTCGCTTATCATCATCGCAGCCTCGTAGGGCGCAGGCGGGCACTTGTAGGGTCCTCCCATAATGGAGATCACCACCCTGCCCTGCTTGAGCGCCAACAGTTTCTCCCTCAGCTGCGGCACCTGCTTTGGGTCATATAGGTTGAAGCCTCTACCCACAAAGCCTTCTATCCTTTCCGGCGCAAGCTCGGTTCCAAGGGCAACGACGAGGTAATCGTATTCTAGCCAGCCGTGTTCTTTGACCTCTACCCGGTCTTTGGCCACTTGTATCGTCGTGACCTCGTTGTTCAGGTACTCGATGCCTTTTGCGTTCAGGCTAGCAAGGGAAGTTTGTGAGTCTTCCAGTTTCCTTGTCCCGTTCAGCACCCACAGCTTGACAAGCCCCATCATGAACTCTTTTTTGCGGTCAACGATGATGATGCGGTGCTCCTGTCCAATGTTCTTGCGCAGCATGGTTGCGCAGGCAAGGCCGCCAAAGCCTGCCCCGAGTATCACTATGCGTTTGCCCATGACATTTGACGGTCGTTGCGGAGTAAAAAATCTAGTGGTTAGCGTTCCTGTGTCGTCGGCCTAATCAGGATCTCGTTCACGTTCATGTGCGCAGGCGACTCGACCGCGAACAGGATGGCATTTGCAATGTCCTCCGCCTTCAGCGCCACCATGTGTTTCGCGGATTCGACAAACTTGGTAAGAGACGCGTCTGTAATGGTGTTGTTTATCTCTGTGTCGACAACTCCCGGCTCGATGCATGTGACGCGGATGTTTGAGTGCTGGCTGAACTCCTGCCGCAACCCTTCCGAAAAAGCGGTAACCGCGTGCTTGGTTGCGCAGTAGACGCTACCGGCCGGGAAAACAATCCTGCCTGCTATCGACGACATGTTGACAATGTGGCCTGATTTCTTTGCGACCATATGAGGTATCACGGCGCCAGTACAGTACAGCACGCCCTTGATGTTGACGTCTATCATCTGGTCCCACTCGCTCACCTTGAGATTCTTGAAAAAGCTTAGCGGCATCAGCCCTGCGTTATTGACGAGAATGTCTGCAGAGCCCCACTTCTTGACTGCAGCCTCGGCAAAGGAGTCGCATTCAGCCTTTTTCGTGACATCAAGTTTTTGGACAATTATCTCGCCCCCGCTCTTCTCTATTTCCTGGTTGAGCGATTCCAGCCTGTCCGTGCGCCTTGCGCCCGCGGCCACCTTGGCGCCGGCGCGGGAAAGCGCAAGCGCGACGGCGTGGCCTATGCCGCTGCTCGCCCCGGTGACCAGTGCGACCTTGCCCTTTATCATGGCCGTAGAATTTGTTTGCGTCGTAATATGTCTTTGTCTTTGCAAAACTTAAGTAGAAAGACGCCGTTACCATTTCGATGAGCTTGGATGATGGGGACGAGCTTGCCTACTTGTGGACCAAGGTCAAGTTCGTGCAAAAGTACATGAGCGCCAACAATTGCTCTTTTGACGTAGCGGAGCAGGAGTTCCGCCGGTGGATAGACGGCCTTATGGACAGTAGAATAGAGCTTTCAAACCACATGCTAAACGCGTCGAACAGCTGATAAATCGGGCCGCTGTCCGGCCTAGCCGAGCAACTCTGGAGGACGTCCCAAGCCTCTCAAGGAATCTGAGCATGTAGCCAAAGAGGATGTGTATGTCATGCTGGCCGACGGCGACCGTGCCAGAAGCTGAAATTTACGCGTTCTGTTTCTCCTCGGCCTGGAGCTTTTGCTTCCGGGCCATGAAGAGCAGCAGCCCGCCGAACATGGCAAGAATGACTGCTATGCCCTGCGCGCCGCCCAGGGGGACAAGGGTAAAGTAAGCTACCGAAAACGCAATGCAGACGGTGGCTTGGGCGATGTAGGTGTAGAGCTGCTTCATGCCAGTCTTTTTCGCCGTCAACCCTATTGCGAAAAACGCCGCAGTGGGGTAGATGGTGTACAGCACAAAGTCGACAATGTCAACGCCGTTGTGCGTCAAGCATGCTCCAATAGCCGAGATCGGTATTTAATTTTACAGCTGGGCGTGCACCTGTACCACGACGCCGGCCTTGACGAGCGACCGGGCGTTTTCGAGCGGGAGTGTGGCGACGTCTTCCTGCTGGAAGGGGCCGTACTTGCTCATGTCAACTCCGATGAACTGTGCCATCGGCTTTACGAAACGGACTATGACGCGCTTTTCGCGCATCCTCGCCGATATGGCTTCGAGCACCTTTGGGCGCCCCCGGCTTGCGGCCGCCACAACCTCGCCCATGCGGTTTTCAGACTCGCTCTTGCCGTCGAGCACGTATTTCTCCTCGTCTGTCAGCCGGGAATAGTCGACCGGTTCGGAACCGGCCTGCGCCTTTCTTTGCCTCATTCCCACAAGCAGCCGCGCAGACGACGACATCAGCTCCACCATCCTGTCGCGCACTTTTGCCTCCATCCCCTCAAAGCCCTGCCCTTTCAGGCTGCCAAGCGACGAGGCTATCTTCTGGTAGATGTCAGGCTCGACTTCCTGCAGGCTCGAAGATTCCACTTCCCGGCGCAAAAGCTCGCAGACATCCTTCAGTGAAATGCCGCCGTCGTTTTGCTCGCTCATTTTTTTATCGCCGGATCATGTCCGAATAACCTTAAAGTATAGGGTTTTCGTGTCCTACTGCGAGAGGTTAACCAGGTTGCCTTATAAATTGATTGACGGGAAGATCGAGCCCCTTACATTCACGGCCCAAGAGGTCACGCGCCGGCTCAAGGAGGACTGCATCAAGTTCCTCGACCTCCAGTTCACCGGGCTCTTCGGCAGGTTCCACCACACCACGATGGATGCCAAGATGTTCCGCATCGAGGATTTCGAGGACGGTCTGCCCAAGCTGGACGGCTCGTCAATCCGCGGTTTCACTGAAATCCACGAGTCAGACCTGATAATCAGGCCGGACCCTGCCACTTATGCCACCATACCATGGATAGAGAAGGCGCCAACGGCCAGGCTCATCTGCGACATCTTGAGCGGTGGCTCGGAGCGGGACGTTTTCCCCCGCGACCCGAGAGGCCTCGCTAGAAAGGCCGGGCGCTACACCGAAGAGCAAGGGTATGACACCTCTTACTGGGGGCCGGAAGTAGAGTTTTTCGTCTTTGACAAGCTTGAGGTGGACACCATGACGCCGTACCGGGGACAGAGCTACCGCATCACGTCAAGGGAAGCTCCCTGGTCGACTGACAACGTCGGCTACACGCTCCGGCTAAAGGAGGGATACCTGCCGAGCGCGCCAGGCGACACGCTCATGGAATACAGAAACGAGTGCGTCGATGTCCTCACCAACAACTTTGGCATAGTGTGCGACGCGCATCACCACGAGGTCGCGACGGCGGGGCAGTGCGAGATAGACATCCGCTTTGACACACTTATGAACGCGGCCGACGGCGTCCAGAGCTACAAGTACATCGTCAAGAACATCGCGCAAAAGAGAGGCATGATGGCGACTATGATGCCAAAGCCAATCGCCCTTGACAACGGCTCTGGAATGCACGTTAACGTCAGCCTCTGGAACAAGGGCAAGAACTTGTTTTACGACCAGGACGACGATTACGCGGAAATGTCGCAGACGGCGCGGTATTTCGGAGGGGGCATAATGGAGCACGCGCAGGCGCTGGCTGCAATCGTGGCACCGACAACAAACTCGTACCGCAGGCTAGTGCCCGGCTATGAGGCGCCCGTTTATGTCGCGTGGAGCACCGGCAACAGGTCTGCAATAATCAGGATACCGGCGCACTACAAAGGCAAGAAATTTGCAAACTTGAAGCGTATTGAATTCCGCGCGCCGGACCCGTCGTGCAATCCGTACCTTGCCTTTTCTGCGATAATGGCCGCAGGCCTTGACGGCATCAAGAAAAAGCGCGACGTAGGCGACCCTGTCAAGGAGGACATCTTCAAGATGACGCCCAAGCGTAGGCGCGAACTTGGCATTACACAATTGCCAGCATCGCTCAGGGATGCGTACGAGGCGCTTGAAAGCAACAGCGCGTTCTTGAAGCCGGTGTTTGACGAGTTGACGATAGAAAAGATAATCGAGCACGAGCATGCCGAGCACGTCGAGGTCACCGTGAGGCCGCACCCCCACGAGTTCTCCATGTACGCCGACGTCTAGTACTTCCACTCGCCGGAGATGCTGTTCCACCAGGAGCGGTAGGGCCGGGCGTCCTCGCCTATCTCGCCCTGTATCCTGTTCTCTATTGCAAAGAACATGTTCTCCGTTGCGTCGGCCCCGCTGTCGGCTGCCAATTCTTTTCCAATTTCCGCGATCCTGTTTTTCCTTGCGGCAAGCTCGGGCGAGTCTGGCTGCTGTATGCATGCAGTCAGCAGATCGTACAGTTCCTCTTCAAGGTAGGCGTCCATCAGTCAACCCTCTTTATAATGTGGTAGCCAAACTCGGTCTTGACCGGCTCTGAAGTCTGCCCCTTTTCGAGCTTGAACGCTGCTTGCTCAAACGGCTTGACCATCATGCCCCGCGTAAAGTAGCCAAGGTCACCTCCGCGCTTGCCAGAGCCCCTATCTATTGAAAGCTCCTGCGCAAGCTTTGAGAAGCTCTCCCACTTTTTCAGCCGGTCAAGTATCGCAAATGCCTCGCTTTGCTTTTGCACCAGTATGTGCGAGCACTTGATCTTGTTTGACATGACAGAACCGGGCGCTCCGGCCGGAATTAACCTTTGCTATACTCTGAAAAACTGGCATCGATGAAGGGCGAGTCATACCACAATCATCTCAATGTTCCCGTCTTCGGTTCCGGTCATTCTAAATTCTGCAAAGACAGGAGAGGCATTGCCCAGCCTTTCGATCTCCTCTGGGTCTGTTCGAAGAAACGATTGAGCCAACCTTGTCTATAAATACTATAAAGTGTAGGCTACGGGGATGCTTTACTGCAACTGGAAGGCATCAGGTCCGTCGGAAAAGTCAGCGACGTATCTATCTTGCATTACTCCAAGGTCGCGCGTACCTTTGTGAGTAAAGTCGTACGTTACGTCTGACAGCGGTTCGCCAGTGCCAGAGTCGGTTATTAGTATTTCAAATTCTGCCAAGGGTTGACTTTTCAACTTGTAAGTGTCCCACGCAAGATGGACAGTGAAAGGCTTTGCTGATGTCACTTGTATTTCCAAAGCGTTTGTCTCAAATAGCGTCCACGCATTCCTTCCAGCCTTCTATGTTTCCCTCACTAAATGTTGGGCTGTATCCGCCACTAGTAATTACCGATAGGCCCCCATTGGTCGTAGAAAATTGGACAACAGATAATACTATGCGGATGCAACGACACCAATGGTTATCGCTATAATGCCGGTCCTCAATTTTCTGCTCTTGTCTGAAGAGTTATTCTCAGTTCAACCTATTCAGCCTTTATCGGCCCCGCCCGCCCGAAACTGTGATATAAGCGCCAAAAGATGTGCGTTTGATGTCCGACGACACGGCGGCCGCCGGCCCCATACCTTTTCCGACGCTCACAATCGTCTACGTTCCGGCTGAAGCGGCCTCGGTAGTCGAGGACGTGAGCCAGAAATACCCCAACATCACGGTCGAGGACTGCGTCGGCTTTTTCCACGGCGGACAGAAAAATTACAAAAAGATAACAATATGGAGCCAGGGCATCGATAGTTTATGGATGGATGCAGTGATTGCAAGGACAAAAGAGCTTGGCGGCGTCGAGTTCGTGACCGTCGTTTCCGGCGGCATGATGCACATACTGTGAAATACCGGTATTACGCAGTTAGCGCGTGGAAGACGACAAGATAAAGCGCTGCCCAATCTGCGGGTGCACCGAGCACAGGCTTGTCGGGTGCAACAGGCACTGGGGCAAGCACAAGCACGGCCCGGACGGCCGCTGCGTGCCTACTTGATCTCGTACAGCGCAACAGATAACTTGAACGCAAAGCGCTCATCAGTTTTCTGCGCAAGTGGGATGGTATGTTTTTGCGCCTCGTCCTTGAACCTGAGTGCCCGTTCGCGGTATGCATGGTTCTTCATGGCCCGGGCGATGTCCAGCTTTTCTGCCAGCTTTACGAGCCTTGCCTCCTTGGACTCTTTCGCAAGTTTTGCGTAGTATTCTTCAGGTCCGGCTTCGGCCGGCTTTGGGTCCGCCGCGGCGCGCACGATGCTCGCAATATTGTCGCCGCACTCTTCCTTCACATCGCTTTCCGGCACGCTTTCAAGCGCGTCGTGTAGGAACGCCGCTGACACGAGCTCGGCGTCGCGCACCTGGAATTCGTCTGCAAGTATAAGCGCGACCCGGAGTGAGTGGTTGATGTGTGGCTCGTCCATGAACTTGCCCCTGTGCGCCCTATTTGCAAGCGCAAACGCCTTGGTCAGCTTGACAACGTCGTCCGTGTTGGTCTCGAAATGCTTGAGAAGGCGCGCAAATCCGGCCTTTGTAAAATCGTCAAACCCCACTTCCACACCCTCTTGTGAATACAGAGCCCTTATAATGATTCGGAAGAAAGCATAATAGTTCTTCGGCACGATTACCTTACATTGGTCGACAGCAAGGGCTACTACGCCACGCTTGGAGTGCATGAGAGGGCGAGCCACCATGAAATAAAGAAGGCGTACAGGCGCCTTGCCAGAAAATACCACCCGGACAGGAACGCCACCGTGTACGCGGAGGACATGATCAAAAAGATAAACGCCGCGTATGAGGTCTTGTCGGACGACCACAAGCGCGCCCAATATGACAAGACAGGCTTTGCAGACGCAAAGCAGGAAGCAGAGCCAGCGTACGACGTGAGCGAGCAGGCGTATGAGCCCGAGTACAGGGCCGAGCGGGTGAAGACCGCCAAGAAAGACACGGACTATTACAACGGGCCCACGTTCATCGAGACGCCAAAGAGCAGGTTCCACGTCATCGTCGAGCCGTCGCTGTGCATGGCGTTTGGCTCCTGCGAGACACTTGCGCCCAAGGTGTTTGTCGTCGAGAAGAACAAGCGAGTCAACCCAAAGGCGCGCGTAGAATCAGAGACCGGGGCGGACCTTGACACCATCTACGCGGCAGCGCAGACGTGCCCCACAAAGGCCATCAAGATTATCGACCGGTACACTGGCGAGCAGCTCTTCCCTTAGCCTTAAATTGCTGCGAGCGTGAGCAGTCCTCATGAAGCTTTACTGCGTCGGCTGCGGCCCCGGCGATCCTGAACTGCTGACTGTCAAGGCCGTCAACCTGATAAAGAGCGCGGAGGTGATATTTGCGCCGACCGCGAGGGAAGGCAAGCCCAGCATCGCGCTTTCAGTCGTCGAGAGATACATCGACAAGTCTGCAAAGACAACGAGCCTAGTTTTCCCGATGGTCAAGGACAAGGAGTCGCTCAAGGACTACTGGAAGCGCAACGCCGGCGAGATTGCAGACGCAGTCAGGGCGGGCAAGATGGTCGTTTACCTAACGGTGGGCGACCCTGCGCTGTACAGCACCTGGATCTACATCCAACGAGAGCTTGGGCACAGCCACCCTGACATAGAGGTAGAGATCGTGCCTGGCGTCACCTCGCTTTTTGCGATTGCCAACAAAGCTAGGATAAGCTTGGCGGAGGCCGACGAGACGGTGGCAATAGTGCCGGCGTGTTATGACCTGGAGCGCGTCAAAAAGGCGGCAAGTGCGTGCGACACCGTGATATTACTGAAAGACGGCCGGTACTTTGACAGCGTGATTGACATACTCGGGCAGGCGGGCTTTCCCGATGACGCATCCATTTCTATAGCGCAGGACATCTCAGTGCCCGAAAGTGAGATACTTGAGCAGAGCACTCTTGCAGAGCAGCGAGGCAAGAAGGGGCCGGCAGAAAAGTACTTTGCAATAATGGTGGCGAAAAAACATGCCAGAAGATAAGACTGTGTATTTCGTTGGCTCTGGGCCCGGCGACCCTGAACTAATAACGTTAAAGGCCAAAAAGCTTGTCGAGCAGGCCGATGTCATCATATATTCTGGCTCCCTTTTCAACCCAAAGAACCTGGAATATGCAAAAAAAGACGCGGAGATGTATGACGCGGCTGTCATCGACCGTGAGGAAATCTACCAGATACTGCGCGACGCAGCCCTTGAGGGCAAGCTTGCAGTTAGGTTCCACGACGGCGACCCCGCACTCTTCAGTACCATCCGCGAGCAGATAGACAAGCTCGAAGCTGACGGCATCGAGTGCAAGGTCGTGCCCGGCGTCACCGCCATCTTGGGCGCGGCAGCGGATTTGAGACTTGAACTGACACTGCCGGGCGTTACACAGACGCTCATAATCACCCGGGCAGAGCTGCGCACGCCCGTCCCCGAAAGGGAGTCGATTGCAGAGCTCGCAAAGCATGGCGCGACGATGGCGTTTTATCTGAGCGTGCATTTGATAGGCGATGTAGTTAAGGAATTGCTGAAGGGTGGAGCCTACACAAAGGATACGCCGGCGGCAGTCGTGTACAGGGCGACTTGGGATGATGAGAAGATAATCAGGGGCACGCTTTATGACATTGCGGAGAAAACAAAGAAGGAGAAGATAATCAAGACGGCGCTCATCATAGTTGGCAACGTGATTGCGCCCAAAAGGTACGAATATTCCAAGGTGTACGACGCCGGGTTTACCCACGGATACAGAAAAGCGAAATAGTGTGTTGGAAAAGAAATAGAAAAAGAAGTGAGGGCTATGACCTTTTTGCCCACACAGTCACGGTCACAGTCGATATCAGCGCGCCTGCCGCCCCGGTTATTGTGGCGAACACAATGCCTGGGTCGAGAGTCAGTGTCGGAAGCACCTCGATGAGCCACTGCGCGACTGAAGGCGATGCCAAGAACGCCATAAACCCTATCGCAAACCCGACTGCGCCGAACGCTGCAATTACTCCAACTCTTGATGACACCACAATCACCTACTGCTGATGCTCCTCAGAAAGGTTGTAGCCTGCCGATGGAATTGAGGGGAACCTGTCGTTCACTTTCTGTTCGGCTACGGCTGATGCCTCCATCATTATCTGGTCGATGTCTCCTCCTGAGGAGGTATTCATCTCGATGTTCAAGCTGCTTCCCTGTAGCGACTCCATGAGCACTCCATTGAGCACGTTCTGCATGTTTCCTATCTCGCCGTCTGCGCCCGGCAGGAATTGTGCGAGTCCTGGTTTTAGTCCCTTGATCTGGCCTATAGCTGGACCTAATAAAGCCATCACGTCGCCGAGGTCGTGTATTGTGTTAAGCCTCATCTGAACCTGCTCGAGTGCCAACTTGGCCTGATTAAGTGTCTTTGAAATCTTGCGCACTTGGGCAAGTTCGTTTGAAAGCGCCTTAGCCGCGTCGATGTCGTGCTTCTGCGTGGCTTCGACAACGCGCCTGAAAAGCGTGGCGTCTTTCGCGTTCATCTTGGTTATCATTGTGTCTAATTTTGATGTCTGGAGGTGAAGCTTGTTAACCGCGGTCTCGATCTGTGGCTTCAGAGGAACCTGCGGCCTGAGCGACTCTTTCAGCTTTTCGGATGTGCCGGCATGGCTCTGGTTATTCCAGTTTTTTTCAAACCCGGTCATGCCTTTGCATAAGAATTTGTGTTATTAATTCCGGGTGTATAATCTGGTGAACAATAAGGTCAGCTAATTGCAGCGATGGTGAGACGTGCGCTGATGTCTACTTCATCGGCAATTTCAGCACCTCTTTCATGGCGACAGAGCCCCACGCACCCATACCTCGACTCTGTCCCTCTTTTGCAGGTCCAATTATCTGGCTCACGGCAATGTCAGTTGCTGCCATTGGCGGCCATAGCATTGCGACGTACTCTCCGGGGTTGCCGGCCTTCTCGAGGCTTGCCATCTCCATGTTCTCTTTCGCAAAGCCAGCTGCGGCAAGCTGGTTTTTGACCGACTCCAAGAGATCGCGTTTCCCGTGTACAATGATGTAAATCTTTTTCATGCTGTCTATCTGCAACACGAAATTTCAACAGGGCTAGGACTATAAACATGTTAGCTATTTCTCTTTCCAATTGATTGTCGTCGACTCGCACATGGCAATGGTGCTTCCCGACGACATCGCAGAGCGCATATCAGAGTTTATTGCCGGCAAGCGCAGCTTTCCATTTGTCGAGAAGAATGAAACCATGTGCTTAATGTACCTGTACGGAAGGAGAAGTGGCATCAAAGACGGCGAAATCATGGAGGCAGCCGGGCTTGCCAAGCGCACCGCCAACCAGATGGCAGTGGACGTTGACGTTTATATGAACAGCTCGCAGGCCAATCTCGAAGCCGAACGTATCCGGGACAAATTCCTAAATCGTGGGCTCCAGCTTGCAGTCGAGAAAAAGCTTACCGACGATAGGCTTGTCGGCGACCCCACTATGTTGGCAGACTGCTTTGCGCAACACGTCGCCTTTTACAAACAGGACTACTTTTTTGGCCTATACGGCCCGCTAAAAGAAACCGAGCTGACAGCAGACATTAGGGGACCGCTCTTGGGCAGAATGGTGATGGTCTGCTATAACAAGAAAGGCGAGCAGGAACTTGGCGCGCATCCGCTTATGCCCGTGTACGTGTGGTTCAGGACAGGGTAAAGTAGCAATATATACAGAAAAACATCCCTTGCAGGCATTGCATGAAAAGCCTGCTCCAATGGTAAGGTTTTCCGAGTTTCTCGGAATCGGCTACTTTGGCGACGAAAAGCAAGACGTAATTGCGCCGATTTTCGACTCGCAACGCAACGCCGAAAAGGGTTGGGCAAGGGTCGCAGAGGCCAGACCTAGGTTCCACGCCGTTTTCGTGGAACACGAGTCAAAGTATGAGTTCATCGCCTACCCGCTTGAAATGGACGGGGGTAGGATAAACTATGTCTTGTACAGGTCGTTCTCAAGCTTGGGCAGCCTGAACAAGTTCAGGGCAATGCATGGTGGGCGCACGTTCATCAAGTTTGGCTGGCACGATCTGACCAAGTCGGAAAAATTCGACGTCATGGCGGGTTACGCAATAGTTGATGGCGTCGAGTTTATCGTCCCCAGCGATGTCAAGCCGGGTGCTCTTGTCGACAGGATAAGGAAAAACGAGCTATAGGCCCGGCAGGAAGTGATTTGAGAGTTGTTGGCAAATTTAAACAGTACGACTTGTGCCGGGCTCTGAAGGCTTCAGTCTCCTGTATCTGTAAAAATGACAACGCGGAATCTTTTTTTCTTTTGCTGCCACAATTGTTCCTCTCAATCCTGTCTAAGGCAGCTTCAAAGTCTTCCAGCGAGATCTTTGGTTTACTACCTTTTTTCTTGACCAGCCTCCTGATGTCTACGTTTATACCCCATTTGCTAGATAGCAATTGAGTTGACGAATAACCCTATAGCCGTGTTTGACTCGGGCATAGGATCGCTTTCCATAATCAAGGAGCTCCGGCGCGAGGTCCCCGCAGAGGACCTCTTGTACTTTGCCGACAGGGCCCACTTTCCGTACGGCTCCAAGTCGCACAGAGAGCTACACGAGATAATTGTTAACACCATAAACTACCTGAAGAGGTTCAAGCCAAAGCTGGTCGTGGTGGCGTCAAACACCCCTTCAGTGCAGGTGCTCGAAGAAGTAAAGAAAGCCGTGACCGGCGTCCCGATAATGGGCGTCAGGCCGCCACTCAAAGAGGCTGCAAGGATGACCCGGAAAAATCACATAGGGATACTGGCCACTGCCGGAACGGTGCACAGCAAGGAACTTGAAAACCAGATTGGAAGGGAGGTGCCGCAGCACATCCTCGTCACGAAATTCAACGCGTCGCCCATTGTGCAGCTCGTCGAAGAAGGAGTGCACCTACTAGACGAGCGTAGGACGTTTGACGTCATTTCAAGGGTTCTTGGCGACGGCGTCGGCGACAGGATTGACGTGATGACATTATCGAGCACGCACCTGCCATTTGTCAAGCGATACCTAAACGCGCTCCTGCCCACTGTTAAGTTCGTGGATCCTGCGCAGATGGTCGCCAAAGACGTGAAAAAATTTTTAAAGTTCAATAGGATGACCAAGAAGAGTGGCAGCGGGAAATTGCAGATAATGGTGTCAGATCGCAAGCGTGAGTTTGAAAGGTCGGTGCGGGCGATGGGCGTTAGGGAGCCGGTCGAAGAAGTGTTTCTCACGTTCTAGTTATGGTTACAGTAGGCCAGTGATGAGTAAATAATTAAAAAAATTATTGGCCTCTCCATTTTCCACTGGCGTACCGAAGAGGGTCGGGAACTCTCTGGCGCGGCTTGTCGATGTGGATGTTTAATATCTTGAGGTCCAGTCCATGATCATCGCAGATCTTGATGTTGAATTCGTCAAACGTCTTGTCGACGTCCGAGGTTATACCGTGAAGAATTTGTTGTCATGATCTTTCCTTGCAACTCGTGGTCCAAATGAAACAGACTTAACCAGAGATATAGTAGGTTAACGCAAAAGCAGCGGCAACGTTCCAAAGTTTGAGTACCGTTTTCAATAGACGAGAAGAAAACTAGGCATTGCGAAACGAAAGCCCCGAAACCTCGGGCCAGCATGACGATATCAAAGGAAATAGCTGAGAAGACGCGACTACGGGAATGAAGCAAAATGCGGAGGTTGAAGAACTGGCTAGGGGTGGCGTAGGGCCTGTGACTGCATAATGGTGGGGTCGCGGGCCGGTTGCAACCGCGCCGCCTGCGAGGGAGACTTTTGGTCGTGCTGTTGATAGCAGCTGAAAAACTGACGAGAAAAACCTCATTCAAAGCGCCCTGGTCCGCAAGACGTGCATTGGGCGGGCCTCGCGCGTCTATTTTACGACAAGGACAGGTATCTTGGCATTCTGCACTACTGACTGCGATATGGCTTGCCAAGCAGCAGCCTGCCTATCTTGCCCATGCCGTGGCTCCCGATGACGATGATGTCCGCGCCATTACCCCTGGCTACAGCCAGTGTCTTTTTCCGCGCGTCGCCTGTCTCCAGCAGCGTGTCTATCTTGAAATCGTATTTTGTGCTTGCCTCCTAAGCAAGGTCTGCAAGGAGCCTGCTCCCGGCGCTGATGTATGCCTTTTCCAGCTTTTCAAGCGTGGGCGGCGGGACCACGTGTACGGCAAGGAGCCGAGCGTCTGAGGACTTGCTTGGCAAGCCATATCGCAGTCATTAGCGCCCTTTTTGCGTGAACTGACTGATCCACTGCAACAAGGGTCGTGTAGGGCCTCTTCAACAGCCTTTCTTGCCAAAGAGCGATTATATTGTTGGCGCCTGCTTGAGAGAATTCGGTAGTATCTTAAAATAAATGTCAGATGACAGGAATCCTGTATAGATGGGGCTCAGCGAGGACTTCGACAGGGGAGGCAGGGCCGTCATGGACAGAGTGCTCCACGCAAGCCGCGTCTATTCCTATTACGAGCGCCGGCTCGAGTCAGAGATACTGAAATATCCGTTGCCAAACCACATCGCAATAATCCTTGACGGTAACAGGAGGTGGGCCCGATACCACTTTCTGGACAGCGAGCGGGGCCATCAGTATGGCGCCGACAGGGCCGAAGATTTGCTGAACTGGATCCACGACATCGGCGTCAAGATAACAACGCTCTATATCCTTTCCACGGAGAACCTAGATAGGGAGGACGAAGAGCTCCACAACATCTACTGCCTGCTTGAGATAAAGCTGAACAAGCTGTATAACGACGAGCGCGTCCACCGGCGCCAGATGAGGATAAAGGCGATAGGCGATAGGCACAAGCTGCCGCACAACCTGCAGGAGATCCTGACAAAGCTGGAAGAATCGACAGCAGAGTACAACAAGATGTTCCTGAACATCGCGATAGCGTACGGCGGCCAGAGGGAACTTGTGGACGCGGTGAAGAAAATAGCCAGAATGACAAAGATGGGCGAGATTGAAGTCGACAACATCAACGAGAAGACCATAGAGGCGTGTCTGTACACTTCCCACTTGCCGCAGTCATCGCCAGACCTGATACTCAGGACGTCTGGCGAAAAACGGCTGAGCGGGTTTTTGATATGGCAGAGCGCCTACAGCGAGCTGATGTTCATGGACGTTTTCTGGCCCGAGTTCCGAAAGATAGACCTGATGAGGGCGATAAGGACGTACCAGCGCAGGGTGCGCAGGTACGGAAGGTGAGCCAGTTGTTCTTCAAGGCAGTTCTCGAACAGCTCGCCTTCCGTAGAGTCTGGCTGCTGTATTGGAATTCTCTCAGTAAGGTCCGCTGCTCGGATACTACCAGGTTAGAACCTCAGATTGCAAACGGTCGTTTCAAACTCCGGCCCTGTTGGAATAACGTTCAGGTTTGGCCCCCCAAGTCAAGCGTTACGCTAGAGTCTCTAGGCATAAAGTCAGGGTTGGGCACGGGCATTCTTCCTTGGTCGCGTACGTCAAAGTTGGCGACGACTATGCGCTGCGGCTCGCAGTTTTCGATGGGACGCTTTCTCACGGCAAACGCCGCGGTGCTGCCTAGTGCAGACCTGCTGTTTTCTACCCTAGCAAGGAACCTGTTGCCTGTGTCTTCAAGCACGTGAGCCGTGAAATCACCTTCTGTATATGATGTGGCTGGAACCGTTCATGGTTGAAGGCTGGCATGGTATGGGAAAAGGACGCCTGCTGCCGCAAGCGCAATACCGCCAATTGTAGCAAGATGTAAAGTTTTTAACATGCGTCTATGACGCAGCTTGTTATTATGTGGTGCGAGCTGTAGGCGGCATGTTTCTCTTGTGAGTGCTTGCCTTGACGATCGACTCCACCTTTTTGACCTTTTTTAGAGAAATGCGCAGTTTCTTCGCGGCCTGCTGCGGTTTCATTTTCTTGTCTATCAGGCAGCAAAGAATGGGGTCCATGGTGTTGTAGTCCATGCCAAGCTCCTCCTCTGCGAGCTGTCCAGGCCACAGGTGGGGGCTGCTCTTCTTTTCAATGATTCCCCGCGGTACAGCAAGGTGTTTTGCCAGTTCCCTGACTTGCGTCTTGTAAAGGTCGGCAAGAGGCATTAGGTCGGAGCCGCCATCGCCATACTTTGTGAAATAACCAATCCAAATTTCGCTCTTGTCGCTTGTACCTATAACAAGAGAATTCCAAGAAGCTGCAAGGTAATACAGAATGCTCATTCGTATGCGGGCTGTCAGGTTCCCCCTTGTCTTGTCGTCTGCTGCTGGCAAAGCTTTGGAGTAGCTCTCCACTAAAGGATCGATGTTGATTATCTGGTACTTGACACCAAGGCTTGACGCGTGGCTAATTGCGTCAGATACATCGCCATCGGGAGTCGATGTTGTTGGAAGAATCAAGGCAGAGATCTTTCCTGTACCCACAGCGTTTGCGCATAGCTGTAGCGCCACAGCAGAGTCCAGACCTCCGCTTAATCCTATGACCAGTCCTTTAGCGCGGCTTGATGTAAGGTGATCGGAGATGAATCGCTGTATCTTGCTCGAAACCTTGGAGAAATCCTTTCGCAACAAGCCCGTTCCTGCTTGCTTCACAAGACCAACTCATCGAGGGTATATTTATTGATAATCTTGGTCGGCATAGAAGGCAAATTCAGAATGCCTGAATACAATCGTTGAGGTGGTATTATCATTACCAATGCTTGGAAGAGCCTCCATAGTCTTCCTTTTGTTTTCTCTTGGCAGCTCTGCCACGGCATACGCACAAAACGAGCCTGTTGCTGGTGACAAGTACAGCGTCAGAAATACGGGATTTTAAATACAGTTTCCTGGCTGCTGAAATAGTAAATCGATAGATGACATGCACGCCATAGTCGATCCAGCCGGTGCGGAATAAGATGTCGTTCCGAGCGCCGTGATGACGGTCCTGATAGATTGGCAGGCGGTAAGGCGAGACAGATACCATCATCATTTATTCAAACACAAACGCGGAAATGACGCTCGAGATGAGCTACCGCCACAGCGAACGTACTGGAGAAGCGACTGGAACGAACGTTGTACCAGAATTTCCTGTCTTGGTAGTGATGGCCACGGCGGTAAGCGCGATGGTAGTTGCTGCAACCGTAGCGGCAAGAAGGGGCTTGACGCGCAGTGCAGAGATCTGGGCTGCATCAAGAGTTAAGGCGTGATGGGCTTTAGACCGGTGAGCTCCTCACTCAGCTCCCACAGCTTCGCTGCTTGCTCATCATACGATGCATCGAAAGGTCTTTCCTGCCTTCTTTTTACGAAATACGCGCCAGTTACGCCTGCCACTTCATCGGACGAAGCTAGGTAAATGGCAGTGTCCGCGCCCTTTTCAGGCCCTATAAAGAACGCACCTGCAGCCCTCCACACCAGGCTGTAAATAGAACTGCCATGCACCAAGTTCGTCTTGACTGCGCCTGGGTGGAAGCAGTTTGCAGTCGCCTGCGTACCGGCAAGCCGCCTTGCCAGTTCGCGCGTAAACAAAATGTTTGCGAGCTTGGACTGGCTGTACGCTGAAATGCCGCTGTAGCGTCTCTTCTCAAACTGGATGTCGCCAAAGTCGATGTGTCCGCTCTCGTGCGCCATAGAGCTTGTTGTGATTATCCTTGACGAGGCGCTTGCCTTCAGCTTGTCAAGCAGTAAATTGGTCAAAAGAAATGGCGCAAGGTGGTTCACTGCAAACGTGTACTCGATGTCATCTACAGTCACTTTTCTCCCTGCAAGAAACACGCCGGCGTTGTTCAGCAGAACGTCGAGCCTGTCGTATCTCGACGAGAATTCCGCAGCCATCTTTCGCACCTCGGCCTGCGAAGAGAGGTCGGCCATAAAGTAAGACGCGCTATTGATCTCTTGCACTGCGCTTTCGCATTTTTCCCTACTTCTACCTACAATTATCACAGTCGCGCCAAGCTTTGATAATCCTCGCGCAATCTCCTTGCCTATTCCCGAGGTGGCTCCAGTTATCAGGCAGACCTTGCCTTGCATTGCGATTCAATGGTGCCCCTATATTATTTACCTGTAGTGGGACAGCGCCCGCCTTTCCTCTGGCCTCATCTCCTTCTGCGCCCTTATCTTCCTTATCGCCCCTTCTAGGTCGCCCATGCCTATGTGCGCCTCCGACGCGTGCTTTGCCGCCTCTTCCGGTGTAGGATACAGGGCAAGGTGCTTCTGCAGAACTAACGACACTGCCGTGTTTATGACCGCAGCCGTGTCCGCTCCGCTCAGCCCGTCGGTTACCTCGCCCAGCTTTTCGAAATCCGCGTCGTGCCCAAGCGGCACATTTTTTGCGTGTATCTCCAGTATCTTCTTCCTCGTCTTTGCGTCCGGGTTTGGCACCAGCACTATCCTGTCAAACCTCCCTGGCCTCATGAGTGCAGGGTCTATCATGTCCGGCCTGTTGGTAGCAGCAATCACCACGACTCCGTGGAGTTCGCTTATTCCGTCCATCTCTGTCAGGATCTGCGAGACTATCCTCTCGGTGCTCCCGCCACCTTCGCCCCTTGCGCTCGCTATGGCGTCTATCTCGTCAAAGAATATGACGCAGGGCGCGGCCTGCCTAGCGCGCCGAAACACCTCGCGGACGCCCCGCTCGGACTCGCCTATCCACTTGCTCAAAAGCTCGGGTCCGTTGACCTTGATAAAGTTCGCCTCAGATTCCGTGGCGACTGCCTTTGCGAGCATGGTTTTCCCGGTCCCCGACGGCCCGTGCAGGAGTATGCCCTTTGGTACCGCGTGGCCAAGCTTTGAATACAAATCAGGGTATTTCAGCGGCCACTCAACGGCCTCCTGCAGCTGGCGCTTGACTTCATCGAGGCCGCCGATATCTTGCCAGCTCACGTCCGGCGACTCTAGGAAAACCTCCCTCATAGCAGAGGGCATTACGTCCATTATTGCCTGATCAAAGTCTGCCTGCGTCACGATGAGCTTTTCGAGGCTTTCAGGTGACACCTTTTCCTCCTGTAGGTTGATTTCCGGCAGCAACCGCCGGAGGCAGCGCATAGCAGCTTCTTTGCACAGGTATTCAAGGTCCGCGCCCACAAAGCCATGCGTGACTGCCGATATCCTTGTTAGGTCTATGCCGGTTTCAAGTGGCATGTTGCGCGTGTGTATCTGCAGTATCTCCAGCCTGCCGCGCTTGTCCGGGACTTTGATTTCTATTTCGCGGTCAAACCTGCCGGGGCGCCTGAGCGCTGGGTCAAGGGCGTT
>Ga0214471_10000258_pt1 | contig 47941 bp, 42 predicted proteins | sample RVTome_5_FD_207665 | JGI IMG/M metagenome (GOLD analysis project Ga0214471, IMG submission 207665) | Soil microbial communities from uranium-contaminated site in the Upper Colorado River Basin, Wyoming, United States - RVT142D155 | ecosystem: Environmental > Terrestrial > Soil > Contaminated >... | reverse complement strand
AGCGCGCCTTTGATCTCCTGCAGGTGCGGCTGAACGGCTAAGATGTACCCAGTACGCCGTACCCTTGCTCGATAGGTAAACCACACTGCATCAACAGATTAACCAATTTCACATCCAGGAACTTCGGCCTAGGTCGCCGCCGCCACACTGGTCGTTCCACTCCCGAGAAAAGGATCCAGTACGACATCCCCGACAAAGCTGAACATGCGAACTAACCGCTCGGCGAGCGCCAATGGATAGGGTGCCGGATGGTCCTTGGTGGAGGCCCCATTGACGTCATGCCAGATTTGTCGGAACCACGTCTGGTAGTTCTCGGCAGAGATGACGCTGAGAACGCGCTCTGCTACCGACGGACTGCGGTACCCTCCCGGCTTCCTCAACATCAGAATGAACTCGATGTCGTTCTTGATGACCGCGTTTGGCTCGTAGGGCTTGCCGAGAAAGCCTCCGGCTCCTTCTACCTCATACGCAGCATTGGCGATCTTATGCCAGATGATTGGCGCGAGGTTGTCGAAGCCAATTCGCCGGGCGTGCTCCTGGATGGAAGAGTGCAAAGGGACAACGGTGTGACGCCCGTTGTTGCGCCGGCGGGCCAAGCAGACATCACCCACCACGCAGACGAGCCTGCCACCCGGGACGAGCGCCCGAAAGACGTGACTCCACACCTTGTCTAGTTCGCGAACAAACTCTTCGTAGTCGGCAATGAAGCCGAGCTGCCCCTCCGCAACGTTGTAGGTCTTCAACGTCCAGTAGGGTGGAGAAGTCACGGCGAGGTGAACAGTCGCTTCTTCCAGAAAGCCCAACGCTCGAGCGTCATGCTGATACAGGTCGTGCCGGGTTGGAATCGAGTGGACGATCGATGCGATGGAGGCGGTGATCGCGCTGTCTTGAGCGATCCTCGGCAACGCGGATTGCGGATCGGACAGCGCCTGCAACTCGGTCGGGAGGAGTTCGGTGAGATCTGCGGCCGCACTTGTCGCCATTCAGGTCAGCCCTCCGTTGCGTTCATGATTAGGAGCCTCCACGCTGGGTGCTCTTGGGCGCGCCCTTTCCAAACCTAGCAAGACCACGCCCCGAGGAAACACCGAAATCGCGCCGGCATCCGCGCCGTGGGTCATCCCGGCCGGCTCCCGGTAGCCGCGGGGTCGAGCGCGTCCAGCAGGCCATCTCCCACGAGGTTGCATCCCACCACCGCCGCGACCACGGCGAGACCAGGGAGCGTCGCGATCCACGGGGCCTGAATCAAGGCGTCGCGTCCGCTGGCGATCATGTTCCCCCATGACGGCCCGGGTGCCGGCACCCCGAGACCGAGGAACGAAAGCCCCGCCTCCAGTCCGATCGCATTCCCCACGCCCAGCGCGCCGGCGACGATCATGGGCGTGAGCGCGTTCGGGAGGAGATGTCGCAGCAGCAGGCGCGCAGGCGACGCGCCCGCGGCCACAGCCGCCGCGGCGTACGGCTGGGCCATGATCCCCTTCACTTCACCGCGCGCCAGGCGCGCGACCGGCATCCAGCCGGTGAATCCGAGGACGATGACGACCAGCCCGAAGCTTGGATTGAACAGGGCGACCAGCGCGAGCAACAGCACGACCCGCGGGAGGGCGAGCGCCGCGTCGGTGAGTGCCATGAGGACGCCCTCCACGGCGCCCCCGAAGAGCGCGGCCACCGACCCAACGGCGGTGCCCAACGCCACGGCGATGACCGCCGCGAGCAGGCCCACCGACAGGGAAATGCGCGCGCCAAACATCAGTCTGCTGAGGAGATCGCGACCGAGTTGGTCGGTGCCGAGCCACCGGATGGTCCCGTCCGGCGCGGTGGTAAACGGGCCGAGGAAACGCGTGCGCAGGATGTCGGGTTGCGCCAGCGGATCGTGGGGTGCGATCCACGGCGCGAAGACGGCGACGATCGCCAACAGTGCCAGGACGCCGAGGCCGACCGCCGCCCGCCGGTCGCGCAACACGGTCTTGATCACGTTCACCGGGCGCTCCGCCGGAGACGCGGGTCCACCACCGCGTAGAGCAGATCGGCCGCGAGGTTACCGATGATGACCAGGGCCGCGAACACGGCCGTGGCCGCCATGACCACCGGGTAGTCCCTTGCACCGACCGCGGCGACCATCTCGCGCCCGATCCCCGGCCAGGCAAAGATGACCTCGACGAACACCGCCCCCGAAAACAACGCCGGCAGGGACAGGCCCATCAGCGTGACCACCGGGATCAGGCCGTTGCGCATCACGTGGCGGGTTTCGATGTGCCACGGGGAGAGGCCCTTCGCTCGCGCCGTCCGGACGAAGTCGCGGTCACGCACATCCACCAGCGCGCCGCGCACGTACCGAGCGGTCCCGGCGACCCCGATCAGGGCGAGGGTGGTCAGGGGGAGCGCGAGGTGTTCGAGACGGTCCAGCAACTGCCGCCCCGGGCTGAGAAAATCCGCGTCCAGGCCGCTGGCCCCCAGGGCGGGGAACTGCAACCACCCGGGCCATCCAAATCGGGCGGCGCCAAATGCGAAGACGAGCACGAGGATGAGCGCCAGCCAGTACGCGGGCATGCCATACACGATCAACGTCGCCACGGTGATCGCCGTGTCCGTCCCGCTCCGCCGCTTTACCGCCTGGACCATTCCGACGATTATCCCTCCGAGGTATGTCAGCAGCAGCGAACCCGCGGAGAGCAGCACGGTGTAGGGAAGCGCGTCGCGCAGGACCCGGGACACGGGCCGCTGCTGGGCGAGACTGGTTCCCCAGTCGCCCCGGGTGAAGCCGGCCAGCCATGCGGCGTACCGCACCGGGAGCGGGCGGTCCAGCCCGAGCGCGTGCCGTGCCGATTCCAGTTCGGCTTGACCCGCCGCGGGACCGACCCACAGGCGCGCGGGGTCGCCCGGTGCGAGGTTGATGAGGACAAACGTGATCGTGACGACGGCCAGAACGAGACCGAAGCCGGATACGAGCCGGAGGGTGATGCGGCGGATCATGCGGAAGGCTGGTCTGTCCCGTGCGGCCGCGTCAAGCGGTCGCGTGCCGCGCGGTATCGCGTGCCTGCTGGTAGCCTGCGCCGCCGGCTGCGGGCAGCCCGGTGCCGGCGACGGCACGACCCTGCTGTTCGCGTCGGGGGCGGACCTGCAATCGATCAACCCACTGCTGACCGTCCACCCGCTGGCCAAACAGGTGCAAAAGCACGTCCTGTTGCTGACGCTCGCGGCGTACGATGACGCCCTACGCCCGATACCGCGGCTGGCCGCATGGGAGTGGAACGCCGACCGGACCGCGCTCCGGTTTCAACTCCGGCGGGACATCCGGTGGCATGATGGCGTCCCGACCACGTCGGACGACGCGATGTGGACGTTGGCACGCGCGCGCGATCCGGCGGTGGCGTATCCCCGGGCGCGCGACCTCGAGGCCGTCACGTCGATCACGCGAATCGATTCGTTCGCCGTGGAGGTCCGGTTTCGTTCGCCCCGGCCGGCGTTTCCGGACGTCTTCACCGACCTGGCGATCCTCCCCGCGCATCGCTTTCGGGGACTCGAGGGATCCGCCCTTCGCGATGCGCCGTTCAATGAGGCACCGATCGGCAACGGTCCGTTCGCGTTCGTCGAACACCGCCCGAACCAGCGCTGGGTCTTTCGCCGTGCGCCGGGGTTTCCCGAAGCCCTCGGGCGTCCCGGGCTGGACCGATTCGTGCTCGTGATCGTCGACGAACCAACCACGAAACTGGCGGCGCTCACCTCCGGGGAGATCCACTTCGCCGGCATCAATCCCGCCCACGCCGCGTTCGCGCGCGCGGACCGGCGGTTGCGTGTCATCGACTATCCGGTCCAACTCGCGTACGGACTGGTCTTCAACCTGCGCCGCGCCCCGTTCGATGACCCCCGCGTGCGCCGCGCCATGGCATCGGCCATCGATCGCCACGTCATCGTCGACGCCTATCTCTATGGTTTTGGCGCGGTGGCCGTGGGACCCGTGGCACCCGATCATCCCTGGTTCGAACCGGTCCAGGAGACGCCGTTCGATACGGAATTGGCTGGCCGCCTGCTCGACTCCGCCGGTTGGGTTGCCGGTTCGGATGGGATGCGCAGCCGCGGCGCTGTGCCGCTCTCGTTCGAGTTGCTGACGGTTGGCAGCGGCGATCTCGCGCTCGAACAGATGCTCCAGGCCCAACTCCGAACGGTCGGCGTCGCGGTGCAACTGCGCCAACTCGAGTTGGCGAGCTTTCTCGCGCGGGTGCAGGGGGGGGAACGCGCGTTCGATGCCCTCGTGACCGGGATACCCGGCGATCTGTCTCTCGGCTATGTCAGCGCGATGTTCGACGGCGACGGCCCGCTCGCCTACCCGGGCGATCCCGATCCCCGTCTGGGGCCGGCGTTCAGCGCCGTCCGTCGGGCGGCGTCCCCCGCGGCCCTCGAGGCCGCGTGGCGCGACGTGCAACGGCTGCTGGCGCAGCGGTTGGCGACGGCGTGGATCTATCACGCACGCGGCGTGCAGGGGGTATCGGCTCGCGTGCGCGGCGTGCGCGTCGATCTGCGCGGGGAGTTGGCGGGCATCGCGACATGGACGCTCGACCCGGAGCCCGTGCGGTGAGGGTAACCGCGGTGGCACCGGTCCGCATCGATCTGGCCGGTGGATGGAGTGACGTGCCGGCGTTCGCCTCGCGGGAAGGGGGCGTCGTCACCAACGTGACGCTCGATCTCTGCGCGCGCGTGGAATGCCGTCCGGGCGGCAAGACGATTCGCCTGCACGCGGCCGACCTCGCGCAGCGCGTGGTTGCCGCCTCGCCCTCGGACCTGGTGTACGATGGCCGTCTCGACCTCCACAAGGCCGCGCTCAACATGTTGCCCGTGACCGGCGGCATCGAGATCTGGTCGCGGTCCGATGTCCCGCCGGGATCGGGACTCGGCGCGTCTGGTGCGCTCGACGTGGCGTTGGTCGCGGCGCTGGCGGCCTGTCGCCAGGAAACGTTCGACCCGGCCGAGATCGCGGAGTTGGCGTTCCGGCTCGAGGCGGTCGAGCTGCAGCTCGACGGGGGACGCCAGGATCAGTATGCCGCCGCGCTCGGCGGATGGCATCGATTCGATTTCGCCGAGTCGGGGGTTACGGTCGGCGAGGTGCCGGCGACCGCCGAGCAGGTCCGTGAGTTTGCCGGGATGCTCGTCGTGGCCTACACCGGAGAAACCCACTTCTCGGCCGATACGCATCGCCAGGTGTGGGCAGCGTACCGGGCAGGGCGCAGCGAAACGGTCGAGGCGTTGCGGGTGATTCGTGACTGTGGTGCCGCCGCCGCCGGTGCGCTGGCGCGCGCGGATTGGCGCCACCTGGCCGCCGTGGTGGATGAGAACTGGCGTGCGCAACAACGGCTCGACGCATCGATCGCCACGCCCACCCTGCGACGCGTCGAGGAGGCGATGCGCGTCGCGGGCGCGTGGGGCATCAAGGCAACCGGGGCCGGCGCGGGCGGTTGCCTCGTCGCGCTGGGCGAGCCAGGGCGCCGGGATGCGATCGGTCGGGCGGCGGAGTCGGCGGGCGCCACGGTGTTCGCCTGCGCGCTGAGTCAGCGCGGCGTGGAAGTCCGGCGGGCTGAGGACGATGGCGCATAGCCTCGCCGGCGACATCGAGTCACGCGCCGGTCTCGTGCGACAGACCCCGGTGCTGCGGGCGTTGGCCGCTGCGTTGCGGGCGGATGCGCGGCGGCTCGTCACACACCCGCCGTTCATTCCCGACGCCAAGGCGTTGCTGGCACGCGACGCCGGTGTCTGTCCACACGACGGCGCGCGCCTCGCCTTCGATCCGTGGAGCCCTTACGAGCATCGCTGCGATCGCTGCGGCACCAGGGTCGACGGCGATCGGCACCACCGCGCGTGGATCACCCGTTACCAGATCTGGTTGTCCGAACGGGCCGTCCACCTCGCGCTGCTCGGCGCGCTCGACGCGGACCGCGACCTGTCGGCGGCGGCCGGGAGTATCCTCGCGGGATACGCGGCGCGCTACCACCACTATCCCAATCGGGACAACGTGCTGGGGCCGACTCGGTTGTTCTTCTCGACCTACCTCGAGTCGATCTGGCTGGTGCAGACCTGTGTCGCGGCGGCCCTGCTACGCGAGTGCGGCGCCGACACGCTGGCGGCGCCCGACTGGGCCGCCATCCAATCGATGGTCGGGGAGTCGGCGGTCATGATCGCGGAGTTCGATGAGGGATGGTCCAATCGCCAGGTGTGGAATAACGCCGCGATGCTGGCGGCCGGCGCATGGCTCGCGCGCGGTGACCTGGCCGACCACGCGTTGCGGGGCCCCCACGGCATCCTCCCCCAGCTCGAGACGGTCGGGCCCGACGGGTTCTGGCACGAGGGAGAGAACTACCACGTCTTTGCGCTGCGCGGCTTTCTCCTGGCGGCCGAGTGGAGTCGATGGGCTGGCGAGGACCTGTATCGCTCGACGCGTCTCGGCGAGATGTACGCGGCGCCACTGGCAACGCTGTTACCCGATCTCACGCTGCCCGCGCGCGGCGATGCGCCGTTTGGGGTCAGTGTCCGCCAGCGACGGTTTGCGGAACTCTGGGAGCACGGACGGGCGCGGGTGCATGAACCACGGCTCGACCAGGTGCTCTGCCGGCTGTACGACGGGGAGGGGACCGCCCCCGACCTCGATGCCAACGAGATGGCGGAGCAGGAACAGCACCGGCCACCGGCGCAACAATTCCGCGAGCGGCTCGGATGGAAGGGGCTGTTGTGGATGCGTCCCCAGCCGCCCGCCGCATCGCGCCTGGCGTGGCCGGCAACCGCCGTGTTGACGCGGCAGGAGTGCACCACGATCCGGACAGCCAACGCGCGCCACATCACGGTGGAATGGGGAGCCGGGCGTCGCGGGCATGGTCATCCCGATTGCCTGCATCTCGCGGTCTTCTGGGGGGACCACCTGCTCGGTGACATGGGAACCGCATCCTACGTCGCGCCGTCCTTGCACTGGTACCGCTCGACGCTGGCGCACAATGCGCCGTTGCGTACCGGTGGGGGGCAGGAGGGCGGTGTCGGTTGGTGCGCCGCGATCGACCACGCGGGCGAGTGGTGGTGGTGCCGGGCGCAGGCCGACGAGTTGTTCGGGCGGGACACACGCGCGCGGCGCACGGTCGTTGTCGGACCGGCGTTCGTGCTCGACCTGCTCGACGTCCGGGTGCCAAACACGCAGTCGATCGATCTGCCGATCCATCCATTCGGCGCGTTCGACGTTCCGCTGCGTCCCGTGACGGTCGCCCCAGGATTGCAGGTTGGCCCTCACGGCCTGGCGACCATCGACGGGGCGGTCGAGCGGGCCGAACGGGTGACGGTAACGAACGGCGAGCGGATCTGGTGGATGGCGTTGGCGGCCCGTGAGGGCGAAACGGTGTTGGCGGCGACGGCACCCGGGCGTCCCGGGGCCGACTTTTCCGACGGACCGGCCGCGCGGTTCCTGATCAGGCGCGCGTCCGGTTCGGGCCGCTGGATCACCTGCCTCGGTATCGAGGGGGCGGCTGCGACGGTGCGAGCGCAGGGTGACGTGATCGTCGTGACGCACGGCGGGACGACGACGACGTTTCACGAGCGCCGGGAGGGGATCGACGTGGTGGACGAACGTGGCGTTACAGCGCTCCGTGGCGGGCAGCAGGCGCCTCCGCCCCCGCCATCGTCCCGTCCGGCGTTACCGGGGAGTGTGTGGATTCCCACGGTCGCATCTGAGGACGACGTCGGGCACCCCGCGCATCCTCGGTACGACCTGGGGGCTGCATGCTACCGCCGATCCGAAACGCCGTACGGCGCGGAAGGCCGATTCGATGGCGAGGTCTGGGTAGCGGCGTGCGACGACGCGCTCGTGTTCCGGGTCGACGTCCACAAGGACCCCGTGATCGTCCGTCCCCTGGACGCCGCCGATCCGCGGCTTGACAATGAAGTGGCCGAGATTCACTCGGATGGGGTGCAATGCTACGTCGGGTTGGATCGGTGGGAAGGGTATGTGGTGCTGCCGGAGATGGAGGCGGGGACGGCGCGCGTCTGTCCGGTTCGCGAAACCGCGGCCGACACCGCCCGCGTGAGCGCTCGCACCACGCGAACACCGACCGGATACCGGGTGCTCGTGCGATGTTCCGTTGGCAGGACGTTGCGATCCGGTGACCGGGTGCGGTTCCAGGTTGTGATCAACGAAATGCGTCCCGATCGCGTGCGCCGCGCCGGACAACTCGCGCTGACCGGTGGTGGGTGGGTGTACCTGCGCGGCGACCGCGAGTCGGAAGACGCCGCGCTGGTGGGGGAAATCGTATGAGCGTCACCGTGGTGCTGAACGAACCGCAGGACATCGTGAACATTGCGCTGGTGATCCGCGCGATGCGCAACTTCGGCCTCAAGAACCTGCGACTCGTCCAGCCCGCCGAGTTCGACGCGTATCGCATCGAGGGGATCGCGCACAACACGGGCGACGTCATTGCGCGCGTCGTGGTGTACCCGTCACTCGACGCGGGGATGGCCGATGCCACGTTCGCGGTGGCGTTCACGGCGCGGGAACGCACCGTCAAGCGCAACGCGCTGGATCTGCGCGACGCGGCCGCGGACATCGTGGCCCGGAGCCGGAATGGCGAGACGGTGGTCATGCTGTTCGGGCGCGAAGACCGGGGGCTGAGCAACGCCGATCTCGATCGATGCCACCGAAGCGTTACCATCCCCACCGCGCCGGAGCACACCTCGCTCAACCTGGGCCAGGCGTTTTGCGTCGCGGCGTATGAGGTGTTCATGGCGGACGGGGCGGTGCGGCCGAGGCCGCCGGCGGGACGCGTCGTGTCCCCCGCGCGGCACGAGGAACTCGAGTCGCTGTTCGCGAGCGCGTACGACGCGCTGGAGGCGATCGACTTTTTCAAGGCGCGCAATCCCGATGTCCCGATGCGCGCGCTGCGCGAGCTGGTGCATCGCACGCCGATCGATCGGCAGGAAGCCCGCATGCTGCAGGCCATGAGCGTCGAGGTGCTGCGATTCCTCGAGCGATCGGGTGTCCGCCCGTGATCCCCGGGGAGACCTCGACCGGCAGCAAGCGGACCGAGGCGATGTTCGGAGGGCCGGGCGGCCCCGCGCGCATGGTGCGGGCCGTTGGCTGTCGCGTCTGGGATGACGCGGGCCGTGAGTACCTCGACACGACCATGGCACTCGGGGCCGTGGCACTCGGCTACGCGCATCCGGCGGTGGTGGCCGCGGTCGAACGCGCCGCGCGCGACGGCACGGTCGGACCGCTGCCACCCACTGCCGAAGCCGAACTCGCCGAGCGTCTGCTCGAGTGGGTTCCCGGCGCGGAGGCGGTGCGGTTCCTCAAGACCGGTGCGGAAGCGGTCGCGGCGGCGGTTCGTATCGCCAGGGTCGTCACCGGTCGCGAGCGGGTCGTTACCTGCGGCTACCACGGTTGGCTGGACTGGAATCAGCAGGACCCCGGCGTACCGGAGTCGGTTCGGCGCCTGTGCACCAGGCTCCCCTTCGGCGACGTGTCCGCGGTCGAGGCGTTGGAATCCGCCGCGCTGCTTCCCGCGGCCATCGTGGTGGAACCGGTGATCGACCGCCCGCCACCGGTCGCGTGGCTCGCGGCGTTGCGCGCCACCGCCAGCCGGACCGGGGCGGTGCTGGTGTTCGACGAGATCAAGACCGGGATCCGTCTCGGTCCCGGGGGCGCGGCCGCGCGGTACGGCGGCGAGCCGGATCTGGTCGTACTGGGGAAAGCGCTCGGAAACGGCTTCCCGCTTGCGGCGGTTCTCGGACCGGAAGCGATCATGCAGGCGGCCACGCGGACCTGGATCTCGTCGACCTTGGCGACGGAGTACGTGTCACTGGCGGCGGCAGGGGCGGTGCTCGACGTCTGCCAACGGGAGGACGTCGCGACGACGCTGGCCCGTGCGGGACGACGGTTCCAGCGGGGACTCGAAGGCATCGTGACGCGCCATCCCGACGTGGCGGTGGCGGTGCGGGGCATTCCCGAGTTCTGCTACCTGGTCTTCGCTGACGAGGCGGTCTCGTCGCGGGTGGCACTCGAAGCCGTGCGGCGCGGATTGCTGTTCAAGCGATCCGCCTACAACTTCGTTTCGCTCGCGCACGACCGGGAGATCATCGACGATGTTCTCAACCGGCTCGAGAACGCCGTGGCTGCGGTGGAGTGAACATGTTGATCGACGTCCACGCCCATTTTTATACCGAGCGGTCGCCCCGCGCCGACTGGCGCGAAGTCAATCGGCGGCGGATCGAAGCGGGAGCGCGCATCGGCATTACGACCCACGTGGCGTCGATCCTGGGAACCTGGGGCGCGCGCTCGCCGACGTACTTCCCGTCTCGCGACGACGTGGAATACGCGAACGAGGCCCTGCTCGAGATCATGCGGGAATATCCGGGCGTCGTGGCGGGGTACTGCGTGGTCAACCCGAACTTTCCGGAGCACGCCCGCGAGCAACTCGAACGCCGGATCGATGCGGGGATGATCGGCGTGAAGCTTGCCGCCAGCCGGCGGGCCGACGATGCGTTGCTCGATCCGATCGCGGTCATCGCCGCCGCTCGTCATTGTCCAATCCTGCACCACGTATGGCAACACCGACGGCGCGACTGGCCCGGCCAGGACGCGTCGGACGCGGTCGAACTCGCGTCGCTCGCACGGCGCCATCCTGACGCGACCTTCATCCTGGCGCACATCGGTGGTGGCGGCGAGTGGTCCCACTCCCTGCGCGCGTTGCGCGGTCAGGATAACGTGGTGGTCGACCTGTCCGGCAGTGGGATCGATACCGGGATGCTCGAGCAAACCATCGACGAGGTCGGCGCGCAGCGGATCGTCTGGGGGACCGATCTTACCATGGACACGGGGTGGGCGAAGCTGCGCTACCTGGCATCGCTGCGACTGACCGAGTCGGAGTTGGCGTCGATCACGTATCGCAACGCGCAGACCCTGTTTCCCGCTGGGGCCTTTGATGATCGTTGACGTGTCCGCCTGTGTCGGCGAGTATCCATTCCGGTTTCTCGACGCCCGTCGCGAGCCGGCATGGCTCTTGACCCAAATGGACCGTCTTGCCATCGACCGGGCGTGGGTGGGCCACCTTCCGTCGATCCTCTATAAGGATCCCGCGGCGGGCACCGCCGAGTTATTGCGCGCGGTCCAACCCCACGCCGACCGCCTGGTGCCGGTCCCGACGATTCATCCCGGGTTGCCCGGGTGGGAGGACGACCTCAATGTCGCCTCGCTCGCCGGCGCGCCGGCCATCCGGGTGTATCCGATGCAGCAGGGACTCGATCCCGCCGGGAGCGCCATGCGGGTGATCGTGGCCGCCGCCGGCGCGATCGACATGCCGGTGATGCTGACCGTGAGAATGGAAGATCTCCGCCAACGCCATCCGTTGGACGCGGCGACCGATATGCCCGCCTCGGCGATCCGCGCGTTGGCGCGGTCGGATGTCCAGGCGCGCCTCATCGTGCTCAACGCGGACCGGCCGATGCTGGAGGAAGTCCACTTTGGTTTGACCGACGAGGAAGCGCGCCGGGTGCTGTGGGATATCGGCTGGTTGTGGGGTCCGCCGGAGGATCATCTGCGACTCCTGATCGAGACGGTTGGCATCGGGCGCTTCACCTTCGGCACCGGGATGCCGTTGCGTATACCCGATGGCGCGTTCGCGAAGGTCGATCTGCTCGATCTCACGGATGCCGACCGGGCGGCGATTACCGGCGGAAACCTGTCGCGCTGGCGCGCCGGCTGACGCATGGCGGGCGTTCGATGTCCGGCCTGCGGCCGCGAGGCACCCGCGTCGGCAATCCGCTGTCCCGCGTGCGCCGTGGTCCTGGCGGGCGCCGGTGACGCCGCGCTCGCGGCGCGTGTCGCCGGAGCGCTCGGCCCCCACTATCGTGTCGACGAGGTCATCGGCCGCGGCGGATTCGCCATCGTCTTTCGCGTGCGCGATCTTCGGCTGGATCGTGACGTCGCGGCCAAGACACTCCACCCCGAGCTGGCGGCGCACCGGGAATTGGCCGACCGGTTTCGCCAGGAGGTGCTCACCGCCGCACGGCTGAACCACCCGAACATCGTGCCGATCTACTTTGTCAGCGATGAGCCGGCGGCGACGTACGTGATGCCGCTCATCGAGGGCGAAACGCTGGCGGCGCGCCTGCGTCGCGAGGGGCAACTGCCGATGGCCGTCGCCCTCGGCATCCTGCGCGATGTCGCCGGGGCGCTCGACTACGCGCATGACGCGGGCATCATCCATCGCGACGTCAAGCCCGACAATGTGGTCATCGAGTCGCGGACCGGTCGCAGTCTGCTGATGGATTTCGGGATTGCCAAGGCGTTGGCGGGCGACACGGTCGTGACGGCGTCCGGGGTCGTCGTCGGGACGCCGCACTACATGTCTCCGGAGCAGATCGCGGGCGAAGGTCCGGTCGATCGGCGCAGCGACGTCTACAGCCTGGGGGTGATGACCTACGAGATGCTGGCGGGTGGCCCGCCGTTCGAAGGCGCCACGGCGGCGGCGGTCTTCGCGCTGCACGCGGCGGAACGGGCGCCGGCGTTGCGCGACCGGCGGCCCGACGTGAAGGAGGCGGTGGCGGCGGTCATCGATCGGGCCCTCGCCAAGCTGCCCGCCGAGCGGATGGACAGCGCCGGCGCGTTGCGCGACGCGCTCGAGCGTGCCCACGGGCGGGTGAGTTTGCGGCGCTCCGGCGAAGCGGTCATCGAGCGCCAGCCGGCCGACGACATGCGGCTGTTTCGCTCGGTGGGGACGGCACGCGGTTCGGCTGTCGTCGCGTTGCGCGATGCCAACGATCTCGGCGCCATGGCCGAAGCCGTCAACGCCGCGATGGCGTCGACCCACGCCGCCATCGAACGGCTCGACATCAGCGCCGCCTTGGAGCACGTGATGGCGTTGGCGTCGCGGCGTGACGATCCCCGGCCCGCGTTCCGGCAGGCCCCCCGTGACGCGTTGCGCCGGCTGGCCACGGACCTGGATGCGATCGACATGCTCGCCGGGGCGTGGCGTGGGGGGAATGAAGACGTGCAGGGCGGCGTGGAGCAGGCGCTGAGCGCGCTGTTGCCGGACGTCGCGCCGGCGTTGGTCGAGGTCGCCGCGCGGTCGAAGAGCGCGGAGTTCGTGTTGCTCGCGGATCGGGTCGGCGCCATCGACGGCAGGACCGCGGAGTGGCTGGCGCGCCATGCGAGCGCGGCGGTCGCACAGGCCTTCGGTGTGGCGCTCCGGGAGAGCACCCGCCCGGGGCGCACGATCGAGCAGTGGCTCGGGATGCTTGCGCGCCACCCCCATCCGGCCGTCCGCGCCCTGGCCGTCGACACCGCCGGCATCCACGGCGGGGCGGTCGGCGAACGCATCGCGCGGTTGCTGATTGCCGATCGGGAAGCCACCCCGCGGCGGGCGGCGATCGCCGCCTTGGGCGCGTCGCGCCGGCCGGGGGTTCTTCCCGACCTGGCCAGCCTGCTGGAGCACGGCGATGTCGAAGACCGGTGCGCCGCGGCCGCGGCGCTCGGGGCCCTTGGCCTCTCGGAGGCGGTACCGGTGCTCGATCGTGTGTTTGCGCGGCGCCGCCTGCTCCGCGCGGAGCGCGGGCCGGTGCAACGGGCCGCCGCGCGAGCCCTGGCTGCCCTCCCGATGGGACTCGGTCGCGACAGCCTGGCACGACTGCGTGACGATGCCGACGGCGAGGTGCGGGCCATCGCGCGGTCGGTCGAATGACGCGCTGCACAACCGGTTGTGCAACGGGAGCCATCGACTATCTTTCTCCCGGCCGCAAACCCAATCTGGCACCCGTGGCCAGTCCCGCGGCCGATATCGAGTCGCATAGCCGTTTGATCGACCTTCGACGCGGAGTGCCCACTCCCGGGAGGGCACGTCACATGCCGCGCAAAGGTGGGATATGACGAAGTGGGTCATGCCGGTGGCGAAAGCGGGCGGGATACTCAGCGTAGGTGCGCTCGTTGTCGTGATCGGTCTTGGTGCGTTGCAGACCCAGTCCACTCCCGCCCAGCAAGTCCCGGCTGACACGGCGTTTCAGGCGCCGGTGGACGTCGATACCGCCGGACTCCCCGGACCGCGGCAACCCATCTTCTATCGTCACGATGTGCATGCCGGGCAGTACCAGATGGACTGCCGGTACTGCCATGCGTATGCCGAAGTGAGCACGTCACCCGGATTACCATCCCTCGCGTCGTGTATGGGGTGCCACTTCGTAGTCGGTTCGGGCAATCCGGAGGTGCAGAAGCTGCGCGATGCGTTCGCGAGTGGCGTGCCGCCGCAATGGAACGAAGTGCATCGCCTGGCGCCGTTCGTGCACTTCCCGCACATGCGTCACGTCATCAGCGCCGAGCTCACCTGCCAGGAATGCCATGGCGAAATCCAACGCATGCCGCAGGTCTACCGGTTTGCCTCGCTCAAAATGGGATGGTGCGTTTCGTGTCACGAAAAGAGCACGTATGCCGAGTTTCCGGATCGTCAGGTAACCACCGACTGCACAGCCTGTCACTATTGAGTGGGTGGAGGGGTTGATGTCTGACGGAATGGGTCGGCGGCGGTTTCTCAAGGTCCTGGGCGCCACGGGTGGCGGCGCGGCGGTCGCGGCGGGCTGCGGGACCGATCAGGTCGAGAAGCTGATCCCCTATCTGGTCCCCATCGAAGATCAGATTCCCGGCATCGCCACGTACTACGCATCGACCTGCCGCGATTGTTCGGCCGGATGCGGTGTGCACGTTCGGGTCCGCGAAGGCCGGGCGGTCAAGCTCGAAGGGAATCCCGACCACCCGATCAACCGTGGCCGGCTGTGCGCGCGCGCCCAGACCGCGTTACAGGGCACCTACAACCCCGACCGCATTCAGACGCCGCTGGCGCGCAATGCCTCGGGCGGATGGGACGCCATCGCGTGGGACGATGCGCTGGCGCGCGTCACGCAACGGCTGACGGCGGCCGATCCGAACCGGGTCTGGTTCCTCACGGGGAACGAAGGCGGCTCGTTCGGGACGCTGGTGGACGAGTGGCTGGCGGCGCTCGGGTCCGGACACCACGTGGTGTTCGAGCCGTTCGGCTACGAAGCGGTGCGCCATGCCAACCGGCAGGTGTTCGGTGTCGACGCCGTGCCGGCATACGACTTCGCCCGTGCCGAGTACGTCATCTCGTTTGGCGCCGATTTCCTCGAAACGTGGATGAGCCCCGTCGAATTCGCGCGCGGCTTCAGCGCGTCCCATGGCTACCACGACGACACGATGGGTCGCTACGTCCACGTCGAGCCGCGAATGAGCATGACCGCGATGAGCGCCGATGAGTGGATCGCGCCGGCCGCGGGTACCGAGGGCGCCGTCGCGCTCGCCATGGCGCACGTCCTCGTGGCCGATGGCGGGAGTCGCGTGCCGGCGGACGCGCGGACCCTGCGCGCCGTCCTCGAACCGTACGCGCCGGAAGCGGTGGCCGGCCGAACCGGCGTCGGCGCGGAGACGATACGACGGCTCGCCCGTGAGTTCGGCGCACGGCCTGGTATCGCGTTGCCCGGCGGTACCGGGACCCAGCACGTCGACGCGCACGTCACCGCGGTCGCGGCGAATCTGCTCAACTACGTCGCCGGCAACGTCGGTGACACGGTGGTGTTCGGCGCGCATGTGAACGTGGCGGGCGGATCGACCTACGCGGATCTCCGCACACTGGTGACGGCGGCCGGGAACGACGAGGTCGCGGTCTTGTTCGTGCATGGCACGAACCCCGCATACGCCGTGCCGGGTGGCGCCGTGCGGGGGGTGTTCACCGTCAGTTTCTCGCGCTTCCTGGACGAAACCACGGTCGGGGCCGACCTCATTTTGCCGGACCACGATCCGCTGGAGCAATGGAACGACTTCGAGCCGCGGGCCGGTGTCCACTCGCTGCTTCAGCCGGTCATGATGCCCGTGTTCGACACGCGCCAGACCGGCGATGTGCTCATTGACCTGGCGCGTCGCGCCGGTGGTCGCCTGGCACAGGGGCTCGGGCCGACCGCCGCGCCGAACGCCACGTACAAGGACTACCTCCAGCGGCGGTGGGCGGCACTGCAGCGCGCCGCCGGTGAGCGTCGGCCGTTCGAGGAGTTCTGGCGCGAGGCGGTGCAACGCGGCGGATGGTGGACGGACCCGCCGTGGACGACCGTGCGGCTCGCGGCCGGTGCCGGTGCCGTTGCGCCGCCGACCTGGTCGGTGCCGGACGGCGCGTTCACGTTGATCGCCTATCCGTCGTCCACACTGTTCGACGGCCGCGCGGCCAACCGTCCCTGGTTGCAGGAGCTGCCCGATCCGGTCACCAAGATGACATGGGGCAGTTGGCTCGAGATCCACCCCGAAACCGCCGAGACCCTCGGGATTGCCGACGGGGATGTTGTCGAGGTGACCTCCCGTGCCGCGACGCTCCGGCTTCCGGCGTACCGCTACCCGGGTGTGCGTCCCGACGTCGTGGCCATGCCGCTCGGTCAAGGACATACCGCCTTCGGTCGGTACGCGCAGGATCGGGGCGCGAACGCCTACACGTTGCTTGGCAACGAGGCGACCGCGTATGGCGGCCGAGTGCACTACGCGGCGGTCACGCTCAACCACACCGGTCTGCACGAACGCCTGGCGAAGACCGAGGGCAGGAACCGACAGCTGGGGCGGGGCATCGCCCAGGCCGTCACCCTGGCCGGCATCGCCGAAGGTGCACTCGATCATCCGTTCCATGTGGCGCACGCGGCGGAGGTCCCCGAGCGGGAACAGGCCGTGCTGGAAACCGTCGAACGCGGCCAGGAAGCGCTCACCCGCTACGGCCCGTACGCGTATACCGAGACCCGCTGGGGGATGTCGATCGACCTCTCCCGGTGCACCGGGTGCAACGCGTGCGTCGCCGCGTGCAGCGCGGAGAACAACGTGCCGTTCGTCGGGGAAGATCAGGTGCGGCGCGGCCGGGAAATGCAGTGGATCAGAATCGAGCGGTATTTCGAGGGCGGCGAGGATGGCGAACCGCTCGAGACGCGCTTCGTGCCGATGCTATGCCAGCAGTGCGGTAACGCACCGTGCGAGCCCGTGTGCCCGGTGTTCGCCGCCTACCGCACACCGGATGGGCTCAACGCTCAGGTGTACAACCGGTGTGTCGGCACGCGCTATTGCTCCAACAACTGTCCGTACAAGGTTCGCTACTTCAATTGGTACGACATGTCGACACCGAACGACCCGCGGACCTTTGCCTGGCCGGAGCCGATGCACTGGTTGCTCAATCCCGACGTGACTGTCCGGTCCAAGGGCGTGATGGAGAAATGCACGTTCTGCGTGCACCGGATCCGTGGCGCGCAACATGACGCGCGCATGGCGGGGGTCGAACTGGCGGATGGCGACGTCACCGTGGCATGCGAGCAGACCTGCCCGACGAACGCCATCGTGTTCGGGAACCTGACCGATCCGTCCGCGCGCGTGGCGCAACGCGCGGAGGATCCCCGCGGATACCACGTGCTGGGCGGGCTGAATACGAAGCCGGCCGTCACGTATCTCCAGAAGGTCCGCCACGTGGGGGAGGCCTAGTCGACATGGCGACGACGGCGCAGCCCGACCGGATCACGGTGCCGCACGAGCAGCCCACCTACGCCGAGGTCACGCGCGACATCGCCGCGACGCTCGGGAACCCGGGCCGCGGGTATTTCGTCCTGCTGGGGTGCGTCGTCGCGGTGCTGGGCGTGGGTGTGTTCGCCCTCCTGTGGGAGACACGGTGGGGGTTGGGTGTTGCCGGCTATACGCCGCCGGTCCTGTGGGGCGTCTACATCACGACCTTCGTGTTCTGGGTCGGCATTGCCCACTCGGGGACGCTGATCTCCGCGATCCTGTACCTGTTCCGCTCCGCGTGGCGAACGGCGGTGTATCGCACGGCGGAAGCCATGACGGTCTTCGCGGTGATGACCGCGGGGTTGTTCCCCCTGATCCACGTCGGCCGCTTGTGGTACGCCTATTGGCTGATTCCCTATCCGAACCAGCGGCAGCTCTGGGTGAACTTCAAGTCGCCCCTGCTCTGGGACGTGTTCGCGGTCTCGACGTACTTCACCGTCAGCACGCTGTTTCTCATCGTGGGCCTGGTCCCGGACATCGCGGCCATCCGCGACAAAGCGAAGGGATGGCGCAAGCGGTTGTACGAGATCACGTCCCTGGGATGGCGGGGCACGGACTACCAGTGGCGCCACTATACGCGTGCGTACCTGTACCTCGCGGCGTTGGCGACCCCATTGGTCCTCTCGGTCCACAGCGTGGTGTCGTGGGACTTCGCGATGTCCATCGTCCCCGGTTGGCATGCGACGATTTTCGCGCCGTATTTCGTGGCGGGCGCGATCTACTCGGGTGTGGCGATGGTCATCACGCTCACGGTACCCCTCCGCAAGGTGTTCCGTATGGAGCGATACGTGACCGTGCGGCATTTCGAGAACCTCGCCAAACTCATGCTGTTGACGGGCATGATCGTCGGGTACGCCTACGTGGTCGAGTACTTCATCGCGTGGTACAGCGGCAACGCGTTTGAGCGGGCATCGTTCTATAATCGCGCCTTCGGCGACTATTGGTGGGCCACCTGGACCATGCTGATCTGCAACGGCCTCCTCCCGTGGCTCCTGTGGTTTCCGCGGATCCGCCGGAGCATTCCGTCGCTGTTCGTGCTGTCGCTGTTCGTCAATCTGGGGATGTGGTTCGAGCGGTTCGTGATCATCGTGGTCTCGCTCTCGTATGAGTACGAGCCGTATGCGATGGGGCATTACACGCCGTCGTGGGCGGAATTGTGCATCCTGGCGGGGAGCTTCGCCTGGTTCTTCATGTGGTTCCTGCTGTTCGCCAAGAACTTCCCGACCGTCTCGATCACCGAGGTGAAGGAGATCATCCCGATGCCGCGCCGGAAAGGGGCCCACGCATGAGTGCCGTACCGGCGGGGATGCTGGCCGCGTTCGCGCACGTCGACGCCGCGGCCGATGCGATCCGGGCCCTCAAAGAAACGGGGCATCGCGATTTCACGGTCTACACGCCGGTGCCGAACCACGAGATCGCCGAAGCGGTAGGGCATAGCGTCAGCCCCGTGCGGCGATGGACCTTGCTCGGTGGGCTTACCGGTGTGGCCCTGGGCTTCCTGATGTCGATGTGGATGTCGCTCGACTACCCGCTCATCGTCGGCGGCAAGCCCATTCCGTCGTGGATACCCTACGTGGTGATCGCGTTCGAGCTCACCATCCTGTGCGGTGCGGGCGCGACGATCATCGGGCTGATCTTCCATGCCTGGCGTGATCGGCGTCCGGCCGCGTACGATCCGCGCTTCACCGACGACCATATCGGCATCTTCGTTCCGTGCGGGCCGCATCAGCGATCGGCCGTCGAACAACTGCTACAGACCGCCGGGGCGACGGAGGTGCGCGTTGAAGCGTAATCTGGTGGTCTTCGTGACGGGCGTGCTCGCGGCCGGCTGCACGGCGGATCAGTGGCAGCGGTTCCCGAGTCCTGACGACGCCATCGCGTTGGTACCATGGTTCTCCACGATGCACACCGGCATCGCGGTGCAACCCTACCAATGGCCCAACCCTCGCCCGCCCGTCGAAGGGACGATCCCGGTCGGGGGGAACGAACCCCCGACGCTGGTCGTGCCGGCCAACCAGCGGATCATCGACGCGCTGGCCAATCCGGTGGAACGCACGGCCGCCTCGATCGAACGCGGTCAGGATCGCTACGACATCTACTGCCTGCCGTGTCACGGTGTCCAGGGCGCCGGCGACGGGCCGGTCAACGTGAAACTCCTCGTGACGCCCAGTTTGCTGACGGATCGGGCCACGAACTTCACCGATGGTTATCTGTATGCCATCCTCCGGCATGGACGGGGTATCATGCCCGCGTACGGCGATCGGATCCGCGGCGAGGACCGCTGGCACGTGGTCAACTACGTGCGGACGCTCCAGGGAGGAACGCCATGAGCGGTACGGCGGGTCATCAGGACGCCTATCGGCGGGCGGCGCACGCACCGGCGGGCGGATTGGTGATGCTCGGCGGCGTCCTCGCCGTTCTGGGCCTCGGGTTCTTCGTGATGCTGAGTACCGGTGATGATCCGGCGCGCGCGTGGCGCATGTTTCTGGTGAACTTCGTGTTCTTCACCGGATTGGCCGCGGGCGCGGTCATCTTCGCGGCGACACAGAAGATCACGAAGGGCGCGTGGGCCGGCTCGATCATTCGGTTCGCGGAAGCCGGGGTCGCGTTCCTGCCGGTGGCGCTGGTGCTGTTTCTGGTGTTGTTCCTCGGCCGGGAATACCTGTTCCCCTGGATCGAGCACCCGACGCCGGCTCGCGGCAAATGGCTGACCGTGCCGTGGGTGTTCACGCGCGACCTGGCCAGCCTGCTGATCGTGTTCGGCGTGGCGATCGCGTTCGTCTGGCAGGAACTGAAACCGGATGTGGCGGCGCTGCGCGGTGATGCCACCGGGTGGAAACGCGCCCTGTACGACCGGATCGCCGGGGATTACACGGGCACCCCCGAGCAGATCGAGCAACTCGATCGCCGGATCCACCGGATGGCGCCGATTCTCTGTCTGCTCTATGCCTACCTGTTCTCCCTGCTCGCGTTCGATCTCATCATGTCGCTCGCGCCCTACTGGATCAGCAACCTGTTCGGTGCCTACTATTTCATGGGGTCGTTTCTCACCGGCCTGACGATGCTCGGGCTGATGATGGTGTACTGGCGCCGCAAGCTCGGGCTCGAAGCGTTGATCGGACACCACCAGTTCCACGACCTGGGGAAGCTGGTGTTCGGGTTCACCGTGTTCTGGGCCTATCTCACCTACAGCCAGGTCCTCGTCATCTGGTACGGCAACCTCCCGGAAGAAACGGCGTTTCTGTTCTTCCGCATGTGGGGCGAGTGGCGGCCGGTGGCGCTGCTGGTGACGGCCATGGTCTTTCTGGTTCCGTTCTGGGGGCTGATCTCGGTGAAGGCCAAGGTGACCCCGGTGACGTTCACGCTGTTCGTGACCATCAGCCTGCTGGGGATGTGGCTGGAACGGTTTCTCCAGGTGCAGCCCTCGTTGGTCGCCAGTCCGCCACTCGGACTTCCCGAGGTGGGCATCAGCGTCGGGTTCCTCGGGTTGTTCCTGCTGGCCTACGGGTTGTTTGCGCGCACGTTCCCCATGGTGAGTCCGCGGCTGGCCGAGCGGGCGCTGGCGACCATCCACCACTAGGCGAGGTCGCCCGGGGACGTGGGGGCGCGCGGCCGTACGCCCCGACGCGCGCCCCCGGCGTAGATTTCCAGTTTACCATATTCATCGCGGAGCCCGTATGTCCGAATCGGCGTCCTCCCTCGAGGCGTTCCGTCATTTTCGCGAGAAGATGAACGCCGCGATCCTCGAGGCGGGGAACGTGAACATCAATCGGTTTTTCGCGCTCGATACGCGGACCTACGAAACGGGTGCGCTCGACGTCAAAACCAAGGAACTGCTTGGGCTCGTGGCGTCCATGGTGTTGCGCTGCGATGATTGCATCACCTACCACGTGGTCCGCTGTCGGGAGGAAGGCGTGACGGACGAGGAGTTTCACGAAACGTTCGCGGTGGCGCTCGTGGTGGGTGGGTCGATCGTCATTCCGCATCTGCGGCGTGCGGTCGCCCGACTCGAGGAGTTGCCGGCGTCGTGAGCGAGCGGGCGGCCATCTGGCGCGCGGCCGCCGAGGCGGCGCGATGTGGTGAGCCGGCGGCGCTGGTCACCGTGGCGCGGCAGCGTGGCTCGTTACCGATGGCCTCCGACGCCAAGATGCTCGTCACACGGGGCGGGGAACGGCATGGCACCGTTGGCGGTGGATGCCTCGAGGCTGACGTGACCGCGCAGGCCTTCGAGGCGATCGGGCGCGGGGAACCCACGGTCGTGCGCCATACCCTCAACGCGGATGTGGCGGGCGATCTGGGGCTGTCATGCGGCGGAACGGTCGACCTCTTCGTCGAGCCCCTCATCGCGACGGACGGATTGCCGGATCTGCTCATTGCGGTTGCCGACGCGATTACGTCGCGGCACGCGGCACTGGTCACCACGGCAATCGCGTGGCCGAACGGGCCGCGCAAGGCCCTGGTCAGTGGGGACCGGTCTATGTGCGTGGGTGAATCCCAACGCCTGATCGATGCGCGTCCCGCCGACCACGCGTACATGGACGAAGCAGCGGGTGTGTTCGTCGAGCCCGTCCCGCGAACACCGCGGCTGCTCGTGTTCGGTGCGGGACACGTGGGGTGCGAGATCGCGCGGGCGGCCGCTTCGACGGATTTCCATGTCGTCGTGATCGACGATCGGGAGGAGTTTGCCAATCGTGACCGGCTGCCCTGGAGCGACGAGATCATCGTGAGCGACCATCGGGTGGTGCTCGACCACCTCACGCTCGACGCCGACGATTACGTAATCGCCTGTACGCGCGGACACGCGATGGACGCCCTCATCATCGAGCGGACTGCCGCCAGCCCGGCGCGCTATGTGGGGATGCTGGGTAGCCAGCGCAAGCGCGCGGTGATCTGGAAGGCGCTCGAGAGGGCCGGCACCGCGCCGGAGGCGCTGGCCCGGGTCAAGGTGCCGATCGGGGACCCGATCGGCGCCGATACACCCGGCGAGATCGGCATTGCGGTCCTTGCGGAGTTGATCCGGTTGCGCCGCCTACCGCCGCAACCGCGCCAGCAAGGCGCGTAGGGAATCGCTCGGAATCGGTCCGCTCACGGTCACGCGGAATTCCCCCAGATCCACCTGCGGCTGCCCGGTCGACACGGCGGGTTGCCCCGCCCGGGGGGCGGCCTCGTCTGTGCGGGGCGACTGCACCAGCGCGATCACCGCGCCATCATCCAATGCCAGCCGCGTCCTGACGGCGACCGGCGCGACCGCACGCATCGCATGATCGATGATGCGGAGTCCCTCGATCACGTACACCGGGCCGCCAAGCAACCGTTCAGCGTCGGCCCGTGCTACAACAGTCCATCCCCGGTCATCCAGCGTTGGCAACGCGGCCTGCTCCGACAGTACGGCGCGGCCCAACGCGGCGCGGCGCGACTCCTCGGTGGTACGATCCGCCGCGGCATCGCGCTGCTGCGCGCCGGCCGGGGCGGCCGCCGGAGGCGGAGCAGCGGCCAAGCGCTCGGCGCGAGCGCCAGGTCCGGCACCGGAGGCGACTCCTGCCACGTCCCGGGCCGCGAGCGGCGCCACGGCCGGAGGGGACTCGATCGGCGGCGTTTCCGGCGCGGCGGCCACAGGTGGCACCCGTTGCGCCATCGAGCTGCCCGCGGCTGCCGGTTCGTTGACCCACGGAACCATCTGCCCGCCCGCCGGAACACCCGCAGGTTCGCCAGGGGATGGTGTCCACGTGACGAACTCGCCGGCAGCCCACGTGACTCCAATCGCGAGGACCGCGGTCGCGGCAAGTGCGAGCGGGCGGCTCGGCCGCCACCTGCGCCGGCGCCGATAGCCTGCGCGGGTCGCGATCTGTTCAAACGGCGGCGGCTCGATGTCCGCCGGTCCCGACTGCAACAGAATTGCCCGGGCGCGCTCCAGCATGTGCCTGGCCTCGTCCACGCGCGTGCGGCACTCGGCACACGCATCGAGATGCCGTTCGATCGCCCGCCGGTCGTCCGCCTGTCGCAGGCCGCGATCGAGCAATTCGGCGATGGTGCCCTCATCCAAGTGATTCATGGGAGCCCTCCCCAACATCATAGGCTTCGACAAGTTTGCGCCGCGCGCGCGCCAGCGTCGTGCCGACGGCCGTGCGTGCCAGACCCGTATGGGATGCAATCTGTCCGTAGTCCAGTCCGGCATCCCACAGCAGCAGCACCTCGCGGTCGCGTTCCGACAAACGCGCGAGAGCCGCTTTCACCGCTTTCATCTGCTCGGCCGCCTCGATCCGCTCGATGGGATTCGGCGGCTCCGGTCGGTCGATGGTCGTGACCAGCAATTCCAGGTGCTGCTTCCGCCGAATCGCGCTCCGCGCCTCGTCCCGAGCAAGGTTCGCGGCGATGGTGAACAACCAGGCCCGCGTGTCGTCCGGGTCGTGCTCGAGTGCACGCACGAATACCTCCTGCGCGAGGTCCCGGGCCCGCTCCGGATCCCACACCTTGCGGTGAAGGAACCGGACCAGGTCGGGGTAGGTCTTGCGGTACACGTCAGCCCAGTCGGTCGCCACGGCGCGGAATCTAGGGTCCGCGGAATCGCGTAACCAGATTTGCCGCGGCGGCGCGCTCAGACACACCGCCGGCCGCGAGTTCGATACTGACCCGGGCGCCGGCGACGCGCACATGTTCCCACCGCCCGAAGATCGGAGCGAGTTCCGGCAGCTGCCGCAGAATCTCGAAATACGCCGCGCTGAACGGCTCGACGCGGACGACGTCCAACGAGTCCGCATGGCGGAGATCGATCCACACGCCGTTCCGATGCTCGAACAGGCGTCCGGCGACATGCTGGGCTTGCCCGACATGTCCTTGGCGGAGCATCTCCTCATCCATCGCGACGAGATCGGACACCGTCCGCGCCTCGCGTCGCGCCTGATCGGCTTTGGCGCTCAGCACGGCGCGCTGCCCGCTCGACCCCGCGCCCGACATCGACGGCCTCGGCGCCGCGGCGGGCACGCCGCCAACTGGCCTCTCCGCGGCGACCTCCATCATCTGCGGCTCCTGTACGAGGTACGACGTGTATTCGCTCAACAAGCCGTACCGGAGCGCCGTCTGCCGGATCGCGTCGATCAGCGCGGGGCTTGGGCCCTCGAGGCGCACCGCCTGCTGCAAGACCCCCAGCTTGCGCGCCGCCCATAACGGTGGGATGAAGTCGTTGCCGGCCGCGTGATCCGGGAACGCGCCGCGCGCGGTGTACCGCTCCGGCCGTCCGTTCCGCCGTCCTCTGATCGCGACGTCCCCGGTGCCGGTCCGTTCGTATCGCCCGAAGATCACGAGCTCCTCACCCGCGAACAGATCGGGCAGGGTACGCGGATAGACCTCGGTCAGGCGGACGGGTCCGGACAACGCGAGATCGGTCAGGACGGGATGCTGGATCTTCGTCGCGAGGCGACTCACCGCTTGCTCGACATCCTGGCCGGGTTCGACGTACTCGGTCGAACCACGACCGGCGGCCGACAGGCGATCGAGCAGATACGTGTTGACGTCGTAGCCCACACCGAACACGAACACGCGGGCTCGTCCGCGGTGTGTCTCGGCCCGCGCCGCGATCCGTTCCGGATTGTCTTCGCCGACGGACGGCAGGCCGTCGGTCAGAAACAGCACGACGGGGAGCCGCTCATCGGGCGTCGACAGGCGGAACGCTTCCTCCAACGCGCCGGCGATGTTGGTGCCGCCGGAGGCGCTGAGGTCGTCGATCCACTGCTCGGCGTCCCGTTGCGCCACCGTGCTCGCATCGGTCCACTCCGCGCGATACACACTGACGCGGTTACTGAAGCTGATCAGGCGGAACCGGTCTTCCGGACGCAACGTGCCGAGCAGTTGCCGTAGCGCCGCACGGGCCTGATCGATCTTGCCGCCGGACATCGAGCCTGAGACATCCACCACCGCCGTGATGTCCCGTGGTTCCACGGCGTCGCGCACGTCATCCGGCGACAACGTGACCATGAAGTAGCCCGGTTCGGACGACGGGCGGTGCGTGACCACCGTGAGACCCACGACGTCGCGCGCGAACGGAAGAAACAGGGTAAAGTCGCCGGCGATGGCGTGGCGCAGGCGCACCTGCAGCTCGCCGCCTCGACGGGTCGACTCGATTGCATGGGTTGGCGAGAAGGGATCGCGAAACGCGCTACCGTCCTCCGTCACTAGCTCGAACGTGACGGGGGCCTCCGTCACCTGCAGTCGTGGTCCCGTGCTTCCTTCAACCGGCATCGACGGGGTCGCCGTGCGCCCGCCGGCGGCGTAGCGGAATTGCAGTGCGTCCCCGGCGCGGTCGAGTACCTGCGTATAGCGGAGCGTGATCCGGCGCGTTTCCCCCGGATTGAACGGGAATACTCTGGCACGGACCAGACCGTGCCCCGCCAGCTCGATCAACGCGGGATCGCGCTTCCGCCGCACGATCTCCTCATAGATCGCGCGCGCCTGCCCGGCGTCCATCGTCTCACCACGCAGTTCCTCGTCGCCCTGAAAGAGCGAGAAATTGCTGAAGACCGCCTCGCCCGGCAGCGGGTAGAGGTAGTCGCCTTCACCCAGCCGGCCGCCGCGGTTGGTGAACCACTCGTCGACCGCAACGTGGGCAATCCGGCCCACCACCCGTACGGCCACCTCGGTGCGTACCTTCGTCACGCCAAAATCCGGCGCCGGCCGAACCGGCTCGATCCATCCCTGGGCCCACGCCGGCGCGGCGCTCAGTGCCAGAAGTGTATATGCGATGAGGCTTTTCATGACATCCCCGCTTTGAGGTTCTCTCAGGGGGACGTCCCAAGGGGCGAGACTTGCACACGGCCGGCCGCCGGGCCGGTCGGATCAATCGTCGATGAAGACGCAGCCCGGGTGTCCGGTCAGCTCATCGTCATCGTCGAATTCCGGCCAGTTGCTGCAGATATCGGGCTTGGCGGGACGGCCGTTGGGTCGCACGCGGTCGTGCAGCATGCAACTGATGTCGTCATCCCCGAGATAGCCGCACGCGGAAATGACCTCACATTCGACCGTCGACGGAGCCGTCCGCTTCACCTTGCACAGATACGGTGGGCGTCGAGCGCGCAGCAACGCCTCGATCGGATCGCCCTCGGGGATCGTCATTTCGAGCGTGAGGTCGCGACAGCACGCGGCGCCCATCTTGTTGTCCGCCGTCCGACAGGGCGCGCCGACGCAGGGGTTGCCGTTTTGCAACACCGGCAGAGCGCGACGGGCCGCCCGTTTGAGCGGCAGCGCCATCGGCCGGACACGCCGTCCGTGCACGATCGTAAAGCGATCAGCGCGGTGCCGGAGGACCGGCGCGTCAACCGGTGCCGGCCGGGGCATGGGGCCTTCGAATCCGTGCGCCCGACACCGCGCCGCCGGGCGCGACGAGCCGTTGGGCGATCGGGCCTGTTCCTCCAGGTACTTGCACGGAACCGATACGACAGCATCCGCTACCAGCAGCCGACCTCGCGTATAGGGCCGGCCAAACGTGATCCGCTCCGTGTGACCGAGGAGCCAGGTGGCCGCGGCGTCCTGGTCGGTGGGCGTATCGTCCCGGATGTCGGCGACCTGAGCCGTGACGGCGAGTTGAACGCAGTGCCGTCCGAGACGGCGGCAATCCGGGACTTGGGGCATACGGGTCCGAGACTCCGGCTATCGCAAGTATATGTGGGAAAGGCGATTGCAGGGCTCTTCGAAGTTCTGGATTTTCCCGCGAAAAGCAACCCCGTCCTTCCCCCTACCATTATACCGGATGCGCTTGGTAGATTGGGCGGATTCTTCGAACGTCATTCAGCGCAGTGAACTCATCCAGGAGTGGATACAATGCAGAAGTGGTTTGCCTCCATCGCGCTACTCGCGATGGCGTGCGGTGGTGGTGGAGAAAGTGGCGACGCGTCCTCGCAGGCGGCGGCGCCCGCTCCCGCGGCGGCGGCTCCGGCGGCCGCACCGTCGATGGCGGCGACCGGCACGGTGCACGAGGTGCAGATGCTGCTGACCGACGCCGGCGAGTACCGGTACGAGCCGGCCACCCTGAATATCAAGCAGGGCGACACGGTTCGCTGGATCAACGTGAGCGGCGGTCCGCACAACGTCGCCTTTTACGCCAACAAGATCCCGGCGGGCGCGGCAGCCGTGCTCAACGAGGCGATGGCCAACAAGATGATGCCGTTGACCGGCGAACTCCTGGTGGCGGAAAACGCGGTCTACGAGATCTCGTTCGCCGGTGCACCGGCGGGCCGCTACGACTACGTCTGCACGCCGCATGAGATGTTGGGTATGGTGGCGTCGCTGACCGTGACGCAATAACTCACGTCGCTGGACGATATGATGGAGCCGCACGGGCCGGCCGGCGCGTGCGGCTCTCTCATTTGAAGGCCATCGTGCATGCTCCCTGATCGGCGCGTGGTGTTCCTCCTCATGGATGGTGCGCGGCCCGATGTGTTCGAGGACCTCGTCGCGGCCGGCGAGCTACCCCACATCGGTCGCTGGATCCTCGACCGAGGCGCGGCCGTCCCTGCCACCACGGTGTTTCCGTCAACCACCGGTGTCGCCTATCTCCCGATGCTCACCGGGTGCTATCCCGGCACCTGCAACGTTCCGGGAATCCGCTGGGTCGATACGGCGCGGTATGCAGGCTCGTGGTGGCGGGACCGGCACCACGTGCGCAGCTATTGCGGCTACCAGGGCGGGCTGCTCAACGATGACATCCCGGGCGACATGCCGACGCTGTTCGATCTCGTACCGGATGCCGTCGCGTTGTGCACGCCCTTTACCCGAGGGCTTGCCGCCGGGAACGCGCGCCTCGGGTTGGCGCGACAGATATGGGGAGGGTTGGCCCACTACACCGAAGGATACGGCATCCTGGAGCGAGCGGTCGGGGCGGAACTCTGTCGCCTCGCTCCTGACCGCCACCGTCTGGTGTTTGCCGTGCTGCCGGGCGTGGACGGTGTCACGCACTTCCACGATCCGTGGCACCCCGCCGTATGTGACATGTATCGAGGCGTCGACCGCCTCGTGGGGGAGTATGGCGCCGCAGGCGGAATCGACGACGAGACACTGGTCCTGCTCGTGAGCGATCACGGTCTCGGCCGCATCGATCGGCACACCGACCTGAGCCTCGAACTCGAGGCGCGGGGCGTCGCCACCATGCGGCATCCCTTCGTGTGGCGTCGCCATCCACGAGTCGCCGTCATGGTCTCCGGAAACGCGTCCGCGCAGATCTATCTGGCGCCGGGCGAGTTGCGGGGGGACCGCTACACCATCGAACGGATCGAGACCGGCGCGGTGCCGGGCGTGCCCGCCGACATCGTGGCATTCCTCACGCAGTTGCCGGGGGTGGCGATGGTGGTCGCGCGGGCGGAAGCAGGCCTCGCCTGCGTGTCGCGCGCCGGGAGGGCGCTGCTCTACCAAGCGGACGGCGGGCGCATCGGGTATCGACCGCAACCGATCGACGTCCTGGCGCTCGGTGGGGCAGGGGAATACAGCGGGCACGAGTGGCTCGCGCGGTCGATCGACCTGCCCTATCCGGATGCGCCGGAGCAACTGATGCAACTCGCCTGGTCCGGCCGTGTCGGTGATCTCGTGGTGATCGCCGAGCCGGGCGCGGATCTGCGCCGACGGTGGGAGGTTCCCGAGCACCGCTCCGGCCACGGCAGCCTGATCAAGGAACACATGCGGTGCCTCATCGCCGCCAATACCCCGCTCACTGGTCCCGTGCGCACGACCGACCTGTTCCCGTTGATGCTCGATCATCTTGGCATCCCGGTGCCCGACGGCATTGACGGCTCCCTCCCGCATCGCGGCGCCTCGTGACCCTGGCGCACGCCGTCTTCGTCCGTCGGCACGGCAACCTCACCTGGGATGGCGTGCTCCGTGGCACGGGGTTGGTGGCGTTGGCGTCGATCCCGATTGTGATCTATTTGCCGTCGACGGTCGGCGGGCTCGTGGCGTTCGTGATCGTGACGATCTGGGTCAACGGGCCCATCGGCATCTTCCTGCCGGCGACCTACGAGCCGATCCTCATGCTGTTCGGCCGCATCTACCCGCCGCTGCTGGTGGGGGGCCTGGGCATCCTCGGCGTGCTCTACGTCGAGTTCTTGAACTACTACTTGTATGGAAAGCTGATCCACCTCAACGCCTTGCGTGGCGCCCGCGAGAGCGGAACCGTCCGACGTATCGTCGGCTGGTTCGAGAAGGCACCGTTCTTCACCGTCTGGATGTGCAGTTGGTCGCCATTGCCGTACTGGGCCGTGCGCGTGCTCGCCCCGATGTCCGGCTACCCCATCCGGCGGTATCTCCTCGCGACGTTCCTGGGGCGATTCCCGCGCCTGTGGTTTTTCGCGGCCCTTGGCGTCTTCTGGCACGTCGATACCGGATGGTTGATCGCCATCTCGGTCGGCTCGATCATCCTGGGACTTGGCATCTGGTACGCGAAGTCGCGGCCCCCCCCATCGGCTGATGGAGCCGACGCGTAGCTCACGCTTCGAGGGCGCCGCCCCTTCCATCCGGTTTCGGTCCGAGGACCCCGCTCGGCCGCGCAGGGCTCCAGGATCCCGCTACCCGCGAAAGTGACGCGGACACTCCCACACCGACGAGGAGACCGGCGGCGGTGTCAACAGCGTAGTGCATCTGGCAATACACCGTGGCGACCGTGAGGAACCCGCAGGCGATTCCGAAGACCAACCCCAGCGGTCGCCAGACGCGCCATACGGCCCATGCAGCGACGACCGTCACCGCGACGTGTGACGACGGAAACGCGGCGCCGACGGACGAACCGCTGCGCAACGTGGCGTAGACCAGCTGCGCGCTCCACACGTCGCGAGCCGGGCCCGTGGGATGCGAAAAGGCGTAGTTGGGTCCCGCGACGGGGTAAAGGATGAACACGGCGTAGCAGGCGAGAAACGTGATCATCATGGCCGCGATCACGCGCCGCGCCGCGTCCTCACCCGACCGCCGGTGCGCCAGCGGACCGGCGAGCAGGACGATAGGGAAATAGCTGAGATAGGCCAGGTGCAACAAGCCGGACCAGAACACGAACGGCGCACGGCGAATCCACTCGCGCGACACCTGGACGCCGAAGATGGCTTCCTCCCAGGCTTGCACCGTGGCGTCGTGTGCCAGGATCCGATCGAGTCCGATCGCGCCGTTCACTTCGCCGATCTCCGCGTAGAGCAGCGGCACGATGAGAAGGGGATAGTAGGTGTGCAGCAGGCGCACGAGCGGCCGCCCGGACTCGAAACGCGCGAGCAGGAACACTCCGGCGAAGGTCACGGCGTGTCCCGCCAGCAACCACCCGCGTCCATCATCGAATGGCCCGCGCACCAACAGCACGGCGGACAGAAACAGCAGATAGACGCCGAGCGCCTTGTCGGTCGGCGTCAGAACCATTCATGCTCCCGGTACCAGGTGGCCGTCATCGCGAGTCCGGCCGCGAGATCGTATGCGGCGCTCCACCCCGTATCCCGTTCCAGGCTGGCGGGAGAACACGTCCATGCCTGTGCCAGAAACTCGTTGGCCTTGTCCGCGGACAGCAGGGTCGTGCGGCCCGCGAGCCGGGCCACGGTGCCGGTGACCCACAACGCGGCGCGTGCCGCTGGTCCGGGAATCGGGAGGACCAATGGACGCGCGGCGGGATTGGTCCGCACCGCGCGGTGAATCGCCGTGGCAAGACCGCGGGCGCTGACCACCTCGGGATGACACGGGTAATACGTCTCGCCACGTGTCCGCTCGCTCGTCGCGACCGCGAGGAGCGCCTGTACCAGATCGAGAACATGTACCAGTGAGAGTTCCTGGGAACCGTCACCGAACAGCGGGCTGAGTCCCCGTTTGGCCAGACGGAACACCTTGAGGAACTCGACGTCGCGGGGGCCGTACACGGCCGGGGCGCGCACAATGACCCACGGGAGCGCGGCGGCCCGAACCGCCAGCTCGCCGGCAAGCTTGGAGGCTCCGTAATGCGTCACCGGGTTGGCGGATTCGGAACCCAGCAGCGGCTGTCCCCGATTGCTCGGTCCGGCGGCGGCGAGCGAACTGACATACACGAACCGGGGCGTCGGGTCATGGGGCGCCCGGCCGCGAATGACGTCGAGCAGCGTCTGCGTGGCGCCTTCGTTGATCGAGAAAAACTCAGCCCGATTCCGGGCGGCAGTCAGCCCTGCGACGTGGAATACCGCTGCCGCTCCGTCGACACCGGCACGCAGCGCGGCGCGATCCGCCAGGGATCCCCGGATGATCGTCGGCCGGCGGTCTCCGAATACGCGCTGCGCTTTGTCAGGATTTCGCACGAGGCAGGCCACCTCGTGCCCGGCTATGTGCAGCGCCTCCACCAGATGGGACCCGACGAAGCCGGTGCCCCCGGTGACAAAGGCCTTCACAGCGGTCGATCGTAGAACCGGAGCGTCTTGTACGCTTCGAAACCCATGCGAATCAGTCCGTTGTTCATGGCGGTGTTGTCCTCCAGAATCCACCCGGCCTCCGCCCACCGATGTCCCATCGCGTGGCCCTTTTCCCAGATCCAGTGGAACATCAGGGCGTCGGCGCCGGTCTTGCGCGCTTCCTTCACCAGGCCGAACAACAGGACGCGAATCCGGTTGATCTTGCGTGAGGTCCAGAGAATCTTGAGGATGCCGGGGAAGATCCGGCCGGACGGATTGGTCTTGAGCGCGATGTTGAGGTCCGGCAACGCGGCGGCAAAGCCGACGAGCTTGCCCGCTTGCTCGACAAACACCACGAGGTCCGGCACCACCACCGGCTTGAGCTGCCTGGCCATGTGGTTGATCTCCGCATCGTTCATCGGCACGAAACCCCAGTTCTTTTCCCAGCCCGCATTGTAGAGCGCCTTGATCGCTTCGACCTCCGCGTCGAACCGCTTCATGTCCAGCCCACGCAGCGTAATCTTCTTCCGCTCGGCCAGCAGGCGGGCGCCCTTGAGCAGCCGTTCCGGCATCTCGGAGGTGGTCGTGCGGTATTGCAGCAGGTCCTTCGCCTTGGTCATCCCGGCCCGGTCCATCAGATCGGCGTAGTAGCGCGGGTTGTGCGGGTTCAGCAGCGTGGGCGTGGTATCGAACCCGTCGACCAGCAAGCCGCACTCGTCGTTCGTCGAGAATGAGGCCGGACCGCGCATCGTGTCGAGCCCACGGGCCTTGAGCCACGCCGCCGCGCTGTCGAGCAGCGCGTTTGCCACCGCTTGATCGTCGATACACTCGAAGAACCCGAAGAAGCCCACGCGGTCTTCCTGAAACGCGTTGTGGGCCCGGTTATGGATGGCGGCGATCCGCCCGACGACCTGCTGCTTGGCGCCGCGCGGGCGTTCGGCGAGGAAATACTCGGCGTCGGCGTGCCCGAAGAACGGGTTCTTCTTGCGGTCAAGCAGCTTCCGAACGTCCATACGCAACGGGGGGACCCAGCAAGGGTCCCCACGGTGCAGTCGATACGGAAAGGCGATGAACCGCTTGAGCAGAGTCGCCGTCGTTACCGGACGGACGACCACGTCGGTGGTCAAATCACCCCCATCTCCCTGCCCAACTTCGCGAACTGCTCGAGCACGAAATCGATCTGATCCGTGGTGTGCGTGGCCATGAGGCTGGTCCGCAAGCGACAATCCTCGTTGGGGACCGCCGGTGGGACGACCGGATTGGTAAACACGCCGGCGTCGAACAACCGGCGCCACACGTACAGGGTGTTCTCGAGCGTCCCGATCAGCACCGGCACGATCGGAGTCTGCGTCGGACCGATATCGAGTCCCAGGCTGCGGAAGCCGTCCTGCAGCCGTCGCGTGTTCTCCCACAAGCGCTCGCGGCGTTCGGGTTCTTCGATCATCACGTCGAGCGCGGCCAACACGCCGGCGGTATTGGCCGGCGGCAGTGAAGCCGTGAAGATCAGTGGACGGCTATGGTTCTTGAGGTAGTGCACCACGTGTTCCGGGCCGACGATGAACCCGCCGATCGAGGCCAGTGACTTGGAGAATGTTCCGACGATGACATCGACCTCGTCGGTCATGCCGAAGTGCGCGGCGGTGCCGTCACCGCGTGGGCCGAGAACCCCGGTCGCGTGCGCATCGTCCAGCACGAGCGCCGCGCCGTACCGCTGGGCCAGCCGCGAGAGGTTGGGAACGTCGGCGATGTTGCCTTCCATGGAGAATACGCCGTCGACCACGATCATCTTGCCGTTGGCGTCGTTCTTTTGCAGCTGCCGCTCGAGGTGAGCCAGGTTGCCGTGGTTGAACCGGACGGTTTCCCCGAAGGCCATCTTGGCGCCGTCGACGATCGACGCATGGTCGAGCTTGTCGAGAAACACGATGTCGCCGCGCCCCACCAGCCCGGAGATCAACCCCAGGTTGGCGCTGTACCCCGTGGAAAAGACCAGTCCCGCTTCCTTACCGAAAAACGCGGCCAGACGCGCTTCGAGTTCGCCGTGGAGATCGAGGGTCCCGTTCAGCAGCCGGCTGCCGGTACATCCCGAGCCGTAGCGCTCGAGGGCCCGCTTGGCTGCTTCGAGGACCCGCGGGTGGTGGGTGAGTCCCAGATAGTTGTTGGAGCCCATCATCACCTTGTCGTGACCCTCGATGCACACCACCGTATCCTCGGCCCTGGAAATGGGCTTGAAATACGGATATAGTCCGGCGGCCTCGACCTCGTGCGCCTTCGTGTAGTTCTTGCATTTCTCGAAGAGCCCGATGTTCTGAAGTGTCTGTGTTTCCACGGTGACCCGGTCCGGCTGGGGTAGCGCCACGTTTCGCTCCTGGGCAGGGCTGCCAAGCCCTACGATTTTATCGATGTCACGGTGTCTGCACAAGGGTTACCCCCTGGCGGCCATGTTGCTGCTAGCAACGGATTTAGCGCTCCCGCGCCCAGCGGCCGGCCAACTCGATGGCACCGCCGCGCCGCGCGTCGGCGTCGGGGACGCCGTGGCGGTGGCCGCAGCCGCCCTGTTGTACGTGACGCCACGGGCACTCGACTGGGGCCCGGCCCCGTCCACCTGTGCTCCGTGCGACCGGGCGTCGGTACCGAGCTTCGACCGCTGGGCGATAACGAACAGCCGGCCTGGATGGAGCACCGCGAGCAGCGTGGGGGTGCTCGGGCTGAGCGGGCTGGTGGCGTTCGATCTGTCGCGCCGTCCCGCCGGAGCGGTCCATGTCGCCGCGGCCGCGGAATCCGGCGCCTGGGCAGCTGCGGCCGCCGAGTTGATCAAGGCGATCGCTGGGCGCAAGCGCCCCGTTCTCTTCACCGAGGTGGCGCCCGGTGCCGTGGACCTGCCGGAAAGTCGGCGTTCGTTCCCGTCGGGCCATACCGCCGCCGCGTTCGCGGTGATGATGAGCTACTCGCTGAGTCGCCGCACGTTGGATCCCGGCGACTCGCGCGCGACCGCATGGATCGCGCTCGGCGGCGCGGTCGCGATCGGCGCCATGCGGATCGCGGCGGGCAAGCATTTTCCTTCGGACGTGCTGGCGGGCGCGGTGGTCGGTGCCGGCAGCGCGGTCCTCGTCCACGCCATCAGGTTCTAGTCCGGTGCCTCAACGCAGGTCGTCTTTCGTTCTCAACCAGGAGTTTCGATGATGTCACGCCGTCCGATATGCCTCCTTGCCGGCGCACTCGTCACCGCGGCCGGTTCGGTGGCGGCCCAGGAGTTCGAACTCACTGTCAACAACATCATGCGCGGGCCGGAGCTGGTCGGCCAGGCGCCGACGGGGCTGCGCGGTGGGTTTGGCGGTGGCGGGTTCAGTTGGTCGCCCGATAGCCGCTACCTCTACTTCCGCTGGAAACAACCCGGCGTCGACACCGGGTTGGTCGTCTACCGCGTGCGGCCGGACGGGGGCGCACCCGAACGTTTCGAGGAGGCCAATCCTGATACGATCGTCGCCGGCTCCGCCACCTGGTCTCCGGACCGTCGGCGGGCGGTGTTCGCGCTCGACGGCGATCTCGTCCTCTGGTCATCGGGCGGCACACGCCGCCTGACCAGTGGTGTGGGGCGCGAGTCGAACCCGCGGTGGTCGGCGGACGGGAACACGGTCTACTTCCAGCGCGACGGCAACATCTTCGGGCTCAATCTCGAGACCGCCGCCCTGGCGCAGCTCACCGACATTCGGCGCGGCGCCGCGCCGAGAGACGAGTCCGATCCCGAAGGCCAGCGGGCCTTCCTGGTCGAGCAGCAACGGCAGCTGTTTGACGTGATCCGCAGCGGACGTTACAAGAACCAGCCGTGGAACCGCGAGCCCACCACCGACACCACCCAGCCCAAGCCGTTCTATCCCGGCCTGAACAAATCGGTGGGCGGCATGCAGATCACACCGGACGGGCGATACGTCTTGATGACCGTGGTCGAGCAGGCGCGCGATAGCCGGAACGTGTCGATGGCGCTGTGGATTACCGACGACGGGTACCTCGACACGTACACCGGGCGGACCAAGGTGGGGGACGCCCAGGGTCGATCGCGCGCGGCGGTGCTTGAGGTGGCCACCGGCGGGGTCACGTTTGTCGGAGACAGCATCGGCGAAGGCGAGCGCGACATCTCGGGTGTGGACGTCTCATCCAGTTCGCGGCACGGCTTGCTCCGGATCGTCGGGTTGAACGACGAAGATCGCTGGTGGGCGGTGGTCGACTTCGCGACCGGCGAGCTACGCACCGTGGCGCACGACCACGACGACGCGTGGATCGGGTTTCCCGGGCCGAGCATCCCTAACGTGGGCGGGTTCCTGCGCGATGGCGAGACCGTCTACTTTGGATCGGAACGCACCGGCTGGGCCCATCTCTACACGGTCCCCGCTACCGGCGGCGATGCCGCGGCCGTGACCTCCGGCGAATGGGAGACCTTGGGGGCGGAACTGTCGCCGGACGGCGAGCGGTGGTACCTGACCGCCAACCGAGAGAGTTTTGCGGAGGTGCATCTCTACACCGTCCCGGTACGGGGCGGGGCGATGACCCAGGTCACCGCCGGCGTCGGGCGGCAAGACGCCACGCCGTCGCCGGACGGACGCTGGCTCGCCATCTCCCATTCGCTATCGAATCACCCGCCGGAGTTGTACATCCAGCAGAACCGCGCCGGCCGCGAGATGCGCCGGATCACGGAGAGTACGACCGAGGAGTGGCGCCGCTATCCGTGGATCGCGCCGGAGATCGTCATGATCACGGCCGACGATGGGGTCGAGGTTCCGGCCCGGCTCTACCGCCCGGCGGGACCGACCGCGCCGATGGGCCAGCGTCCGGCGGTCGTGTTCGTGCACGGCGCGGGGTACCTGCAGAACGTGCACAATTGGTGGTCCAACTACTATCGCGAATACATGTTCCACCACCTGCTCGCCGCACGCGGGTACACCGTTATCGACATGGACTATCGCGCCAGTGCGGGTCACGGCCGCGATTGGCGCACCGCGATCTACCAGTTCATGGGCGGGCGCGATCTCGACGATCAGGTCGCCGGGGCACGGTGGTTGGTGCGGGAGATGGGTATCGACTCCACGCGCATCGGCCTGTACGGCGGCAGTTACGGCGGTTTCATGACGCTCATGGCCATGTTCACCAAGCCGGGCGTGTTCAAGGCCGGCGCCGCGCTGCGACCGGTGACCGATTGGGCGCATTACAACGATGGCTACACCTCGGGGATCCTGAACGAGCCGCAGCACGATTCGTTGGCCTACCAGCGGTCGTCGCCCATCTATCACGCGGAGGGGCTCGAGGGGCACCTGTTGATCGCACACGGCATGGTCGATGACAACGTGTTGTTCTACGATACCGCCCGACTCGCGCAGCGACTGATCGAACTCGGCAAGGAGAACTGGGAGGTCGCGATGTATCCCGCTGAGCGGCACGGGTTCACCGAGGTGGCCAGTTGGCGTGATGAGTATCGTCGCATCCTCAAGTTGTTCGAGGACACTCTCCGCTAGAACCCGTCGGAGGGGTGATGGGGCGCCGGTGTGCGCCCCATCACCGCCGGCCGCTGGGTCCTGTGCCAGGTTGGCTTGCAGGAGCCGAGACGGCCCCGTACCTTAGCCTCATTCGCCTCGTACAATTGCTCGTCCGGGAGTGCCAATGATCCGTCTACGTGGTTTGTTTGCAATGGCGGTGCTCACCGCTGCCGTCTGGTCATGTGGGAAGACCGTCGTTGAGCCCCCCGATCCGGAACCGACGACCATCGAACTCAGCGCGGAAGTCGTGAGTCTCGATGCGTTGGGCGCCACCCAGTCGCTCACCGCCACTGTCAAGGATCAAGACGGCAACGCGATGTCCGGCCAGTCGGTCACGTGGACCTCCGCCACGCCCGCCATCGCGACGGTGAGCGACGCAGGGGTCGTGACGGCGGTGGCCAACGGGACGGCAACGGTCACGGCCACATCGGGGTCGCTCAGCGCGGCCGCGAACGTGACGGTGGCGCAGGTACCAGCCAGCCTGGCGAAGATCGCGGGGGACGGGCAGATGGGTGAAGTCGGCGAAGATCTCGCGGAGGACATCGAGGTCGAGGTGCAGGACCGGCTGGGGAATCCGGTGCCCGGTGGGTCCGGCGGGGCGTTGGCGAGCGCGCTGGTGATGTTTGAGGTTACCGCGGGCGGTGGTTCGGTCAGTCCAGCCAGCGCTGCCGTCAACGTGAGCGGACGTGCGACCGCGACCTGGACGCTCGGCACGAGTCCCGGTCCGCAGGGACTGTCCGCCACTGTCGCCGGCGGACAGGTGGCGACCCCGTTTGCCGCGTCGTTCACCTCGTCCGGTGTCGCGCTGACCCCCGGCGCCATTGCGGTCCAATCCGGCGATGCGCAGAGCGGTACCGTTGCGACGGCGCTCGCCAATCCGATTGTTGTCAGGGTGGCAGATGCGTTCGACAACGACATTGAAGGCGCGATCGTGACGTTTGCGGTCACAGGTGGTGGGGGAAGCGTGAACCCGCCTACCGCGACCACCGACGCGGGTGGGCTGGCGTCCGCAACCTGGACCCTCGGCAACGCGCCCGGCGCCAACGAATTGACGTTCTCGGTACCGGCGGTAACGCCGGGGACCGCGACGGCCACCGGCGTGGTCGGGCCGCCGGCCACGGTGACGGTCCAGGCAGGGGACGGGCAGAGCGCCGAGGTGAATACGGCGGTGACGACCGCGCCGTCGGTGGTGGTCGCCGATGTCGGTGGCAACGTGCTCGACGCCGTGAGCGTGACGTTCGCGGTCGCGTCCGGCGGTGGGAGCATCACCGGCCCCAGCGCCACGACCAACGCGAGCGGGATCGCGACGGTGGGAAGCTGGACGCTGGGGACGACGGCGGGCACGAATACGCTCGGTGCCACCGCGGGTGCGGCGACGCCGGCCACGATCAGCGCCACCGGCACCGCGGGCGCCGCCACGAGCGCCGCGGTGGATGTGGGCGACAACCAGGGGGCGATCGTCAACACGGCGGTCGCGATCCCACCGCGGGTGATCGTCACCGATGAGTTCAACAACCCCGTTGACGGCCACACGGTCGACTTCGCGGTGACGGGCGGCGGCGGCAGCATCACCGGTGCGTCCCAGCAAACGGGGACAGATGGGCTCGCCGCGGTCGGGAGCTGGACGCTCGGCCCGAGCGAAGGGGCCAATACGCTTACCGCCACCCCGGCAGGCCTGACCCCGGTGGTGTTCGCGGCGAACGGTGTAGCCGCGGCCCCGGCGAGCATCGCTGTCAATGATGGGGACAATCAGATTGGTCTCGTGGGCTTTGGCACCAACGTGGCCCCGTCGGTCCTGGTGCTCGACGGCGGCGGTAATCCGTTCGTCGGAGCGCAGGTTGACTTTGCGGTCACAATGGGTGGCGGCAGCGTCACCGGTGCTTCGGTCACCTCCGACGCCGACGGGATTGCGCGGGTGGGCAAGTGGACGCTCGGCGCGGCGCCCGGAACCAACACGATGACTGCCACCGCGGTCGGGGCTGGTATCTCGGGTAATCCGGTGACGTTCACGGCCAACGGGCAGGTATCGGCGTTCAACATTGAGGTGCGGTATCTTTCGACCGTCACGGCCACGCAGCAGGCGGCCTTCGACAGCGCCGTGGCCAAGTGGATGCGACTCGTAATCGGCGATTTGAGCAATGTCCAGGTGACCGTTGCTGCTGGTGCGTGCGCCACAGGCCAGCCGGCGCTCAACGAGACAGTCGATGATGTGGTGATCTTCGCGACCCTCGCGCCAATCGACGGACCCGGCCAGATCATTGGTCAGGCTGGCCCGTGTCTGATCCGCACGAACGGGTTCCTCACGATCGTCGGCACCATGACGTTCGACACTGACGACTTGGCGCCGATCGAAGCGGCGGGGCAACTCCCGTCGGTCATTCTCCACGAAATGGGCCATGTGATTGGTATTGGGACACTGTGGCCACTGCTGGGATTCTTGCAGAACCCCTCGTTGCCCAGCAGCCCTGGCGTCGACACCCACTTCACCGGGCCCATGGCCATCGCCGCATTCGACGCCCTAGGCGGGACGTCCTATACCGGTGGCGCCAAAGTACCGGTAGAGAACACGCAGGGGGGGCAGGGGACGCGCGACGGACACTGGCGAGAATCGACGTTCGATGAGGAGCTGATGACCGGATTCACCGACACCGGGGGAATGCCGTTGAGTAGCATGACCGTAGCGTCGCTGTGGGACCTCGGATATGCGGTCAATCTGGACGCTGCGGATCCCTACGTGCATACGTTCACGCTGCGCGCCGGATCGAGCGGTAATGTCCGGCTCCTGAACGACATTAGGCGCGGACCGGTTTACGTGGTGAATTCCGCCGGGGAGATCGTCAATGTCGTTCAGCAATAGTCGGCCCGCCGTCAGTCGCCAGGCCACGGTGTTCGTTGTCCTCATGATGACGACGGCGCTTGCCTGTGGGCGAGGCCGGGGTCGAGACACCGAGCGCGCTGCGGCCAATGCCACTGACCGATGCACGCCTACCGAAGGAACACTGCCCGCCGACGTGATCGTCGAAGGCTGGGAGGGAGCCTACCGGCTATCTCTCGTACGCACCGGTGACGAGGACCAGTTCGTGCAAGGGACGTTGAGGCTGCGTCCGCAGGTCGATTCACTGCGTGCAATCCTCACCATTGCGGGTACTATAGATACGGTATCGACGATTCCGCTCATTGGGGTTGCCTCGATCGACGTTGAGTCGGTGGGAGCGCTCAGGCTCGGTGACCTCATGTCTGACGATCCGATACGCCCTGGGGTGGCACTCGTTCACGGTCCAGGTCAGATCGTACTGCGGCTTGGTTCTGATGCGAATCTGAGGGAGATGCCGAGGTTTGATGGCGGCTATCTATCGTTGTTTGTCCGAGCCGCGGATAGCGCGGGGTTCAGGGGTATCTGGGCAAGCGGCGTGGTAACCCAAACAGCGTCCGGCTGGTTTTGCGCCTCACGGAGAGGCTGATGTCGGTACTTCGGGAAGCGGGGGCGGGCTCGCCCCCGCTTCTGCACATCGCGGGCTACCGTGCCGGTGATGCTCGCTAGCACGAGCCAGCAAGCTGCATCATGACTGTATCTGCCCTTCCCCATGGATCGACCACACGTACCCGAACTCTAACCGACCAAAGTAAACCCGATGCCCCCTGGGCATAGACGGATCCGGCGTGCTGAAACACCCAGGGAGCGGTACAAGTACTGTTGGGGGCATTCCAGTTGTCCCAGTAGTAACTAAGGGGCTGAAGGCCATTTGACGGGCTGGCGTCGAAGTCGTAGTACGCAATATCGGCCCAACCGATCGGGGTCGATGCTGTGTAGGACCAGTTGGCCACGACCGGAAGGTACTCTGCTTCCCCCCCGAGTCCCGCTGCGCAGAAGACCTCTGGGTCCTCCCACTCAACGGTTTCCTGATTGTCTATGCAAACATGCAGTTCGTCGTGACTGGCTTCGGCATTCGCCCAGCATGTTAGCGGGTCCGTAATCCCTGCGGGGCAGGTGCCCACGAAGCTACGGATTCGGATGCCTGCTTGACCCACGCTGGGAACGATTGGAATCGTGTGCGTGACCTTTCCGCTGGAGAACGTCTCGGCGCCCACAAAGTGGGCCACGTAGTCCGAGGCGGTAGCGTAATTCAGCACCACGACCGCCGAAAAGAACGGAGGGCTTCCAGCCGTAAATGTCGGATCGTACCGAAGTCTGATCGTGTCCACGGCTCCGTTGAACGCAACGGCCCCTTCATTGCAGGGATTGGAGGTTCCAAGAAACTCGACATCGGTCCCGAGATCTCCTTCGTTTATGATGCATGCGGGTACGGTCCCGCCCCCGCCTTCGCCGGGGTCAATGGCCTCTCGGAGATTCGGCCCGGCTGGGGCGTCGTAGTCCGTGCCACATCCGAGTGCTGCAACCAGCGTCAGGACCATGCGTCTGGCAAAAGCGTGTTCCATCTGCGCCTCCGTTCTCGGGTTCATTCATTATCTGCTCCTCAGCACCAACACCCGAAGGCAAGATGCGGGGGGGGGGGCGATGTTACAAGTGGATTCCGATCCGGTCCTTTGTGGCGCGCCGACACCGGCGCCTGCTTGTTACTCGATACAGTAGCGTCGTTGGGATGGATGGCCAGGTGGGTACTTGAGGCAGCCGCGGCGCGTCTGACAGCCGACACGCCCCCGCGCGACGCGCTCGGATACGTCCGGGGGTGGCGGCGCGTGAACCGGGGCAAGTGGCATCGCGACGCCGGAATGGTCGTGGATGTTTCTGCGCCCTCCGAACCGATTGACCTAGTCGGATCTCCCCGACAACGAAAAAGGGGGGCGGTTGTCCGCCCCCCCTTTCCATTGTGTCGTCAGCAGATCGGTTACGGTGTCGTAGGCACCGCCTCGTACGCCACCGCAACCACGATCTTGAACCACGGCGCCGCGTGCTTGCCGTTGTGCCGTTCCACCGCATGACACGCCGCCGAGACGCCGGCGACCACCTCGCGCACGAACTTCTCGGGCAGGCTCTCGCTCCCGGCAGGCAGTGTCACCGAGGCCACGTAGTCGTTCAGGAAACACCGGTTGGCCGACGCCGTGCGTTGCGGCGTGGCGAACACCCGGTCATGCTCCAGGCGCAACGTCAACTCGACGCGGTCGTCGATCGCGTGCAGTTGCGTGATGATCGATCCGGATCCGACGCCGTCCGGAAAGTCCAGCGGCGATACGAGGCGCGCGAGCCGATCGGAAACTCGGGGCGACATGGCGGGTTCATGTCCCGTCACCCGCGCCACGAGCGCCGCCACGGCCTCGAGCAGGCCGCTCGATATCGAGGGGGGTGAAGTCACCCAGCATGGCGCGTTCATAATCCGCTCCGGTGGTATCTACCCCGGTAAGCCGCGAGAAGCGTGCCAGGTTCCTGTCCCGGCCGAGGCGGAATGCAACCGGCTGTGCAACAACGGGTTGGATAGAGCATGCCCGAACATACGACATTTCGGAACTTCGCGGAACATGTCGCTTTCCGCGGTCGGTCGGGGCGGCGGTACACGGACCACCGGTCCGGCGTGACACGCGGCACCGCCGCAATGGCACGTGCGGTGGCTTGCCTCCCGTCGTCGCGCCGCCCATATCATGGCCGTGGATTCCCCTTGGCGTGTGGCGATGCCTCGTGTCTGGTGCTGGGCACCCCTGTGCGTGATCGGCGCGATCGGCTGCGGCCAGCCGGCCGCACCCGTCGAGTCGCTCGAGGGTCCCGCCATTGTTCTGCGACCATCGTCGGTCGGCCTCGACGCGATCGGCGATCGGGCGCAGGTCGTCGCGACGGTGGTGGACGACAGCGGCAAGGCCGTGCCCGATGCACCGATCTCCTGGCAATCCGGCGACCCCACGGTCGCGACGGTGACCGGCGGGCTCGTCATCGCGGTCCGCAACGGCACGACGTTCGTGCGCGCCCGGTCGGACACGCTGGAGGCCGCGCTGCGCGTCGAGGTGCGGCAGGTGGGGTCGGTATTGTTCAAGGTGTCGGGCGACGTGCAGGACGGCGTGGTGGGCGAGCCGCTCACCGGCGCGCTGGTCGCACGGGTGGATGACAAGTTCGGCCATCCGGTGGGTGACGTCACCGTGTATTTCCGTGTGGTGTCCGGCGGCGGAACGCTGAGTCTCGAATCTCCCAAGACAGGAGCCACGGGGCGCGCGTCGACTCGCTGGACGTTGGGGCCGGTGGAGGGATCGCAGTTCGTCGCCGCGTCGCTCACGCCCGGTGCGGTGACCCCGGCGCTGTACAACGCGTTCGCGCGAGTCCGTTAACGCCCGATCGTAGTGGAGCGGATGGGGTTCGAACCCACGACCCCCGGCTTGCAAAGCCGGTGCTCTCCCAGCTGAGCTACCGCCCCAAAGTGCGTAACGACCGCGACATCCGACATCAGGTCGCCCCCAATGTACCAACGCGGTAGGTCTCCTCGGTAGGTCGCCGAGTATCCCTTCCCGATGCCCAGGTCTTCGTTCCGCGGCGGCTCCCGTGAAGCCGCCGGTGGCATCGCCATCCCCCATGGTGCTCGGCTGATTCGGCGTCACACCCGTCAGCCTCGAATCGCGTCCCGTTCTTGCCGAAGGGTGCGATAGCTCCACGCGGTTCCAGCCTCCTGTAACGCCTGCACCATCCCCCGCATCCTCATCTTTGGAACCCATATTCCGGGGGGGAGCCGTTGAATCCTGATTCGTCCGCCTCTCGCTGGTCCGCCGTCGTTGCGGCCGGCGATCCGCCGCTGCAAGATCGCCTTGCCGCCATGCTGAGGGTCGTGGGCGCCCGACCGACAACCATCGTCCCGCCTGATCAACTTGCGGTGTTCCGGAAGGCTCGGGACGTGACGTGTGTGTGCGCGCGCGTGTTTGCCTCGTTCCGCCCGCCGTCGCCGGTGGTGGTGCTGGTTCCCGGCCCGGTGACCCTGGGTACCGACCACCATCCGCCTCCCGACAGGCCGGTCTGGCTCTCGACGGCGGGGTTGGATCCGGTGCCCCTGCTGGGATCGATCGTCCGTGCCACGCTGAGCGCCGAGACGGACACGCTGGCAGGCGTGTTCCCCGGCGTGTCGCCGATCCTGGTACGAGCGTTTCTCTGCGCGCCGTGGAACGTGCACACGATTTCGCGCGTGAGCCGTGCGCTCGGGGTGTCGCCACGGCGGGTCCGCGCGGCGGTATAGGCGGCGGGGTCGTTGCGCATGGAACACCTCGTCGCGCGGCTCAGCTGCCAGGCCTGGGAGTACCTGACGAGCCGAGGGGCGACACGGTGGGTTGCAGAAGCGTACCTGGGCATTGACGACCGATCCAACTTCCGGCGGGCATGCAATCGAGGAGGTACGCGTGTTCCCTGGCGTTCGCCGGCAGGCACAGACCCTTGACCGCCCGGGAGCGCCAGTGAAAGCCGGGGTGCCTCACCCCCTGGCCCCCTCTCCACGCTGGACGCGCGGAGAGGGGGAACGTGGTGCGAGCTGACGAACCGACTATGCCCGGAGAGGGGGAACGTTGTGCGGCTCGATGACCGCCTCTGCCCGCCCGGGTCCGTGCAGGGTCCCAGGCCCATCCTCTCCACTCCTGGATGTGCTGTCGGAGTGCTGGTGGTCGACCTTCGGGTCGGTTTCGGGGTGCGTGTTACGTATGGACCTAGGATTGGCACGTATGGACCCTACCGCGGCCCCAGCTGACTCCACATCGTAGGGCGTTCACCCACCTCGAAGTACCTCCGACGTTTTGCAAAACCTGGTCTTCCTCCCGGTCAGTGCCTTGACGATCGCCGGGGGCATCGCCGAGAACAGTTGGATATCGATAGCCCTTGGCGCGGCTGGGGGGCTTTATACCCTTTCCTCGCTCAACCCCGATGATCTGGTTGGCGTCATTAACCTTGGTTCCTCCTGCTTCCCGCAGACACTGGACCCCGTCACATTCCCGCTGAACGCTCCGGGAGAAGCCCCAACGGGAACCATGACGTTAGATTTGCGTGGAGTTGTCAGGGACTCGGTTTGCGGACAACCATCCCCGTCACCGATCACGGTAACGATCTCGGGTCCCAAGAAGGTCCAGCCCGGGGTGGCCTGCACATGGATGGCGACTGTGACGGGCGCATCGCCATACTTCTACACGTGGTGGCGTGATGGACAAATCGTCAGCCAAACTGCAGAGTACTCAGGTGAAGCAGCACCGATGGCATTCGAACTCGAACTGAACGTGAACACAGGATTCGTAGGGGGCCACGCTGCTTGGACGGTGATTACAAGCAGCAGCGCACCGCCGTGCCTGGAGTGATTGGTGTCATTACCACTCGAACCCTAACCGGCCTGGCCGTGTCTTGTCCCCACGAGATGGGATTGCGCTCAGCGCGACGGCTCGGCCGGGGGCGGAGGAGGCCTCGATGGCTGGACCCGACAGCGCAGACGCTGCCATAGCCCTGCAAAGCCGCTGGCAGCGGTGAGGTTCGATGCTTGCCAAAACAAGTCGTTCGCCGACGTGGGACATCGACTCCGCTGGGACAGTAGAGTACGGGTACTCGATCCGGGAGTGGCCTTGAAGTGGATTCCCAGGGTCATCGTAGCCAGCGCAGCAACGCTGCTTGCATGCGCCGATGTGGGAACGGTCAGTCCGTTGCCCACCATGCAATCTGTCGCCGGTACCTACTCCGCTTCCCTTCTTACGATCCAGGAAGGCGACGGGGCGGTTGAGGATCTTCTCGCAAAGGGCGGGTTCATCGATCTCGACCTACGCCCGGATGGCTCAACGACAGGGCGGATGTTTGTCCCGGCGGACGGACCCGACGGCGACGACTACGACAGCGATCTCGCCGGCACGTGGGCGCTCGCGGACTCCACTGTAACGCTTGACCACGCCGCCGATACGTTCCTGCGAGACGTACCGCTCACGGTCAAGGACGATCGGCTCACTTGGTCCGGAACCTTCAACGGCGTCACCATCAAGGTGCAGCTTGAAAGGGAGTGAGCGCGCTGGTCGCCCCGCGCGGACGTCTTCAGCCTGAGTTTCGGAGAATCGGGTATCACAAAGGAGCTGCGGCGGGCAGCTCGGTCCCGTGCAGGGAGGCGAGATGAAACGGATACGCGGTGGTTGCTCGGTGAGTGCGCTGGTCATATCGGTCCTGCTCGTCCTCACCGTGTCTGCCGAAGCGCGCTCACAGCAGGATAGCACGGCGACGTGGGACACAGGGGCGCTACGCGTGCATCGGAGCATCTTCAGCGCGCGGTTGGTCCGTGGTGTGAACGGCGAGAAGGTCGCTCGGTTGGGAATGTTCGCGCCAAAACTCTCGTTGTTCGCCGAAATGTCAGACTCCGCGGGCCGCCACTACAGTGCCTATCGATCGAGGCAAAACACAGGAACAATCGCACAGCTTGTCGGACTCGGGGTGCTTGTTCTGGGTGCTGTGGCTGCATCCAAGAGCCAAGATGCAACCGGTCCGGCGCTCGTGACTGGAGGCCTGACGTTGGGAGCTGTCGGAATGGTCTACGCCGCGACGGGGTACAACGAGTTGTCCCAAGCAGTCTGGTGGTACAACCGGGGCCTCGTCGCGGCCGGGCGCGCGCACGATCGGGACTGAGCGGATGCGGTGGCGGGTCTATTCCCCGCCGAGAAGCCTATTTACATCGCGCCCTTCGCGGCTCGTCGCGGGCTAGGAGGTTGCCTGCCCAGTTGAGCGCCAGCGGATGGCCTTCAAGCAACTCGTGCACGACTTGCTAGGAGAGATCGTGGTGGCGGTGGATACGACGATCTGCTCCTTCATTCGATTGAGGTCGAGTTGTTCCGTCACACATGCCGGTGTCTCGATCCTGCCAACCTTGATCCGCACCAAGCGCGCCGCGGGCCGGTCGAGGGACCTGGAGCCGGTGGCGGAGTTGGAGGCACTGGGAGAAGCTGGTTCGCGCAGCGATGGCGTCTAACGTTTCGAAACGGAAGGGCCGCACCGGCGCCACCAACTACAACACCTTTGCCCACCCGCATTCGGTGCACGTGCCGTTCGGCAAGAAACTCGTGGGCGGCAACACGCGCTGGTACGGCGAGTGCCGCCTCCTCACTGCCGAAGACTGGGGCGCCGGCTCGGGTGGACTCGAGGGCGGTAGGTCTCCTCGGTAGGTCGCCGAGTATCCCTTCCCGATGCCCGGGTCTTCGTTCCGCGGCGGCTCCCGTGAAACCGCCGGTGGCATCGCCATCCCCCATCGTGCCCGGCTGATCCGGCGTCACACCCGTCAGCCTCGAATCGCGTCCCGTTCTTACCGAGGGGTGCGATAGCTCCACCCGGTTCCAGCCTCCTGTAACGCCTGCACCATCCCCCGCATCCTCATCTTTGGAACCCATATTCCGGCGGGGAGCCGTTGAATCCTGATTCGTCCGCGTCTCGCTGGTCCGCCGTCGTTGCGGCCGGCGATCCGCCGCTGCAAGATCGCCTTGCCGCCATGCTGAGGGTCGTGGGCGCCCGACCGACAACCATCGTCCCGCCTGGT
>Ga0214471_10000256_pt1 | contig 48236 bp, 50 predicted proteins | sample RVTome_5_FD_207665 | JGI IMG/M metagenome (GOLD analysis project Ga0214471, IMG submission 207665) | Soil microbial communities from uranium-contaminated site in the Upper Colorado River Basin, Wyoming, United States - RVT142D155 | ecosystem: Environmental > Terrestrial > Soil > Contaminated >... | reverse complement strand
TCGCTCGGGGAGGCGGTTGATCGCGTCGGTCAGGAAGTAGCGATTCTCCTGCTGCTCGAACGAGGAGCCGGGCTCGCCGGCACGGGGGTCCGCCAGCAGATCGCCCATGGTTGCCGAGCCCCGCTCGCTCGGGTCGACGAGCTCGTCGAGGGCGACGAACCCCAGCCCGGCGATCTCCCCCAACTGGGTCTGAAGGGTCTCGAGCGGAAGGTTCATGTGCTCGGCGAGCTCATCCTCGCTGGCGCTCCGCTTCAGCCTGTGCTCTAGCTCGTCGAGCGACCGCTGGATCTCGCGGGCTCGCGCCCGCACCGAACGGGGAACCCAGTCGAGGGCGCGCAGCTCGTCGAGGATGGCCCCTTTGATGCGGTTGACCGCATACGTCTCGAACTTGATGTTCCGCTCGGGCTCGAACTTGTCGATGGCATCGATGAGCCCGAACATTCCGTAGGACGTCAGGTCGGATTGCTCGACGTTCCGCGGAAGCCCCACGCCGACGCGGCCGGCCACGAACTTGACCAGCGGTGAGTAGTGGAGGATCAGGCCCTCCCGGGCCGCCTGGTCACCCGTCTTCTTGAACCTTCGCCAATGCTCGGCGATGTCCTGTTCGGAGGGCTCAGGCGCGCGGATGCGATCGCTCATATGCCGCCTTGAGGTGGGAACGGGACACAGCAGTGTAAGTCTGTGTGGTGGCGAGTTCAATGTGCCCCAACAGCTCCTGGACGGTGCGCAGGTCAGCACCGCCCTCGAGCAGGTGGGTGGCGAACGAGTGCCGCAGCGCGTGAGGGAAGGTGCCGAGGCGCAATCGAACCACCCGCCGAACCCCGCGCGGCCCGAGCGGACCCCCCCGGGAGCCCACCCAGAGGTGCCCGCCGGACGCCGGGGTAGCGAGGACGGGCCGGGCGCCGGCGAGATAGCGGTCCACCCAAGCCCGCGCCTGGCCGGCGAGCGGGACGACCCGCTCCTTTCCACCCTTGCCGTCGACGCGTACCAGGTCGACCCCGCGGACGGCGTCGACCTGCAACCCGGCGAGCTCGGAAACCCGCAGGCCGGTGCCGTAGAGCATCTCGAGAATCGCCCGGTCGCGAATGTCGGCGGGCTCGTCCCCAACCACGCCGTCGAGCATCTCCCCGAGCCGACGGGAGGCAATCGCCTTGGGGAGGCGCGTCGGCCGCTTGCGCGGCGGGAGACCGGCGGCGGGATTGGCCGAGACGTCGGCGCGGCGGGCTGCGTCCCGGTAGAAGGAGCGCACGGCGGACACCTTGCGGGAGATCGATGCCGGCGCGTACCGGCGGGTCACGAGGTGTGCCTGGAATCGGCGCATCGCCCGGCGATCGATGGCGTCCACCGAGTCCAACCCGAGGCGCTCGCAGAAATCGAAGAACTGCGCGAGGTCCCTGCGGTAGGCGACGATCGTGTTGGCGGCGAGGCCGCGCTCGGCGGCCAGTCGGTCGAGGAATGACGCGACGTACGTCACGGCCCACGAGGGCGTATCGGGGATGGACGGCACTCCCCCATCGTGGCCGCACCCGCGCGACCGGTCAACGACCGTGGACCGTTGCATGACACCCAGTGGGCTCAGAAGAGGGTGCGCATTACCCGGATGACGGCTGGACCGAGCAGCACCACGAACAGCGACGGAAAGATGCACAGGACGAGCGGGAAGACGATCTTGACCGGGACCTTCATGGCCTGCTCCTCGGCCCGCTGCCGACGCTTGATGCGCAGCTCGGCGGCCTGGACCCGGAGGACCCGCGCCACGGGGAGCCCGTACTCCTCGGCTTGCTGGAGAGCCAGGACGAAGTGGCGCAACTCCTGCACCTCGGTCCGGTCGAGAAGATGGCGCAGCGCCTCGCGGCGCGGCACACCCACCTTGATCTCGCCGAGGAGTCGCCGTAGCTCTTCGGCGAGAGGGCCCTGGCCGGCCGTTGACACCCTGGCAAGAGCGGCATCGAACCCCAGGCCCGCCTCGACCGAGATCGTCAGCTGATCCATGGTGTCGGGTAGTTCCTTCTGGATAAGATCCTGGCGCTCCCTGCCCCTCGACCACAGCAAGAGGTCGGGGAGGCTGTACCCGAATAGGCCGACGAGCAGGCCGGTCATGAGGCCCCCGATGACCACGCCGCCGCCCCATTGAAGGCCACCGATGACGCCTCCGATCCCCAGCACCATCTTGGCGGCAAGGGCACGCTCGAGAGTCCATGTACGCGGGGATCCGGCCAGACGGATCCTCTTGTCGAGAGCCGTGATCCAGCCGGCGGGGGAGATCCGCCGGACACCCCGACCCAGAGCCTTGACGGTCGGCAGGATCACCCGGTCGAGGGGGCCGGTGCGTAGCAGCGCCTGCCGCTGGTCGACCGGCACCTCCGAGGCCGTCTGCGGGAGCGGCTGCTTGCGCATGCCGGCAACCGACCACAACAGCAGCGGAAACGCCGCCATCACCAGGGCGGAGGCAGCCACTACGTAGATGGGGACACCGAGGACCATCAGAACTCCACCTTCACGAGCTTCTTGATCCACAGCGCGCCGAGGGTCATCATCACCCCGGCGAAGCCGAGCATGATCCGCCCGATCACCGTGGAAAACAGCTCGGTGAGGTAGTCGGGCGTGACGATCGCGATCAAGGCGGACACCACGAACGGCAGCGCGATCAGGATTATCGCCGACATGCGGCCCTCGGCGCTGAGGGCCTTGACCTGGCGCCGGATGTTGTTGCGGTCTCGGATCGTGCCCGTGACCGTGTCGAGCACCTCCGCGAGGTTGCCGCCCACCTCGTGCTGGATCTCGATCGCTTCCACCACCCATTCCAGGTCTTCGTTCTCGAGGCGCTCGGCCATGTGCCGCATGGCGTCCTCGACGGTGCGGCCCAGACGATTCTCCACGACCACCCTGCCGAACTCGGCCGACGTGGGTGCCGGCGACTCTGCAGCGACCGTCGACACGGCCTGCACGAGGCCGTACCCCGAACGGAGGCTGCCGGCGATGATCTGAAGGGTGCCTTCGAGCTGATCGGCGAACGCCTCACGCCGACGCGAGATCAGCGTGTTGAGCACCATCCGAGGAGCGACGGCGCCGATGATGCCGAGCACGATCGCGCCGAGTGCCCCCTTGAAGACCAGACCGGCGGTGATCGCGACCACGACGACCGTGGCGTGGAGGATGATGAATTCCCCCGGGCGCAGCTCGAGGCCGGCTCGGTCGAGGTCACGATCGAGGCCCCGCTGGTCGGGCTCGCTCACCACCATGTCGCGGACCGCGCTCGCCCCGACGCCCAGGCGAGCGAGGAGCCCGCTGCGAGTTCGCTTCCGCTCCTTACGGATCTGGTCGTCGATCTGGACGATTTTCCCGCGCGACTGCATCGACAAGACGAGGACCAGCCCGAAGAACACGAGGCCGATGCCGGCAGGCATCACCCAGCTCGCTCCGAACAGGCCGGGTGTGGCGACAGCCGGAGAGGGCGGCGGAGGAGCAAGCGTTGCCGGTGGGGCGGGGATGGTCGTGACGACCGCGATCGAGCCCCCGGGGAAGACGACGGTCCGAGCTGTCGAGAGCACTCCGATGGGAGTCTGTACGAAGACCGAAATCTCCGACGATCCCGAGGCCGACGTGCGGAACGACAAGCGGAAACGGCCCGTCAGCTCGACGGCCACCTCCTCGTAGGCGCCGGCCAGGTCGGTAGTGCTCTCGGCCGTGATGACCGACCCGCCCGAGAGCCGACCGAGTGCGCTGTGATCGGTCTCAGTGGTTTGGAGGGCGACTGCGCGGACGTCGACGTCCGCGCCGGCTATCGCCTGAAGCGCCTCCACGAGGGTTGCCTCGCTGACCGTATCGGCGCCGTCGGAGAGCAGCACGATCACCTTGCGCGCGTCGCTGTCGGGATCGAAGGCGCCGGCAGCAGTGATCACACCGTCGTAGAGCGCCGTTTCCCCCGCGGCCCTGAGGGATGTGAGGTGACCGTCGATCTCGTCGCGACTCGTCCCCAGCGGTGCCACCAGCGTGGGCGTGTCGCCAAAGGCCACCAGTCCGAAGCGCACCGTCTCGGGAAGAGCCTCCATGAACCCGCGCGCTCCAGCGAGCGCCTTGACGAGTGGCTCACCGGCCATGCTCCCCGAGGTGTCGAGGGCGAGCACGATCTCCATTGGATCCCGAACCAGGGCGTAGACGTCGAGTGGCAACCGGGAGCCTTCGATCAATACCGCGAAGTCGTCGGCGGTGAGTTCCTGCGGAGAGGCATTCGCCGGCAGGGAGACGGTCAGTGAGACCTGGGGGTATCCGTCGATGTCGACGTCCTCGATGATGACGCCCTGGCCCGCGCCCGCCGGAACGGCGAGCGTTAGCACTGCGAGGAGGCCGCCGAGGGACGCGCGGCGCCCGAAGCTCACGCCGCCCGCCCCGTCGGCCCAAACAGCTCGGCCGGCAACGAAAGCCCCTGGGCGAGCAGGCTCTCGGCGAATTTCGGGCGGATGCCCGTCGCCGAGATGCGCCCGATGACCTTGCCGCCTTCGTCCACGCCCGTCTGCTTGAACTGGAAGATGTCCTGCATCGTGATGACCTCGCCCTCCATCCCGACGACCTCGGCGACCCGGGTGACCCGCCGGGTCCCATCGCTGAGCCGGCCGAGATGGATGATGACGCTCACCGCGGAGGCGATGTACTCGCGGATCGCGGTCACCGGAATCTCCAGGCCCGACATCAGGATCATCGTCTCTAGACGGCTCAAGGCGTCGCGGGGCGTGTTGGCGTGCACCGTCGACATCGAGCCCTCATGGCCCGTGTTCATCGCTTGCATCATGTCGAGAGCCTCGGGGCCGCGGACCTCACCGACGATGATGCGGTCGGGCCTCATGCGCAAAGAGTTGCGGACCAGGTCGCGGATCGTCACGCTGCCCCGGCCCTCGACATTCGGAGGGCGGCTCTCGAGCCTGACCACGTGGTCCTGAAGCAGTTGGAGCTCGACGGCATCCTCGATCGTCACGATGCGCTCGTGGCCCGGGACGAACGAGGACATCACGTTGAGGAGCGTGGTCTTTCCGGTACCGGTACCGCCGGTGATCAGCAGGTTGAGCTTGCCCTGGACGCACGCCCGGAGCAGGGTGGCCATCTCGGCGGTGAGGGTCCCGAATTCGATCAGGTGCTCGGCACGGTAGGGGTCTGCGGCGAACTTCCGGATGGTGAGTGCTGGCCCGTCTACGGCCAGGGGAGGCACGATGGCGTTGACCCGGGAGCCGTCCGGCAGACGGGCGTCGACCATGGGCGACGACTCGTCGACGCGCCGGCCCACCTTGGCGACGATCCGCTCGATCACCTGGCGGAGGTGGGCATCCGATGAGAAGCGGACACCGGTCTTCTCTATCTTGCCGGCGCGCTCCACATAGATCGGGGAGGTCCCATTGACCATGATCTCGGTGACCGCGTCCTCCTCCAGGTACCGCTGAATGGGGCCATACCCGAGGATGTCGATCGAGATCTCCTCGGCAATGCGCTCCCGTTCCTTGTCACTGAGGGGTGTCGCCGACTCGTCGAGGACCCGTTCGAGCTCGGCGATGACCGCCGCCTTGAGGTCCACCTCGTTCAGCGAGGCGTCGAAGGTCTTGGCCTCGAGTTTGCCGAAGAGGTCTTCCGTGGCGCGCGACTTCAGATCCGCAAGCGGGTCGTTGTCGGCGAACGGATCGGGGCCCCGCACCGGCTTCGAGCCGTTCGAGGGTTCGGTGGCGCCTGTGTCGGCCGCCTTGAGTCGGTCGCTCAGCTTCATCACGCGCTCCGCTTCATGGTCATGAGCTGGTCCCGACCGGACTTGCCGGCGATCCTCTCGACGAGCTCCCAGATGGCGCGCGAGACCGGGCTCTTCGGGTTGGCCAGGATGATCGGATTCCCCTCGTTGATGGTCACAGGAACCTGCTTGGAGATCGGGATCTGGAGATCGATGTCGAGACCGGCCGCCGCGGCGGCATCGATCATGCTCAGGCCGACCCGGGCATCGGCTCGGTTGAGGACGAAATGCCGGCGCTGCCGGGTCATCTCGAGCGCATCGAACGCGGCTACGACCTTGGAGAGGTGCCGGACACTGGGGATGTCCATGTCGGCGAGGAACACGATGTCCGTGGAATGGTCGATCGTCGCCAGCGAGTGCTCGCTGAGACCGGCGACCGTGTCGACGACGACGTGGTCGAAGTCGGCGGCGAGCAATCCGATGATTCGCTCGACAGCGTCGACACTGACCACTTCACCCCGCGCCGGCTCGTCGGGAGCACACAAGGCGTACAGATCGGAGCGATGGTGGGTGAGGAACATCTTGAGCGTCGTGATGTCGAGCTCACCCGAGGAGGCCACGGCGTCGTAGATGGTGTGGCGCGGCTTGAGGCCCAGGGCGTAGCCGACGTCGCCGAATTGGAGATCGAGGTCGACGATCACGACGCCTCGCGGCGACCGGGAGGCGAGACCCACGGCAAGGTTGGTGCTCAGCACCGTCTTCCCCGCCCCACCCTTCGGGGAGAGGATGGTGGTGACGCGGGCGCGTGACACCGCGGCCGCCTGCTCGCCCCCTGGAGCATGGCGGTCTGCCGCCTGGACGGCCCTCACCAGCGTGGCCCGGATCGTATCGGCGTCTGAGTCACCGTACAGGACACCCCTGACCCCAGCCGCCATGGCCTCTTCGGCCGTCGCCGATGCGGCGGCTGGCCCGCGTAGGACGATCACCACCCCCACCTCGGGGCGCTCGGCGTCGATCCGCTGAGCGAGGCGGATGGTCACGGCATCCACCAGTGCCGGGCCGATCACCACCACGGCCGGGCCGGCCTGGAGCAGGCTGTCGAGGCCGCCGCTCTCGGTGGGCGGTGCGGACCAGAGGCGAACCCGCTCGCGCAGCGTCTCGTCCACAGCCGCGTAGAGGCGCCTGGCGAAGGCATCCGTCGTCCCGGTGATCAGGACGGGTCTCATCGGTAGATGTTCTCCCGGGTCCGGACCGGTGTGACGGGCTCGGGGGTGTCGGCCGAGGCGGCACCCAGCCAGATCGAGCCGTGCTCGGCGGTGAAGACGATCCGCTCGATGTCCTCAGGAGACGCGGCGAGCGTCACGAGAAGGTTCCCCGTGGGCGCCAATGCGGGCGCGTCTTCGGGTGCCGTCTCGTCACTCACCCGCGGCAGCTGTTCCACCTGCACGTTGGTCACGACGACCTTGTGCAGGATGATGTGGGTGGAATACGGGGTCTTGACCGAAGTGCCGCCCTCGCCGTCCGACGAGCCGATGAAGATCTCCTCGGGCGTGATCACCTCCCCGGGTTCCAGCTCGGATGGCTCGAAGGTGTTGAGGTCGAAGGGATCGAAGGAGGCGAAGACCGCGACGACGTCGCCCGGAATGAGGTCCCCACCGAGGGCGCGGTCCGCAGCGATGGCGATCGTCACCGCGATCGTGCCCGGCGGCGGCTCGATTGCCGCCCGCACCAAGAGCGTCTCGGCTTCGACGAATCGGTGGACCGTCACCTGCTCGCCGGGAAGCAGGTCGGTCGAAGCAACGAAGTCACCGAGGACGGAGAGGTCGGACACGCTGCCATCGGCGGCGACTTTCACCGGAACCCGCTCGAGCCGTACCGAACCCTCGAGAACCGAAGCGGGAGCGCCCCTGGACACCGGCGCGTCGATGACGAGTACCTCGACCAGCTCCTCCCCTTCCAAGGCGCGATCCTCGGCGGCGCGCACGTAGCCAACCAGCAAGAACGTGCCGAAACCGGCGATCGCCAACGCCGCGATGATTCCAATGGTCCTTCGCATCTTTCTGGCCCTCCTATCCGATGAGCTCGATGATCACGAACCCGTTGTCGTCTCCTCCCGACTTGCCCTCGTATACGACGCCCGATGTGAAGTAGCCCGACACACACCGTTCGTCCCCTTGGCACGGGGCGTTGACGTTGAACTGGCCCCCGAAGCGGTACCCGGTGACGTGGAACAGCGCGAAGCCCCTTATGTGGTAAGTGCCCCCAGTGCCCACCCCGACGATGTCGTCGAAGATCGGCAGCGCCACCTCCTGGCCGACCAGGGAGCCCACATAGCTCGGGTTGCAGCCCGTAGTGGGGGACGAGCCGGGATCGGCCTCGTACCAGCGGGCGTCGACCAGATACGCCTCACATCCCGACTCGGTCTCCAGCCATCCGAAGCCGCCGGCGAGGAATCCGTCGCCGTCGGCGTCCTGGCCGGCCTGGGCGTTGCAGGGCTCGGCGTTGTTCCCGTCGTGGAAGTAGATCACCCGTTCCGGGGTGGGGAGGACGGAGGCACCAGGGAACTCACACTCGGAGATGATCAACGGAAGATGGACCCACAGCTCGCTGGGGAATCCCCACCGCGCCACGGCCCGCGCCTCGACGGTGGTGCCGTCGAACCCGACGACCCGCGCGAAGAAGGGCTCGAAGTTGGTTCCCCCCTCATCGGTCAGCGTGCCGAGGTGAACAGTGACGGTTCTCGCCGAGAGGTCGAGATCGACGTCGACGACGTCGGCGAACCCGTCGCTGGCATTGGCGTCGCCGTAGTCCTTGGCGAGGGCGAATGCCGGGCCGGGGTGGCAGGTCGACAGCCCGAGGGCGCACTCCTCGGCGATGGCCAGGGCGCCGGCGTCTGCGCCGTTACGCAGTTCGCGGCGCTCCCGGTACATCGCACCCACATCGATCGTGAGCCCGACGGCGCCGAGCAGCACCACGATCGTGATCGCGGTGAACACACCTATGGCGCCCTTGTCCTGGTCGCGAGTCAGCCTCCGCATCGCATCACCGCCGTCGAGCTCAGGGTGAGCGTCCGCTCACCAACCAACGGAATCGAGAGGAAGAAGGGATACGAGGCGACCACCTGGGTGGGGTACCCGGGGCTGCAATCGGTGGTCGAGATGCTGAGCTTGGTCGGATCGAGGGTCGTGGCCGCACCGACAGTGGCGGCGCGCGCTGCGTCGGAGTCCTGGGTGATGGCGAGGACCCGGACGCCCTCCCGCGTGGCGTGGGTGAGTGTGATCTGAGCGTTGTAGGCCCGACCGAATTCGACGATGCCGAAGACCAGCATGACGAGAAGCGACAGGACGATGGCGAACTCGACGAGGGCGGCACCGTCGTCGGCGCGATGGTCCTTGATGGTGATGAGGTGCTTCATGGGTCGGGTCCTGAGGTGGTCGATCCGGGAAGTCGTTCATTCGGAACCGTCAGAGCCCCGGGCGGGACGGATCCCGCCCGGGGTCAGACGGCGCTCGTCATGGGGTCAGTGCGTCCGCGATCTTCTGGAACATCGCGGCGACGTTGCCGCCGAGCAGGGTCACCGCTGCGAGTGCGACCACGGCGATGAGTGCGACCATCAGGCCGTACTCGACCATCGTGGCCCCCTCCTCACGGTGGAGCAGGCCATACAGGCGCATCAACACGGAGTACCTCCTGGTCCGTCCGGTGACTAGTCCGTCCGTGTGAATCGGCCTAGTCCGTAAGCGCACTTTGACCACTCTTCGTGGTCATGTCATGATGCAGATCCATCAAATCGCTGGAGCAATCGATGAATGCTCACCGCGGCTCGAGCTCCCAGTGATGACGGCGGGCGGCGGCGACCGCCTCGAGCTGTGAGTGGACGTTGAGTTTGGTGAGGATCGACTGCACCTGGTTGCGGACGGTCGTCACCGATACGTACGAGTCTGCGGCGATGTCCGCCACCCGGCGGCCCTGGAGGAGGGCGTCGAGCACCTCACACTCGCGGGGGGTAAGCGATGCCAGTCCGCGGGCGACATCAGAACCGTCGCGACGGGCCTGGAGTGCGAGCGCGGCGAGTCGGGCCCGTTCCACGACGCTGAAGCCGCCCCTCCCCGAGAGAACACCCCGGACCTCGGCGGCGAGCTCGTCGATCCTGGACGCACCCGAGACGAACCCGACCGCTCCGTCCGAGACGGCCCGAGCCACCTGTCCCTCGTCCCAGACGCCGTACACCACCACGCGCCAGCGCGCTGCTGCGAGCATCGCGACGTGCTCGCCCCGGCTCGCCGTCCCCAGGGAAACCAGAGCCAGGCCCCGCCCCGGCACGACCCCGTCGAGGTCACCCGGTGGGATCGCCCTTGCGTTCAGGCCCGATCCGTTGAGAAACGCCGTGATTGCCTCACCGACGAGCCGGCGGTCGTCGACGACCAAGACCTCCGTCGCAATTTCCATGCTTGGCCATCGGCTGATCGGGGGGCGATCTCAAACGCAAAATCGAGAATCTCAACCCGGCAGGGGGTGAGCGGACGCTGGCTCGGGGATCACGTGTCAGGTTTCGGCTTGCCACAGGCCGAAACCTCCCAGCGACCTATTCGCTCACCCCCTGCCCGACGCGCACCTCGACGAGTCCTCCGTCGACGACGACATGGCCGCCCAACTCGAGGCGAGCGATGGCTGCGAGCACCTCGGAAATCGGCAGGCCGAGCCGCTCGGCGATGTCGTCAGGGGTGGCGGACGGGATGGCAGCCTCGAGGATTCGGCCACCGAGGCCGTCCGGCCGGCCCGCCGCCTTACCGGCAGACAACGGCGGCGGTCCCAGGACGAGCGACAGGCCCTCGACGAGGTCGTCGGCGCCAAGTATCGGGATGGCCCCGTCCCGGATGAGGAGGTTGCAGCCGACCGACGCCTGACGATCCACGTCGCCCGGAACCGCGAACAGGACTCGACCCTGCTCGCCGGCGCGGCTGGCGGTGACCAAGGCGCCGCCGGTGATGGCGGCCTCGACGACGACTACTGCGGCCGACAGTCCGGAGATGATCCGGTTGCGCGGGGGGAACCGCCACCCGTTCGGCCGGGTCCCTGGCGGATACTCCGAAATGACCGCACCCCCGGTCGCGAGCAATGCATCGTGGATGTCACCGTGGTCGGGGGGATACATGACGTCTGAGCCGCAGCCGAGCACGGCAACCCCGACGCCTCGGGCCTCGATGGTGCCGCGGTGGGCCGCCCCATCGATCCCCCGCGCCAAACCCGACACCAGCGGCCACCCGGCCCGGGCGATGGCGGTGCCGAAGCTCGACGCCAGCCTGCGCCCGTAGGAGGTGCACCGCCTCGTGCCGACGACGGCAACGGCCGGCTCGGCAGGGATCTCGCCGCGCACGAAGAGGATGTCGGGCGGGTCGCCGAGGTCGGAGAGCATCGCCGGGTACCCGGGATCCCCCTGCATGACCGCCCGGCAACCCGCCCGGTCCATTGCAGCGCGACAAGCATCGAGATCGAGGATCCGTTCCCGGTCGATGGCGTCGATCCTGCCCTTTCGCGCGAGCCGGAGGACGGCGGCGGCGGAGCCGTGTCGCTCCACCAGCTCGCGCGCCCGCTCGGGGTGGAGCGCAAGGAACGCGAACATGAGACGGTCGTCTCGACTCACAGGACCCTCCGCAATCCGAGTGCCTCCAGTACGTGGGCATCGGACGCGACCTCCTCGGCGGCGAGGTCGGCGATCGTCCGCGCGGTCCGCCGGACGCGATCCCAACCGCGGCCGGTCAACGCGTGGCGATCCATCGCCTCGACGAGGCACTCGTCGGCGCCCCGGCTCCAGGGCAGGGCATCGAGAGCCTCGCGCCCCAATGCCCGATTGAGCGACCCGCGGGCCTCCTGGAGCCGGCGGGCGGCAGTGACCCGCTGCCTGACCGACTGCGACCCCTCGCCTCCCTTTCCGATGAGCTCGGCGGCCTCGACGCGAGGCACCATCACTCGCATGTCGAACCGGTCCAGAAGAGGGCCAGACAGGCGCGTGCGATAGCGATCGACGGTGCGCGGCGTACAGACACACGGAGTGCGGGAATCGTCGCGATACCCGCATGGGCACGGGTTGGTGGCGGCGACCATCTGCACCCGGCAGGGAAAGGCAACGGAAACTCCCTTCCGGGCGATGTGCACCCGTCCCTCCTCCACCGGCTGGCGCAGGGTGTCGAGAAGGTGTGTGGGGAACTCGGCCAACTCGTCGAGAAACAGAACGCCCCGGTCCGCAAGCGTCAACTCTCCGGGAACGGGCACTCCCGACCCTCCCCCGAGGATGGCCGCCGGCGTCGCACTGTGATGCGGGCTGCGGAACGGAGGACGGCTGCCCACTGCAGGACCACGCCCCGCTGCCGCGTGCGCCTGTGCGACCTCGAGGGCCTCGACCGTTGTGAGGTCGGGGAGGATGCCAGGAAGAGCCCGTGCCAACATCGTCTTGCCCGCCCCAGGAGGGCCGACGAGAAGCAGGTGATGGCCCCCGGCAGCGGCGATCTCCACCGCTCGCCGCGCCATCGCCTGACCGCGAACCGCGGCGAGGTCGAGGCCGGCAGGAATCTGCTCCGGGTTCGGTCGCGTCGGCGAGGCCAGGCCCGGATCCTCGCCGAGGCCGACGGCGACGGCGTGAGCGAGGCTGGTGACCCCGCGCACATCGGCGCCCGACAATGCGGCCTCGGTTCCGCCATCCGCCGCCACGATGCAGGGGACCCCGTGGCGCCCGGCGACGATCCCCGCAGCCAGGCCGCCCCGGGCGGCCCGCACCGAGCCATCGAGGGCGAGCTCACCGAGCGCCACCACCCGGGTGACCGAGGAGGGCACCGCCCCTGAGGCGGCGAGGACGCCGAGAGCGATCGGGAGGTCGTACGCCGACCCCACCTTGGGAAGATCGGCCGGGGCGAGGTTCACGGTGACCCGGCGGCTCGGGAACCGGTGGCCTGCCGAGAGAATCGCCGACTGGACGCGCTGCCGCGCCTCACGGATCGAGGCATCGGGTAGTCCGACGATGTTGAAGCGGTCGCGGTCGGATTCGGCGCCCGAGACGTGGGCCTCGACACGGACCGGTCGCGGCTCCACGCCGACGAGGGCGGCGGAGGTGACACAAGCGAACATGCCGAGACGGTATGGGATGGGTGTGACAGGGCCTCGCTGCGCTCGGCCGCGATTGGCGATTGGCGAGGCGCCTACCTGCTACCTGCTACCGGGTTCTCCGCTACCTGCTACCTGCTACCTGGGCGGGTTCCACCGGTGGGACCACCACCAGACTGACCAGGACCCCGGCGAGGCCGGCGATCACCGGGGTGCCGGCCCAGAGGTGCACCGACCAGCCGATTTCGAACGCGAGCCCCAGCGCTGCCAGGTGCACGGCGACCGGGATGGCCGGTATGGCGAAAGCGAGGATGCGGTAACCGGCCCGGGTGTCGGGGAGACGGCCACGCACCGCCTCGACGATGATCGCGGCAGCCATTGCCGGCAGCACCAGCCAGTATTCGTCGCCCTGGGTGACGGCGAACCCCGCGGACCCCACGATGAGGACGCCGGCCGCCCCTGGCGGGAGCGACCCGAGGCGATGCAGCAGCAGCACCACCCCGGTCAGCACGGCGGCGTACCAGATGAACCCGGCAACACCAAGAGCCGCGGTCAGTTCCCCGGCCCCGGGCACCGCCTCGCGCCAGTCGGCCACCGGCCACAGCTGACTCATGGGATGCATGTACTGGGTCATGAACCCCACGAAGGAGAGGAAGGCCACCGCCGTGATCACCGTCGGCGCTGCCCCCTGCCACCCTCGTCCCGGTCGCCGGGCCCCGGCGACGAACGGTCCCGTCGCCATCAACACGCCGCCGGTGGCGAGGGCGAGATGGGTTGGGCTGAGGAGGGCCTCCAGGCTCTCCTCGACCCCGAAGGCGACATGCCATGCCATGTCGCCTATGCCGCCCGCGAAGAACACCGCAATGCCTGCCAGCGTCGCCCCATACCCAGGGGGGATCGCCGCGCTCCACGATGCCCCGGCGGCACGGGCGCGGAGGACACGGCCGAGCACGGTGAACACCACGGCGAAGTAGGTGCCGTAGAGAATCCCGTGCCATGGAGTGAAGAACGAGTCGTCGACACGACCGTGGTTGTGCGCCCAGCCGTCGATGTGGATGCCGATGGCAAACAGCACACCCAGGAGGGCGACCCGCAGCGAGAACCGATCGAGGTCATGTGTGACCGCCGCAGGCGCGCTCACGTCAACGCCCTTTGAAGTCCGGGGGGCGCTTCTGCAGGAACGCCGAGACGCCCTCGGCCAGGTCCTCCGAGGTGAACAGGATGGTCTGGGCGCGCTGCTCGTAGGAGAGCGCCTCCCCGAACGACATCTCGAATGCCCGGTCGAGGCCCTCCTTGATGAATCGCTGGGCGAGCGGCGCCCCTGCGGCCAGCTCGGCCGCCTTCTCGGCAGCCGTCGCCGCGAGATCCTCGTGCGGGACCACGGCGGTCACCAGGCCGTACTCGAGTGCCTCGCCGGCACCGAACAGGCGCCCGGTCAGCGCGAGCTCCTTTGCCCGGGCGATGCCGGCGAGCCTCGGGAGCAGCCAGGTTCCTCCGAAGTCGAGGGTAAGGCCGCGCTTTACGAAGATCTCCGAGAACCGGGCGCGTTCCGAGGCGATCACGATATCGCAGCCGAGGGCGAGGTTCATGCCCGCTCCCACCGCCACGCCGTCGACGGCCGCGACGGTCGGCTTGGGTGTGCGATGCAACGCCGCCGCGGCGGCACTCACCTCCGCCATCGCGTCGTAGGCACCTGCCGCCGTGCCTTCGATCATGGCGCCTCCGACGTCTGCCCCCGAGCAGAAGTCTTCACCGGCACCGGTCAACACCAGGACGCGCGCCCAGCTTGCAGCGAATTCGTCGATCAACTTGGCAAGGCGAGCCCACCCCCCGAACGGGATCGCGTTTCGCCGCTCCGGATTGTCGATCGTGAGCCAGCGAACCGGCCCCTCGTCGCGCACCCCGAACATGGCCCGCACACTACCGGCGGCGCTGGCTGGCCCCTCTACGATCGGTCCATGGGCTTCAACCCGTTCCGCCGGCACCGGCGGTCTGCGACCGACATCGCCATGGTCGTCGGCACCCTCCTCGTCGCCGTAGTCCTCGTGATCTGGGCGCTCACCGGTTGAGTGGGATTGAAATCGGCGCCGCGCCGGTACCTGACTCTCTCAGCTACAGAAAGTCGATACCCATGATCGTTGGAGGACTCATCCTCGTCTTGCTCGCCTAACTCGTGGGCGTACCTGTGCTCTACACGCTCGGGGTGATCCTGGCGATCGCCGGCGTGGCGATCTGGATCCTCGGCTCGCTGGGCCGGGCGATCGGCCCCCGACCGACTGAGACATGCGTCGATCGATCGCTGGGCCAATTGAGTCTCGGCTTTCTTCAAGCCGAGACTCAATCCCGGGGCGAGTCGACCGTCGCATGTTCTTACTGGTAGGGGTTGGCGCTCCCGTGCCTGCGGCGCTGCTCGAGGTGCCAGCACGCCCGGTGCCAATGGCGCCGCAGGTCGGGCCAGTGCTCCGGCACGACCACGAGGTGCCCCTCGCCCGGCTCGATGTGTCCTTCACATCCCGGGCAGAGATACCGTTTCCGCGCGCCATAGGGCTGGACGGGAGTGACTATCTCGGGCTCGAGGCGGCCGGCGGCGCTCATGGCCGGACGGTACCCCGGCGAAGGTCAGATCCCTCGCACCCAGCGAATCGTGGCGCCGGAACCGTCGAGCATCACCGTCACGACATCGACCCGGTCGGCTCCGCTCATCCGGGCGGCTCGCCGCACGCGGTCACGCTTGGTCGGCGTCATCTGCGTCATGGGCTCGGCACCCACCCGGGTCTTGACCTCGACAGCGACAACTCGGCCGCCGATGCGGACCAGATGATCGATCTCGCCGCGGCCCGACCTTCGGTTGGAGACGATCAGACGGGCGCCGCGCCGGCGCAGGAAGGCGAGCGCAACCGCCTCGCCGATCGCACCTAGGCGTCGTCGCCGGGCAGCTCCATCTCCGGATGCTCCAACTCCTCGACGTTCACGTCGCGGAAGGTGAGCACCCGAACGTTCTTCAGGAACCTCGCCGGGCGATACATGTCCCACACCCAGGCGTCCTCGAGCTCGAGCTCGAAATAGACCGACCCGCCGGCTTCGCGGGTGTTGAGGTCCACGCCGTTGGCCAGGTAGAAGCGGCGTTCCGTCTCGATGACGAACCGAAACATCGGAAGCACATCGCGGTACTCCCGATAGATCTGCAGCTCCACGTCGGACTCGTACCGCTCGAGGTCTTCTTCGCTCATGTTTGGGATGGTCTCCTGGGACAACGGCGTCGCCGCGCGCGGATGTTACATCCGAGGAGTTTCGATGCGTTCGGTCGCCGGTCATGCCGCCACCAATATCACGGGAGCATGACAAATGCTCTGCGCGGGCTCCGGCCCAGCTCCTGCTCCGGCCAGACCTCACAATCCATCCTGGTCTGTCGGGACCCGCGGCCGAAGCAGGCCGGCGCCGGCCAGACTTCCGGTTCTGGCTGGGGCAGGGGCCGGAGCTGGTGCCAGGCAAGGCCCTGGTGCTGGTGCCAGAGCACCGCCCTGGTCCTACAGCCCTCCCCATCTGCTTGGGGGCCACACCCTGATGAAGGCTCTGCCGACTATCTGGTCGACGGCGACCGGGCCGAACCGGCGGCTGTCCTCGGATTGATTTCGATTGTCCCCCATGACGAACACATGGCCCTCCGGCACCCTCATCGGTCCGAAGTCGCCCATGCGCACGTTGTCCTGGAGGTAGGGCTCGGCGATCGCCACCTCGTCGATGAACACCGTGTTGTCGGTGATGTGGATCGTCTCGCCCTCCACTGCGATGACTCGTTTGATCAGGGCCGAGTCCGGCGTCGAGACGCCCAGCGCCTCGCCGATGTGGCGAACCACCGCGGCGAGGAACGATTCCCGCTCGTCGTCCCCCTCGAGCGGCGAGTCGAACACGATGATGTCGCCGCGATGCGGCTCGCCGAAGCGGTAGGCCAGCTTGTTCACCATCACGCGGTCGCCCTCGAGCAGGGTGTCGCGCATCGATGCCGACGGGATGAAGAAGGCCTGGATCAGGAAAGTCTTGATGATCACCGCGACGACGAGGGCGACGATGATCAGGAGGGGGAGCTCCTTCCAGAAGGAGCGGACTGAATCCGATTTCTCCCCGCCCTCGCCGGCTGCGATGCGGTCGCGGTGGATGCCGTCCTCTTCGTCCTCCACCGTGGTGTGAGGTATGCCGAAGAAGTCGACGGGGTCGTCGTCGAGTGGTTCGCCGTTCCGCCAGTCGGGCGGGAGGTCCGAGGTCACCGGCGGCACGCTAGCCGTAGCCCGCGATTCCCCTGCGCATCGGCGGCCCCGCCCGTTACCCGTTACCCGTTACCCGTTGTGGGCGGGGGCGGCAGGCGGCTGGCGTCTGGCGGAAAGCGAGAAGACCGGAGGCTGGAGACTGGAGACTGGCGGCTCAGCCCTCGTCGTCTTCGACCGGCGGTGCGGCCGGGGTGGACTGGCCCGCCGCGTCCCGCTTCTCCTTGATGCGCGTCGCCTTCTGGCCGACTCGATCCCGCAGGTAGTAGAGCTTCGCCCGGCGTACTTTGCCCCGGCGCACCACCTCGATCGACGAAATGATCGGAGCATGAACCGGGAAGATCCTCTCCACGCCAACACCGAAGGAGATCTTGCGGACGGTGAACGTCTCGCGCAGACCGCCTCCGTCACGGGCGATCACATTGCCCTCGAAGGTCTGGATGCGCTCACGGCCGCCCTCGACGACGCGGACGTTGACGCGGACCGTGTCCCCGGGTCCAAAATCAGGGATGTCGTCGCGCTTGTAGGCGTCCTCGACCTGATCGAGCGTGTTCATGGAGTCCTCCGGGCAGCGGGCGAGTGCCCGAGACCGGGATTCTATACGGGGTCCCCGCGCTCCTGGAAATCCTCGAATAGATCGGGACGCCGCTCCCGGGTCCGCTTCATCCGCTGGCGGCGGCGCCACTCCTCGATCCGCGCGTGGTCTCCCGACAGCAAGACCTCGGGAACGGTCCACCCTGAGTATTCCGCCGGGCGAGTGTATTGGGGCTCCTCGAGGAGCCCTCCGCGGAAGCTCTCACGTCCCGTCGACTCGGGGTTGCCCACAACGCCCGGAAGGAGGCGAGCGATGCCTTCGATGACCGCCAGGGCGGCGACCTCTCCCCCTGCGAGGACGAAGTCCCCGAGTGACACCTCCTCATCGACGAGGTGCTCGGCGACCCTCTCGTCGATCCCCTCATAGCGCCCGCAGACCAGGGTGACCGCGTCGAACCCGGCCCAGCGGTCGAGCATCTCCTGATCGAGCGGCGCGCCCGCAGGAGTGAGGAGGATGCGGTGGGTTGCGCCGAGCGAGGACAGCGCGGCATGGAGCGGCTCGATCATCATCACCATTCCCGGCCCTCCGCCGAACGGGGCATCGTCGACCTGGCGGTGCCGCCCCAGCCCGTGCTCCCTGAGATCCACGAGCTCCACGGCGAGGGCACCCGCGGCCATGGCACGGCCAACGATGCTCACCTCCAGTGGCGAGGTGAAGAACCCGGGAAATATGGTGACCACGGCGATCCGCATCGGGCCAGCGTATCGACACGAGCACCCGGACCGCCCGCCGTTGGTATCGTCGGCTGATGCTTCCGCTGCGGCTCATCCTCGCCCTCGGGCTCGCCGTCGGGTGGTCCATCGCAGGCGCGAGCCCGGCCGCCGCCGGCGCCACCGGCCCCTGCTCGATGACCTTCAATGGCATCGCCGTCGACCGGGTCGACTCGATCTCGTCACCACTCGAGCTCACCGTCGACGACGACCTCATATTCACCGGGACCGACCCGGGTACCACGTCAGAGGCCGTCGTCGAGATCGCCATCGGCCCGGTGACCATCGAGTCGGGCTCGACGGCCTACGCCCCCGCAAGTGATGTCTTCGTGGCGATGATCGACCTCGACGACGTCTCGCCCTTCGGCGTCGGGCTGATGCGAATCCGCGGCACCACGGATGGATGTGTCGCCGAGGCCTGGCTGCGGGTCACCGGGCGTTTTCCCCTCGCCACCTTGACGGGGATCACCGCCGCCGGCCTCACGATTGGGGGCATTACCGGACAGCTGGGGGCTGTCGCCTCGCGCCGCAGGTGGTCGCGAACGGCGGCGGCCCTCGGCGGGATCGTGACCGGGGTCGGTGCCGCGGTGCTCGGCCAGCAGTTCGGCCGGCTGCAGCTCTCTTACCTCTCGATTGCGCTCGTCGTGGCGGTCGCATCAGGGCTCGGGTTCGCCGTCGCCTCAGTGCTCGGCCCTGGCCGCCGCGACCGGAACCGGGAGGTGGCCATCGAGCGGGCCGTCCGGCCCTCATCGACGACCACCGTGGTCACGCCGACGGTTCCACGCGAGGCGGAGCCTGAGCCGCGGCGCACGATCGAGCGCCGGTTCTCCGCGGCGCCGTACTGGTGCTACGTCCTGGGCGAGACCGACGTCCTCGATCTCGACGACCACGGCCGGGTCGTGGGCCGTCTCCGTCCGGGCACGTGGTATCTCGCCAAGCGTGAGGTGGGGCCCTGGCTCCATGTCACGACCGGCGACGGCGTCGAGGGATGGGTTTCCCGCGACGCCGTCCATCGCCAGGGCTGACCAACCGATCCCTCAGCGAACGGGCTGGCCCGGGGAATCAGACGGATCGGTCGAGCAGCTCGTAGACGGTGCTGCGTCGGGCCGGGATGCGGCCGGCTGCACGAATCGCCTCTTCCATCTCGTCTGCGGTGACCAGCTGGCCGTGCGAGGCGCCGGCGGCACGCGATATGTTCTCGTCCATCAGGGTGCCACCCATGTCGTTGCACCCCGCGCGGAGCAGAGCCGTTCCGCCCCCCAGCCCGAGCTTGACCCAGGAGGCCTGGATGTTCGGGATGAGCCCGTCGAAAGCGATCCGCGCCACGGCGTGGACGAGCACCACCTCGTCCCAGGTGGGCCCGGGCCGCGCCCTCCCCCGGAGAAAGATGGGGGCACCCATATGGACGAAGGGCAGAGGCACGAATTCGGTGAAACCACCGGTGCGGCGCTGGATGACGCGCAGCACCTCGTAGTGATTCGCCCAGGAGACAGGGCCATCGATGTGCCCGAACATCATCGTCGAGGTCGAGCGAAGCCCCATCTCGTGAGCGGTGACCATGACCCGCGACCACTCGGCCGTCGTGACCTTGTCGGGGCACAGATGCCGTCGGACGTCGTCGTCGAGGATCTCGGCAGCCGTCCCGGGAAGGGTCCCCAGACCTGCCTCCTTCAGGCGGGCGAGAAACTCGGCCACCGTCACCCCGAGCGTCTCGGCTCCCTGCCAGACCTCGAGCGGGGTGAACCCGTGCACATGCATGCCGGGCACCGCCTCCTTTATCGCTTCGAGGACCGACACGTAGAAGTCTCCGGTGAACTCCGGATGGATGCCACCCTGGAGGCAGACCTCGGTGGCTCCCCGTTCCCACGCCTCCCGGGTGCGGTGAACCACTTCATGGATCTCCAGTAGGTAGGGATCACCACGCAGGTTCAAGGAGCGGGGACCCTTGCTGAAGGCGCAGAACCCGCACCGGAAATAGCACTGGTTCGTGTAGTTGATGTTGCGGTTCACCACATAGGTCACGGTGTCGCCATTGCGCCGCCTCCGCAGCTCGTCCGCTACGGCCGCCACTGCGTCGACCTCATCCCCCCGCGCCCAAAACAGCCGCTCCACCTCGTCACGGGTTGGCGACGTCCCATCGAGCGACCGCTCGAGGATTGCCTCGAGATCGGCAGGCACTCGATCCCGGGCGACGCCGCTGCCGACCCAGGCGTCGTCGGGCCACTCCGCGGAGAGCCGGTTGGCGGGGTTGGGTGCCGCCTCCTCGCGTCCCGGGGCCCACGAGTACCTGGGCCGGGCGGCTCCCGAGCCATCTGTCTGCCGTAGCCACATCGTGAATGCCGATTCGGGAAGGGCGTCACGCGCCATGTCGATGGGGAGCCCGACGGGAAGCGCCGTCCGCTCCACCAGCCGGCCACCGAGTGCGGCACGCAACTGACCGATGCTCTCGGTGTCCCAGTCGCGCAGAATCAGGTCGTGCGCTCCGGAACCGACGGCGGCGACCGCATCCTCGACCGAGTCGACGAACACCGACACCCGAGTGCCGAGGCCGGGGGTGGAAACGAGATCTGCCGCGGCTACGACCCGGCTGCGGCCGGTTCGCAGGAACGCCGCACCGGACCGCGCCAGGGCATCGAGCACGACCTCCTCTGGGCCGGTGTCTTCGACCGTGATCCGCCAGCCGGCGACACCGCGACCGTGGAGGGAGAGAGCGTCGGCAGGAGCGACCACCCATGCAATGGGTTGGGCGTCGCCGAGCCCGGATCCCACCGGGAGCACGCCCCCGGCGAGCGCCCCGGCCACCGACGCTTCGTCGATCGACTCGGCCTCGAGCGTCGTGGTCCCCTCGCGTCGCCGGGTCGCCGCCCAGACCTCGGTCGCGGTGTCGGTTGGCCGGAGTCGCAGGAAGGTGATCATGCTGCCTCCATCATGCTGCTTCCATCTGTGGCGCACGGGCGTAGCCGTGGTCGTCGACCGCGGCCTCGACAGCGGGCAGCAACCCGCGGTCGATCCAGTCGGCAGAGATGAACTCGGGATAAACGGGGAGACGAGGCATGAGGCGGAACCCCGCCGCCTCGGTCCGGGCGCGCAGTTCGGCAAGATGAGGCCATGGCGCTTCGGGGTTCACCCAGTCGATCGTGAGTGGCGACACCCCGCCCCAATCGTTGATGCCGGCGTCCAGGTACACCTCGAACCGGTCGGTCAGGTTCGGAGGCACCTGGAGGTTCACGACCGGCCCCATGATCCAGCGCGCCGCGGCCACCACGCGTGCGAGATACCCGACAGTCGGCTCGGCGTCGCGGCGCTTGGGCGTGTCGGCCTTGGCCCGGAAGTTCTGAACGATCACCTCCTGGACCGCTCCGGTCTTCTCCGCGACTTCGGTGAGAGCGAAGAGGCTGGCGGCCACCTCCTCGACCGTCTCGCCAATCCCCACCAGGATCCCCGTCGTAAAGGGCACCCGCTGCCGGCCTGCGGCCCGGACGACCTCCATGCGCAGCAGCGGGTCCTTGTCCGGGCAATCGTGATGCGGCATCCCTGGCTCCATCAGCCGCGGCGAGATGTTCTCGAGCATCAGGCCCATCGACGGGTTGGAGGGGCGCAGGGCGGCAATGTCGTCGTCGGACATCAGGCCGGGGTTGGCGTGGGGGAAGACGGAGGTGTGCTCGACGACCGCCTCGGTGTTCAGCCGCACGTACTCCAGGGTGGTGCGGCACCCGTGCTCGTCGAGGAACTCTCGTGCCTGCGACCACCGTTCCTCTGGCCGGTCACCCAGCGTGAACAACGCCTCTGTGCAGAGGTGGGACTCTCCTGCCCGGGCGATGGCGAGGACGTCATCCGGCGACAGATACTCGCCGCCCGCCCCCGGGGGCTTGGCAAATGTGCAGTAGGTACACCGGTCGCGGCAAAGGGTGGTCAGCGGAACGAAGACCTTACGCGAGTAGGTGATCGTCCTCCCGCGACCCTCGTCCCGCAGCCGCCGCGCCTCCGCCATGAGGCCGGCGACGTCGCCCTTGCCGCGCAGCAATGCGGCAGCGAACTCGGGATCGGGCGCAGGGAATGGCATGAGGAGAAACGTTACCCGTTACCCGTTACCCGTTCCCCGTTGGCACTCCACGCCCGGGTAACGGGCAACGGGTAACCGGTAACGGACGTCAAACGGGAAGGAGAGTGAACACGGCCCATTACCCTGGCCGCGTATGACCACCCGCATCGGGTTGATGGGCTTTGGACGCATCGGGCGCAACGTGTTCCGCCAGTCATGGGATCGCGACGACCTCGAGGTCGCCGCGATCGTCGACATCGCCGATCCGGCGGCGCTCGCCTATCTCCTCGAGTACGACACGATCTTCGGGCGCTTCCCGGCGCCCATCGACTTCGCAGACGGACATCTGAGCGTGGGCGATCGAACGATCCCGATGTTCTCCGATCCGAATCCCGGCGATGTCGACTGGGAGTCGCTTGGCGTCGACGTCGTGGTCCAGGCGACCCGGAAGCACCGCACCGCCCACGACTGCGCCAAGCACCTCGAGCGGGGAGCGCGGAGAGTCGTGCTCGCCTCGACGCCCGAAGACCCCGCCGACATGGACACGGTGATCATGGGCGCCAACGACCACCTCCTCGGCCCCGAGGACGTGATGGTTGCGCTGGGATCGAACACCTCTAACGCCCTGGCGCCAATCCTCAAGGTGCTCGATGGCGTCTTCGGCGTCGAGCGGGCGCTCTTCACGGTGGTGCATGCCTTCACCAACGAGCAACGGCTGGCCGACGTCCCCGGTGACGACTTTCGCACCAGCCGGGCCGCCGCCGAGAACATCATCCCCACTGCGACCAACTCCGCCGAGATCATCCAACTCGTACTTCCCGAGTTTGCGGGAAAGTTGTCGGGCATTGCTCTGAACGTTCCGGTCGCCGACGGGTCGAACGTCGATCTCGTGGCCGTCCTCGGCAGGAAGGCCGACTCGGCCGCTGTCAACGCGGCAATCCGCGAGGCCGCGGAGGGGTCACGCGTCATCGAGTACACCGAAGACCCGATCGTGTCGAGCGACATCATCGGCAACCCGCACTCCGCCATCTGGGATGGATTGGCGACGATCGTCGTGGGGGGAACGATGCTGAAGGGCATCACCTGGTTCGACAACGGCTGGGGCTACGCCGCCCGAGTGATCGACGTGATCGACAAGCTGGCCTCCTTCGAGGAGGTTCCGGCATGACCCGTGTCGCCATCAACGGGTTCGGACGGATCGGCCGCTCGGTGTTCCGGGTCATCAACCAGCGGCCCGAGTCGGGAATCGAGATAGTGGCCATCAATGACCTCGCCTCGGACGAGATGGCCGCATACCTCCTCAAGTACGACACGGTGATGGGCGAGTTCCCCGGCGAGGTCCGTGTCGAGGACGGCAAGCTGGTCGCCGGTCGCCATAGTCCACGCCTGCTGACGGTCCGAGATCCCGCGGAGCTGCCATGGGACGAGCTCGACGTCGACGTCGTGATCGAGTCCACCGGGGCGTTCCGCGACCGCGAGAAGGTGAGCAAGCACCTCGAAGCGGGAGCCGATCGCGTCATCCTCACCGTCCCCGCAAAGGACGCCCTCGACGCCACGATCGTCCTGGGCGTCAACGATGACGCCCTCAATGCGGATGTTCGCCTCGTGTCGAACGCCTCGTGCACCACGAACTGCCTGGCGCCCATCGCCAAGATCCTCGACGACGAGTTCGGGATCGTCCGCGGCGTGATGACGACCGTCCACGCCTACACCAACGACCAGCGCCTCGCCGACGTGCCGCACAAGGACTTCCGCCGCAGCCGTGCCGCCACCGAGAACATCATCCCCACCTCCACCGGCGCCGCCAAGGCGATCGGGACGGTCATCCCGTCACTGGACGGCAAGCTCGACGGGATGGCAATGCGGGTGCCGGTGCCAGACGGCTCGACCGTCGACCTCGTGGTGGAGCTGGAACGCGATGTCACCGTCGACGAGGTCAACGCCGCCGTCGCAAAGGCGGCCGCGGGACCGCTCGCAGACATCGTGGAGTACTCGGAGGCGCCGATCGTGTCGAGCGACGTGATCGGCAACTCCCACTCGTCGGTGTTCGACGCACCCTCGACGCAGGTGCTGGGTGGCAACCTCGTAAAGGTCCTCGCCTGGTACGACAACGAGTGGGGCTATTCGAACAGAGTCGTGGACTTGATCGAAAGGCTCGGGGCACTCGGGTAGTTCGCGAATCGCAATTCGCAATTCGCAATTCGCAAGAGGCCCAGGCTCTGAGAGTGGCTGTCCGGACGCGCCGACGCGGTTTCGCCTTTCGCCCTTCGCCCATCGCAAGCCGAGCGCCAGCGAGGCTCGGTCGAATTGCGAATTGCGAATTGCGAATTGCGCCTCGTCAGAACAAGCCCCCCGGGTCGCGGATCTCGATGCGGCCGCCGGAGGGATCGCCGACTATCTCGTCGACGAAGGGCACCAGGACATCCCGCCCATCGGTGGTGCGCACCACGATTCGGTCCTGGGCCGATCCGAAGTCGACAGCGGCGACGGCCCCAAGCACCTCGCCATCGGGGTCGACCGCCTGCAACCCCACCAGGTCTTCGGGCCAGAACTCATCCTCCTCGAGAGTGCGCCGCGTCGATACCGGGGCACCCACAACGGCGCCGCGAAGCGCTTCGGCCTGCTGGCGATCCGTGACACCGTCGAAGGCGACGATCAGCCCCTTGTCGCGGTAGGGAAACGCCGCGACCACGACGAGCCGACGGCCTTCGTCGGTGGTCAGTGCCGATCCCGGGGCGAATCGCGTCGGATCGTCGGACTCGGGCAGGACCGTGACCTCACCGCGGAGGCCGTGGGGCCGGCCGATCCGACCCACGATCACCGGGTCGTCAGTCGATGAACTCAACGCGCGCCTGCAGGCCCTCTTCGTCGGCGGCGGCCTGGGCGACGGTGCGAATCGCCTTGGCGACGCGCCCCCGGCGGCCGATGATCCGCCCCATGTCGGGCTTGGCGGCCCGCACTTCCGCGGTCACCTCGTCGGGGCCGTCCTCGACGATCGTCACCGACACCGCCTCCGAGTCCTCGACGATCTCACGAGCGATGAACTCGACGACCCGTTGGACGATCTCGCCCTTCATGAGGGCTCCTCGTCGCTGGGCGCCTCGGCGGCAGACGCCTCATCGGTGGGCGCCTCGGCGGCAGGCGTCTCGTCGGCAGGCGCCTCGACGGCGGCCATGTCGACGACTTTCTCGTCGGCGGCCTCGCCGACGAACTCCGCCTCGGGGGCGGCCTCGGCGGCCGGCTCCAGCGCGATCGGCTTCGCCTCGGCAGCGATCTGAGCGGCCTCACCCACGACGTGGACCTTGCGATCCTTCACCGGGCGTGCCGCCAACGTGCCCGAGATCTCGAGCAGCTTGCGCACCTGGCTCGATGGCTGTGCACCCCGCTCCATCCAATACGCCGCCCGCTCGTTGTCGATCTCGACGATCGACGGATCGGTCGTCGGGTCGTACCGGCCGATCTGCTCGATGTAGCGCCCGTCACGCGGGCTGCGCGAGTCGGCGACGACGACCCGGTATGAGGGCTGCCGCTTCTTCCCGACTCTCGTCAGGCGGATCTTCACCGCCATCGGTCACCTCTTCCTTCTGCGACCCATTCCCGGCAGGTCGAGCCCGGGCAGCGGGCTCTTTCCTCCGGCAAAGGCCTTCATCAACTTCTGCGTCTCGGCGAACTGTCGCAACAGCCCGTTGACGTCCTGTGGGGTCGTGCCCGACCCCCCGGCGATGCGGCGCTTGCGACTGCCGTCGATGATCTTGGGGTTTCGCCGCTCGTCGGGTGTCATCGATCTGATGATCGCTTCGACCCTGCCGAGATCCCTGTCAGAAACGTCGGCGTGCTTCAACGCCGATGCGGCGCCCGGGAGCATACCAAGCAGTTGGCCTATCGACCCCATCCGCCGTACCTGCTGGAACTGATCGAGGAAGTCCTCGAGCGTGAACGAGGCCGTCAGCAGCTTCTCGGTGGCCTCCCGCGCGGTGCGCTCGTCGAATGCCTCCTCGGCCTTCTCGATGAGGGTGAGGACGTCGCCCATCCCCAGGATTCGGCTGGCCATGCGCTCGGGATGGAAGACCTCGAGATCGTCGACGCCCTCACCGACCCCAACCAGCTTGATGGGCCTGCCGGTGACCTCGCGGGCTGAGATGGCGGCACCGCCCCGGGCGTCGCCGTCGAGTTTGGAGAGAACGATGCCAGTGAGGTCGACCCGCTCGAGGAATCCGCGGGCAACGTTCACCGCGTCCTGCCCCGTCATTGCGTCGACCACCAGGAGCACTTCATCGGGATTGGCCGCCTTACGGACGTCGGCGAGCTCGTCCATCAAAGCCTTGTCGACCTGCAGACGACCCGCAGTATCGATCACGACGGCGCCATGACCCCGATCCGAAGCCTCCTTCAAGGCGGACTTCACGAGCTTGGCCGGGGTGGTGTCGCGGGCGCTGTACACGGGCACTCCGATGCGCCCTCCGAGCGTCTCCAGCTGGTCGATGGCCGCGGGCCGCTGCAGGTCGGCGGCGACGAGCAGGGGTTGCTTGCCCTGGCCCTTCAGCGGCTTCGCCAGTTTGGCCGCGGTGGTCGTCTTGCCGGAGCCCTGGAGCCCCGCCACCAGGATCACCAGTGGCGGCTTCGATGTGCTCGCCAGCGGCTCCGCCTCCCCGCCGAGGGTGGCGATGAGCTCTTCGTGGACGATCTTGACCACCTGCTGGCCCGGCGAAAGGCTCTTTGTCACCTCGGAGCCGACGGCGCGGGTACGCACTCTGTCGAGCAGCGACGCAACGACGGAGACGTCGACGTCGGCCTCGAGGAGGGCGAGCCGCACCTCGATCAGGGTCTCGTTGACATCGCCCTCCGTCAGCCGCCCCTTACCCCGGAGTGCGGCAAGGGCGGTCGAGAGCCGCGCGGTAAGGGACTCGAACACAGACGCGAGGGTAGGTGGCCGAATCCCGTTACCCGTTACCCGTTACCCGTTGCCCGTTGCCCGTGCCGAAGATGCCTCAACGGCCCTTCGAGCGTGGGTGTACTCGCCCGTTGACCGATAGCCGAACCGTGACGCGCCGCAACGCCCGGGTAACGGGGAACGGGCAACGGGCAACGACTCTTCACCGCGCAGTAGCCTCGAACCGACCCCGAGACCTGGACACGCGCATGAACCTCACCGTCCTCGACCATCCGCTCGCCAAGCACTACCTCAGCGTGCTCAGGGACAAGGACACCGAGCCCGAGGGGTTCCGTGCCGCGGCGCGCCGGCTGACGTACTCCCTGGTCATGGAGGCGACCCGTGACCTGGAACTGACCGAACACGAGATCCAGACGCCGTTGGAGAAGACGACCGGCCATCAGCTCACCCCCGTCGTCGCCATCGCGGTGCTGCGGGCCGGTCTCGGTCTCCTCGATGCTGTCGTCGAACTCATCCCTTCGGTCAAGGTGGGCTTCGCCGGTGTGCAACGCAACGAAGAGACCGCAGAGCCGGTCGAGTACTACTTCAAGCCCCCGGACCTGGCCGAGGCGAGCGTCCTGATCCTCGAGCCGATGCTCGCCACGGGCGGCTCGCTCTCCTGGGCGGTGAGCAAGGTGATCGAGTCCGGGGCCACCGACGTCCGCTGCCTCTGCGTCGTGGCCGCCCCGGAGGGTGTCCAGCGCATGAATCGCGAGCACCCGAACGTGCGCATCTTTGCCGCATCGCTGGACCGCGACCTGAGCGACCACTTCTACATCCAGCCCGGCCTCGGCGACATGGGAGACCGGCTCTTCGGGACCCAGTGACCTTCGAGGAACAGGTGGCCGCCGTGCTGGGGAGGCTCCGACCGGGGGAAGTCGTCACCTACGGCGAAGTGGCTGCGGAGGCGGGCCGCCCCGGTGCGGCCCGCGCCGTGGGCCGGATCCTCGCCACCTCGAATGCCGGGTACCCGTGGTGGCGGGTGGTCGCCGCCAACGGACGACTCGTACCGGGCCACGAGGTGGAGCACGCCAGGCGCCTCCGGGCCGAAGGTGTGACGGTCGTCGGCCGCAAGGTCGCCAGAATGGGTAGACAATGAATTTCGTGGAACTCATCGAAAGGAAGCGGGACGGCGGAACTCTCATCCCTGAGGAGATCCGCTGGATCATCGAGAGCTATACGGCCGACAAGATTCCCGACTACCAGATGTCTGCGCTCGTCATGGCCGTGTTCATCCGAGGTCTCGACGACGACGAGCTGGCCGCGTGGACGGCGGCGATGCTCCACTCGGGAGCCGTCCTCGACCTGTCCGACCTCGGCGCACCCGCGGTCGACAAGCACTCGACGGGCGGGGTCGGTGACAAGGTGAGCATCCCCCTTGCACCGATGGTGGCGGCTTGCGGGGTGGCGATCCCCATGATCTCCGGGCGGGGACTGGGCCACACCGGAGGGACACTCGACAAGCTGGAGACGATCCCCGGGTTCCGCACTGCCCTCGACGCCGAGGAGTTCAAGCACCGCCTCTACCGCCACGGGCTGGTGCTCGCGGGGCAGTCCGAGTCGATCGCCCCTGCTGATCGACGGATCTACGCACTGCGCGACGCCACCGGGACGGTGCCCTCCATCCCGCTCATCGCTTCCTCGATCATGTCGAAGAAGGTCGCCGAAGGCATCGAGGCGCTGGTCCTCGATGTCAAGGTAGGCCGAGGGGGGTTCAATCGAACGGTTGCGACCGCCCGCACCCTCGCCAAAACCATGGTCGGCATCGGATCCGGGTACGGGGTCACTACCGTCGCCTTCCTCACCGACATGAGTCAACCCCTGGGCCGGGAGGTGGGCAACGCCTGCGAGATCGAGGAGTCGATTGCCGTGCTCCGCGGCGACGGTCCTCCCGACCTGGTCGAGGTGGTGTTCCTCCTGGGGGCAGAGATGCTGGTGCTCGGCGGCATCGCCGATAACGCCGCCTCAGCTCGCGAGCGCCTTGCAGAGACGTTGGAGTCGGGAGCGGCGCTCGAGAAGTTCATCGAGGTTGTCGAGGCCCAGGGCGGCGATCCCTCCGTCGTCGAGGATACCTCGCTGCTGGCACGGGCTCCCGGCGAGCACGTGATCACCGCCCGCGAGAGCGGGACCGTCGCTCGCTGTGACGCCCTCGACATCGGGGTGTCCGCCATGCGGCTGGGTGCGGGAAGGGAGACCAAGGAGTCGCCCATCCACCCGGGTGTCGGGATCACCGTGGAGGCGAAGGTCGGAGACCGCGTCGGGACCGGCGATCCCCTCGTCCGGCTCCGATACGACGACGACTCCCGCCTCGCGGAGGTGATCGCCCTCGCCGAGCGGGCGTTCATCATCCAGGAGGAGCCGGCGGAGCCGCCGCCTCTCCTCCACGAGGTGGTGCGATGACACTGGAGCGTCTCGGCGCCGCCGCGGGGGTCATCGCCGAACGCACCAGACGTGGAAGACACACCGCCGCGCTGGTTCTGGGTTCGGGCCTGAGCGACTACGCCGGCAGCCTTCCGGGCGCCGTCGAGGTCCCCTACGCCGACATCCCGGGCTTCCCTGTCCCGGAGGTCGAAGGGCACACCGGCGCGCTCTTCTCGGCCGAGATCGACGGCCACCCGATCATGGTGCTTGCCGGGCGGGTCCATGCCTACGAGGGCTGGGAGCTCGGGGACGTGGTGTTCGCGGTCCGGGCCGCGGTGTCGAGCGGGTGCACGACGATCGTCCTGACCAATGCCGCCGGCGGGGTGGGCGAGCACCTCGAGCCGGGCGACCTCGTCCTCATCACCGACCACCTCAACCTGACCGCACGCAACCCGCTGCTGGGGACGAACGACTCCCGACTCGGCCCGCGGTTCCCCGACATGTCGGCCGTGTACCCGGATCGGCTGCGAACGACAGCGAAGGTGGTCGGCGAGCGCGTCGACGTCCCGCTGAAAGAGGGGGTCTACGCCTGGTTCCTCGGGCCGTCGTACGAGACGCCGGCCGAGGTGCAGATGGCCAAGCGGCTCGGTGCCGATCTGGTCGGGATGTCGACAGTTCCCGAGGCGATCGCCGCCCGCCACATGGGCGCCGATGTCCTCGGGATCTCGCTCGTGACCAATCTCGCCGCGGGCATCTCGCCGACCCCACTGAGCCACGAGGAAGTCACCGAGACCGCCGCCGCGGCGCGGGACCGGTTCACCCGCCTGCTGGACGCGTTGCTCCCGGAGCTGGCGCGGAGCTGAGGGCTCGCTTCGCTCGCCGCAATACGCAATACGCAATACGCAATTCGCAGAGCGGTGAATGTTCCGAACGCGGTAACCCTTGTTCTGCGGGAGGCGGGGAGCGAAAGGCCAAAGGGAACCCTTGACAACCTTCGATCGCGAACGAGCAGCGCGCCCAGGTCTCTTGCACGGGCAACGGGCAACGGGCAACGGGCATCCGGCATCCGGCATCCGGCATCCGGCATCCGGCATCCGGCATCCGGCATCCGGCATCCGGCATCCGGCATCCGAATATCATCCCGCCCGACGACAGGCAGGAGCAGCCATGAAGATCGCGGTCTGCGTAAAGCAGATCCCGGACCCGGCCACACCGTACGCGCTCGACCCGGACAGCCACTTCGTCGTCCGACCCGAGGACCAGATCCTCGACGACACCGACCGATACGGAATCGAAGTCGGGCTACAGCTGGCGGAGGCGACGGAGGGCAGCGTGGTCCTCGTGTCGATGTCACCCGCCGGCAACCTTCAGGGCATCCGCCAGGCGCTTGCCATGGGCGCCGACAAGGCGGTGGTGGTCAGCGACCCGGCCCTCCGCGGATCCGGTGCGCTGGTGACGGCCCGGGTCCTCGCCGAGGTGATCCGCCGCGAGGAGGTCGATCTCGTCGTCGCTGGCACCGAGTCGACCGATGGGTATGCCGGGATCGTGCCGCAGCAGCTAGCCGAGCTTCTCGGGCTACCGGCTCTCACTTTCGCCCGAAAGGTCGAGCACGAGGGCGGACAGATTCGCGTCGAGCGGCAGACCGGGTCCGGGTACGACGTGGTCGAGGCACCGCTCCCCGCACTGGTCTCGGTCACCGCCGGTGCAGTCGAGCCTCGCTATCCGACCTTCAAGGGGATCATGCAGGCCAAGCAGAAACCGGTGGATCAGCCGACGGCCTCCGACCTCGGCTTCTCGAGCGAGGAGATCGGCGCCGGGGGCTCGGCGCAGCGGATCGATGCGGTGCGGCCGGCACCGGAACGCGCAGCAGGGCGGAAGATCCAGGACGAGGGTGAGGCCCACCTCGAGATCGTCAGGCTCCTCGAACAGGCGAAGGTGATCTGATATGACCATCTGGGTGTTCAGTGAGGACGCCGGCGGAGCACCATCCCCGATCTCACTCGAGATGCTGACCAAGGCGCGTTCGCTCCCCGGCGAAGTCGCCGCCTTCTTTGTCGGCTCGGGGTCGGATTCCGCCTGGTCGACTCTCGGCGCCCACGGCGCCGGGAAGGTGCACCACCTCGACCCCGGCGACGCCCTGCCGTCGGCGGCTGCGGCCGCGGCCCTCGCCGAACTCGTCGCGGCGGGCGACTTGGCCATGTTCGGCCTCACCCCCACCGACCGCGACGTCGCCGGTCGGCTCAGCGCCCGCCTCGGCGTACCCGTGCTCTCCAATGCGGTCGACGTCACGGCCGGCGACGCGGTGACGGCGACCAACGAGATCCTGGGGGGCAAGACACTGGTGGAGACCTCGTTCACCGGCCCGGGCCCGCACATCGTGGTGGTCCGGCCCAAGTCGTTCGCGGCGGAACCCGGCGACGGAGGCGCGCCCGACGTCGTCTCGGTGCCGATGCCGGACGTCGGGCACGCCGGAGCGGCAAGGGTCGTCGCTCGGCACGAAGAGCCCGCCCAGGGCCCGAAGCTCTCCGAGGCCGACGTGATCGTCAGCGGCGGCCGCGGCCTCGGAGGCGAGGAGCATTTCGCCATGATCGAGGAGCTCGCCGGGCTCCTGGGAGCCGCCGTGGGCGCCACCAGGGCGATCGTCGACTCGGGATGGGTCCCCTACTCGATGCAGGTCGGGCAGACCGGAAAGACGGTGAAGCCCAACGTCTACATCGCGGCCGGGATCAGCGGCGCCATGCAGCACCTGGTCGGTATGAAGGACTCGGGGACGATCATCGCCATCAACAAGGACGAGGAAGCACCGATCTTCGGGGTGGCCGACCTCGGCGTGGTGGGCGATGTCCACAAGGTGCTGCCGAAACTGATCGAGGCACTGAAGGCGCGGAAGTAGCTCACTTCCAGGTCGGAACGGCTCGGGTGGATCACTGCCGTTGCCCGTTGCCCGTTGCCCGTTTGCCACGGCCCTGACTCCACTGCACACGGGCAACGCGAAACCGGCAAAGCGGGACAGCAGCGGAGAGACGGCCTAACGCGGCGACGAGCCTTTCAAGTCCACCATCGTCCGGTGACCGTTGAGCATGTCGCGCGGTACCGGCTCGGGAAGCAGCAGGCCGACGAGGATCGCCGATGCGGCGAGCGCGGCCACCACCCACCACACCCGGTCCGAGCCCAGGATGAAGGCAGCCGCAGCGAGGTAGGCGGCCAGGGCTGTGGCCCCCCAACCCACCGTCACGAGGATGCGGTAACCGGTGGTCACCTTCCAGTCGGCGGAGTGCGTCTGCGTGGTCACGATCCTGGCTATCGGCGTCCCGGCGACCGAGTTGAAGGAAGGATTTCGCGAGATAGCTCGCTTCGCTCGGCCGCAATTGGCAATTGGCAATTGGCGATTGGCGATTGGCAAGAACGACGACGGGCTCTTCGGTGACCTCCCGCGCCCGCCTACCCGCTACCCCTGCCGCCAGCAGTCTGAACTACCACTCCCCGCGGCGTTCCCGCCTGACCACGAGCTTGAGGCCGCTCCAGGTCTCATCGAGTGCGGCGACCTTCACGTCGACGAGGCCGTAGGGGTGCGCCACGTCGCGAACGACGTCTTCGGTGACGTCGGTCGCGACGCCGGAGGCCCGCTTCGGCCAGGCGACCCAGACCATGCCGTCTGCGGGAAGTCGGTCGATCGCCTGGACGAGCCGCTTCTCGAGCGAAGCCCGATCACGGGCGAACAGCAGGATCATCGGCGCCGATCGGGAGCGGAGGTCCCGGATCTCAGCCCCCACGGGCAGGTCGACATGACCGGCCAGCCATCCAGCGGGGTCGTCGACGACTATCACCCGCATCCCCGACTCGATGCCGAGCTTCCGATCGAGAGGCGTCCCCGAGTACCCGGCGGTCATCGTTCTGCTGGGGGCTGAAGACTGGGGCTGGCGGCTGGCGGCTGCCTCAAAGCCTGAAACCGTGAGGGATGAGCTCCTCGCGGGTGTGCACGATGGGGCCCTCGGCGAATCCGTCGAGTACGACCTGGTCCACGTTGAATTCGACCATCAGTTGGCGGCAGTTGCCGCAGGGATACCCGGGCTCGTCCCCATCGAGGGTTGCCACGGCGACCGTGTCGATCTTGCGGACGCCCGAAGACACCGCATGGGCGACGGCCGTCGCCTCCGCACAGATGGCGGAGCCGTAGGCGCTGTTCTCGACATTGGCCCCGCGGTACAGCGTGCCGTCGTCGGCGACGACCACGGCTCCCACCCGATACTTCGAATAGGGGGCATAGGCGTGCTTCGCGGACGCGCGCGCCTCGGCGATCAACTCCTCGTTGGTCACGTCTCCTCCAGCAATGCATCGACGAATTGGACTCCGTCGAAGTGAAGCAGGTCCCTCAGACCCTCGCCGACGCCGATCAGCTTGACGGGAACGCCGAGCTCGCGCTCGACGGCCACGGCCATTCCACCGCGAGCCGTGCCGTCGAGCTTGGTGATCACCGCTCCGGTGACGGCCACTGCCCCGGTGAAGGCGCGGGTCTGGGCGAGGCCGTTCTGGCCCGTCGTGCCGTCGAGCACGAGGAGCACCTCCGAGATCGGGCCCGAGCGGCCGAGCACCCGAACGACTTTGCCCAGCTCGTCCATGAGATTGCGCTTCGAGTGGAGCCGGCCCGCCGTGTCGATGATCACGACATCCTTGCCGCGGGACTCGGCGGCCGAGCGGGCATCGAAGGCGACGGAGGCCGGATCGGCCCCCTCTTCGCCCGACACCACGTCGACGCCGAGACGGTTCCCCCATTCCCTGAGCTGCTCGGAGGCAGCGGCGCGGAAGGTGTCGGCCGCGCCCAGCAGGACCGAGTGGCCTTCGTCGAGGAGCATCTGCGCCAGCTTGGCGATCGTCGTGGTCTTGCCCGAGCCGTTGACGCCGACCACCACGAGGACAGCGGGCTTGCCCTCGAGCGCGAGGGTGCGGTCGCGCCCTGCGAATGCCGCGACCAGTTCGCGGCGCAGGGCGGCCTTGACGCCATCGGGCGTCGACGGCCCCTCGGAGCGGATCCGTTCGACGATGGCGACGGAAGTGGCCACCCCCACATCCGCCTGGATGAGGGTCTCTTCGACACCCGACCAGAACTCGGCGTCGATGCCCCTCCCGAACAGCGACCCGAGGCGGTCGCCGATCCCGCGGACCTGCGGTGCCCGGTCGACCGTGGGGGCGTCGCGACGGACGGGCTCAGACGACGCTCGTCGGCGGCGCCGCCATGTGAGCAACCCGGTGACGAGCAGGCCGACAACCAGCGCGATCGCCAGGGCGACTTCCATGTTCACACCGTAGTTGGCGGCTCATCGAACATCGCCGGCACCACAGGAAGGCCCTTCGGAAGCGCGCAACCGGCCAGGACCGGGCCTACCGGCCGACGCCAGCAAGCCGCTTGGCGAGCACCCGTGAGGACTCGCCGGGCTCCATGGTGACCCCGTACAGGACGTCGGCGGCCTCCATGGTCTGCTGCTGATGCGTGACGATCACGAGCTGTGAGGTGGCGCGCAGTGTGCCGATGAGCCTGATGAATCGCCTCAGGTTGGCGTCGTCGAGCGCGGCCTCGACTTCGTCCAGCACATAGAAAGGGCTCGGCCGCGAGCGGAAGACTGCGAACAGGTACGCCAACGCTGCCAGCGATCGCTCGCCGCCCGACAGCAGGGTGAGTCGACCGACCTTCTTGCCCATCGGCTGCGCGTGGATCTCGACACCGGTCTCGAGAAGGTCGTCGGTGGCGGTGAGCTCCAACCTGCCTGTGCCGCCGGGGAACAAGATCGAGAAGTTCTCGGCGAACTTGGCGGCGATGTCCTCGAACGCCAGCAGGAACAGCCGGCCGATCTCCTCGTCGAGCGCCTTGATCACCTTCCGCAGCTCCGCCCGGCTCTCCTCGAGGTCGGCGAGCTGCGCCTCCATGAACTCGGCACGACCGCTGAGCTCCTCGTACTCGGTGGCCGCCAGCTGGTTGATCGGGCCCAATCGGCGCAGCGTCGCCGCCAGCGACTCCGCATGTGCCGCGGCGTCGACCCCCTCCGGGATCTCGGGCTGCGGAGCGGTGAGGGCGTCCTCCTCGGATGCGTCGACATCGCGCCGGAGCGTCTCAGCGATGGACTCCTCGCGCACCCGCAGTTCTGCCGTCTCCACACCGACCGCCGATAGGCGCTCGCGGGCCTCTTCGATGATCCCGGTGAGCTGCTCGCGCCGCTCGCGCGCCTCCTCGAGCCGGGCACCCGCCTCGCCCGCCTCGGAGTGCAGGGCCTTCTGCCGTTCGCGGATGGTGGCGAGATGACGCCGGACCGCGTCACCGGCGCGACGGGCGTGCTCTTCGATCGACGCCAGGAGGCCGATGCGATTCGATCCGGACCCAGGCTCATCGTCGCCCATGACCGCGTCGATCTCGCCAAGCCTCGATTCGAGCAGCGATCGCCGCTCGGTGGAGGCGGCGACGATGGCCGCTGCCTCCTCGCGGCGCTTGCGAGCCTCGTCGCGCCGCGAGGCGAGCTCGTCGCGGCGTCGGGCGATGTCGTCCCATGCGGCCTGGCGGCGCGGCTCTTCGCCTTCGAGATCGGCGAGCCGGCGGCGCATTGTGATGACGCGCTCGGTGCGGCCCGACGCAGCCTCGGCGATGGCTCGGGAACGGACATCCAGCCGGTCGATCTCGGCCCGATGCTCGGCCCGGGAACGCTCTAGCAAGGCGAGCGTCTCCTCGATCGCCGCGATCCGCCGCTGCGCGGCCTCGAGCGCGGCAGCAGCCTCCGCCTCGGTGGCCGTGGAGGCATGGCGCGCCCTGATGGCCGTCGTGCGCCGGCTCAAGGCCCGGGCGGACTCGGTCCCGGCGCGCTCGACTGCGACTCGTGCCGCCTCGATGGCGGCGGGTCCTGCCCCGTCCGGGTGTGCCGCCACGATCCCCAGTGCCGTCACCAGGTCTCCTTCGGGCGTCACGACTCGCACGCCCGGATGGGCCTCGACGATCGCCCGTCCCTGGGACCAGCCCTCCACGACGACCACGTCGCCCAGAAGCGAGCCGGCGAGCACGCGATCTGCACCCGGCCCGAGCAGGTCGACCAGTGCGGCTCCCCCACCTTCAGCCGCCGCCCGGCGGGCGGGCACTGTGCCCTCCCCTCCGGCCGTGACGAAGGCGACGCCTCCCCGGCCATCCGACTTCAGGGCCCCGGCGGCGGCGACCACACCGGCGGCGTCGCGGGCAACGAACGCATCGGCCCATGGCCCGAGCGCCGTGGCCACCGCAGCCGATAGGCGGCCGGGCACGTCGAGGCGAGCCGCGATCGGTCCGACGATCCCGTCGAGCGCCGCGGCGCGATCTCGGGTGTCGGTGTCGGCAAGGCCCGCCCCGGCAGCCTCGAGTGCCTCGAGGCGTGCCCGTGCCGACGCGAGCACCGTCTCCGCGACCCGATGGGTGTCCTCGGCGGCGGTTGCATCCTGCCGATCGCGCTCGGCGGCGGCGCGTGCCTGTTCGTGAGCGGCCGCCAGCCGCCTCCGGTCCTCCGCGAATCCGCTCAGTTCCGCGGCGAGCCGCTCGGACTCGCGCGCCTCCTCGTCCACGAGGGCGCCCACGGCGACGCGGCGCTGGGAGATCCCGGCCTCCTCACGTTCGTCACGAGCCGCCGCCGACTCGAGTGCAGCCAGGTCGCCCCTCAGGGAGGCGGCGGCACCCTCCGCCGGGAGCCGATCGGCGTCTGCCAGCGACCGCTCCTCCTCTTCGAGCGACCGGAAGGTGGCCTCGGCGCGCTCCGCCGCCTCGGCGGCGGATGCCTCCTCGGCGCGGGTCGCGGCGAGTCGATCAACGATGTCACCTCGTTCCGCGGCGAGATCGCGGCGGCGAGCGTCGACGCCAGTGGCGGCCTGTTCCAGGGCGAGGCGCCGCTCACGCGCGACGAGAGCGATGCGATGCAGCCGCTCCGAGGAGGTCTCGAGACGAGCCGCCGCGGTGGTGTCGCGGTCGAGAGCCTCACCGGTCTCGCCGGCGGCGGCCTGGAGGCCCCCCAACGAGGCCACGATCGCGTCGCGCTCGGCGACCGCTCCGTCGAGGCCGGCCTTCGCCTTCGCCTCGGCCGCGCCGAGTAGGCCAAGGCGGGAGCGCACCTCGCGCAAACGCTCACCGCCGACCCACAGCCGTGTCGCCCGCCATTCGGCGCGCACCTGCTCGTGTCGGGCGGCGGCGTTGGCCTGCCGCCGGAGCGGCTTCATTCGCTTCTGGATCTCTGAGAGGAGGTCCCGGAGACGCTCGAGGTCGAGGTCGGTGGCCTCGAGACGCCGGATGGAGCGATCGCGTCGCGCACGATGCTTGACGACCCCGGCGGCTTCTTCGATCACGGCGCGGTGCTCCTCGGGGCCGGCGTTGAGCACGGCGTCGACCCGTCCCTGCCCGACGAGCACGTGCTGATGGCGACCCACCCCGCTGTCGGCGAGAAGCTCCTGGATGTCGAGAAGCCGGCAGGTCGTCCCGTTGATCTCGTATTCGCTCGTTCCGTCGCGATAGAGGCGCCGGGTGACGGTCACTTCGGCGACATCGAGTTCGAGGCGACCCGCCGAGTTGTCGAACGTGAGCGAGACCTCGGCGCGGCCCAGAGCCGACCGGACAGTGGTTCCGGCGAAGATCACATCCTCCATCTTCGAGGTACGGAGGGCGGTGGTGGCCTGGGTGCCCATTGCCCACGCGATGGCGTCGACCAGGTTCGACTTTCCCGAGCCGTTGGGGCCGACCACGACGGTCACCCCGGGCTCGCACTCGATCCTGGTCCGATCGGCGAAGGACTTGAACCCCGCCAGCGTCAGTGTCTTGAGATGCACGGGCGGGGCAAGGGTATCACCCGAGAATCACACTGGTGTGGTTCCGAAAGCCGTTGCCCGTTGCCCGTTGCCCGGAAGAGCCAGACGGGTAGTTGGTGGTTGGGAACGCTTTCACTTGATCGCGAATCCCTGGATGGCTTCGACTTTGGCTTCTCGCTGCTCGACATCGCGGACATCGGCGTCGTCGGGGCCTCTTGCCAGCCAGGCCAGCATGGCGTCGACGCGTTCGGCGGGCCCCTCGATGTGGGCCTCGACCGCCCCACCGGCTTCATTGCGGACCCAGCCCGCAACACCAATCCGCTCGGCGGCCCTCCGCGCCGACCAGCGGAATCCGACGCCCTGGACCCGTCCCGTCACGACAACCCGGACGGCCTTCACAGCCCGGCCACGAATTGAGACACCTCGACCTGGTGCTCGGGGCACAGGAAGGCGGCCGCCGACCCCAGAACCGCTCCAAGGGCGATGCCCTCGGTGCCCCCGATCAGGGTGTTGAGGTCCGGCAACGTCGACGCCTCCACTCCGTAGAGGGCAGCCGCGGCGACGAGGATCGCCTCGCCTGGCCCCAGACCGGCATCGAGGGTGGCGCACACCGAGGTCCCCGCGGTGAGGAGCGGATCGTCGTCGAACGTCAGGTCCACCTCCGAGGAGGCGATGGCACCCCGGGCCGATGCCAGGAAGGCGTCGATGGCGGCGGCATCGCCGGTCCGCGTCGGGCAGACCTGAGTCATCGCCTCGCGCAGCACCTCGCGGGCGATCTCGATGTCGCCCGCCTCGGCGGTCACCGCCCCGAGGCTTTCGATCTCTTCGCCGATCGTCGTATCGGTGGTGCACAGGTCGACGATGGCATCGGCGAGGTCCGCATCGGTGACCCCCTCGAGTCGCGTGCCGTCGAGCGCTCTCTCGGCGTCCGCGGCGAACGCCAGCGCCGCCGGCCGTAGGGGGTCGGCGGGCGCCGTGGTGTTGACAGCCGCACCGCCGCAGCCGGCGATCACGAGGGCGAGTGCGGCCACTCCCGCCCTCATGTCTGGCATCCGCGGCACCAATGGCTGCTCCTCGATCTGATCACTACCCGTTCGATGATGCCACCACACCGGCGGCATGCCTCACCCTCCCGCCCGTATGCGGCCAGCCGATGCAGGTATTCGCCGGCTCTTCCGTCGGGGAGCATGTAGGCGAGGTCGCCCAGGCTGGTTCCCCCGTGGCGCAGGCCCGCCTCGAGAACCGGCCGGACCGCGGCCCGCAGTGCACCGATCTCGGCACGGGTCAACGAGCCTCCGGGGCGATCGGGGCGGATTTTCGCCCGATGGAGAATCTCGTCGGCGTAGATGTTCCCGAGACCCGAGACGACCCGCTGGTCGAGGAGCAGCGCCTTGATCGGGGCGGTGCGGCCGCCGAGGCTCCCCGCCAGCTCGGCGGTCGTCGGCAGGTCGTCGAGTGCATCGCGTCCGATCCTCCCGCCGAACTGCTCATCCATTTCGGCCGGCGTCCACGCCGCCATGAAGCCGAAGGTGCGAGGATCCACCATCCGCACCTCGTACCCGCCGCTCAGCCGGATCACGACATTGGTGTGAGGCGCCTCCACCTCCCCCGGCCTCGCCACCGCCAGCCGGCCCGACATCCCCAGATGGGTCACCCAGGTGATGTCGCCCTCGAGGAGACCCAGCAGGAACTTGCCGCGACGGCCCAACGACTCGACGCGTCGCCCCGCCACCCGGTCGGCAAAGTCGCGGAGGTTCTCGTGCCGGCGAGTCATTCGCTCCCTTCGCACGTCGGCCGACTCGATCACGCGGCCGACGACGACGGGCTCGAGATGGCGCCGGGTGGCTTCGACCTCGGGGAGTTCAGGCATCGGCGACGCCGCGGGCCTCGAGGGCGGCGCGAGCCGCGGCCTGCTGGGCGCGCTTCTTCGACGAGCCCACGCCATGGCCGAGGATCTCGCCGCCGACGCGCACCGCCGCCTCGAACATCCGGGAGTGGTCCGGGCCCGATCCGGCGACCTCGTAGACCGGGAGTAGGCCCTCTCGCGCCAGGACCTCCTGGAGCCGGGTCTTGTAGTCGCGCTCTCCCGGCGACGCGGCCCGGTCGGCGATGATCGGACGCCAGCGCCCGAGCACCACCCGTCGCGCCGCTTCCAGCCCGCCATCGAGGTAGACGGCGCCGATCAGCGCCTCCATGGCGTCGGCGAGGATCGACGGCTTGTGTCGTCCGCCGCTGGCGTCCTCGCCGCGGCTGATCTGCACGGCCTCGTCGACCCCGATCGATCGAGCGACCGTGGCCAGAGTCGCCTCGTTCACGACCGCGGCGCGGACTTTGGCCATCTCCCCCTCTTTGAGATCCCATGCCTCGTGGAGTTCGGTGGACACGATGAGGCCAAGCACGGCATCGCCGAGGAATTCGAGACGCTCGTTGGACTCCTCGGCGTCCTCCTCGGCGGTGAACGAGCGGTGCGTCAGCGCAAGTTCGAGGAGCGAGGGATCGGCGAAGTCGTATCCGAGGGAGGCCTCGAGGGGATGGCCGTCGTCAATCACGCAGCCCGGCCTCGATGCGTGACACCAGCCCGCGCTCCGCGCCCTCGGCGGCCATGGCGAGGGCATTGGCGATGGCGACTCGCGACGACGAGCCGTGCGCGATGACCACGGTTCCCTTGACGCCGACGAGGTGGGCACCGCCGTACGCCTCAGGGTCGAACTTCTCCCGCAGCCCGGCGATGCGCGGGAGGATCACCGCCGCAGCAGCCTGCACCTCCGGATCGGCATCTCCGGCGATCGTCTCGAGGATCACCCGGCCGACGGCGCGAGCGGTTCCCTCCGCGGTCTTGAGCAGGACGTTGCCGGTGAAACCGTCGGTCACGATCACATCCGCCTTGCCACGGCCCAGGTCCCTGCCCTCGACATTGCCGACGAAGCGGGTGCCGGTCGCGGACATGAGGGCGTAGGTCTCGCGTTCCAGGTCACGACCCTTCCCGGCCTCCTCGCCGATGTTGAGCAGGCCCACCGTGGGCTCCTCGATCCCGAGGTACACCTGGGCGATGACCGAGCCCATCACCGCGAACTGGGCGAGATGCTCCGGCTTGACGTCGATGTTGGCCCCGGCGTCGAGGACGACGGTGGGTGTCCCGATCGGAAAGATCGTCGCGATCGCGGGACGGGAGACACCGGGGATGCGTCCGATGACGATCGCGGCAGCCGCCATGGCCGCGCCGGTCGATCCAGCCGACACCATGCCCTGGGCTGCACCCTCACTGACCAGCTTGGCGGCGACGCGCACCGAGGCGCCCTTCTTCTCACGGATCGCTGCGGCGGGATCGTCGCCCATATCGATCGTCTCGGGAGCATGGACGACCGGGATATCGGGGCCACCGGCCTTCTCGAGCTCGGATCGCAATGCTCCCTCGTCGCCCACCAGAACGACGTCGACGCCACGAGCGGCGGCGTCGATCGCGCCGAGGACCGTCTGCTGCGGGGCGAAGTCCCCGCCCATGGCGTCGAGTGCTATCCGGGCCACGCGCGCCGCCTCACAAGGTCCAGCAGTCGGCCGCCACCACGGATCGGCTGGGAACCTGCCGAACCTTCATCCGGGGGCGAGCCGATTGGTACATGCCTTCAGCTCGGGAGGACCTCCCGGCCCTTGTACGTCCCGCACTCCTTGCACACGCGGTGAGGGAGCTTGGGAGCGTTGCACTGCGGGCAACGAATGGTGTGAGCGCGGCTCACCGTCCACTTCGCCTTCCGCTGCCGGGTCCGGGAGCGGGACATCTTCTTCTTCGGGACCGCCATGGCGCGCCTTTCAGGACAACTCGAGTCGAATCCTAGGAATCGAACAAATCCCGCAGGGTGGCGAACGGGGAATCTTGACCCTCGTCGTGCCCCGGGCAGGAACCGGTATTCAAGTCGCCCCCGCACGTGGCGCAAATCCCGAGACAGTCGGGCTGGCACGTCGGGCTGATCGGGACGGCCAGGAGGACCGCATCGCGTATTGGTACCTCCAGGTCGGCAACCTCTCCATCCAGCGGATACCCGTCTGGATCCTCGGCCAGGCCGAGCAGTTCGGAGATCTCGACCCGGATCGGCTCGGCCCACTCGGTGAGACAGCGATGGCAGGAGTGGGCCGCCTCCGTCTCGATCGTTCCGCGCACGAGCACGCCACCTGCGGCACCCTGCAGGACCAGGTCGGCGTGGAGGTGGGGGCCCGCCACCGACAGCTCCAGTGGCCACTCGATCGGTGCGTCGATCGTCACCGGGCGGCGGCGACCGGAATCGCCGAGGAGATCGGATACGGGAATGCGGAAGGGGAATGAGTCCCTCATCGTCGGCCCTCTCGGTGCCCCGCCACTCGTCAGTCGTCGCTGCGACGCGCCTGATGCAGTTCGGCGCGGAACCTTCTCACCTGTGACAGTAGATCCTGGAGGACGCCTTCGGTCTGCTCGAAGGCCTGCTCCGAGTAGTCCTCCGCCTCGAGGCGGATCCGGGTGGCCTCGTTCTCGGCGTGGCGAACCAACGCGTTGGCCTCGTCGACTGCCTCCTTGACGATGTATGACTCGCTGACCAGCTCTTCCGACCGCTCCCGCGCCCGCTCCAGCACCTCGCGTGCCTTCTCATTGGTTCGGGCGACGAAGGCCTCACGCTCGCGCACCATCCACCGGGCGGCCCGCAGCTCTTCTGGCAGGTCGTCTCGTAGGCGGTACAGCATGTCGAGGAGGCGCTCTCGATCGAGCATCACATTGCCCGACAATGGAACCGTCCGCGCCCCTTCTACGGCGATGATCAGGTCGTCGACAAGCTCCAGCAGCTCGCCAAGGCGTGGCGGGACCGGGACCTCGTCGGGCTGATCGACACCCAGATCCTGTTCGTCGGTCATGACCGGAACCTCTCCTGTAGCGCCTTCGACACCACGGCGGGGACCAGCTCTTCGACGCTCCCCCCGAAACCGGCAACCTCCTTGACGAGGGAGGAGGACAGGTAGCCGTATTCGGGCTTGGTGGCCACGAACATCGTGACGATCCCCGACAGCTGGCGGTTCATCTGGGCCAGCTGCAACTCGTAGTCGAAGTCGGTCATGGCCCGGAGCCCCTTGACGACCAGGTTGGCGCCGATCTCGCGGGCGAAGTCGACCAGGAGCCCGTCGAATCCGGCCACCTCGACCGACTCCCACGGGCAGCACTCCTCCAGCATCGCCTTGCGCTCCTCGATCGAGAAGAGGGGCGCTTTCGACGGGTTGGTGACGACGCCCACGACCACCCGATCGAAGATTGCGACGCACCGTGACACGACGTCGATGTGACCGTTGGTCGGCGGGTCGAAGCTTCCGGGCACGAGGGCCGTGATCACCGCTCCTCCTTGGTCAACATCGTGACCTCCGCATCGCCGTATCGCCGTCGCCCGGTCGTCTCCAATCCCGGAGGCGCCGCGGCGTCTCCGGTGCCGGCGCGCCGGTGCAGCACGACCATCGCGCCGCCGGCCAACCGCGGGGCGAGAAGGCCGAGGACGTGTTCGACGGACGGTAGTGCCAGCGCATACGGAGGGTCAACGAATGCCAGGTCGATCGCCGGGCCGGGGCGGGTGAGGTACTCCTCGACCTTCGCCGGGACCACCACCCCCCCGAGCCCCACCAGATCGATGTTCTGGCGGAGGACCCGGGCCACTTCGCGCCGCCACTCGACGAAGGTCGCCGACTCGGCGCCCCTGCTGAGCGCTTCGAGCCCCAAGCTGCCGGAGCCGGCGTAGAGGTCGAGCACCCGGGCACCGTGCACCGCGCTTCCGAGGGAGGAGAAGATCGCCTCCTTGACGCGATCCATCATCGGGCGCGTGGCGTCACCCGGTGGGCTCTTGAGGCGGCGCCCCTTGGCGATCCCGGCGATGACCCTCACGAGATGAACAGCCAGTCTTCCGAGTCTCCCAGCAGCTCGCGGATCTCCTCGGCGAGCCCCGGATGGCGCTCCAATTCGGGGTCGGCCTTCACCAGCGCGAAGGCCTCCCGACGCGCCGTCACCAAAGTTTCGGCATCCCGCAGGATGTCGGCCAGACGGAGATCGGCCATCCCCGCCTGCTTCGCCCCGAAGACGGTTCCCTGGCCGCGGATTCGCAGGTCCTCCTCGGCCAGCCGGAAACCGTCGTTGGTGGAGGCCATCGCCGCCAGGCGCTGCTCGCCGTCCGGAGTCGACGGGTCGGCGATGAGGATGCAATGCGACGGATGACCCCCCCGCCCCACACGGCCCCGCAGCTGGTGGAGCTGGCTGAGCCCGAAGCGATCGGCATCCTCGATGACCATGACGGTGGCATTGGGGATGTCGATCCCCACCTCGATGACGGTGGTCGCAACGAGCACGTCGATGTCGCCGCTGCGCAACCTCGTCATCACCTCCTCCTTCTCGGCGGATCGCATCTGCCCGTGGATCAGGCCGACCTCGAGGTTTGGGAAGACCCTCGCGAGCCGCTCGTGCTCGGCCGTCGCCGATGCCGCCTGAAGCTTCTCCGAGTCCTCGACGAGCGGGCACACCACGAAGATCTGGTGCCCCGAGGCGGCTTCCTCGCGGACCAGGCGATACACCTCCTCGAGCGCTGCCGGGTCGGGAGCAACAACGCGGGTCTTTACCGGCTTGCGTCCTGCCGGCATCTCGTCGAGGACGCTGACGTCGAGATCGCCATAGAGGGTCATCGACAGCGTGCGGGGGATCGGGGTGGCCGTCATGATCAGCAGATCGGGCTCCGGTCCCATTGCCTTCTCCTTGAGCTGCACCCTCTGGTGCACCCCGAAGCGGTGCTGCTCGTCCACTACCGCGACGCCGAGCCTCTCGAACCTGACGCCTTCCTGGATGAGCGCATGGGTGCCGACCACCACGTCGACGGTTCCATTCGCGGCCGCAGCCAGCACGCCCTCCCGGTCGGCCGACGATCCGGTGAGCAGGGCCATGCGCACCCCGACGAGCGCCGCCAGCGGCTCCAGGCCGAGATGGTGCTGCTCGGCCAGCACCTCGGTGGGCGCCATCACCGCCCCCTGGTAGCCGCCCTGGACGGCCGTCAGCAGCGCCGCCATCGCCACCACCGTCTTGCCGGAACCGACTTCGCCCTGCAGGAGACGATGCATCGGGTGCGGCGACGCCATGTCGGCCTGGATCTCGGCGATCACCCTCTGCTGAGCCGCGGTGAGCGGGTACGGGAGAGAGGCCACGAACTCTTCGACGAGGGCGCCGCCGCGGGCGTGGGTGATCCCCTCGGCGGCATCGATTTGGCGATGCTTGCGCACCGCCAGGGCCAGCTCCAGGCGGAACAGCTCGTCGAACACGAGACGCTCCCGCGCCGGGGCGATCGCAGCCATGTCCTCGGGGAAGTGGATGTCGGCGAAGGCGGCGTCGCGACCGGTGAGGGCCAGCCGCTCGAGGATCTCGTCGGGGACCGGGTCGGAGATCGGCCGGGACCGGAGCAGGGCGTTGTGAATGGCGCGCCGGATGTACCCGGGACCGACGCCGCCGACGGTCGGGTGCACGGGCATGACCCGGCCGGTGATGAGCGACTCCGAGGGGCGATCGAGCACGTCGGCGTCCGGCGACGACATCTGCAGTCGTCCCCGATAGCGCTCGACGGTCCCCGACAGGGCGACTTCGGTGCCCTCCCGGAGCTGGCGCTGCCGGAACGCCTGGTTGAACCACGTGGCGACCAACACCCCGGTCCCGTCGGCGATCGTGGCCTCGACGATGGTGAGGTTCCGGCGAGGCCGCCGCAGCGACACCTTTTGGACTGTTCCGACGACGGTGATCTCTTCGCCCAGGGGGAGTTCGGTGAGCGAGAGAGTCCGCGACCGGTCGACGTGGCGCCGGGGAACATGGAGGAGGAGGTCGGCGACCGTCGCGATGCCCGCCTTGCGCAGGTTCTCTCCCCGCTTGCCGGTGAGGCCCTGGACCCGCTCGATCGGGATCCCGTTGAGATACGCCAGGGAGCGGCCGCTCACTCGACCCCGAAGAGATATGGATAGAGCGGCTGGCCGCCGGCGATGACCGAGACCTCGACGGAAGGGTGCGCCTCCTCGACCTGCGCCACCAGCGCCTTGGTCTCGGCGGGAAGAGCCTCGCTGCCGGTGACGATCGTGAGCACCTCAGAGTCGTCGTCGACGAGCGCCTCGACCACACCGGCCGCAGCCACCTTCAACTTTGTGGAGATCAGGGCGACCGACCCGCCGACGACCCCCAGCCAGTCCCCCTCACCGCAAGGTCCGACCGGGGTCGTGGCCTCGCGAACGGCACGGGTGACCTCGCCCCACGCAACCGAGGCGGCAGCGGCCCGCATGGCGGCCACGCAATCGTCGGCATCCATCCCTGGCATGTACGCCAGCATCGCGGCAAGCCCCTCGAGCACCGAGCGTGTCGGCACCACCAGCACGCGCTTCGGGCTGAGCGCATCGAGCTGCTCGGCCACGGGGACGATGTTCTTGTTGTTGGGCAGGACGATCACAGTGTCCGCCGCCATCGAGTTCACCACCGCGAGCACCTCCCGCACGGAAGGGTTCATCGTCTGCCCCCCCACCACCATGCCTTGCGCACCGGCGTCGCGGAAGAGGTCGATGATGCCGGAACCCACGCCCACGGCCACCACACCCACATCGGCATCGGCGAACTCGGCGAGGGGCGCGAAACGGTCCTCTTCGCGGTGGTGGGCCTCGTCGGCGGCCTGGTCGAGCAGATCGGTGATCTTGATGCGCTCGGGGCGGCCCAGCGCTACCCCTGCCTCGATCGCCGGACCGATGTCGTCGGTGTGGATGTGGCAATTCCACACGCTCTCCGATCCGACGACGACGATCGAATCGCCCATCTCGGTCCACGACACCCGCAGGCGATCGCCGGCCGACGGGTCGTCCGAATGTAGGAGGAACATGACCTCGTACCTGAGATCGGCGATTGCATGGTCGGCGTCGGTGGCCACTGCGGACACCAGCTCGATCGCTGCCGCCCGGAAGATCGCCTCGGGCAACACGACATCCTCGCCCGTCACCTCCTCGAGGAAAGCGACCAGCAGGAGCAAGAAGCCGGCTCCCCCGGCATCGACTACCCCCGCCTCCTTGAGCACCGGGAGCAGCTCGGGCGTCGAGTTGAGGGCCGTCTCGGCGCGGCGGTAGATCCGCAGGAGAAAAGCGGCGAGGTCCTCCCCCTCCGGCGTCTCGGCGTCGCGCGCCGCCTCGGCTGCCTCGCGCAGGACAGTGAGAATCGTCCCCTCCACCGGACGCCCCACGGCCTTGTAGGCCGCGGTGGATGCCCGCGTTAGGGCGTCGACGAGCTGCGTGGTCCCCACCGAGGGCGAGTCGCGAAACGAGTTGGCCAAACCGGCAAGGATCTGGGAGAGGATGATGCCGCTGTTCCCCTGCGCCCCCATGAGCGACCCGTGGGCGATCGCGGTGGCGACCTGGTCCATCGTCTCGGCGGCGTCGACCTCCGCCATGACCGACTCGACCGTCAGGGTCATATTGGTGCCGGTGTCGCCGTCAGGCACCGGGTACACGTTGAGGCGGTTCAGAGCGTCGCGATGCTCGCGCAGGCGGTCGAGATAGCGCTGGAGCACCGATTTGAGGTCCTGGGCGCGAAGGAGAAGGCGTCGGGCAGCCACGCGCGGAGTATACGGAGGGACAGCCCCGGCCCCGGCTCCGGCTCCGGCTCCGGCCTCCAGCCCCCCGGCCCCCCCCCCCCCCCCCCCCCCCCCCCCCCCCCCCCCCCCCCCCCCCCCCGCCCGG